>Ga0255354_1000694_pt1 | contig 20729 bp, 20 predicted proteins | sample HBST50metaG_FD_189942 | JGI IMG/M metagenome (GOLD analysis project Ga0255354, IMG submission 189942) | Peat soil microbial communities from Stordalen Mire, Sweden - H.B.S.T50 | ecosystem: Environmental > Terrestrial > Soil > Wetlands > Peat | place: Sweden: Norrbotten County, Stordalen Mire...
GGCAGGTGCTGTCGAGCCCCGCCAGAAGGCCAATGCGGTTTTCATGACTCACTCTCCTGGACGCGGCTGCTCGGGGCATCCGTGTCAGAAGAGAAGTTGAGGCCGAATCGCGATTCGGTCAAATTGCTTGCATATATTGATAGGTGTCCGTGATGTCATCTATAAAGAGGGGGCGGGGCGGAAGAATCGAAACTGCGGCATGTGCGCAGTTCGGCAGTGATCTCCGTTCATCGAGCAACAGCATTCAATGCCGACACGGGTACAGCGGGCGGCTCGTCAATCGAAAATGCTGCCCAATCCTTGCAATCGCAGAACAGGGCGTCGCAGGCAATCGAATCCTCCATAGCGGAAACGTCGAGAGCACCGAGAGGAAATATGTCAAACGCACAATGACATATCGGGACCGATTATTGGTCAACGGCATTGTAACTCTGTCTGGACACACCCCTGCGTTGAAGGAGAACATAAAAGCCCAAGTTGAACTCGATCAACTCTCCTTGCCCGATCCTGATTGCAGTTCGGTAGCGTCTTCCATTGCAAAAGCCAGAAGTGAGTTGCGCGAGGCGCACTGCCGACTCGCTGCCGGGGTTGAATGACAAAAGAGTGTCATCCTGTGAGTCGTCAGAGTTCCGGTCAATCGGCCGGAACTCTGACGATGGGGTTTCTTAGGCAACAATGCTCGACGAGTGGTACGGCGGAGATGCGGTCGTTGACAATCGACGGGCGAGGTTGAGATCGGCCGCAGGCGTCGGTTATCATTCTGCCGAGTTTGTCCGAACCACCCGACATTCGGTGAGTACCACAGGCGTAGAACGCCTCAGTGTATTGTGAATCTCGGCAGCGGAATCCGTGTCGCGCATAAGACTGTGCACTTCTTGCTCGCTGCCCTTTGCCTGGACAGAGGCTCGATACCTTATGTTCTCGGCGGGCTCCCCCTTGCTTCCGAATCGCCCCGAAACCTCTACTTCGACGAATTCGACCTCTAGTCCACGGTCCTTAGCCTCGCGGTAGATATCGTTGCAATAACAAGTGGCAAGCGCCAGAAACAGCAATTCTCCCCCATTAACGCCTGAGCCGAATCCTTCAGCCTTGGCGGGGATTGCCAACAACTGTGTCTTGTCGCCAGTCCGCACCATCGACCGATGCTGTCCCTTTTGATTGACGACCTTCGCTGATATCTGCATGACGTACCTCATCAACACATTACCATCGCAAATCGAAGAGCTTCAGCACTTTTTCTTGCGGTCAGCAATTGCCATCAGGCCGAGGCGCTCATTGACGGGTTCTGGTCGGTTGGTGGCCAAACCGTAAGTGGGGTCACTTCAGAAAACGGAGAAAATCGCACCATAAGAGAACGCATGTATTTGAAATAAAGGATTTACATCTGCTCCGTAGAGACGACAAGCCGGTCATTCCCTCTTCCTGCAAGTTGTTGATCCTATTCACCGCAGATTTTCTCAACGTGTTTTTATTGTCCGTTTTCTGAAACGGCCCCTATTGATGGCTTATTCATATTTCAGGCGCCCGGCTGTGGCAATCTAAGGCTGTGAGAACGAATCAGATGCTCCGTAGTTTGCTGGCAGTGGTGGGGTTGGGTTTTGCGCTGGCTGGACTCGCACAGGCGCCTACCGCGCACAAGACTGAGAACGTAATCGTTGTGATGATCGACGGGATGCGGTGGCAGGAGGTTTTCCGCGGCGCGGACCCGGAGTTGATCAAGACGCTGGGACCGGATGCCCTAGGTGCGCCGCAGGAACGCGCCGCCCGCGCTCAACAGCTCTATTGGCGCGCCGCACCATCTGAGCGACGGCAGGCGCTGATGCCCTTTCTATGGAATGTAATGGCTACGCAAGGTCAAATATTTGGCAATCGTGACCTGGGCTCGGACTCGCACGTCACCAACGGGCTGAACTTCTCCTACCCCGGCTATAGTGAGACGCTTACCGGGTTTGCGGACCCACGGGTTCACTCCAACGACAACATCCCCAATCCGAACGTAACGGTCTTTGAGTGGCTGAATGCCAAACCAGCCTTTGCGGGCAAGGTCGCAGCATTTGGCGCATGGGAGGTCTTTCAGGGCATCTTCAACAAGCAGCGATGCGGGTTTGTGGTGGATGCTGGCTACGATCCATTAACGGCAATGCCAGCTACGCCGGAACTGGCAGTGCTCAATACGCTCAAGGCCGAAACGGTGCGCATCTGGCCTGATGAGGCTTTCGACCCCATGCCTTTCCATACGGCGGTCGAATATCTGAAGGTAAAGAAGCCGCGTCTGCTCTTTGTTGGGCTGGGTGAGACAGACGACTGGGCGCACGCCGGTTCATATGCGGAGTATCTGAATGCGGCACATTTGGCTGACAATTACGTGCGCGAAATGTGGGAACTGGTGCAGTCCATGCCCGAATATCATGGCAAGACCACGATTATCGTTCTGCCCGATCACGGACGCGGCGCAGGGGCAAAATGGACTGACCACGGCGAGAAAATCCCCGAGTCGCGAGAGACGTGGATGGCGTTCCTGGGGCCGGATACACCTGCGCTGGGCGAGCGCAAGGTGGTGGAAGCAGTAACTGAAAGCCAGGTGGCAGCCACGCTGGCAGCCCTGCTTGGCGAAGACTATCACGCGACAGTTCCTAGATCGGGCGCACCCATTGAAGATGTGTTGGGAAAGTAGGGAGCCCTTTGGAGAACGGATTTCAATGCAGATTTAGCAAATTCCGGAGAGCGTCAAAAAATCGGGCGTCAGTTCGTATATTTCTGATTTCACTGTGCGGATGTCGATTTGGTCCCGGTTTTGTTCGAATGAAACATTGGCGTTTTTCGAATCTTTTACGTTCGGACGGCTGGGCGGAAGAGCAGCAATCTGCAACACAACTCAAGGCGACCCTCAACCTGCACGCCCTGGCCAGTGAGATCACAGGCATCTTCGCGGAGCGGCCGCACACGGAACCGTTTTTGCCGCAGCCGGCAGATCCCAAGGTCTTCGTGGCCGCTAAGGCGCGGCTCGCCAAGCCGAAGACGAAGGAAGAGGCAGCGGCTCTGCACGACATGGACGACGCCAGCGAGATCCGCAAAGAAGTTGAGAAATCCACGGGCAAGCTGCATAGGCACAAAGACGACGATTGAATTTGCAGTCTTGTAACTCCATATTGATAGCACTGTGACTCAATCACAATAGCCTAAAAGCGTCGCAACTCCCTTGGATTCAAGCCAAAGGAGGGCGGCCGGCAGCGGGAGATTGTCTGAAAAAACGCATTCCGGACAAGGAATAAATCGTTTTGCGCAGGGAGTCTGTCCGGATTATGCAGGCACCCGTTGCCACTTCCGCATAAGTCATTCTATGCAGGTTACATTCAGGCGATTGACTCCGCGTCCCCCATCATCTTTCTCTGGCAAATCAACCGATATAACTTCGGAGGCTGTGATTCATGAAACCCCAGACTTATCCTTTCCGGCAGCAAAATCAGTGCAGTAGATTCGTAATCCTCTGTCTGCTGCTGGTGCTCGCGTTGTCCTGCTCACACGGTTGGGCGCAAGCCACTCAGGGCGCGATTACCGGCGTTGTTAAAGACACGACGGGCGCCGTTGTTACTGGTGCGACCGTCAAATTGACCAACACCGATGAAGGCACCTTCCGCACCGTAAAGACCAATGGTGTGGGCGACTACCGGTTTGTCGATGCCAAAGCCGGCCGCTACTCGCTGGAGGTTTCCGCCCCTAACTTTCTGAATTGGTCGGCAACCGGCGTGGTTCTGAGCGTTCGCCAAAACCTTCGCCTGGACGTCACGCTCGATATAGGCCGGGTCCAGCAGGATGTCCGGGTCAACGGCGACTCGGTCAGCGCCATCGAGACCGAAACGCCCACCATCAGCGGCACCTTCACCACCGATGATGCCGACAATCTTCCCGTCAACACTCGCGCCAGCTTCAGCGGCACCAGCGCCGCCAACATCTTTAGCACACTACCCGGCGTGCAGGCCGACGGTGGAACCAACCCTCCGCAGTTTTCATTACAGGGCGCACTGCCGTATCAAGTGGATGTGACCATCGACGGCGTGACGACCAAGAGCGCCACTGGCGGCGTGTTTATCGGCGACGCCTTCCCCTCGACCGAGTCGATCTCCGAGATTCGCGCCGACGGTGTGCTGGCAAATGCCGAGTTCGGCAATCCCGGCCAGATTGTCGTTACCACCAAGAGCGGCGCCAACATACTGCACGGCTCGGGTTTCTGGTATTACCAGAACTCAGCCTTCGACGCCATCGCTTATACCTATCCAATTACCAAGACCAAGCCCAGCGTCACCGGTAACACCTTTGGCGGCAGCGCGGGCGGCCCGGTGGTGATTCCGCATTTCTACAACGGCCACAACAAGACTTTCTTCTTCGGAGCTTACGAGGGTTGGCGCCATCCGGCGCAAAAGTCCATCAACGAGGTGGTGCCCAGCACGCTGATGAAGACCGGCGACTTCTCGAAGTATATTGAGCCGGACGGCAAGGGCGGCAATTCGTTCACGGGCCTGACCGATCCCTTCACTGGCGGCAGCTATGGCACAAAGATCACCGACACGCTGAGTCCGATCGCCCTCAACATCCTCAAGCAGTTCTATCCCGATCCAAACGTCGGCGATCCCACCACCTACACCGACAACGGCGTGGCCAACTATCAGGCCAATGTGGACGCCAGCGGCCACTCCAACCAGTTCGACGTGCGCGGCGACCAGTACTTCGGCTCCAACCAGAAGTTCCTGATCTGGGGCAAGTTTACCTGGAAGAATTTTCCAACCAGCCAGCCTGAGATTCTCAACGTTCCCTCGCAGTTGAACTCCGACCAGAACCGGGCGCTGAAGATCGACACCAACTGGACCATCACGCCGAATCTGATCAACGAAGGCGGCTTCGGATACACGCGTTACACCAGCGGCCAGAGCGACAGCTTCGACGGTGCCGCCTGGACCAAAGCCCAGAATTGGGTGGGATTGCAAAACCTTTTTTACAACGGAATTCCCGAGGTGGATTTTTACAAACACGGAATCCAGAGCCTGACGGCCGACCGCCTGACGAGCCTGACCAAGTCCAACACCTACGATTACAGCGACGTGCTGATCTGGACCAAGGGCAGGCACACCTTCAAATTCGGCCTGAACGTGCAGACCCTGGAGGCGATCACTCCGCTGGGCTTCAACGGCTCGGACAACTACGGCACTTATCAGTTCAACACCAAGGGCAGCGCCGGAATGTTCACCGGCGTCGATTTCGCCGACTTTCTGCTCGGCACTCCGTATCAGACCTTCTACGACGTGGTATCCCAGGACAACGATGGCGTCTCCACCCACTACCACTTCTACGGGCAGGACGACTGGCGGCTCAACTCTCGCCTGACGGTTTCTTACGGCGTCCGCTACGAATTGCACCCTGGCTACAATGACAAGTACGGCGACATCGGCAACTTCGATCCCAGCGTCGCCGGCGCGGGCCGCGTCATCTATCCCACCGGCAAGCAGGCCCTGCTGGCCCAGTCCTTCCTGGCCAGCGCCAACGCCTGCGATCCCGACGGCGTAACCGCAACCAACTCGGCCACCATCAACGGCGCGCCCTGCATGCAAGTGGTGGGGAACGACGCGGCCGGCTACCCGTCAGGCCTCAAAAAGTATCCTCACCTGCGCTTCATGCCTCGCCTGGGCTTCGCCTATCGCCCCTTCGGCAATGACAAGTGGGCGATTCGCGGCGGCATGGGCCTCTACAACATCAATATGCTCGGCACCAACTTCTACTCCCTCACCGGCACGGTGCAAACCCAGACCGAGCAGTACACCAACACTTACAACCCCAACACCTTCGCCATCGGCTACAAGTGGCCGTCGATTTACGCGGGCGCGGGCAGCGCCGGCGGCACCACCAACTATGGCCAGGACTACTTTGGCACCGCCAACAGCACTAACTGGAAGGATCCCTACACCGAGCAGTGGTCGCTGAGCGTGGACCACGACTTCGGCTCCGGCTACGCGGCGCGCATCTCCTATATCGGCTCCGAGACCCACCAACTGGTCTGGGCGCCAGATGAGAACACGCTGCCCTTCTCCTCCACCGTCTCGGCCTTCAACGCGCCGATCAGCAGCCGCCTCTTCCCCAACTGGGGCCGCATCAATACCCGCGCCACTGGCGCCAACGAGAAATACAACTCGCTCCAGGTCGAGGCCAGCCACCGGCTGCAAAATGGCCTTGAATACCACTCCGGCTTTACCTGGGCCAAGGCGCTGGCCGACAACCAAGGACCGGCTGGCACTGGCTTCGGCGGCGAAGGCGGCGGCCAGCGCGCCACCTCCATCCTCAACCGCCATGTGGATTTCGGCAACGTCTACGGCACCCGCAGGCTACGCTGGAACACCACGCTGCTCTATGACCTGCCCTTTGGCCGGAGCAAGCAGTTTGGTGCGAATATCTCCCGCGCCGCCGACCTGATCGCGGGCGGATGGCGCTTCTCCTCGATCCTCACCGCGCAGACCGGTCCCTTTGAAACGCCGTACTTCCCGGATGGACAGGGCGATCCCTCCGGCACCGGTTCAGGACTGGACGGATCATATGGAAATGGAACCGGGGAATTTGACGGTGGCCACCGCAACCAGCACGCCGACCGGGTAGTAGGCGCCAGCCTCAACCCCTCCGGCAAAAACCGCCTTAACTGGATCAACGCCGCCGCCTTTGCCTGCCCCGGCGACTCCACATGGACGGTCGGCAATCCATGCACGACCGGCTCGGGCTACACTCCGCAGTTGAATGGAACCTTCAAAGCAAATGGCACGGTTCCGCTGCCCATTGGCCGTTTCGGTAACAGCCAGGTTGGATCGGTCGAAGGGCCCGGCCTTTTCAACCTTTCCTCCGGCTTGAGCAAGACGTTTTCGCTCACCGATCGCCTCAAGGTGAAGGCGGAAGGCACGTTTACCAACGTGCTCAACCACACCAACCTGGGCGATCCAAACATGGACCTCAGTTCAAGCAGCTTTGGCCTCATCTCCAGCACCATCGGCTCTGACTTCGGCGGCGCGCGTACCGGTCAAATCTCTCTCCGCGCCGAGTTCTAAAGAAGATCGACGTATTCTCTTTCGGCGGCGTGGGTCCTAAGCTCACGCCGCCCTTTCTTTATACGGTGGAGTCACAAATGCAGACCGTTAAGGAGACCGATGAGTAACGCCACACCCGCACGCGGTATGCATCGCAGGCAAGCCTGGACCGTGGCTCTGTTCTTCGCCGGTTACGCCGCCTACTACTTTTGCCGCTCCGATCTCTCCGTCGCCATGCCGCTGCTGATCGAGGATCTGCAGCGCCACGGCATGACGAGCCGCGATGCCATCCTCCGCATGGGCCAGCTCGCCTCCTTCGGAGTTCTTGCCTACGCAATCGGAAAGCTGACTCTGACCGGATTGGGAGACCTTTGGGGCGGGCGGCGCAGCTTTACCCTTGGATTGGGTGGCGCAATCGCCTTTACCCTACTCTTCGCATCCACCGGCTATATTCCCGTCTTCCTGATCGCCTGGATCGGCAACCGCATGGCGCAATAGATCGGCTGGGCTGGGCTCATCAAAGTCTGCTCCAAGTGGTTCGGCTACTCGTCGTACGGAACGGTCATCGGCATCCTTAGCCTGAGTTTCCTGGTCGGCGATGCGGTTGCGCGCCAAAGCATGGGAATGCTCATCCGGCAAGGCTACGGCTGGAAGGCGTTGTTTGGCTTTGCCGCCCTGGTGGCGGGATTCATGCTGATAGCGAATCTGCTCTTTCTGCGCGAATCGCGCGCGGAACTCGGCTATGAAGAGTCCGAGTTGAATCCGCTGAACCTTTTTGCGGACTCCAGCGCGCCCGCGAACAATCTTTGGGAGATTCTGAAGCCGCTGCTGTCAAGCCGCACCTTTGCCGTGGTCTGCCTGCTCTCCTTTGGATGCACCATCGTGCGCGAAACCTTCGGTCTCTGGACCCCGGTTTACCTGCGCGACTTTTTCGGCTATAGCGTCGCCAGCGCGGCGGAAACAAGCGCGATCTTTCCTGCTGTGGGCGCGGTCTCCGTTCTTGTCACGGGCTGGCTGAGCGATCGTATTGGCCCATGCGGCCGCTCCGTGGTCATGTTCGTTAGCTTGACAGCGGCGGTCTCGCCCCTGACGGCACTCGTCTTCCTGCGCGCTGGCGCGGCCGCTTCCCTCTGGCCAGTGATTCTCATTGGTTTGGTGGCGTTCTTCCTGCTCGGTCCATATTCCTATCTGGCCGGAGCCATTGCCCTGGACATGGGCGGAAGCAAAGCCGGCGCGGCCTCCTCCGGCATCGTCGATGGGGTCGGCTATCTGGGCGGCGTGCTTGCCGGAGACACCGTCGCTCGCCTATCGGTGGCCTTTGGCTGGCGCGGCGTCTTCGCGGCTCTCGCGGCTGTGACCGCGCTGTCCGCATTGGCGGCCGGATTTTTGCATCGCCATCAGCGGGCACAGCAGCGAAAGGAAATTGGCCTCGCGTTAGTCGAATCATCCGCAACACAATGACAAAGGAGAATCTGATTTCATGACCGCCGAACTCCTTTCCGAGATCCACGGAACCTGCGGTTCAGCTTCTAGAAGCTCGATCAACGGCTGAGCCAGCTGGAGTTCGTCATGTAATTCGGCAGGCTTGCTGCAGGGTCATGCTTTCGCATCGAAAGGTTGTCGCCCGTCAAAATTGAAGCGTTGTTCACGGCCAAGCGGCGCATCTTGGAGTTGATGGGGACCGTATCCAGCGGCAATATTGTTTTTAGGCCCTATTCAGCGCATTATGCAGGATCATCAACTTAGCGAAACGTGGCAGGATTTGTACCGCGAAGTGTGCAAGACTCCGCTGATTTCGGGGTTTACGGTAACAGCCCTTACCGTAAACCCACAGTTGTCCGCACAAGCTTTTCTGCAACCGTTATCATCAAAGCTGATGCTTCAGATTCGACGTATGAGAGGACTGCTGATGCCAGTTTCTGCAAATCGTGTTTGGCGAGAATTGCCCAATGAGATCCGAGTCGCCATCTGCCAGACATTTTGGGCTGAGTCAAAGGGCACAGAGAAACAGTTCCTCTGTGCTTCTCTCGCAAAAGCAAAAAACCTGCGTGAGGTCTTTGTCCGCAAAAGCCCGATTGAGCGGTTGGTCAACTGGACGGCGGCAACCCTGTCGCTTCCCGACCCGATCGTGGATGACCTGCTGAAGAAGTATCTTCTTCACGAGCATCGTGCTGTAGTTGTAAGCTTTCTTGATTTGCTCAATATCCCCCATTCTGAGGGAATGATCGAGGGGAACTTCGACTACGCAACCCTGACAAATGAACGCGTTCAGGAGGCTGCTCGTAGCTTGCTCACATCGGCAGATCGCACAGGCTCCGAACTTTACCTGAAGTACCTCGTGCTTCAAAGTGGACCCTGGGCTGGGATTGAAGAAGTCCTGCCAACCGGAGAGTAAAAGCCGTTGGCAAGTTGTCCACTTTATCCTCGGTGGCACCGGCGTGCTCTAGGACTGGGAGGATGGAAACTATGACGTTTCCGATTGGCCTGTCTTAAGTTCTGTGCCCTGATTGTTGGTGGATTCTCGAATGAAGCCAACAGCCCTTACCACTCGGCGACTCCGTTCGCAGCCAGTCTGTCGCTCCGGTTGGTTGAAGATGAGACTTTATTATCCCTCGGCAGCCGGGTGCTCTATGCTCGTCAGTGAGAGGAGTAACCTATTTAAAATACGATATATAACCATAAAATGATGCTGCGTAGTCTCATTGCGATCTACTCTCATGTTGAAATATCCGCGTAATGGGCGGAAATAGTTAATCTGTAAATAGCATCTTCATGTTGACAATTCCGCTCATATTGCGGAAATATATACATGAGGAAATATGCGCACCGAACTCTCCTCTCACCTTGCGGAACTGCTTGCGCGCGGCGAGGTCATCTTCTCCAGCCAAGAGGCGGAACTGAGCCTCGGGATTGGCCACGGCGCATTCCTGGATGCTGCGGAGCGTCTTCAAAAGCAAAAGAAACTCGTCCGGCTCCGGCGCGGCAACTACGTGGTCGTCCCGCCGCAATTCGGCTCGTGGGGTGCGCCTCCGCCATCCTGGTACATTGATGCCCTGATGCGGCATGAGTCGTCGCCCTATTATGTTGGCCTGCTGAAGGCCGCGGAAATTCACGGTGCAACCCACCAGGCAGTGCTGGAGTTCCAGGTCATTACCGAGAAGCGAGTGCCCAACATTCAAGTTGGGCGGTCGATGCTCTCCTTCTACTATCGGAAGCAGATTGCTCCCGTCTCACAGGCAATAGCGGACCACAAGACGGAGACGGGATCGATGAAAGTCTCCTCTGTCGAACTAACCGCCCTGGACCTGTTGCGATACCCGCAGGTATCCGCCGGCCTCGACAATATAGTCACGATTCTTGCCGACCTTGGAGAGAAGATCAATTCTGAAAAGCTGGCATCTGTGTCGGTGTCGTTTCCAAAATCTGTTGTTCAGCGCCTGGGGCATCTTTTGGATCAACTTGGCCACGCGAACGCAACGCAACCGATGCTGCGCGAACTCCTCCGCGAGCAACTGCCTCCCTGGGTTGAACTCGATCCAGAAGAAGTTGCCGAGCCTCAACTTGCGCCAAAATGCATTGAGAGAGATAAACGATGGAACATAGTCGTTCGCCGCAAGCCGGAGGTTGATGAATGATTCCGATGATGAACATTATTGCCTGGAGCCATCGAGCGCCTTGGCCAGAGATGCGTCAGGTCGAGCAGGATCTGATCATCAGCCGAGCCATAGTCGCGATCTTCTCCGATGATCATCTTCGGAAACAACTTCGTTTTCGTGGTGGCACGGCTCTCAACAAATTGCACTTTCCTCAGCCCTTTCGTTATTCCGAAGACATCGATCTTGTTCGCACCGAATCCGGACCCATAGGTCCGGTGCTTGATCGCTTACGAGACGTGCTGGAGCCCTGGCTCGGCAGAGCGAACTTCGATCAAAGCCCGGTCGCACCGAAACTGCGCTTCAAGGTTCCGGCGGAAGATGCAGCCTCAACCGCGCAGATACGCCTCAAACTTGAAATCAACACATCGGAAACCCAGGCATACGATCCACCTCGCAGCGTTCCCTTTCCCATCGAGAATCCCTGGTTCACTGGTTCGGCAGAGGTCATAACGTTTACAACGGAAGAGATGCTGGCGACAAAACTGCGCGCGCTTCTACAGAGGGAAAAGGGGCGCGACCTCTTCGACCTTGCCCATGCGCTGGAGGTTGTCAAAGATCTGAATCGAGAGCGCCTGATTGATTGCTTCAATCTCTATCTGAAGAGAGCCAACGTGAAGATCCCGCGGGCTGAGGCAGAGCAGCGGATGTTGGCGAAGCTGCGACGGCCGCGCTTTCTCGACGACATGAAGCCTCTGTTGCCGGCCGCTGCCTTGCATCACTTCGGAGATGATTCCGCACAACAGGCTTTCTTGACAGTCTTCAACCAGCTTGTCGTGATGCTTCCCGGAGAGCCGTGGGCAAAAACAGAGAAACTCCTGAAGGGACATGGAATGCTTTAGAAGTTGCGTTCTCATCCAACCGTGTCCCCTTCAACAGACGGCTGCCCAATTACTGATTCAGTCCATCCAGACGAATCGCAAGATTTTATGTCAAACGCACAACGACATAACCGGACCGATGATCAGTCAAACGCAAAGTGACATATCGGGAACGGCTTTATGTCAAACGCACATTGACATAACCGGACCGATCATTGGTCAAACGTCCGCTCGATAGGCCACGCGGTCAGGGCTACGACTGGAATCTGAACAGTGCCCATCATGCTGGCTCGCGGCGGCAACTGCACACAATCTGGCAGGCCCATCTACAGGCACAAAAATGCCCCGGTTCTGAGGCCAGGGCGTTGAACGCAGATAACGTGATCTTATTGGCCAGCCACTCTGTGCAGCCCAGTAGGGCTCTCTTCATGCTTGGTAAAGACGATGTAGATCTTCGTGTCGGCTGGGACCGAGACGATTATCCTGCTGGTTGCGTTCAGGCTCATCAGTTCTGAGTCGCCCGCATTGCCGACGTTCTCCGCCACTCTTTCGCGCAGAAGGTCGCCCTCAGAGAAAGCGGCGCTGGAGTTGTTGCCGACCAGCATCGCGGCCAGTGAACCAACGCCAGACGCAGCCTTGATCAGGAAGTTCTTCCCAGTGTTCTTCCCGTACACGATTCCCTTGATCGGCCCGAGATCAAGCCCTGCGCCGAGGGCCTCGATCTTCTCTCGCTGTCCATCCAGCAACTCGATCTCATCGAACTTCACGCCGACAAATCCAGATCGGTCCGCCTGTTGCAATTGCCCATAGACGCGAGCGCCGGCGGGCACAACGACGCGGTCGCCGATCGCATAAGTGTACTCGACCACGGCCACAACCGGAGCCAGCACTGCGCTCGAAATCTGTGTCTCCAACTTCGCCTCAATCCGCGACCCAGGCGTCATCTCCAGTACCGGCCCCGTATCCGCCGTTGCGTGAGTTACAGTGCCCGCAGGCTGTGACTGCGAAGGCGCGCGCACAAAGACCAGCGACGCTTCCTTCAGAGCATTTTGTGTTTGCTGTGCCTGTACAGGCGATGCATGGCCGGCATCGCCATACGGTTGCGGGTCCTCCCACTTCTGTTGCGTGTCGGAGAAAGATGGGATGGCGCCCAATGTGTTTGCGCCCGCCGCACTCCCTGCATGTGGCTTTGCAGGCAACGCAGCGCCTGAGTTATCACCCGCGCCCGGTGCCGGAGTGCTGGTGCGCTTGATGTCGCCTGGATGCACCTGTCCCGAAGTATTCTCCTGAGTGTTGTTCTGAACAGTCTCCATCAACGGCGTGACGCTCCCCTTGGATGGGCTTGACGTTTGTTGTTGTGCCGGATGATTTGGCTGCTTATCGGCAGTTTTCTTTGCAGTGGACGAGCGGTTGATGAGGCTCGTGAGAACAAGGAAGAGCACGGCAGCCAGCAAGCCACCGCCAAGCATAATCAGTTTGCTCTTCTCGATGCCGGACTTGCCGTCGCTGCCTTCTCTCGTCGCATGGCCCGCTGGTTGTTGCGCATCCGCGCGGTTTTCATCCAGCGCAGGCTCCGTCGGAAGCGGAGGCTGCCAACGCGGCATTTCCGCTGAATCCTCGCTGATTACCTGCGCAATCCTCGATCCATTGTTCTCGTCGCTGTTCATAGCATCTCCTTTTCTCAGGGTCGGGTCCTACCGTGCTCCGCTGGCGATCGGCGGCGTAAAGGGCAGACGGATCAGTATCGGCCGGTCCACCTGGTCGGCCTGCGCAATCTGGAGGAAAAGCTTCTCCGTCGATTGCTTAAAGTTAGGGCGATCAAAGGCGACAACTCCATCCGCGCGCGCGCCTGGCTCGATCCTTGTCGCACTCAGCCTGTACTCGCGAATCAACAGCTGATCGGCAGTGAGACTCTTGCCTTCCTTCTTTTTCTTCTTCAGCGCACGCCCGCTGATCTGAATCTGCGGCGGCACAACCTCCACGGGCTGAGCCGATGCATTGAGGATCGAGAACGAAATGACCGTCTCATTGCTCCATTGGCGTATGTCGCCGAGCGAAGTTTCAATCTGCTTGCCTTCCCATTTCGTCCATCCTGGCGCATTGACGCGCATCTGCAACTCATACTCTTCGTCGATAGCAGAGAGCGGCTTCGCTGCAGCGGGAATCCGTGATTGAGTAGAGGGCGACGCGATTCCTGTGGGTTCGACTCTCACATGCTCCGCGCTTGCACTGCCCGCGATCAGGAAACTCCTGGATGTTCGGTACTCAATCAAGAAGTCAACCGGCAACGCAGACCCGCTCGCCCCAACCCCATCGCTGATCAACTCCAGCGTCACATGCAGGCCGGATTTCGTCGCGATCAATAGGTTCGATTCAGCGGCATCTTTCGTGATGGGCTTCACGTACACATACTCCGGCTCGCCCTCGTTGTGTTCCGCTTTGAAGTTGTCAGGACTACCGAGGATCACAGACGTGATCTCCTCCGGCATATGGATCGTCGACTCGAACTCCGGTCGTAGGTGCAACGTGGTGACCTCCGACGGGTTGATGGTAATCGTCGCAAGGCACGGCTTGACGGCGCTGTCAGCGGCGAACAAACGCAGTGGAAGCAGCACTGCGAACGGGAAAAACCAGCGAAGTCTCATTTTCAGTTACCTCCTGTGCAATGAATTTGCAGCGAGTTTGCGCGCCACATAATGACGTCGAACCGATTCGACGTAGGCGATGACATCCGGGTTGTTGTAGTCGAGTTGCCGCTTGCCTACCCAGCGATCGCCTGCATAATAGGCTGCGGCCACAAGCCTCAGATCACCGTGAAACTCCCACATCAGCGTGGTCACATAGCGCGTTCCCGCCGCGATGTTCTGCTCCGGATCGAAAGGCCGGTAAGCGCCAAAGCGTCGCGCAGTCGTTGGCATCAGTTGCATCAGACCGAGAGCGCCCTTGCTGGAGACGGCGCGCGGATTCCAGCGCGACTCGACATCAATGAATGCAGCTACCAGTTCCGCAGGCACGCCGTAGCGGCTGGCATAGTGCCGCACGCAACTCTCGGCAAGAGCAGTGTTCGCTTGCCCCCAGCCGGCAGTTGGAGTAAATAGAAAGAGCGCAAGAAGCCATTTCATAGCGCCGCATCTCCTGAAGGATCGAGATCCTGCGCATACCGCGCTCCATCGACCAGCAAACTCTGGAAGCCCTCACGCAGCAGCAGATGGCGACGGTCTTTTTCGGTCTTGGCCAGGAAGGGAAGCAACACGTCTCGCTGTTCTTCCGTCACATGATCGCTGCCCATCAACCGCAGCGCATTGGCGAAGTCGATCATCTCCGAGACCGAAGGCGGCTTTTCCAGCGAATAGTTTCTGAACGAGCGCGCAATGCCGGCGATCTCGCGATGAAACTCCACGCCAGCTCCCGGCGTGCGGCTGGCAATGATCTCCGCCTCACGCTCAGGCGTCGGATGCTCAACACGCACATACAAACTGCGCCGCCGGATCGGGTCTCCCAGCCGCCGCTCCTCATTGCTGGTGAGCACCACAAACGGAATGCTCTTGGCTTCAACCGTCCCAAACTCAGGAATCGAGAGCTGCCACGCCGATAGAATCTCCAGCAGCAGAGCCTCAAATCCTTCATCTACCTTGTCGAGTTCGTCGATCAGCAGCACACAAGGCTTCTCGCATTCAAGAGCCCGCATCAGCGGACCAGGCCTGAAGAAATCGCGCCCCTTCAGGTTGGCCTGCAACTCGCGCCAACTCCCGCTCTCTCCGTTCCCCTTCGAATACTCCATATAAAGCCGCTGGAGGCTCTCGTCGAAGCGCCCGATGGCCTTGTCCTCAGTAACGCCGCGGTAGCATTGCAGCCGCTCGATATGCGTTCCGGCCGCCTGCGCAACGGAAACCGCCAATTGCGTCTTGCCGCTTCCAGCAGGCCCTTCCAAGAGCAGTGGCTTCTGCAACTTCGCAGCCAAGAAGACAATCCTGGTCATCACCGGGTCGATGAAGTACCCGGTCGCCTTGAGCCGCTCCATCAGATCCTCGAAGGATTCAAACATCCTGCCCCCTCATTTACCAGGGACAGGATCGTTCAGGTTGCAAACTCGGTCAAATTCCAAAATTGATTCAGATCAAAAACCGAGTCAGGCTCTATACGGGCGATTGAAATCGCCCGTATGGGTTACGCGGAGATTGCCAACTTGCTCCTCATGGCGCTTCTGACTGTGAACCTGTGCCCATTTCCACCAGTGGGGAGTTTCGCGATCCAGCCCTCGATGTCTTCTGTCCGGTATCGAACAAGAGGCCCGACCTTAAGGTACTGAGGCCCCTCTCCATGAAGTCTCCAGCGTCTCAGGCAAGCAAGGCTTACCTGCAATTGTTCAGAAACCTGGGTTTCCGTTAGAAGTGCGTTCATGTTTTCCTCCATTCATGGGATTGATCGTTCGATTTGACCGACACCTTATGCGACCTCAATATTTCGGTCAAACGCAAACGTCACACAATTTGTCGATTCATCGATTGTTAGTTTTGGGGCGCTTGCTGCGTTGCGCAAGAGCCGCATCGAGTGCATCCCGTTTGGCATTCATTCGAATGTGGCTGTAATGCCGCAGCATCTGCCGCGAGACGTGTCCTGCAATTTGCATGATGGTTTCGTCCCCAGCACCGCTTTCTGCCAATTCAGTGATCAGCGTGTGGCGATTATCGTGCCAGCGGCCTTTCACGTTGGCATTTTTCCGAACGCTCTTCCAGGCGGTCTTGAGAGATGTCACGTGGCGTGTAGGATCGAACGGCATGGGCCGGCCAAAGGCAAACAAGTACCACTCATCCTGGGCTCTTCCAAACCTCTCCTCGTACCATGCACGATAGTGGAGAAGCGCCTCGTAAAGTTCCGCGTTCAAAGGGATCGTCCGGCCCTCGCCCGCTTCGGTCTTCGCCCTTCCGACGCGGAGGAACTTGGATTCAAAGTCGATCTGCGCCCAGGTGAGAGTCTTGATCTCGTTGTCTCGCAGAGCAGCGTTTCGAGCCAGCATGAATGCCGTATAGATGTGCGGACTCTTCGACTTTCCGGCCTCCACAGTAAGGCTTTCCGTCTCCGTGTCGTTAAACGCCTTGCCGATAGCGTTCTGGACAGGCAGTTTGAGTTGCTTTTTCTTTCGCAGTTGCGCGCGAACGATCTCGCCAGGGTCGCCAAGCATCTTCAACAGAAACCGGACTTCTTCATTGACCGATTTCGGCGCCGCTCCCTCCCGAAGTCGGCTCTCCTGGAAGTGGATGACAGTGGAATCATCGATGTCCACAATGAGTTTGGCGCCAAGCAGGCGCGAAACGTGTCCAAGAGCGTATTCGGCGAATGTGGCGGACCGGTATCGGAGTTTATAGCCCTCCAGATACTCGTCGATGATCTCTCTCAAGGCCCGTATCCGCTGCTGGCGGGTTTCAGTGACGTTATTAAACCCAACCTCCAGATCCCGCCTTCGCTGTTGTTCCGCTGTTTTGGCAATTGTCTTGGACGTGGACTTCGTAGATTCGCGGATCAGGCGTCCCGCGAAGTAAAACTTGTACCACCAAACATCTCCTCTTTTGAAGACGGCCATATTCTGCTCCTGTTCCTCGTGAGGCGCCGGTACAAATGCAGTCGGCGCAAGTGGAGGGTGAGGCAGGAGGCCTGTTCGTGCAAATCGGCGAGACGCGGTTCTGTGAACCGAAGAGGGGAGGAGGTTTTCGAGGTGGGAGCCACAACTGAGCAGGATTGCTATCGGTATTGCATCCGTTTTGAAATGGAGTGGGCACAAAAATGGGCACAATCGCCGTTTTTTTGTGTTTTCTGGGATGCTTGAAACTGCTCTAAGTTGTTGATTTAATTTGGCTCCTCAGGTAGGACTCGAACCTACAACCCTTCGGTTAACAGCCGAATGCTCTGCCATTGAGCTACTGAGGAATGCCTCGAACGGAATTCTCCACTACCACGTTAGCAGAGAGAGCGTTGCGCGTCAAAAAGTTCGACTTATTGCCCGAAATTCACCCTCCGCATCCAGAGCCTGCCGGACCACAGCGCGTGTCCCGCGGACGGTGCAGGCGATACCATAGGATCAAGGAGAACAGATGTCCCGAATTTCCCGCCTTGAACGCAGTGAAGTCACCCCTGAAATGGCCACGCTCTACGACAAAATCTTTGCCCTGCGCGGCAACGTCCCCAATATGTTTAGGGTTATGGCGCATCGGCCTGAGATTTTCACCACCATGCAGGCTCATTTCGGAGCGGTGCTCTCCACCGGAACGGTCCCCGCCAAGCTCAAGGAACTGATTATCGTCCGCACCAGCCAGGTGAACGTGACGCCGTACTGTTTGGCCAGCCACACCATCCTCGCGAAAAATCTCGGCTGGTCTGACGAGCAGCTTTCCTGTCTCGCCGACTGGCCCCAGCGCGATGACTTCACCCCTGCCGAAAAGGCTGCCTTGCGATTGGCCGAAACCGTCACGCGCGACGCCAACGCGGTGAGCGACGAGCAGTTTGCTGAACTGCGCGGCTTCTACTCGGAAGGAGAGATTGTCGAGCTGATTTGCGCCATCGGCCTCTTCAACTACTTCAATCGCTTCAACAACGCTCTGCGTATGCAACCAACCAAACCCGGAGAAGGCGGCTCTGCCGAGAGCGGTTGCGCCGCATGAAATTAGAAATCCCCGTAGGCAAATTCCGCGCTTATCTCTTCGACTGCGACGGCACCATCGCCGACTCCATGCCGCTGCACTACATTGCCTGGAAAAAGGCGCTGGCCGAGTGGAACTGCGATTATCCCGAGAAGCTGTTCTATTCCTGGGGCGGCAAGCCGGTGAAGAAGATCATCGCCGACCTGAACAAGATGAACGGCCTCCAGATGCCCGTCGACGCACTCGCCGCAAAGAAGGAAGCTTTCTATATAGAGCAGCTCCCGCAGCTCAAGGCGATTCCTGAAGTGCTGGAATACATTGAGGCCGAGCATGGCCGGATTCCTTTCGCGGTGGTCTCCGGAAGCAGGCGAAGTACGGTCATTGGTTCGCTGAAAGCGATAGGGCTTCTGGACAAATTCGATACCATCGTCGCCGCGGAAGACTACACGCACGGCAAGCCTGCCCCGGATGCGTTTCTGCTGGCCGCCGAGAGGCTCGGCGTGGCGCCGGCTGATTGCCTGGTCTTTGAAGACACTGACTTGGGCATCGAGGCGGCAACCGCCGCGGGAATGGCATCCGTCAAGGTCCCTCAAATCCCGGGACGAAGCTGAGAAAAATCAGTACAACAGGACCGCCACGCGGTAGGCGGTGAAGGAACCTTCCAGGTCCCGCGTCGGGCAACTGCCAACAGCCGCCTGGGAATACTTTCCTGAGGCCACGCTCTTGAGCAGTTCCTCAGGCAGTTGGCTCAGGTCCGCGTCCTGCCAGCGCATGATGAACTGGGGCCTCGGGCCAGAATCGGGGTGAGGCACCCCCTCGCCCGTGGCGCAGGCGGCGCGGGCCACCGTCGCATCCTTCATGATTTTGATTCCACCGGCCTCCACCATGCTGGTCACGGTGGTCTCCACCTGGGCCTGCGTCAGCACCGGAACGGCGCGCTCGTAGTCGGCCACGGCAAAAAGACCGGCGCGGCCAGCCACCACGGCCACGCCCACCCGATCCACTTTGGGGTTCAGCAGGTTGGCGCGATGGCCCGGGGAACGCATCCACGCGTCGTGAACCGAGACCGGATCGGGGGCCAGCGCCACATTCTCCTCGATCACGCTGAAGTGCGCTCCAGCATCTGCGGCCCGCTTCGAGATCTCCGGCTCGTCCGCATACTGGTGAGAGATCACTCCTTCTTCAACCATCCGCAGGCAATGCCGGCGTGCGGCCGCAGCCAGCGCCGCATCCCATTTGAGCGGCCCGGCACCTGCCGCCGCGCGGGCTTGATTGGCCAGCATGAGAATCTGCCAGGCCTCCGCTTGAATTGCGTGGGAGCTTTGAATCTGCGCAGGAGCCTGCGCCAAAACCACGGGCACCGCCAGCGCCAAACACAAGACCGTACCAAGCCGCGAAATGCCCATAATCAATTCAACCCTACTTTGCCGCACTTGTCGCTGTATTCTTGCTCTGCGGAATCTATTTTCCAACACTAAGGTTTTTTCACAATTGGCCGAGAGTCTTTCCGTGCCCCATCCTTGCGCGTTTCTTCTGGCGCAAGGGTGGGAGACTATCAAGCCCACTCTACCGCAATCGTGAAACCGCTCAGCGTGGGCCGCGCACCCCGACCACGAGGATCCCGAATGAAAATCGGCATTGTCAGCGACACACACGGCCTTTTCCGCCCTGAGATTGCGCCCGCCCTGGCCGGCGTCGAGCGCATTCTGCACCTCGGCGACGTGGGCAAGCCCGCTGTTTTGGCTGAACTGGCCAAGATTGCTCCGGTCACGGCGGTGCGCGGCAACGTGGACCGCGAAGGCCCCTGCGCCGAACTACCGGAGACTGAAGTGGTCCTCATCGCCGACCGCTACGTTTATATGCTCCACGATCTGACGACGCTCCACCTCGACCCCGCCGCCGGAAAATTTGCCGCTGTGCTCTCCGGCCACACCCACGTGCCCAACTTCTACACACGCAAAGGTGTGCTCTACTTCAATCCCGGCTCCTGCGGCCCGCGCCGCTTCCGCCTTCCGGTCACGGTAGGGCTACTAACGGTCGGTGAAGACGGCAAGTTTAATGCCCAGATTGTCGATTTGAAGTGCGACTGAAGTCGGCGTGCGGGCCGACGAATTCGAGATTAGGATGCGCAAAAAGGGCTGTCCGTAGAAGGAGAATGTTTTTTGCGCAAAAGTGGGCAATTTGGGGCATGGAGATGGGGAACAGGGATGAGAGGTTAGAAATCGCCGGATTGTTCCACGTGGAACTTATTCATTATGTTGAGGTTGTTACTGTGTTTACCAGATAATTAACTGCAAGGTTTTGAAGATATTTCGGAGATCAGAGAACAAGGGGCAGGGATCAGTGCCCGGCCACCTGCGGTGTAGCCAGCGACCTTCGGCAGAGCGGCAAGTATGGCTCTGGATTGCCCGGCAAACGCTTCCGACTAGGCGACATGAACGAAGCCGCTGCGGCGGCGGACGCATTCGCGTTCGGCTGACCACCATTTGAGGCTTGTGGGGTAGTTTGGTTCGCAGAGAAGGAGGATTCTCTGTGAACCAACTACGTCAGCTCATGATTGAG
>Ga0255354_1000695_pt1 | contig 20719 bp, 11 predicted proteins | sample HBST50metaG_FD_189942 | JGI IMG/M metagenome (GOLD analysis project Ga0255354, IMG submission 189942) | Peat soil microbial communities from Stordalen Mire, Sweden - H.B.S.T50 | ecosystem: Environmental > Terrestrial > Soil > Wetlands > Peat | place: Sweden: Norrbotten County, Stordalen Mire...
AACCAGTCCGATGCCGTCGTCAGTTCAGCGCGGGAGCGACTCCAAAACAAGATTCAACCAGCAGTCGCTGATAGCCGCGTGCAGGAATCTCTCACCTTCGCCCGCGACAAGAATTTCGAGCGCGAGGCGGTCATTGACGAGCGCGCCCTGATCCGCGACGGTCTGCGTCGCGGCATGGGCGAAGTCACTCATGCCGAGGTCCGCAGTAACCTCAACGCGCGTCTGTCCTCTGGCGAATTCCGTGTTATTGAGAATGGCAAGAATACTCCGGCACGGCAATTCACCACGGCCAGAACGATTGCCGCCGAACAGGAGATTGTGCAGCGCGTCAACGAAGGCCAGAATCAGGTCGAGCCGGTTCTGGCACGTCAGCAGGCCATTGCGGTGGCCGATCAGCAGACGCATCTGAACCGCGCACAACGGACGGTCGTTGAAGACGTCCTGAGCCTGCCCGACCGTATTCAAGGAATTCAGGGATACGCGGGTGCAGGCAAGACAACAACACTTTCAGTGATTCGCGGCGCGGCGGAAGCGGAGGGCTATACAGTGCAAGGCTTTGCCCCAACCTCCCGCGCTGCCCGCCAACTGAATGAAGCCGGAGTAGAGTCCGAAACGCTGCAAAAGTTTCTTGCCCGTTCTGTGCATGGAAATGCGGCGGGGCAGCGGAACTTCTACTTCGTCGATGAATCAAGCCTTGCAAGCACCAACCAGATGCGGGATTTTCTTGCCCGCTTTGGCTCACAGGACCGGGTTCTTCTGATCGGCGACATTCGCCAGCATCAGGGCGTCGAAGCTGGTCGCCCCTTCGAGCAGTTGCAAGAGGCTGGAATGCGCACCGCCAAGCTCGACGAGATTGTTCGGCAGAAAGACCCGGCATTGAAAACTGCCGTCGAACAGCTGGCCAAAGGTGAAGTCTCTGCCGCGCTCGATTCGCTCCGCCAGCAGGGCCGTGTCCGGGAGATTCCCGATGCTCCAGAACGCATCCGCGCTATCGCTCAGGCTTATGCCGCCTCACCGGAAAATACCCTGATCGTCTCGCCCGATAACACTTCACGTCGCGCGTTGAACGTTGCCGTGCGCGAGGAATTGAAGGCAAAAGGCACACTTGCACCGGACGATCAGCCCTTCCGCGTACTTGTTCCGCGCCAGGACATGACCGGCGCGGAACGCACCTGGGCCAGCCGCTACGAAACCGGAGACACGGTTCGCTACTCGCGTGGTAGCAAGGCCGTCGGCATAGAGGCCGGGAGTTACGGCACGGTCGTTGGCATGAATTCCGCCGACAATCTTCTCACCGTCAAAATGGCCACCGGAGAGCTTGCCACTTACGATCCGCGCCGTCTTTCCGGCGTCAGCGTCTACAGAGAAATCGGCAGGGAGTTTTCCGTAGGCGACCGCATCCAGTTCACAGCACCCGACAAGGCATTGAATGTCGCCAACCGTGATCTGGCCGTGATCAACGCCATTGCGCCTGATGGTCGTGGCAATTCTCGCATCAAGGCCCGCCTCGATTCCGGGCGCACGGTTGAATTCGATCCGGCAGAGCATCGGCACTTCGACCACGGTTACGCCGTGACCAGCCACAGTTCCCAGGGGCTCACAGCCGAGCGCGTCCTCGTCAACGCAGATACCGGAGTTCATCCGGACCTCGTGAATTCGCGTTTCGGCTACGTCTCTGTCTCCCGCGCCAGCCACGATGCAACGGTCTTCACCGACAACTTTGCCAAGCTTGCCCCGCAACTCAGCGCCGATATTTCCAAGACATCCGCGCTCAAGATCGCCCCAGCAGCATCTGTTGGCCAAGGGATTGGTCTGGGCATCAGCCGCTGAAGAATGTTCGATAGAATGGAGGCATCACCAGCCTCCACAGCCCGCGTTCACTACGCGGCCAGAAGCACGGAGGATTTATGATGACCGACCTGACCACCATGCCTGAAAACTACGAAAATATCCGCTCTGGAATCGTCGAGCTGCTCAAAGCAGCCCGATCCGCTGCTGCCCGCAATGTCAATTCGATCATGACGGCTACCTATTGGGAAATTGGGCGCAGGATCGTCCATTCCGAACAGGCCGGAGAGAAGAGAGCGGAGTATGGAGCAACGCTGATTCCGCGTTTGTCGGAAGACCTTTCTGCCGTGTTCGGCAAAGGTTTCGGTGCCCGAAATCTTGCTCAAATGAGGAGCTTCTTTCTGGCATGGCCAGAAGAGAAGATTTTGCAGACACCGTCTGCAAAATCCACCAACGCCTTGCAGAGCAATCAGTTGCACACGGATTCGCTGTCTACCTCATCTCTTGCTTCTTGTTTTTCCTTGCCGTGGTCTGCTTATGTCCGACTGCTCTCCGTCAAGAATCCAGAAGCCCGGAAGTTCTACGAGTCCGAAGCCCTTCGCTCAGGCTGGTCCGTTCGCCAACTAGACCGCCAGATTGGCAGCCAGTTCTACGAGCGCATCGCCCTTTCCAAGAACAAAGCCGCCATGCTGGAGAAGGCGCAAACGCCCGAATCATCCGATACAATCACGCCCGAAGAAGCTATCAAAGATCCGTTCGTACTGGAATTTCTCGACCTCAAGGACGAGTATTCCGAGTCGGATCTAGAGGAGGCGCTCATCCGGCATCTCACCGATTTCTTGCTGGAGTTGGGCGATGATTTCGCATTCGTTGGCCGTCAACGTCGGCTTCGTCTCGATGACAACTGGTTCCGCGTCGATCTTGTTTTCTTCCATCGTCGTCTGCGGTGTCTACTCCTGGCCGACCTAAAGATTGGTAAATTTAGCTACGCTGACGCTGGTCAAATGCACCTCTACCTCAACTATGCCCGCGAGCACTGGACCAAGCCCGGCGAAAACCCGCCAGTCGGCCTGATCCTTTGTGCCGAGAAGGGCGCAGCAGAGGCGCATTATGCCCTCGACAACCTGCCCAACAAGATTCTTGCCGCCGAGTACCAGACCGCCCTGCCAGACGAAAAGATCATTGCAGAGGAACTGGAACGCTCTCGCCGGGAACTGGAACAACGTTCGCTGTCGGATGGTTAACTCGGGGCGGCACCTCCGTGGCTCATGTTGTTTCGATTGCCGCTGCGAAAATCCGATCACGCCCCGGGCACAATTCATCTGCAATTGCCCTGAGATGTTACCGACGTTTTCGTGCAAACCCAGAAAACCAGCAGATTCTGCTATACTTTGCTACCTCTGGGTGCCACTCTAGCGATTTGTTCTGAACAGCGCTGAGATATATTCTCAAAAATTCCGTCAGTGGCACCTCGATCATCAATCGGAGTCGCTATCATTTCCACGTATTGATCTGTAGCGATATTTTTCGTCTTCTGCTGAGAGGGATCGTGCGAATCACTTCCATCTGTATTAAAAACTTCCGACTACTTGCGAATGTACAACTTGGCCTTGAGCCACTCACTACAGTTGTGGTGGGGCGCAATAACAGCGGCAAGACCTCAATGTATGAAGTGTTGCGGCGTTTCCTCGAATATGACAAGCCATCCTTCCAGTTAGAGGATTTCTCCAGTGCTTGTTACGACTGTTTCTGCGTGGCGTATACCAAGCACCAGAGCAAGGAAGAGGAAGCTGAGGTGCGCAAGGCACTTCCAGCTATCGAAGTGCGCATACGGATGGAATACGACCCAAACAAGCCACTAAATCTGCTTAGTCCGTTCGTTATTGATGTTGATGACACCTCTAAAGCGGCACTGGCTGTACTGCGCTACGAGTTGCGAGGAGGCAGCATCAATGACCTTTTCGCCGACATGCCTCCAGCGCCACTGACCGATGAAACACGACCTGTCTTTTTTCGTTCACTTCGAGAACGGATTCCCGGGACATTTGAGACAAGTCTCTTCGCAGAGGATCCGTCAGATGCGACGAATAAGAGCACAGTAGCCCTTAGTGCACTTCGAGCGCTTGTGCACACTGGATTCATCAACGCGCAGCGGGGAGTGGATGGAACAACGTCCAAGGATACGGAAGTCCTTGCAAGGGTTCTAGAAGGACTCTTTTCTAATGCGACTTCACCAACTGCCGCTTCAACTGAACGGCTTATTGCTGAGGCTCTCAAGGAATCTGTTGAACAGATTCAGCAGAAGATCGACAAGGACTTCGCAGGTAAGCTGAAAGATCTCATCCCAACATTCAAGACTTTCGGATATCCGGGCCTTGGTGGGCCTGAGTTGCAAACGGAAACGACTTTGGACGTGAAGCGGATGGTGGCGAACTTCACTAAAGTGAGCTATGCGGGATACTCCGGCGTGACGTTTCCCGAGTCTCATAACGGTTTGGGCGCAAGGAATCTGATCTTCATTCTTCTTCAGTTGGTGAGTTTCTACCGCGCTTATCGGGCATCCACCATAGCACCAGGTGTGCAGGTAATTTGCATTGAGGAACCCGAAGCCCATTTGCATCCTCAGATGCAAGAGGTCTTCATTCGCCAGTTGTCAAAGCTGGCGACCGAGCTGAGTAAAGGTAACGTAGACGACCCCTGGCCAGTACAGTTCATCGTATCCACGCATTCGTCGCATATCGCGAATGAAGCAGGCTTTGAGACCATCCGCTACTTTCTGGCTTCTCAAGTAGGAAGCATTCACAATGTCCTTCACACAAAGATAAAAGATCTTCGTCAAGGCATGGCAACCGTGAACCCTGACGCTGTGAAGTTTTTGCATCAATACCTCACGTTGACGCGTTGTGATTTGTTCTTCGCGGATAAGGCTATTCTCGTCGAGGGATTGAGCGAACGGCTGATGTTACCGAGTTTCATTAAGAAACTGGAAGCTTCAGAACCTTTACTGCCAAGACTTTCGGCACAGTACATGACTGTGCTTGAAGTTGGTGGTGCCTATGCTCATCTGTTCTTCGAACTGCTTGAGTTTTTGGAATTGCCATCGTTGGTTGTGACAGACCTAGACAGCGTAAGCGGAGTCGAGGGAAAGGCGTGTTCGGTACACGCAGGATCAAGCACCAGTAATGCCTGTATCAAGGCATGGTTCCCGGACGATCATACCTTAGCTACGCTCAAGAAAAAGAAATCAGTAGAGTTGGTCTCAGGGGGAAGACGCCTCGCGTACGAGATCCCGGAAACGGAAGGCGGTCCTTGTGGGAGGACGTTCGAGGATGCCTTTATTCTAGCGAATATAACGTTGTTCGCACTCCAAGCGCAGACAGCGAACGACATTGAGGACGAAGCTCGCGAGCAGGCCTCCAGCGAGAAGAAATCGACCTTCGCATTGAAATATGCAATAGAGAAGCAGGACTGGACCATGCCTCGCTATATCAAAGAAGGACTATGCTGGCTTGCCAGCAAACAGTACTACCTAGAGCCAGACCAGAAACTTGCGCTGATTACTCAAGACATTGCGCACTCAGCCGTGGAAGTTGCCAACGATGCGACGCCTTCCAAAGAAGGGGGAGAGAATGCCATCTGAAGTGACAACAAACCCAGCAACAGAGGCCAGTGAACGCGCCCTTGCTGAACTGAATGCCGCCATAGGTGATGGGCAATCGTTCCTTCTCGAAGCTGGTGCGGGCGCAGGAAAGACGTATTCACTTGTTAAGGTATTAAAGACGTTGGTGCAGAATCATGCGATGGATTTCCAGCGTTTCGGGCAAAGGATCGCGTGCATCACATTCACGAACGTGGCGAAAGACGAGATTGAAGCACGGACTGATCGTAATCCCATCATTCACTGCGACACTATTCATGGATTCTGTTGGTCTCTAATCGCTCAGTATCAACGACAGATACTGGAGATCATTCCTACACTACATGCTTGGCAGAAGAAGCTTGCAGAGGAACCGACACCGACGGCAACGTCCGTAGAATATAGCCTAGGATACCGCAGCCTTAATGAGCATACATTTTCGCTTGCTCATGACGACATAATACCGCTCACTGTTGCGCTCATGAAGAACACCAAATTCCGTGCGTTTTTCACTGCACGCTACCCTATCATTCTGATCGATGAATATCAGGATACGGATTCTCAATGGGCAGATGCTATTAGGGAACACTTCCTCGGAAGAGATGGATCTCCCCTCTTTGGGTTCTTCGGTGACCACTGGCAGAAGATTTATGACGATGGCTGTGGAGCTATCCATGCTCCGGCCCTAAAGGTAATCGGAAAGCAAGCTAATTTTCGTTCAGCGCAGATGATAGTGGAATGTCTGAATCGGATGCGGCCGCAGCTAATTCAATTCGCAAAGGATCCTCAATTGGCGGGTGATGTTCGAGTCTTCCACACGAATGCTTGGCGAGCCAATCGTAGAACGGGTGCTCATTACGGTGGCGACCTACCAGAGGAACTCGCGGCGCAGGCTTACGAAACGACCAAGCAGTTGCTCTCTGATGCGGGTTGGGACTTTTCACCAGAGCGCACAAAGGTATTGATGCTAACGCATCGAGCATTGGCGCGAGAACAGGGATACAGCAGCTTGCCGCAAGTGTTTGCGTTCAATGAGGCGTTCGCCAAGAAGGAGAACAAACTGATCGAATTTCTTGTCGATAGTCTTGAACCCGCGTTTGAGGCTTACTGCGAAAAGCACTACGGAGCTATGTTCGATGCTCTGGGAAGCAAGATTCCAGCGATTCGAAGCCAAACGGATAAACGCTTGTGGGCTGAATCAATGTCGCAATTACAGACGATCAGAGAGCAAGGGCGAGTCGGAGATGTTATATCGCACTTGCGCCAATCGCTTCGACCAAGACTTCCAGATCGAGTGGAACAGATGGAGCGAGATCTGGAAGCTTTCCAGCCATCAGAAGAACTGGAAAAGCCGCGTTGGATGAAGGAATTAGAAGATCTGCATGGGGTAGGGTATCAAGAGATTATCGCTCTTCGTGCCTATCATGCTGGATTTTCACCATTTGAAACGAATCACGGTGTAAAAGGCGCTGAGTTTGAAAACGTACTTGTCGTCGTGGGCCGTGGGTGGAACAAATACAACTTCTCGGAGATGCTTGAGTGGGCGGCTGCTCCAAATGCGATACCAGAGAAGAGCAAGAACAAGTATGAGCAGAACCGAAACCTTTTCTACGTAGCCTGCTCAAGACCGAAGGTGCGATTGGCAATTCTCTTCACTCAGTTGATTTCGGACGGAGCAATGAACACAGTGACGCATTGGTTTGGTCGCAACGCTGTTCACCCTCTGCAGCAGAGTTGACGACGCCCAGGAGTGACGCCGCTGACAAATACAATCTCATCCCGAAAGGGCGCGAGTTTCCTCACCGCGTCCTCAAGCAACGGCAGATTCGGATCAGCCATGAATCTCTTTTGTGAGTAGCTCGATTGCCAGATTGCGTTCTCGCGTCCTGCCGCTACGGATGGCATCCGAAAGTGCAAGCACGCAGTAGAACTTGGCGTCGAGCAACGCGGCCTTGGGAGCCGTCTTATAGAGAGGAGCTATTGAAATTCCCCGGACCTTTCCTTCGGCGTACGGCCAGACTGTGGATGGTTCTCCATCGTCCAACAAGCGCGATTTCAACGGCTCCGTCGAGGTCGCCGTTGGCACACCTCGCGCCATGGAGCCTCTGACGGGCGGAAAGACGTACTTCAGGCCATGCACCAGGAATTCAAGGAGTGCGGTTCCATTCACGCGCTTTTCCGGACCGGAAACGTAGAGAAGACCTGCCTCCACGCATCGTTTCAATGACTTAGAGACCTCGGAAGGCGAAATGAAAAGGCTCGCGGCCAATTCCTTCGACAGGACCGTTGGCTCGTTCAGAATGGCGAGTTTTAGAAGAAGCGCAATGTCTTGCCCTTGCATATCGCCATTGTAGCCTTTGTTTCCACTTTGGAAACCGGAAATCGTATTATTATTGTGAGGCAACAGGTTCAATATTCACTGATGATTGGGGGCCGTACGGGACCGTACGGGCACTCAACATCATAGCGGCCAATCTCCCAGGCCTTCGATAAGGCCAAGCGTCCTCTCGGTCAGCGCTCAAAAGCTTGGATCATGGCCCAAACACCCGGTAAACCGATCCGTTTGTATGGCTTATGATGGGTATGGGAACCACACAAATTCCTCTTGAATGCCAGGGGTAGGTCAATGACAACGACAGAAAGTCTTATTGAGCGAGATCTCATCGCCAAACTCGAAGATCTGAAATACACCTACCGTCCAGACATACGCGACCGCGCGTCGCTTGAAAAGAATTTTCGTGAAAAATTCCAGGCGCTGAATCATGTCCAACTGACAGACGCTGAATTCCAACGTTTCCTTGATCAGATCCCCGCCGGGGATGTGTACGCGGCGGCTCGCTTCCTTCGTGATACCAACACCTTTATGCGAGATGATGACACACCGCTCGACTTTACGTTGGTGAATACTCGCGACTGGTGCAAAAACAGTTATGAAGTAATAAATCAGCTGCGCATCAATACCGATAACAGCCATCACCGCTACGATGTCATTTTGCTCATCAACGGTGTTCCCGCCGTACAAATCGAGTTGAAGGCTTTGGCCGTCAGCCCTCGCCGCGCCATGCAACAAATTGTCGATTACAAAAATGACCCAGGGAATGGGTACAGCAAAACACTCCTTTGCTTTATCCAGCTCTTTATAGTCAGTAATCGCGCAGAAACCTGGTATTTTGCAAACAACAACGAGAGCCACTTCTGCTTTAACGCAGATGAACGCTTTTTGCCGATCTACCAGTTTGCAGACGAGGAAAATAAGAAGATCTCTCGCCTTGATGATTTTGCTGCGCGCTTCCTTGTAAAGTGCACTCTTGGAAAAATGATTAGTAGCTACATGGTTCTGGTGTCCAGTGAGCAAAAATTGCTCATGATGCGCCCCTATCAGATCTACGCGGTAAAGGCCATTCTTCAGTGCATTCACCAGAACTGCGGAAATGGATATATCTGGCACACAACAGGAAGTGGAAAGACTCTGACCTCGTTCAAGGCCTCTACATTGCTCAAGGACAACGATGAGATCACGAAGTGCCTCTTTGTTGTGGATCGTAAGGACCTGGACCGTCAGACCCGTGAGGAGTTCAATCGCTTTCAAGAAAAGTGTGTTGAAGAAAACACCAATACGGAAACATTGGTGCGCCGCCTTCTGTCTGAAGACAAGGCGGACAAGGTAATCGTTACAACCATCCAAAAGCTCGGCTTAGCGCTGGACGAGACAAACAAGAAGAACTACAAAGCCCGCCTTGAGCAACTACGCGACAAGCGCATCGTCTTCATCTTTGACGAATGTCACCGCTCTCAGTTCGGTGACAACCATGCCGCCATTAAGGAGTTTTTCCCGAACGCGCAGCTCTTTGGTTTCACTGGTACACCTATCTTCGAGGAAAATTCCAGCTATCAGAAAGTCGAAGGGCAGCAGGCCAGCTATCGGACAACCGATGATCTGTTTCAGCAGCGCCTGCATACGTACACGATTACACATGCAATCGAGGACCAGAATGTCCTCCGATTCCATATTGACTACTTCAAGCCTGAAGGAGATAAAAAGCTCATTGCAGGCGCTTCTGCGACGAAGCCGTTACCCAGTGAGGCAATATCCAAGCGCAAGGTGATCGAGACAATCCTTGCCAAGCACAATGCAGCAACAGCGGATCGCAAGTTCAATGCAATCCTTGCATCCAACTCAATCAATGATGCAATCGAGTATTACAACCTCTTTTCTGCGATTCAGACAAAGATGAAGGAGGGTGATCCCGACTTCACGCCGCTGAATATTGCTTGTGTGTTTTCTCCGCCTGCCGAAGGGAACAAAGATGTTCTGCAGATCCAGGAAGATTTGCCCCAGGAGCAAGAGGACAACAAGACAGAGCCGGAGAAGAAGAAGGCGGCCCTCAAAGCCATCATTGACGATTACAACCAGCGTTACAAAACAAACCATTCTGCGAGCGAGTTTGATCTCTACTATCAGGATGTGCAGACGCGCATCAAGACCCAGCAGTTCCCCAACTCAGATGTGCCGCACGCCAGGAAGATCGACATCGTAATCGTCGTCGATATGCTGCTGACTGGATTCGACTCGAAGTTCATCAACACGCTGTATGTCGATAAGAACCTGAAGTACCACGGGCTCATTCAGGCATTTTCGCGTACCAATCGTGTGCTGAACGATACGAAGCCCTATGGAAATATCCTTGACTTCCGCCAGCAGAAGGAAGCCGTCGATGTTGCCATTGCACGGTTCTCTGGTGAGGCGATTGATAAGGCCCGTGAAATCTGGCTTGTTGACGCTGCGCCCAAGGTGATTGAGAAACTGAAGACGGCCATGAAGAAACTTGACGACTTCATGCAGTCTCAGGGGTTAACGAACACGCCGGAAGAGGTCGCCAACCTGAAGGGCGATGCTGCACGAGGACAGTTCGTCAACTATTTCAAAGAAGTGCAGCGCGCCAAGACGCAGCTTGACCAATACACAGACCTCACCGAAGAGCAGAGCGCTCAGATTGAATCAGTGGTTTCGACGGATTCTTTGCGCAGTTTCCGCAGCACGTACCTGGAGACCGCTAAGCGTCTCAAAGAGCAACAGGACAAGCCGTCACAGGCCGCGAATGACGATATTCAGCAACTGGACTTCGAGTTCGTTCTTTTTGCTTCTGCCGTAGTGGACTATGACTACATCATGAACCTCATCGCCCACTTTACTCAGCAGAAGCCAGGCAAGCTCCACATGAATCGCGAACAGCTCATTGGCCTCATTCAGTCTGATGCAAAGTTTCTCGATGAAGGAGATGAGATCGCCGAGTATATTCGCGGCTTGCATGCAGATCAGCCGCTCGACGAAAAGCAGATTCGTTCAGGCTTCGAAGACTTCAAGGTACAGCGGAAGATGCGCGAGATTCATGACCTTGCACAAAAGCATGGTCTCGGAGCGGATTTGTTGCAAGCCTTTATTGACGAGGTATTGCGGCGATGCATCTTTGATGGGGAACGACTAAGCGAGCTGCTGGCTCCGCTTGGGCTGGGATGGAAAGCCCGCACACAGAAGGAGTTGGCACTCATGGAAGATCTGGCACCTCTACTCCACAAACTGTCCAAAGGGCAAGAAATCTCAGGGTTGAGCGCATATGAGCAGTAAAGACAAAAGCACAAAAGTGCAGAGTTCAAAACAGAATAATTCGCCAAAACTACGCTTTCGCGAATTTCGCAACTGCGGACCTTGGAAGTCTATTCCCGGCGATCTAGCCTTTGAACAAGTTGTCAACAAAGACCATGCGTCAGATCTTCCCGTGCTCGCAATCACGCAAGAACACGGCGCAATCCCGCGTGACCAAATTGATTATCACGTTTCTGTCGCTGAAAAGAGCATCGCCGGATACAAAGTCGTAGAGGTTGGAGATTTCATCATCAGTTTGCGCTCGTTTCAAGGAGGCATTGAATACTCCTCATATCGAGGAATCTGCAGTCCTGCATATAACATTCTTAGAGCGAAGAAAATGGACTTCAATCCGTATTTTAGGCACTACTTCAAGTCAGAGCGTTTTATTGGTTCGCTGAATAAGAACCTTGAAGGCATCAGGGATGGAAAGATGGTCAGTTGGCAGCAATTCTCGGATTTAGTGCTGCCAATGCCTTCGCCCAAGGAACGAAACACAATTACTGCCTGCTTGTCATCGGTGGATGTGCTGATTGATGCAGAGACGCGAAAGCTGAATGCAATTGAGTCCCACAAGAAGGGCCTAATGCAGCAACTTTTTCCTGCCGAAGGAAAAACTGTTCCCCGTCTACGCTTTTCTGAATTTGCAAATGCAAGAGAATGGCGTAGTGCCACACTCGGCGAGTTTTTTGAGACCAGCTCTGGTGGAACTCCAGAACGGTCAAAGGCGGAGTATTGGGGAGGTAATATCCCGTGGATTTCAACTTCATTGGTGGATTTCAACCGAATTACCCAAGCCAATGAATTCATTACAGAGGAAGGAATGAAGTGCTCCTCAGCAAAGCTTTTCCCTGCAAGAACCATCCTGATAGCGATGTATGGCCAGGGACAAACTAGGGGTAAGGTCGCAATCTTGGACTTTGCATCTACTACGAATCAGGCTTGCGCAGCTATCCTTCCACAGAAAGGAATCGACCCCGATTTTGTATTCCTGTACCTATCGAGCCGATACGAAGAACTGCGTGCTCTTAGCAACAGCGGTGGGCAGGAAAACTTAAGCCAATCACTCATCAAAGGGTTTACGATTGCCATTCCTTGGGATACTGACGAGCAAAAGAAGATCAAATTGTGCTTATCTCGTTTAGGCGAGGTAAGCAGGCAACAAGGACTAAGAGTTGAGTCGTTGCTGCGCCACAAATCTGGTCTTATGCAGCAATTATTTCCAGTCATTGAAGAGGTGCAAGAATGAAAGCCGGAACAATACATCCCGACCTGCAGGCTCTGGCAACCCTCCTGCGCCAGGAGTTGGAGAATAGGAAATACATTCTTCTTTATGCCTACAACGGTACTGGCAAGACTAGATTGTCGATGGCCTTTAAGGAGCTTGGCAAGAAAGACGATGAGCGTGACACGCTCTACTTCAACGCATTCACAGAAGATCTCTTCACTTGGGACAACGACCTTGAAGATGATTCTGATCGCCGATTGCTGCTGAATCGGCAATCACGCTTCTTTGCAGGCATCAAAGAATTAGAGATGGACAATCGTATCCGTCCATTGCTTCAGCGTTATTCTGATTTCGACTTCCGGATCGACACGGAAGAAAGGTGTGTCCGTTTTTCTAGAACCGTCGAAAAGACAGGTGGAGATGGGACTGCATCAGAAATCGTCGATAATATAAAAGTCTCGCGCGGCGAGGAAAACATTTTTATTTGGTGCTTTTTCATGGCCATTGTGGAATTAGCGATGGACAAGGAAGTGGACGCATACAAATGGGTTAAGTTTGTATACATCGATGACCCAATTTCTTCTTTGGACGAGCACAATGCGATTGCAGTCGCCAATCACCTTGCCCAACTTCTCAAGAAATCCGATCACGATCTAAAGACCGTCATCTCCACGCATCACACACTCTTTTTCAATGTCCTTTGTAACGAACTAAGCCGAGCAAACAAATATTTCCTGGGCTGCGGAAGATTGACCGACAGCTTTGTTCTGACGGAAACAGGAGATACACCGTTTTTTCAGCACGTGGCCCTGCTGGCGGAGTTAGATGAAGCGGCAAAGAGCGGTGAACTCTATACCTACCACTTCAACATACTAAGGACAATTCTTGAGAAGACGGCCAGCTTTCATGGATTCAAGAAATTCGGCGATTGCATAACACAAGACATGAACGATCCTGACGGCGTGCTTCATGCCAGGATCATCAACATCATGAGTCATGGGAACTATTCGCTCTTTGAGCCCCAGGAAATGCTGGAAGAAAACAAGGGGTATTTCAGGAAGATACTGAGCGACTTCAAAGCCCGCTTTCCATTCAATCCAGAACTTTTCAAAGACGAGCACGTTGAGGCCTAGAGCGATGACATCACTAGAAAAAGAACAGCTTGGCAAAACACTTTGGAGCATTGCAGACCAGCTTCGCGGATTTATGGCAGCAGATGATTTTCGCGATTACATGCTTGCCTTTCTCTTTCTGCGCTACCTCTCTGATAATTTCGAGGCGGCATCTAAGAAAGAACTCGGAAGAGATTATCCGCGCCTTGCCCCGGAAGACCGCCGTGCCCCGCTGAGCGAATGGTACGATGCCAATCCGGGCGATGTAGAGGAGTTTGAGAAGCAGATGCGCCGCAAGGTGCATTATGTGATTGAGCCTCCGTACCTGTGGACCAGCATCGCTGATATGGCCCGCAGGCAGGATGGAGAGTTGCTTCGTGTTCTTCGAAAGGGATTCAGTTTTATCGAAAATGAATCCTTCGAGAGAACCTTCCAGGGACTGTTCTCTGAGATCAATCTGTCTTCAGAGAAGCTCGGGCGAAACTACACTGAACAGAACATCTTGATCTGCAAGATTATCGGTGAGATCGCCAAAGGACTTGCACAATTCTCAACGGCTAGTGATACGCTCGGTGATGCCTACGAGTATCTGATTGGCCAATTTGCAGCAGGTTCTGGCAAGAAGGCTGGTGAATTCTATACGCCTCAGCAGATTTCGAGCATTCTGTCGGCCATTGTGACGCTGGACAGCCAGGACCCAACGACTGGTCAGCGGTCTCAATTAGCCAGTGTGATGGATTTTGCTTGCGGTTCTGGATCGCTGTTGCTTAACGTGCGTCATCGCATGGGAAAGCGTGGCATTGGAAAGATCTATGGCCAAGAAAAGAACATCACAACATATAACCTAGCGCGCATGAACATGCTCCTACATGGCGTGAAAGATTCCGAGTTTGATATTTATCGGGGCGATTCACTTACCAACGAATGGAAGTTTCTCCGCGAATCAAACCCTGCCAAAATGCCGAGTTTCGATGCAGTTGTGGCCAATCCTCCATTCAGCTATCGCTGGGAGCCGAGCGAAGGACTGGGAGATGATGCGAGGTTCAAGAGCTATGGACTGGCCCCGAAATCCGCGGCTGATTTGGCTTTTCTATTACATGGATTTCACTACCTGAAAGACGATGGCGTCATGGCCATTATTCTTCCTCATGGCGTGCTTTTCCGTGGCGGAGCCGAGGAACGAATTCGCACTAAGCTTTTAAAGGATGGCTCTATCGATGCGGTTATTGGTCTTCCTGCCAATCTCTTCTATTCGACGGGCATCCCTGTGTGCATTCTTGTCCTGAAGAAGTGCAAGAAGAATGATGACGTTCTCTTTATCAATGCTTCGGAGTGCTTTGAAAAGGACAAGCGCCAGAATCGCCTACTGGATGAGCATGTCGAGAAGATCATCGATGCGTACCAGTTCAGACGCGAAGAAGCACGGTATTCCCGTCGCGTTTCTATGGAACTTATCGAGAAAGAAGAATACAACCTCAACATATCACGCTATGTCAGCACCGCTGTAGCTGAACAAGAAGTGGACTTGAAAGTCGTGCACAGCGAGTTGGTCACTATCGAGAAGGAGATTAAAAAGGCAAAGGATAAACACAACGAGTTCTTGAAAGAATTGGGTTTGCCATTGTTGCCATAATTTGCAAGCTTAATAATGGGTCATTGCTGACCAATTGCCGAATAGAAATTGGTCAGCAATGGAAATCAATTCTGCAAATAGCAGTATCCGTATACTCCTGCGCTTAATGTCAGCCTTTCTCATCTGTAGATGCCAATTTATCTTGAAGAAGAGCCTTTTCTGCATTCTTCCAGGTCACGTTGCGTACACGCATTGCTTCTGAAAACGCAACTGCCACATCAGTAAATTCTTTACCTGCGAACTTTGTTCGCAATTCGGACACGGCTTTAGCTGCGCTCTTCGCTAGGTTGAGGACTGCTTCTGGAGAGATCACGAAGAGGCCGCCCGCAAAAGGTATAGCGACCTTGTGCAGCTTCTTTGTGGGTGAAACAATAACGACGTCCACTGAAAGTTCGCTATTTGACTCCGCAGCCTGGAAGTATTGAAGCCAGTCTGGGTGCCCCTTGGCTTCTTGCAATTCCTTCTTGTAAAGTGACCCCTTCTCTCCCTTCTCAGTTTTCGCTTCAAATGCTATTGAACGATTTCCCGATATCCATGCGACATCTGGTGCGCCTTCATCTGTTGGTCGGATTGTCCTAGCTCCGAAGCAGCGACCGAGAAGTTCTATACCTCGATGAACGTCGTTGTGGGCCGTGGCACTAAGAAATTTATCCATCTCCTGCATCTTCTTGCCGAAAGCAGGGCCAGCCCATCCCCAGTCGTTAATGGCGTTCCAAAGCTCTTCTGCTTCTGGTTCAATTTCAATTGTTGTCGGAATGCTCACTCTTCTTTCACGCAGCAGACGAAGCAACCATGAAGCATTGACCCCAGCGCCCACAGCCCTTCCAAGAGTCTCGGCTTCCAAGTGGTTGTCTCCGAGATAGTGGGCCGAAATTGACGCTAGGTACCACCACCATCCTCTATATCCCGCAAGTTGAGGCCCGCCAGCGCGATCTGCTACAGAACGAGCAATATCAAGTGCGTTCTCATATGCTCCTTCCCACATGAAGTGCGAGTATCGCACCTCATCGGAAGCACCATCCTCATAGACCGAAGGCGACGCGCTTTTTCCAGAAACTGCGATTGCGCTGATGGCGTCATTCGCTTCTTTTCGATATTGCGGGTCGGCTAGTAATCCAAGTGCCATCTCAACAAAGTCGTTGGGTGACGATTGCGTCAATTGTGATTGTTCAAGCCCCCAAGCCAGTTCTGCCGCAAGCTCAGGTGGGAACTCTTCGAGAAAAGTGGAAGAGGTTGCCGAATCTGCAAGCGCTTGCCCCATGAGGAATATCAACGAAAAATCCGTTGCATTTCGCGTGCAGCGGCCCATACCCTGAATGAGTCTCGTGCGTTCGCGACGCCGAAACAGTGCTGTGAGCTTCCAGCGTTCTGAAAGATGTCGCTCAAGTAGATTGATGGCCACCGGAGACCCTGACAATATGAGTAATCGGCACTGGTCGTCAGGAAGATCTAGTCCGTCATAGCGTCCTGCTAACGTTAAGATAACGTCACCCGAAGTTGTAAACGGCGTGAGACTGTCTGATATTGATGAACTGGTGCAGCGCGCAGGTTTCTTGGTGGCTGCGGAAGCGAATTTCTCAAATGAATCAGTCAGTATGCGGTCAGACGGTGAAAGCAATACTGCGCGCTGCGGATTAATCCTTTCCCATAGCTTTCCTAAAACCGAATAACTGTCATCGTCCGTGCAATAGAGGGTCGGAATGAAGATGTAGCGTCTTCCCCATTGCTCACTCTGACTCCTAAGTACTTCAATTTTCTGGATGCCGTATGCGCGTAATAGATCACTACCTCCACCCAATGTAGCCGACATGTAGAGACGCTGCTTCGCATTTCGGAATGGATCATGAGTGTGTGTGGGAGCGATGAATGGCCGAATTGCAATTTCGTGTGCTGAGACGAAGAAGAGACAGGTGTCCATATGGTGCCTGACTTGAGACCATGCATACGAGCTATTGTGCTCGTTCGCACCTAAGACAGCTTGAAGACGATCTATACATTCAGGATGATGGTGAACATCTGCTTGGTCAACTACTCCGACTGGTGCTGTATTGTCGAAAACTGCATCAATCTGTGTGCTGGTCATAGCCGGTGATAGTGCATTGAGTACATCTTGGAAAAGTTGTGGGGCAACTTGGCGTTTGATGGATACCGTCCACATGCTTGATACAAATTGCTCACCACCATGAGCGTCATCGAAAACCAACAGGTCAGCATCGCGAATCACTGGGTTGACATTAAACAAGTTTGAGTAGGTGGTTATAGCAACTGCGGTTTTCGTACGATATTTTGCTTCTTCTGCTACATCGCGGGTATCTTTAGTGCCTCTAAGATCTGCGCATATAATTCCAAGCCTTTTTCCTTCTTCAATTACCTGGGACGCAAGTTGGTTCGTGAGGCACAAAAACGCAACTTTCTGGCCGGACAACCGCCTCCATTCAGCAATAAGTAGACCAACTGTAGTCTTACCTGTACCTGTGGGCAGTTCAAGTGCCAAATCCGCAACATTCCTAAACTTGTCATTGAATTCCCGCAATACATCCTGTTGTGGACCTCGTAAATATCCGTGCGTTGTCGCACGTCCTCCCAGTTTATAAAAGAGCTTTTCAGGGCTATCTGGAGCTGAATTCTTGTCCGTAAATTGCCGGAAAGGAGGTAGTTTTGGCGTCATTCAAATTCCTCATCTCAACAACGTTAACAGAATAAATCACACATCTGCTGACCTTAACTGTTTCCGTGGGGATTGGCTTTAAGCATACTGACTGATTATATTGGCGGGAAGAAGCACCTTCCCTCGCTTCAGCCGCAGATAGTGCCAGCGTCTTGCGCTACCCATCCCAGCGGGGCCGTTCCTTCCCCGCAACTCCCCTCCCCAAGTCCATTCGGAAGAGAACCTAATTTCTTCTTTCGTTAAGTGCCCCCGCTTCATGCGGCTTTATGGCAGAGGCGGTCGGAACCCGTCAAGGGTCTCCGCTGCGCTGCGATGAACGCGAAAAGCCGCGCCCTTGACAGAACCCTCCGCGCCCCTGCCCGCCGCGCAAGACATGAAGCGGGGGCACTCAACAAAAGAAATTTGGTTTGATGCAGATGCCCTCCTTCAGAATCTCGCCCCACGCGGGCAACACAGGAGAGCGAACATCATGCCATACGCCAGCAGCAACACCACCACCACCGCGCCGCACAGTAAAAATGCGGCGATGCCGAGCGAATCTCCCTACCAGCAGCGCACCACGCAGCGCGATAACCCCACGCAGCAACTCATCAAACAGGCCGTACACTACCTGCTCCAGCAGCTTGAAGCTGGCAAGAGCGAAACACTGACCGCATATCTCGCAGCGATGGCCCGTTTCCATTCGTATTCTTTTGGGAACATTTTGAGCATTGCACGGCAGCGCCCAACGGCAACCCATGTTGCCGGATTCCATACATGGAAAGAGTTTGGCCGCTTCGTGAAACGTGGCGAAAAAGGAATTCAGATTCTCGCCCCGATGGTCGGCAAGCGGCGCACGAAGGACGACGGCAACCAGCGCAGCAAGCAGGACGACAACGCCAAGGCCGCGCCCGTGCTGATCGGCTTTCGCGCGGTCTACGTCTTCGATGTGGCGCAGACCGAAGGAGCGGACCTGCCCGAGTTCGAGCACAACATCACCGGCGAAGTGGGCGAACACCGCAACCGTCTGATTGCCTTTCTTGACTCGCAGAACATCGCCCTTGAATACAACGAGAACATCGCGCCAGCTCTTGGCGTCAGCTACGGCGGAAAGATTGCCATTCTACCCGGCCAGACGCCCGCCGAGGATCTGGTTTGTCTGGTCCATGAAACGGCGCACGAACTTTTGCACAAGAGCGACCGCCGCACCATGACCACCGCCACCGTGCGCGAGACGGAAGCCGAGGCCGTGGCTTTCATCGTTGGCCAAGCTATCGGCCTTGAGATGGGCAAAGCCTCTTCGGACTATATCCAGATGTACGCCGGAAATGCGGCATTGCTGGCCGAAAGTCTTGAAGCCATCCAGCGCACCTCCGCCGTGATCCTTGAAGCCATCACTGAGGAATCAACCGGCAAACAGGCAGCACATGCGACCACGACGACAGAGACGCGGGACGAATACGCGGAGGTGGCGTAATGAAAACTATTCTTCGCATTCTAGAGCGGGCCGGAGGCTACCGGCCCACCCTCTACCTCAAAATCGAAAACCCGCCTTTCATGGTCCTTGTGATTGAAGCCACGCCAGAACCGGGGCCGTACGGACTGCCCGCAATCTCAATAGCGCACTACGGCAAGCAGAATGGCGACCCGATGCGCGACCCGGAAATGTGCTTCGAGTTGGTGAAACCGCCGCTCGGCGGATTGAGCCTGTCGAGCTTCTATTTTCGGAATGACTACCTCGGCATTGAGCAGTATTCGCGCTATGTGAGCGAGAAAGATTGCATCGTCCTGTCTGACCTGCACAGAGAGCACGAGACGTTCGCCCGCCAGTGGGACCGCAATATCCACGCGCAAGGATTTTTCGAAGCCTTCAACGACAAATCGATTCGCGGCTAGTCCGCTCCCTGCGGAGCGGATTGCAAGCCCAACGTGTATCCGCTCCGCGCGCCTTTACCCTTCAACCGCTCGAAAGGAGCTTATCACCATGGAACAGACCGTTATCAATGCCACCGAATACCGCGAAATACCGCTTGCTTTGCTGAATGAATCAAAGACCAACCCCCGCCGCGCTTTTGACGAGACGAGCCTTAAAGAACTGGCCGACTCCATCCGCAGTCAGGGCGTTCTGTCGCCCTTGCTTGTCCGGCCACTCACCGAAAACGGCTTCGAGATCGTGGCCGGTGCGCGGCGCTATCGCGCCGCGCAGATGGCCGAACAGCAAACCGTTCCGGTACGCATCAAACAGATGAGCGACGCTGAGGCATTGGAGGCGCAGCTCGTCGAGAACCTGATTCGCGCTGAAATTCACCCGATGGAAGAGGCCGAAGGCTTCGCGCGGCTTCTGGCGTTGGAGGAGCCAAAGTACAGCATCGAGCAAATCGCCGCCAAGGTGGGAAAGCACCCTTCGTTTGTGGCTTCGAGATTGAAAATGACCGACCTCGAAAAACCTGTCGTCGATGCTTTCTATGCCAATGAAATCGGCGTGGGCCATGCGCTGCTACTGGCGAAGCTGCCCGCTGACCAGCAGCAACAGGCCCTTTCGGCTTGCTTCAAGGAAGTCTACAACGGCGGCCAGAATCCAACGCGGATTCTCCTGCCCGTGCGCAATCTGCAATTCTGGATTGAGACGAATGTTCTGCTCATCCTGAATGACGCGCCATTCGAAAAGCGAGACGCGCAGCTTGTCGCCCCAGGGGGAAGTTGTGCCGACTGCCCCAAGCGCACCGGCCACAACAAGCTGCTTTTCGGCGATGACCTCGGAAAGCAGGACGACCGCTGCACCGATCCACGCTGTTTCAATGCCAAACTCTCGGCGCACGTTGCGAAGGCTGTCGCCGCCAAACCCAACCTTGTGCAGATCAGCACGGCATACGGCGGGCAGAAAGAAGGCAGTCCGGTATTGCCGCGCAACAAATACACCGCAATCCGCGACGACAAGCCCCAAAAGAAGGAAGATGCCCAGCGCCCGGAATTCAAAGTGTGCAAGTATGCCGCCGACGCAATCATCACCGAAGGCAGCGACATCGGCAC
>Ga0255354_1000697_pt1 | contig 20683 bp, 9 predicted proteins | sample HBST50metaG_FD_189942 | JGI IMG/M metagenome (GOLD analysis project Ga0255354, IMG submission 189942) | Peat soil microbial communities from Stordalen Mire, Sweden - H.B.S.T50 | ecosystem: Environmental > Terrestrial > Soil > Wetlands > Peat | place: Sweden: Norrbotten County, Stordalen Mire...
CCCATTGGCCGTGGCCACGGCCAATGGGCTGGTTATGTTCGACCGCGATGGGCGGCAGAAACAGGTTTTGGCGCGGGAAGCCGGGTTGATCGCCGATCATGTGACCGACGTGGCCCTCTACGGCGATGGCTTGGCGCTGGCTACTCCTGCGGGAATCACGTTTATGGATGCAAGCGGCGCGCACAGCATCTATGCTTTTCAGGGACTGGTGAACAACCACGTTTATGCTCTGGGCGCCAGCGGAGATCAGTTGGTGGCCGGAACGCTGGGCGGGCTTTCGCTGCTGACCGGAGACTCGGTGCGCAGGAATCTGACCACGGCGACCTCCGGCCTGAAGCATAACTGGATTACCGCACTGGCAGCGGCAGGCAACGATTGGCTGGTGGGCACCTATGGCGCGGGCGTGCTGCGCCTGTCGGCCGATGGAAGCGTGACGCCGACCGAGGCCACACGCCAGGGAGTCGTGGTGAATCCCACGGCGATGGTGGCGGACGGACGGATCGTTCTGGCGGGAACGCTGGGACAAGGATTGCTGGTGGGCGACTCGACCGGCACGCGATGGAAGACGATCACCGCAGGATTGCCCTCGCTGAATGTGACAGCGCTGGCCATCCGCAATGGCGTGGTTTACGTGGGAACTGAAAACGGGCTGGTGAAGATTGCCGAAGACAAGCTGTGAGCGGAGTTGCACGATGACAGTCAATTCCAATTCCGCCGCAATGGGGACGCGATGAGACGAAGTGGTTGGTTGTTGACGCTGTTGCTCCTGATGCCGATAGCGGTTCATGCGGATAGCGGCGTGCTGGTTCCCTTGGACAAGCAGGCGCCTGATCCGGCGATCCTGTCGCTGACCAGTATGGAAGTGGAGATTCGCATCGACAACGGCGACGCGCGGGTTTGGGTGCGGCAGGTCTTCACCAACCACACCGCCAGCCCGCAGGAGGGCAACTACCTTTTTGCCCTGCCCGGTGGAACCACCATCAGCGACTTTGCCGTATGGGACGGTCCGGTGCGCATTCCCGCCGTGATTCTGGAGCGCAAGCGGGCCAAGGCGATCTATCAGCAGTTGAAGAGCCAGGCCATTGATCCCGGCCTGCTGGAACAGGGCGAGCGCACCGAAGAGGATGCACGGCGCAACTCGCTCTTCAGCGCGCACATCGTGCCCATCCCGGCCTACGGCACCAAACGGCTGGAGATTGAATATCACCAGCACATTCCCGTCGCGGCGCGCAAGAGTTTCTTTCTGCTGCCGCTCAAGCCGGACGATTACGCCAGCCAGGCAGTGCAGCATCTCACCATTCGCTTTGATCTGCACTCGGCCGGACGGCTGAAGGATTTTGCCGTTCAGGGTCATCAGCTTCCCTTCCACATCGAGCAGCAGGACGAACACACGATCCGGGGCACGGTCGATGCTTCAAAGATGAATCTGTCCGAGGATTTTGCGGCGGCGTGGGCGATCAACGAACCGGGCAGCGCCATGGAAGTGATTACCTTCCGCGATCCAAATCCGGCTGTCACCGTGGGTGCCGGAATCGACCCGGAAACCGCCCCATCCAACCCGAAGAAGCAGGGGCCCTCCGCGGAGCCTGGCTTTTTTGAGGCGCTGGCGCAGCTTTCCGCGCCGCAGGGCTCCAGTCCTGCCAACACGCAGGGCAGCCGTACGGTGGTTGTGCTGATGGACACTTCGCTCTCCATGCAATGGGAGAAGCTGGAGCGCAGTTATGCGGCCGCGGCCAAGCTGCTGGAGAGCCTGGGGCCGCAGGACAACTTCAATCTGCTGCTCTACAACACCAGGGTGGAGAGCTTCAAACCCGCTCCTGTGAAGGCGGAGTTCGCGCAGGTTGCGGCGGCGATGAATTGGCTGCGCCAGAGCCATCTTCGCGGTGGAACGGATTTGCAGAAGGCGCTGGATGCAGGGTTGGGACAATTCAGCGGCACGGATTCGTCGAGTCTGGCAACGCCGGGCGCGGCGCTGGTGCTTTTGACGGATGGCGAGGCGACGCGTGGCGTGATCCAAAGCGGCAAACTGGCCGATTGGTACACAGCCAAGTGGAAGCAGTTTCCAGCCGACCGCCGGCCAAAGACCGATGTCTTTGCCGTGGGCGACGACGCGAACCTGCCCCTGCTGCGGATGTTGAGCCGCAACGGCGGAGTGATGGAGCAGGTGCTCTCCACCGAGCCGGTGGATTTCAAGCTGGCGGCCTTTCTCGGCAAGGTGGGGCGGAATCCGATCGGGGATTTGCGGCTGACGGTGGCTCCGCAGGTCGCGGTGGACAAGGTCTATTCGCTGGAGGATGCGGTCTTCGACGGCGGCGAGGCGCGCTGGGTGGGCCAGTATACCAAGCCGCAAAAGAGCGTCAGCTTCAGCGTGGAAGGCCAGCAGGACGGGCGCGGAATCAAGACAGAGACCAAGGCCGAGTTTCCGGCGCAATCTCTGGAACACGATCAGTTGCCGCGGTTGTGGGCCGGTGCGCGCGTGCAGGCATTGCTCGACCAGATTGAGCGCGATGGAGAAACCGAAGCAGCTATTAACGAGATCATCCGCCTCGCGCGCCGCTACAAGTTCGTTACGCCCTATACCTCGTTTCTGGCCGCTCCCCGTGCGCTGCTGCGGCCGCGCGTCATTCGTCCCGGAGATCCGGTCCTGCGCGTCCATACCGACAAGGCCATTGTTTCCGTAATTGCCCTGTTTCCCTTCGGACTGGAGAAGCCGCTGCGCTATCTGCCGGACGAGGATGTCTGGCAGACCCGTTTTCTGGCGCCCACCGACATGAAGGACGGCAGCTATCCGGTGTGTCTGGTGCTCCGCGGTACGAATGGGCAGGTCTACCGCGAATCGAAGAGCTTTGTGATCGCCTCGACCCCTCCCACCGTCAAGGTGCGGCTGGACCGCAAGCGATTCCGGGCAGGCGAAACCATTCCGCTCAAGGTCAGCGCCTCTGAGAGTACGCGAACGCTGACGGCGCGTGTGGAAGGGCTGGCCCCGGTCAGCCTGCGTTGGGATCGCGCGCAGGAGGCAAGCACCGGACAACTCAGTCTGCCGCCAGCCTTGCCTGCGGGCGAATATGTGCTGGCGGTAACGGCGGAAGACATGGCGCACAACCTGGGCAGCGCGGAGGTGCGAATTGAAGTGGTTCCTTGAGCGCGAGTTTTCAAAAGAGCTTATCTCCGAAGCAAAAGAACGCACTGCCGGCCTCAGAATCGGCATGGCTGCCACGGCTCTGGGCGCTGCGGCGCTGACGGCTTCGGCTTCGCTGGTGGTATGGCAAAACCCCGGATTGTTGCTGGGCGCAGGCTCCAGCCTCTCCCGTTGGCTGGAGAATGCCGAATCCGGCTCGGGCGTGGAGAACGCGCTCTACCGGCTGATGAAATTGCCCGGCGGAGAGATTCTCTTCCGGCGGTCGCCGCGCGAGACACGGTCGGCACTGACGTCTCTGATCGGCGCCAATCAGAAGAGCGCGGCGCTTTATTCTCTGCGCGCCATGGAGGACGAACAAGCGCTCGACTTCGCCGCCGCCGAGCGCGATTGGAAGAGTTGGTCGGAACAGGCAGACGACAAGGCCGCCGCGAACCTCGATCTGGCGGATTTCTATGAGCGGCGGTTGAAGCCGCGGGAAGAACTGGCGGCCCTCGAAGCAGTTGGCCAGGCCGCGGCGACGCCGCAGGAGCGCTGGACGGCGGCCGGCTCCGAGCGCTCATGGAAGGCCTGGGAACGCGCGTTGGCGGTAGTGGACCGCTACGCGCTGGGCCGCGCGGCTGCGATGCGCGAATACGCTGGCTGGGAGCGGCGTTACCCCCTTGAAAGCGCTGTCTACGAGCGCGAACTGGCTTTCGATCTGGCGGGCAAGGATTTCTCCGCCGCGACGGATTTGATTGCCCGCTACCGCAATGCTCTTCCCGGCGATGCTCTCTTCCCGGTCAGGGCCGAAGCGGAAGTGGCGGCGGGACGCGGCTCGGCCAAGGACGGTCTGGCCGTCTTCGACCGCAGTTTTCAGCCACTCTGGCCGGCGGAACTGGTCAAGAGTTACTACGAGCTGCTGGACCGCGGCCATCAGACACTCAAGACCCGCGATGCCCTGAGGGCTAGTCTTGCGGCCAAGCCAGAAGGTGGCCCCGGCGCGCTAAAAGATGCCGCCAAGCTCTTCTACATCTTTCAGCAGCAAGGCCAACTGAATGCTTCCAAGGCTGTGCTGGTCGAGTATCGCGAGCGAAAAGATGCGCGCGCCGCCGCATGGAGCGCCGACGAACTCTATACGCTGGGCCGTTTGCTCGAAGGCGTGCAGGATTTTCCCGAGGCTGCGCGCTACTATTACGCGCTGGCCGCAAGCAAGCAGACTCCAGATGCTGAACTGAAGGGACTCGCCGGGCTGACGCGCATTTTGCTCACCGCGCCGGAGCAGCCGCTGCGCCTGGGCGCGGGCAATTTAGCGCTCTACAAGAGCATTGCCACAATGGACCGCGGTCCGGGCTACCTGAATGGAATTCTCTCTCTGTTCTTCAATTCGCGGCAGCCAGCCACCGAGTATTCCACGCAGGATTCTCTCGCCGTTCCCTACTTTCACCGCGCCAAAGCCGCGGAACTGCTGGCAGACATCGACCGGCGTTTTCCTCAATCGCAAGAGCGCGCGGAATTGCATTCGCGATTGATGGATGCTTACTCCGCTTACGGAGAGAACAATGCGGCGATTGGCGAAGGAACGCTATTCCTGGCCCAGTTCCCCGCCGACGCGCGCCGCGTGGAAGTGGCGCTCGCGTTGGCCGACATCTACAGCCGGACCAATCAGACGGAGAAAGAGTTCACTCTTTATGCCAGCCTATTGAAGGAATTGGCCGCCAAAGCGGATGGCGTTCCGCTGGGAGAGCCACAGGGCAAATCCGGTTCGGTTTATAGCAAGCCGGTTGCCGGCCAAGCAGCCGGAAAGGTCCGCTCCGGAGATTACGCGCGGGTGTTGGATCGCTATCTCTCCCGGCTGGTCGCGATCGAGGAACTGCCTGACGCGCTGGCCGTGCTGCGCGGAGAACTGGACCACAATCCGGAAGATCCAGGACTCTACGAAAAGCTGGCAGAATTTCTGGAACAGAATCGCCTGAATGCGCACGAGGAAGAGGTCTATCAGCGAGCCATCGGGCAGTTCCAGGACACCAGCTTCGGCACGGGCTGGTACGCCAAGCTGGCCCGCTTCTATCTGCGCCAGCGGCGCAATGCGGATTACTCCGCGCTTTCGCACAAGGTGACAGGAATCTTTTCGGGGACCGAGCTGGAAGCGTACCTAAGAGAGGCGCCCGCGCCCGATACGCGGCTTTCCCTGGAGGTCGATCGCTACGCGCACCAGCGCTTTCCTCACGATCTGACCTTTGTTCGCAGTCTGCTGGCGCATTACCGAAGCGGTCCGAACGCAGAGCCTGCGGAAGCGGAGAAACTGCTTTGGGAGCACTGGGCCGAGTCTCCCGAACTGCGCGATCAGTTGTTTGAATTGCTGAGCAGAACCGGCCGGCTGGATGCGCAACTGGAGGCGTTGCGGCAACAAGCTCCGGAGATTGACAAAGGAGAGTGGAGCGCTCTGGCCCAATCCAATCCCGCGGCGGAGCGTTTCTGGTTGGAGTCTTGCCTGTGGCAATCGCGCTATGAAGAGAGCGTAGCTGCGGCCGATGCGCTGGCGGCAGAGTATCCGGCTGACGAAGCGCTGGGCCGGCAGGCCTCGTCGCTTTATCGCTCGCTCGCTTACTTCCATCCCGAGGATACCGACAAAGCTATCGAGATTGAGAAGCGGCTGTTGAGCGCCAGGCCGGACGATCTGGAAACGCTGGCGCGTATCGGAGATATCTACGCCGACCGCGGGCGTTTTGCCGAGGCGGCGCCCTACTGGACGCAAATGGCGGAAGTGCATCCGGGAGAAGTCGGCGGCTATCTGCAATCGGCCACTGTCTTTTGGGATTACTTCGATTTTTCCTCCGCGCTGGCGCAATTGCACAAGGGCCGCGAACGGCTGGCGGAGCCGGTGCTCTTCGGCTACGAGACGGGAGCGATCGAGGAGAGCCAGGGCGATTTGCCCGGCGCGGTCAAGGAATACGTTGCCAGTTCGCTCGGCGAAAAGCCTTCCGAGGAGAGCCGCGCCCGGTTGCAGTCGCTGGCGCGCCGGCCGGAGTTGCGCGCCGCGGTCGAGACTGAAACGGCGGGATTGCTAAACTCGTCCGCGCCCACCGGCGCGGCCATCGAGCTGCGCGTGAGCGTACTCACGGCCCAGCATCGCAGCGATGAGATCGCGCAGGAACTGAAGCAGGCGGTGGCGCGGACTGAGTCTTTCGATGTGCTCGACGCGCTCACTGCGGCCGCGCGCAATCACAGCTTGCCAGAGGTGGAGCAGCAGGCGCTGGCGCGCCAGATCGCGCTCACCACCGACCCGGTGCACAATCTGGAGCTGCGCTATCAACTCGTGAATCTGGAAGAGCAGCGCAAACCGGCAGCCGCAGCGGCGGAAGTTGAGTCGATCTATCACGAGCACGCCAAGGTGCTGGGCGTGGTGCGCGCGACCGTGGATTTTGATTGGGCGCATGAGCGCAAGCCGCAGGCCGTCACCGTGCTTTTGGATTCTGCAGATGCGGCCTATCCCGAACTCAAGCGGCAATTCCAATTGGAAGCCGCGCGCAAGCTGACGGAGTTGGGCGAATATCCGCGCTCGAAAAAGTTGCTGGAATCGCTGCTCAGCCAAAAACCCCTCGATGCGGAGACGGAAGCGGCGTTGGCCGACAACTACGCGCACTCCGGCGATGCAGCAGGGCTCGCTGTGTTTTACCGCGCAGAGTTGACCGCCGTTCAGGCTGCCGCAATGGAGCGCGGCGAAAAGACGGTGCGCCTCGCTCAGTTGCGGCGCGGCGCTGGCGCAGGAGGCCGCGCTCGTGGCCGGCGCGCATGGCCAGCGCGAAAAGCTGTTCGGCTTTTATCGCAAGACGGCCGAAGCTTCGCCGCGCGACGCCCGCTGGAACATTGTCCTTGCGCGGCTGGAGACTGCGCTCGAAGATGATCCGGCGGCCATCGATGCCTACGCCAGGGCAATTCGCGTGCGTCCGGAACAGAAAGATCTGTATGAGTCGAAGGCCAGCCTGGAAGAACGTCTTCACCGGCTCGACGATGCCGTTGCCGACTACGAACAGATTTACAAGTTGAGCTACCGCGATCCGCAATGGATGGTGAAGGCGGCCGAAGCACGGGCGCGGCAAGGCCGGAACGCGGCCGCAGTGAAAGCGCTCGAAGAAGCGTGGATTACGGGCCGTCCGCAACAAGCGAAAAACGATTTCGAGGTGGCAACGCGGCTGGAGCAATGGGGCCTGCTCAACGAAGCGCGCCGCTTTGCCGAGCAGGGCATGGATACCGCGGGGGCCGAGCTGCTCGTGGACTCCGGGAATCAATCGGGAGCGGCGGTTTATGCGCGGATCATGGCGCGGCAGCGCCAGAGCGACGCCGCGTTTACACGCCTGGCAATCGCGCGCCAGAAGGCGGAGAGTGTCTCTCTCTCAACGGTCGCGCAGCAGGTGATGAAGGAAGGCTTTGGCGCTATCACCGGCGAGGACTGGCGCAAGCAGAGGGTTGCCCAGCGCACCGCGCAGGCAAAGTCCGGCTTTGCGCAAGCCATGAAGTCAATGGCCGAGGTCGTCGGCGAATACTATACGCCGGAGGAGAAAGCGCAATTTGCCGCATGGCTCGGAAGCAAGCGTGCCGCCGCAGCCGATGGAAGCGAATTGCGCGAAGTCTATTTGCCGGCGATGCGGGCGGCGGGTCTGGTGGATATGGAAGCCGATCTGCTCTGGGAATTTGCCGAGAAGAGCGGCGATCCGGATCGCAGCGAGCTGAGCGAGTGGCTGCAATTCGAGCGGCGAAGGGTGCAATCGGAAGGGGTCGGCGCAAAGCTGGAGAAGTACGCTGTCACGCTTCCGGCCAAAAAGCAGCCGCCGGTCTGGCAAAACGCGGTGATGGTTTATCGCGCGCAGGGAGACTCTGCCGCGGAACTGCGCGTAATGGAAAAGATGCGCACATGGAATCAGCTTGGCGGGAGCGAGCAGCCGCGCTATTACACGCTATTGCTGGCTGCGCGTCCGCAGGAACTAGTGGAAAGAGCTTCTGGCACGGTGAGGTCCCGAAAGACTGTCGCGGATGGCGCCGCGCAATTTCTTGTGGCCAACGGCAAGCCCGATCAGGCTTTGGCTGGCATTGCCGCGCGCTCGGCCGGATTGCCTCCGGTGTGGAAGAAAGCCTACACCGGGCTAACGGGGCTTTATCTGCGCCAGCACACGCCGTTGGTGCGCGCGAACTTCGACGGCGCGCTCGGCGGCGACGCCACCATCGGCGAACGTCTCGCGCATCCCGTGAACCGCGAGGAGCAATTGGCGGGTGAAGTATGGTTCTACTACGGCTCGCGCTACGGCGAATATCTGGACGAGGAAAAAGGCGCGCTGGCGGAAAGCTATCTGGAAGCGGAACTGGAGCACACGCCGGAGAGCGCCAGCGCCTATGCGCAGCTTGCGGAGTACTACGCTGGCTCCGGCAAAGCCGAGGTCGCGCTGGCCGACTACCAGCATTCGCTCGATCTGAATCGCGATCAGCCAGCCGTGCTGGATCGCATCGCGGCCATCGAGTGGAAGCAGGGCCACAAGGCGGAAGCGCTGGCCGCGTGGCAGTTGGCTGTTCACCGGCTGGCCGAGGAGATCGATGCGCGCCGCGTGCCGGAGAGCTTCTGGGGCGACTTTGCGCAGGTGCTGAGCGATGCCGCGGCTGAGGGCCAGTACGCGGCCATCGACCCGCAGGTCGATGCGATGCTGCGCGTCTATCTGGCGCGTAACGGCGATTATCGCGTGGAGCCTCTGCTGGAGGCTGGCTATCATGCCCACGGCGATTCCATGGCATGGCTGCTGGAGATTACGGCCTCCGCCGGCAATCCTGGCTACGTGCTCAGCACCATCCAAGGGAGCGCGTGGATCTCCAAAACCCAAGCGAGTCAGCTTCTCGCGCACATCGTGGAATTGGACCGCCGGAAGACGCAGACCAATCCAGAAGAAACCAGTTGGAGCCTGAAAGAACATGAGTCTCGCCTGATCAACGCTCTGCTCGACGAGAAGAAATTCACTGAAGCGCGCGCGGAGTTGGCGCGCATTCCGGCGGAAGAGCTGAAATCACCGCAATGGCTCGACTCGAATTTGTGTCTGGCCGAGACGGAAGGCCGCTTGCCGCAGTTGGTTTCACAGTGGAAGAAGCAGCCGGAAAGCGCTCCCTTGCCGTCCAACCTCCAAAATGCTGTTAGCGCATTGCGCGAGCCATCGCGCCGGATCGTGATGCGATTTGTCTACGAGCGGGCCATTGATGCGCGCGAGCTGACCGCGCCGAATTTCCTTGGTCTGGCCGCAATCGACCTGGACGAGGGCGATGTATCCGGCACAGCAGCTCTGCTGCGGCGCTTGACCCTAGTCAGCGACAACACCTGGGCCGACACGGATTCGGCGGCCAGCCTGCTGGAGACGCGCAGCCGCTTCGCTGAGGCGCTGCCGTTCCTGCAGCCGCTGGCCGAAGCATTCCCCTGGGATGCAAGTTATAAAGTCCGGCTGGCTTCTGCCACGTTGGCCGTCAACGCGCAATCGACGCAGGCGCTTGAGACGCTCAATGCGGTGGCCGCCGACCCCAACGCAAAGTATGTGGAGCGACTGGCCGCAGCCCGCGCGCTGAAAGGCCACGGAGGCGCAAAATCCGATCCGGGCAGCGCCGAACTGCAATTGCTGGCGCGCGGCGGCTGCCCTGGAGCGGACGAAGCCGACAAGCCTTTCTTTGTAGAGGCACGCAGAGCGGCCGCAACTTGCGCGCCCAACGACAAGGAGCGGGAGCGCATCCTGCGGGCCGCCATCGCCGCCGCCCCCGGCAATTCGGAAGTGCGCTTCCAGTATCTGTCGGCGGCCTTTGCGGCGGGTCAGGATGCCCGCGCGCTCGTGGCCGCCGAACCAATTCTCCAGTATGGCGGAGGATTCTACGGTCAGCGTTACGGGGGATACTACGGCTCGGATGAATCCGATAGCGATTTCAACAAGCAAATCAATTCCGCACTCACTGGACTGAAGCCGGAGGATGCGGCCAAGCTTACCTGGTTTGCGATTCGCGCCAGAGAGAAGCGGCAGGAGAGCGAGGATGCTCTGCGGCTGGTCGCGCGCGCGCTGAGTTCCGAAAAAGACTCGCCGCGGCAGCGCGCTTTTGAAGAAGAAAAGAAGCGGCTGGAGACGGATGTGGCCCGCATAGTAGAAAACGAAGCGCGCGCCCCGAAGATTCACGCGGAGTTGGATCAGGACCGCGTGGTGCGTCCACGATTGCTGCCGGGAATGCCGTTCACTCCCAGGAAGACGGCCAAGAACGAGGAGGATGCGGAATGAAACGACGCCTCTGGATTTCGGTGAGTGTACTTCTGCTGGGTTGCGGCGTGGTCTTTGCCGTGGGCGCATTGGAGCGGGTTTTGAAGCCACAGCCCGAGTTGCCTGCCTTGCTGCCTGAGGGCGCGTTGCTCTCCATCGAGGCTCGCGACTTCAGCTCATTGCTGCGCGATTGGAATGCCTCAGAGGAAAAGCGCGCCTGGCTGGTCAGCGACAATCATGCCTCCTTCAGCAACTCGCGCCTCTTCACGCGGCTATCTCAGGCGCAAGATGAATTTTCGACCGCGGCCGGACTTCCCGCCGACAGCAGCCTGCTCGGAAAAGTCGCAGGCAAGGAGAGCTGTCTGGGGCTTTACGACATCGGTAATCTCAAATTCGTTTATGTAACTCGCCTCGATCAGCAGCAGATCGAAAGCACTCCGCTATGGCAGACGCGAAGCAAGTTCGAGCAGCGCAGCGAGGCGGGAAGCGCGTTCTATGTGCATACGGACGCATCGTCGTCACGCACCGCGGCTTTTGCCTCCAGGGATGGCTGGCTGATTCTCGGCACCGACGAAGACTTGGTGGCGGGCGTGCTCGACCGGCTCGCCGGGACATCGACGCACAACCTCGCCAACGAGGGCTGGTTTGCCGAAGCTGTGCAGCAGGCTGCGGGCGAACGCGGCGATCTGCGTATGGTTTTGAACCTGGAGAAAATCGTCCGCACGCCGTATTTCCGCAGCTACTGGATTCAGCAAAACATCACCGAAATGAAGCAGTATTCGTCTGCGGTAAGCGACTTGTATCGAAGCAGTCAGGCTTATCGCGAGGAGCGTGTGTTGCTGCGCCGCGCCGGCGCAGCCGGCGTCTCTCACGGCGACGTGCATTCGCTCGCCACTCTGGCGCCTGAAGACGCGGCGTTTTATGCGGTGCAGGCCTCGCCCGCCCCGGAGAGTGTGCTGCAAGCTCTGCGCGACAATCTCCTGGAACCAAACCCGGAACGCGCGGCCGCTTCTTACTCGACCGCACCCGCAGCAGCCGTGGCAGAAAATTCCGGTAGCGCGGCGCAGCTTGATGTACGTATCGATCAGGCTCCCGTTGTGGCCAAGCAGACGGATGCGTACGCGCCCCTGCGCGCGCTGCTGGCCGCGCAACCGTCCGAGGCATTGCTGGAAGTCTATTCCACGCGCGCCCCGCGGGAGAACGCCTTTGTTTCGTTGCAGACAGCGATGGTGCTTTCCGCGCCGCGGAATTGGGATGAGGATGCAGTGCGTCAGGCGCTGACTTCGGCCCTGCCTTCCGGCTTGACCACTGGAAGCCTCGGCGTGAACTGGGAGAAACGATCGAGCGCGGCGGGCGCATATCTCGCCCTCGATGGAGCACTGCCTCTTTATCTCGCGGCAAACGGCAAGCAACTTCTGCTGGCCAACGACTCTCTTCTGTTGGAGAGCCTGCTGGCGCGTGGTCAGAAGGCCGTTTCGTCGGATGCAAACGGCAGTGTTACTTATACCGCTCTCTTCCAGCACACACAGGAAGAAAGCAGCTTCCGCAGGCTGATGGCGCAGTTGGATCTTGCGGGCCAGCGCGGCGCAAGCGACCGCGAGACGCCAGCCGCCAGCGGAGAAACTCCGGCCTTCTTTTCCGGAGATGTGGCGAGCCTCAGCCGTGTCTTCTCCAACGTGAAGTCGGAGCGCATCGAAGAAAAGGATCTCGGCGCCAAAGTGACGCAGACGGTTACCTATCAATGGACTCGCTAGGGCGAAGCCGGAGTCTGCGCACCCTTGCGAAGGTTGTCCAAGGTGGCTCGCGCCCCTCTGAGCATGGCCACTCTGGTTTGGCTCTAACCGCGCGGCGATTCAAGCTGGCATTCGGAATGCGGTTCGTACGGACGGCGGCGCTGGCCGCGACCGTTCTGCTCTTTGTTGCGAGCACGGCCGAGCCCGCGCGCGAGACGCACTTTTCTCAGGCAGCCAAGGCTGTTCTCAATCGCAACTTCGCCGGCCCGGAAATCTCTTATCTTCTTCTCGACGCCTCGGGCAACGTGCTGGCCGAGCGCTGGCCCGCGCAACCGGCAATCCCAATTGGCTCGCTGGTCAAACCCTTCCTGTCCATCGCCTATGGAGAGCAAAACGGCGGCCGTTTTCCCACTGTACGCTGCCTGGGGACGCGCACTCGTTGCTGGCTCCCCGCCGGGCACGGAAGCCTGACGCTGGAAGAGGCCATCGCGCAGTCCTGCAACACTTATTTTCACGAGTTGGCCGTGGGGCTTGACCGCCCGCGCGCCGCCGCAACCTTTGCCCGATACGGGCTTGCTGGGCCTGCGCCAGAAATCGCAGACGACAGCCTCATCGGACTAGGAACGGAGTGGAAGGAGCAGCCGCTGGCGTTGGCCCGAGCCTATCTCGAAATAGAAAAGGAACGGCGCTCCGCCCTGCAAGGCCGGATCATAAAAGGAATGCTCGGCTCGGCAGAGCATGGAACGGCGCGCGCCGTCGATTCGGCTCTGGGCGAAGATGCGGCTCTGGCGAAAACCGGTACGGCGGTTTGCTCGCATACGCCGCAAGGGCCCGCGGATGGATTCACCGTGGCGCTCTACCCGGCCGCGCAGCCACGGCTCCTGCTCTTGGTGCGTATGCACGGCGGAACAGGCGCGGCCAGCGCCAGAGTGGCCGGCGCCATGTTGCGTTCTCTCGGCGCAGGCCAGAGCGCAGACAAGCGATAATCGAGTCGATGGCCAGCGAAACTTCACCGGCGAGCAGAGCGCGTCCATGGATGCGCACCGTTCATCGCGTCTGGCTCTGCACTCTGCTGCTGGCCGCGCCCTTGCAAGCGCAGCAGGACTTCCGTTTTGGAGTGCTGGGGTTGTTTCATCCTCACGAACTGGAACTTTTGCCGGAGGAGGGACAAGCTCTCTCCGTCTCCGCCGACGGCGCCACGGCAACTTCAGCGCTGGTGCTCAACGGCGAACCGGGCCACCGGCAGTTGCTCTTTCGCGCCGAGGGCAATCGCGTACTGGCCGGCTCTCGATCCGCCAGCCGCTGGACGGCCACCGCAAGGGATGGCGGGGCCGTTTCCTTTCGCCTTGCCGTACCGGAAAAATTCCACCGCATCTACAGGGCCCGGCTAACAATCGAGGCGCGCAACGGCGTGCTCCTGGCAGTGACCGCCATGGATCAAGAGACGGCGGTGGCTTCGATCGTGGCCGCGGAGATGGATGAAGCCGCGCCCCTCGAAGCTCTGAAGGCGCAGGCCGTTGCCACCCGCTCCTTTCTGGCCGCTGGTCCAAGGCATCTGGACTTTGACTTCTGCGATACCACGCATTGCCAATTTCTTAAGTCTCCGCCGCCCTTGACCAGCCGGGTTTTCAGCGCCGTCCAGGCCACGCGCGGGCTGGTAACCGCCTATCACGGCCAGCCGCTGGCGGCACTTTACTCCAGCCGCTGCGGCGGCCATACCCGCAGCCTGCGCGATGTTGGGTTGGAACCCGGCGAGGGCTATCCTTATTTTGCCGTGCCTTGCGCCTGGTGCCGGAGGCATCCCTATGCCTGGCGAAGCAGCATCGGCAAGAGCGCTCACGCGCTCCAACCCGGCAACGAACGGCGGCGTATTGAAGCGGCGCGCGAATGGGGCTGGAGCGCGGTGCCGGGCAGCGATTTTGCCCTTGCCGAAAACAGCTCAGGATGGCAACTGGAAGGCCATAGCGCAGGACACGGCGTGGGAATGTGCCAGCATGGCGCTGCCGGTATGGCGGCGGCAGGGGCAAACTTTCACGAGATCCTCGCTCACTATTATCCGAATACCGTGTTGATTTCACAGCTCTGACTGCAATTAGAAGCGAAAACTGTTCCAGATGACGCGGCAAGAAGTAGAGCTCATAGTCCGGGTGAGAACCGCCGGTCTTTTTGAGTCAATAAAGGGGATAATTGATGGGAATTCCATGTCTCATAATTGAAGAGAGCATTTGAAGGTCATCTTGAGCGGCGGACGCTGAAAGAGCAGTTCAATGACGAAACGGAATGTAAGGTGCCTCTGGGGTCTATTGCTTTCGGTACTGCTTATCTCAACGGCAGGAGCGTGGGCGCAGACGCCGGTTCAGCCTGTCTGGCATGGAGTTCTGCGCAGCCCCGCTGGCGCGCCCATCACTGCGGCCAAGGTGCGGCTTGTTTCCGCCGCCGACAGGGCCGAAGCGGTCAGCCAGGCCGATGGCCGGTTTAGGCTACCCGCTCTGCCCGCCGGGCAATACCGGCTCGTGGTTGAATCGAATGGCCGCAAGTTCGACTATGCCCAGCCCATTGATCTGGATGCGGCGACTCCCGCAGTTGTGCTCACACTCTCGAATCGCGGAGAACTGACCGTGGCCGCTCTCAAGAGCCAGGCCGCGACCGGGGGCGAGGAGCTATCCAGCCAGGCGGTCAGCGAACTGCCGCTCAACAAGCGCGACTTCAGCTCCCTGCTGCTGCTTGCCGCCGGCACCATGACCGACGCCAACGGCGCTACCAACTTTACCGCACAATTCGCCATCAACGGCCAGCGCGGCGTGGAAGCTACCTTCGCGATGGACGGCGCCGATATCAGCGATCCCGAGATGGGCGGCTCAACCTTTTCCAACTTCAACGTGGATGCGGTGGAAGGCATCGACTCCAGCTCCGGCTGGATGCCTGCGGAGATCGGCCGCGGCGCGGCTGGTTTTACCAACATTCGCACCCGCTCCGGCGCCAGCGGTTTTCATGGTTCCGTCTTCGAGTTCGTCCGCAACTCCGCTTTTGATGCGCGCAATTACTTTGATCACCCCACGCCCGCATATCCTGGCCGCATTCCGCCTTTCCGGCGCAACGAATTTGGATTCACCAACGGCGGCCCGGTCTATCTTCCTCGCATACTCGACGGGCGCAAGGGAACCTTCTACTTCTTTGAGTACCAGGGCTTCCGGCAGGTGCTGGGCACTCCGCAGGTCATGCCCGTGCCTACAAAAGATCAGCGGGGCGCAGTCGGAAATACGTGTGGGATTACATTTACCCCAGTCGCGAACGTGGCGTACGCCTGCGACACAGTCAGCTATCCCGATCCAAACAACCCCAAGAAAACGATCCCCGACACGCTGGCCGTACCCGTCGATCCAGCCATCGCTGCGATTCTGGCGCGTTATCCAATTCCCAACGACCCCACGGGGCCGTTTGCCGCAAATACTTATGCGACTGCATCCAAAGTGGCCACAGATGCGGATCAGTTCGAGATCCGGCTGGATCACAAGATCTCAGCAAAGGATCGCTTCTTTGCCCGCTTCAACTTCGACAACCTCACCGGTCCCACCACCAATCCCGACCAGACGGCCGTTGATCCCTCCTTCGGTGTCCAATACATCGACCGCCAGCGCAACATAGTGGGCACATGGACGCGCACGGTCACACCGCGGCTGACATTTGAGTCGTCGATCAGCATCACGCGCTCCACGCCGGGCTTTCCCACGCCCAACCATACCGACCCCGCGATCAAATTCAGCGAGGGATTATTCGAGGCCTTCAACTCCGCCGGCGGCTCGGTGATGCAAGCCTACGGCAATCTCTTCCAGGGCCGCGAAAACGTGGCATACGTGACCGCGAAGCACTCCTTCAAATTTGGGGTGGAATTTCGCGGCAATCGCGACACAACCTACTTCGGCATCAGTCCCAACGGCGAATACGACTTTGGCGGTGGCGCTGCCTACTACTATGTGGACCCCAATTGCGCAGACCCAGCCTGCACGATCTACTCAGGCTCCAGGACACACAATGTGAGCAAGGGCGGTATGCTGCCCGACACTCTCTCCGGTTTCCTTACGGGCAGTTCGTTTGAATACACGGTTGCGCTGGCTCCGAAGTTCATCTCCGGTGGCGAGCACATTGGCCCCGCCGCCATCAACCGCAACAACGTCAACGCATACTTCCAGGACACGTGGAAGCTGACTCCAAAGTTCACGCTGGACTACGGCATCCGCTGGGAACTTTACACGCCGATTACGGAGCGCGCCAGGCGGACGGCAACGTTCCAGATGATCGATGGTGTGCAACAGTACGTGGTCAATCCGCAGCCAGGCTATCGCACGGAGTGGAAGGCGTGGGCGCCGCGGGTGCAGGTGACGTGGCAACTGGCGAGCAACTTCTCAGTCCACGCGGGCGGCGCGGTGACTACCATTCCGCCCAATATCTGGCAGGATAACTTTCTCACCGGCTCAACGCCGTTTGTCATCAACCCGCGCCTGGTTTCCGCCGGGGACTCTCCCGAACATTACGGCTTCCAGCTTACGCCTTCGCAACTGCCCAATCCCTACACGCCGCAAGGGACGAACATTTTTGCCTCAGGGAAAACGAAGGACATTCCCGCCAACACCATCATGGATGTGGACCGCTTCGAGAAGGACATGGCCGCGCTCACTCCGGGCGGCGCGGTGAGCGCGCTGAATCTGGAGGGCATTGATCCGCGGTTTGCCAACGGTACGCTCTATACCTGGACGCTGGGCCTGGAGCGCAAATTCAGCAACCTCACAGCCGATGCGGCCTATGTGGGGACGGCAGCCGAAAAGTTGCCCCGCTTCAGCTTCCCCAACGCATTTGCGGGAGCGACCCCGGCCTTTGCGCCGCACACACAATTTGACAGCGCTGGCAACGTCATCGGCGGCTTTGGAGTAGAGAACGTGATTACGAACGATTCGCACTCCACATACCACGCACTGCAAACCTCGCTTGCAGGCTCGGTGGGTCACGGCGGCCCTGGAATTCAGGCGAGCTACACATGGAGCAAGTCGATCGACACAACGAGTGAAGTGAGCGGCGGCACCGGTTCCACGGGCGCGGTTGCGTCGGGCTTCTCGCAGAATCCCTATGACACGCACCCGGAAAAGGGACCGTCCGCCTTCGACGTCACCCACGGCTTTAGTCTCAGCCTGGCGCAGGATCTGCATCTGGAGAGCGTGCAGTTCCTTCGGCCCATGAGCCGCAAAGCGACGTATGGATGGGAACTGCTGAGCATCTCGAGCATCAGCTCCGGCGCGCCGTTTACGGTCTTCAGCGGTATTCAACAGACGGGCGCGGGCAATGGGGGCGTAAATAGGCCTGACCAGATTGCAAAGCCGCATCTGTCTACCGCGCGGCAAGACCGTCAGGACTATTTCGGCGACGGCGCCAACAATGCCACCGATTTCTTCTCCATCCCCATCAATCTGGCCGGCGGCACCGGGCCCAAGCAGGGATTCTTTGGCACGCTGGGCCGCAACAGCTTCCGCGGCCCGGCTTATTACGACTACGATTTCGCGCTCATCAAAGACACGCCCTTCGGTCGCCGCAAGAGCGGAGCCGAACGAGCGGATCTACAGTTCCGCTCAGAATTCTTCAACCTGTTCAACATTGTGAACATGGGACTGCCGGCTAACACACTCAACGGATCGGGTTTCGGAGAAATCTCGAAGACAGCAGGCAACTCGCGGCAGATCCAGTTCTCGCTCAAGCTGATCTATTAGCAGGTTCGTGCTCTGTTTATCTGGAGGCCGTGGTTAATTTTATGTGACTGGCCTTGCCTGGAGAAGATCGACGGCCCACGCCCTGCCACCGAACATAACTCATTCACAATCAATTATGTACAGACGGCATCGAACCTCTTTCGCGGCGCGGGAGGCAATACCGTATTTTGCTTTGGCTCTCGGGCTGTCGTGACCGCTGTCACAGTTTGCAAACCCGGCCCGCCATAAACTCGATATATGGATATCGATATTGATTTATCGAATGTTCTTCCGATCAAGCGTCCGGAGGCTCCTGCGATTCCGCAGCCAAGCCTGAGACGTCTGCCTCAGTACCACCATTACCTGAAAGACCTTGAGGCTAAAGGGATTAGCCGGGTTTCTTGCAGCGTGATCGGCTTGGATCTGGGCCTTGTTCCTGTGCAAGTCCGCAAGGATCTGCAATATACGGGGATCATCGGGAAGCCGAAGACCGGCTACTCAGTCCCCGAACTCATCCTGGCCATCGAGACGTTTCTTGGCTGGAACAACATCAACGAGGCGTTTTTGGTGGGAGTGGGGAATCTGGGCACTGCGCTGCTTGGCCACGAGCGCTTCTCGAAGTTCGGCCTGCGGATTGTGGCTGCTTTTGACACCGACCCGGCCAAGATCGGCCAATGGATCCACGAAAAAGCGGTATTGCCCGTGGAGCAGCTTAGCGATCTGGCTCAGCGGATGAGCATCCACCTGGGCATCATCACCACCCCGGCTGAAATTGCTCAGACGGTTGCCGATGAAATGGTGAAAGGTGGTATCCAGGCTATCTGGAACTTCGCCCCCGTCAAGCTCAAAGTTCCCGAGCACATCATCGTGCATAACGAAGACCTTTACAATTCGCTGGCTTCGCTTTCCTGGAAACTGGCGAGGCGATTCCGAGTACCAATTCAAGAGATGGAGGCCGTTTAGATGGCGTCGATGCCAATTGCTGTTGATCGCGCAGAGAATTTCAAAGCGGAAAACCTCGAAAGAGACAAATTCGAGCAGGTGTGCCAGATTCTCAATCGCTACGCACGCCGTCCGTCAGGATTGATTCCGATTCTGCAGGCGATTCAACACGAATACCAATATTTGCCGGAAGAGGTGCTCACCTATGTGGCGACCTCGCTGAATATTCCTCCGGCGCGCGTCTATGGCGTGGCCACGTTCTACGCACACTTTGCGCTGGAGCCGAAGGGCAAGCACGTCATCCGCATCTGCGATGGAACGGCGTGTCACGTCAAGCAATCCCTTCCGGTGCTGAACGCGTTGCGCGAGAAGCTGGGCACGACCGAAAAAAACATGACCACGGCCGACATGATGTTCACTGTCGAGACGGTTGCCTGCCTGGGCGCTTGCGGATTGGCCCCGGTGGTGGTCATCGACGAGCAAGTGTACGGACAGATCACTCCGGCGCGTGCTGTCGCTTTGGTGGATGAGATCAAGGCTGCGGAGGCGTCATCTGGCGCCGCTACCGCAGCAGAAGCTGAGCAGCCCTCAGCCGAGGTGGTCAATGAATAACGCGGAAGTTCAAACTTTGACCCCAGGGCATGAGCACGGAATCTCCACGCTGGCACAAGTGCGGCGCGTGATTATCTGCGCTGGAACCGGATGTATGGCCAACGGAGCCATGAAGGTCTTCGAGCAGTTCAAGAGCCAGATGGCCGGCGCTGGGCTGCATGTGATTCTCGAACTCCGCGCTGAAGCCACCAGCGACGAGGTACGGCTCTCCAAAAGCGGATGCCAGGGTTTCTGTCAGATGGGGCCGCTGGTTTCCGTGGTGCCCGACGGCATTCTTTACACCAAGGTTCATGCCGAAGACGTTGCCGAGATTGTGCAGCAGACGTTGGTTGGTCACCAGGTTGTCGAGCGGCTTCTCTATAAAGATCCGGCGACGCGCAAAAGCTGCCGCGGGCTTGAAGATAATCCTTTCTACGCGCGCCAGGATCGCCTGGTGCTGCGCGAGTGCGGCTTCCTCGATCCCGAAGATATTCACGAATACATTCTGCACGGCGGCTATCGTGCGGCGAAAAAAGCCTTCGTCGAAATGTCCCCCGAGGAGATCTGCAAGACCGTTCTTGACTCGGGCTTGCGCGGCCGTGGCGGCGGCGGCTTTCCAACCGGACGCAAGTGGGAAGCGGCGAGAATTCAGGATTCTCCCAAGAAATACATCATCTGCAACGGCGACGAGGGCGATCCCGGCGCGTTCATGAACCGCTCCGTCATGGAGGGCAACCCCCACAGCGTCATTGAAGGCATGATGATCGCGGCTCGGGCCATCGGCGCCAACGAGATGTTGGTCTACGTTCGCGCGGAGTATCCGTTAGCCGTCGAGCGTATGCGTGGCGCAGTGGCTGCCGCGGAGCGCGAAGGCATCCTGGGAAAGAACGTCTTCGGAACCGGCCTGTCCATGAAATGCGAAGTGATGGAAGGCGCGGGCGCTTTCGTTTGCGGCGAAGAGACGGCCATGATCGCATCCATCGAAGGCCAGCGCGGAATGCCGCGGCCCAAGCCGCCTTTCCCCGCGCAAAGCGGCCTATGGGGCAAGCCGACGATCATCAACAACGTCGAGACGCTGGCGCATGTTTCCCGCATTCTCAACGATGGCCCCGAGGTCTTCCGCAGCATCGGCACCAAAGATTCGCCGGGCACCAAAACCTTCGCTCTCACCGGCCACGTCTCTAACACCGGCCTGGTCGAAGTTCCGTTCGGAACCACGCTGCGCGAGATCGTCTACAACATCGGCGGCGGCGTCACGGACGACGCCGGAAAGATTTGGAAGACCGGATTCAAGGCCGT
>Ga0255354_1000701_pt1 | contig 20593 bp, 14 predicted proteins | sample HBST50metaG_FD_189942 | JGI IMG/M metagenome (GOLD analysis project Ga0255354, IMG submission 189942) | Peat soil microbial communities from Stordalen Mire, Sweden - H.B.S.T50 | ecosystem: Environmental > Terrestrial > Soil > Wetlands > Peat | place: Sweden: Norrbotten County, Stordalen Mire...
CCGCCTTGTATGCATAAAGGTCCACATTGCCGGTCAAGGTGGCAATGCCCTGGTTCTCGCTCACCTTTACGTCACGAAATTCCTTCTTGTTCAGACGGGCAGCGGCGCCACCGGCTTCCGGGCTGGCTGCCTGCGCGGTTGCACCGGAGTCCAGAGGCTGAGCCAAAGCCAGAAGACCTTGAGGGAGACCCCAAAGGGTCCCCGCGAGTGTGGCCGTTACGAGCGCGATCCTGGTGGTACGCATCGTCCTTTTCATGTTCACACTCCTTCTCATTCGTTCGCACAATAGTCGCGGCGCGAAGGCCGCCTGTTGAGTTTGACACAAATCTCCCAAAAAAGTTGTGAGCTGACGGAGCGAAACGGACGATTTACCGGAGCAGTTCCCTGACTGCGTTCGACAGAATCCCTCTTCAAAATGCTAGACTTGCGGCTTCGGGCGCGGGAAAATCACTACCTGCGTTCCTCAAATTACATTCAGAACGATTGGCGCTTTGGAAGCCGCCGCTCTTTCCTTGGGTTTAGCAGCCCATTCACGCAACGCAAGAATCGCAAAGCAGTCGAGGATCACGATCAGCGGATCAAGCGGACGCATATGGTACGGCTCGGGATGGGCGAAGTAGTACATCAGAGGAAATAAAAAGAGGACTCCGCCGTAGCGCAGGGCTTCATATGGTTTTTTGCGCCAAGCCAGGAACAGTCCGAGAAAAGCGAGCAGCGTCAAGCCGGTGGCAAGCGGAATGTTTTCCGGATCGGTGGGCTCCATGGCCAGATAACGGGAATCGAAGCTCCAATAGCCCGTCCACAGGTAGACGGCGCGGCGGATGCACATCCATGCGTACCAGCGAGGATGGCTTTGAATGTAAGCATCTGCCAAGCGCGCTTTGTGGTCCATGTAGGCCAGTTCGCCGGCGTTGTAATCGGCCAGCTCGGCGGCATCGTGGAGCGGGTGCTTGTCGTCGCTGGTCCAGCGCAGGTTGTCGCCGTTGTTGCCCATCCACATCTCCAGACCCATGCCGTCGCGCATGGGGATGAAGCGGTGAAAGACCAGGTCTTCGCGAATCAGCCAGGGCGAAATTACCGCGGCGAGAGTGAGCGATGCCACCACGCCCGGCAGCAGCCAGCACTTGCCCGCGCTCGCCAGCCGCCCGGCAGCGAGCAAGAGCAGGAAGGGAACCACTACGAGAACCGATGGCTCAGTGAGAGCCGCAAAGCCCGCTAGCGCTCCAAAGCCAGCCCATAACGCAAGCCGCGGCGAGCGCTCCATATCCTGCGCCATATAGAGCATCCAGCACAAGCAGAGAAGAAGCAGATGCGTAGACCAGGCCCACGCCGCCGAAAAGTAAATGCCGTAGGGGAAAAAGACCCATGCCCAGGCTGCCCACAACGCCACGCGCGCGCCAAAGCTGCGCCGGGCGATCAAGAAGATCGGAATGCAGGCGAGCGAGTTAATCAGGCAGTCGAAGGCGTGAATGGCAAAGATGGACAGCGCGGTGTGAATGCCGAAGAGCCGGAAAAATCCGGCCACAATGAGCGGGTAAACTGGCGGCATGATCGCCGAGGGCTGGTTGGAAACAAAGGGGCTGCCGAAGCCCTGACCGGCCAGCAACGCCCGCGCCACATTGCCCTGCTCCCAAGAGTGGATGTGGTTGGCGTCCATCAGATCCTCGAAGAGGAAACTGTTGAACGGAATTAACGCCAGGCGGAGAACGAGCGCAATCAGAACCATCCACGCCAAAACCGGCACTGTCCTCAGCCGGCTGTTAATAATGGTGCCCAAGGATTTCTCCAGTCGTACTTCCATGATAGACGGTTACTTAAAGCGGCGGGTGGCCTTGAAAACCACGGAAAAGACGCCGGACTCGTCGCGCGCCAACTGCAAGGTGATATGGCGGTTGACGGCGACATCGGCCTGAATCAACTGCTGGGCTGTGGTGTTGACGTTGGTGGCGTACTGGAGCTTTTCCGCCGAGGAGTTGCGCGACCAGCCGCTGACGCCGTGGAACGTCTTTCAAGTCTCCCTCATCACAATGTTCATGCTTCTGGGAATCCGAAGTCTCTGGCGCGTCAATCGCGTCGGGCTGGCCCCGTACCTGTTGCTCATCTGCGTCTTCCCTATCACCTATTATCTGATATTATCTGACCCACCCCACGATGGACTACCGCCAGCCCATCGTGCCCGCCGTCGTGGTTCTGGCGACTGCCGGTGCAATGTCGTTGTGCCTGCGTCGCGGCAAATCGGATGGTCTGGCGGAAAAGGAGCGCGATCACGGGTCGCCCGGCGCAGGGGGCAGTATGCCCAAAAGCGCTACACTGATGGTCGATGGGGCAGGCCCTGGAAACGGCGCGAGGTAGTTCATGACTTCTGGTTATCTCAGGACCCGGCCTGATCCGGCCCTCCTGTCCATTGTGGTCCCCTGCTATAACGAGGAGCAGAGTCTTCCGTATTTTGCTGCGGAAGTGACCCAATTCATGGATGCGTCCGCCTATCCGTGCGAAGTCATCCTGGTGAACGATGGCGGCACAGACCGCACCATTGAGTTGCTGGCGGAATGGAGCGGGCGGGACGACCGCGTGAAAGTACTGAGCCTGTCCAGAAACTTCGGCCATCAGATGGCCGCGACGGCTGGAGTGGATTACGCCGAAGGCGATGCGGTGGTTCTGATCGATGCCGATTTGCAGGATCCGCTCAATGTGATTTACCCGATGGTGGCGCAGTATCGCGACGGCTACGATGTTGTGTGCGGCCAGCGGACCTTTCGCGTTGGCGAGAATGCCTTCAAACGTGCGACCGCCTGGTTCTTCTATCGCATGATGCAGTTCTTCTTCCTCAAGTCGCTGCCCCGCGATGTGGGCGACTTTCGCCTGATGTCGCGCCGTTGTGTCGACAGTTTGCGATCCATGCGCGAGCTGCATCGTTTTCTACGCGGCATGGTGGCCTGGGTGGGCTACCCGCAAGTGTGCGTACGCTACGAGCGCCAGGCGCGGGTGGCCGGGGCCACGAAGTATCCGCTGCGCAAGATGATCGGACTGGCGTGGACTGCTGCGGTCTCCTTCTCGCCTCTGCCCCTGCGGGCCAGCTTTTTCGCGGCCGGAGCGATGATGCTTCTGGCCATCGAAGAGGCTGTGCGGGCGTTTGTCGAGCATCTGTCGGGGCATACCGTGCCGGGCTGGACTTCTCTGATGATTGTCCTCTGCCTGAGCAACGGAGCACTGCTAATGACCGTCGGCGTTCTGGGAGAATATGTAGCCAAGATTTTTGAAGAGGGCAAAGGCAGGCCGCTGTATATCGTTGCGGACACTTGGAATGTGGTGCAGAAACCCGAGCGAACGACACTGGACCGACCGTAAGTGAAGTCGCGTCCCGCTTCCAGTGATGGCAGCCGCGGCGAAACGGGCGCTCGACAATCCGGGCGGAGGGACGGAGAGCGGCGTGCCGACCACTGCAGCAGGTATGTGGACCGGGCCCACGCCGCGGAAAAGTAAATGCCATAGGAGAGATAGACCCATGTCCAGGCCGCCCACAACGCCGTGCGCGCCAAAACTGCGCCGCGGCATCAGGAAGATGGGAATGCAAGCGAGCGAGTTAATCAGGCAGTCGAATGCGTGAATGGCAAAGATCGACCGGGCGGTGTGAATTCCGAGTAGTTGGAAGAATCCGGCCACAATAGCGGGTAAACTGGCGGCATGATCGTCGAGGGCTGGTTGGAAACAAACGGGCTGCCGAAGCCCTGGCCGGCCAGCGACGCCCGCGCCACCCACGCGAGAATCGGCACAGCCCTTAGCCGGTTGCTAATAAAGGTGCTCAAGCATTTCTCCTGTCTTACCTCCGTCATAAATAGCTACTTAAAGCGGCGGGTGGCCTTGAAGACCACGGAAAAGACGCCGGATTCGTCGCGCGCCAACTGCAAGGTGATATGGCGGTTGACGGCAACATCGGCCTGGATCAACTGCTGGGCGGTGGTGTCTACGTCGGTGGCGTAGGTGAGGGTGACGTTGGTGCCCAACTGCTCCTCGACGATGATGCGCGAGGTGGAGTTTCCCAAGGCGCCGAGGTAGTTGGGGTCCACCTTGACCGATCCGGCTCCGAAGAGCCGTTGCACGCGGCTGCTGACGGTAGCGTTGAGCGCGCCGCCGAGCAGGGCGTTGGTGGCGGGACTGGCGCCGGCAGCTTCTTGTTGTGAGGTGTAAAGGCGCTGCTGATTTCCGGTGCGGCCCAGGGCGAGCAGCGCCACCACGTCGGCCTCGGGCAGCGGTGGATCGGAACGGTAGGTGACCGACAGTTTCTCCGGTGTTCCGTGCAGGCTGAGGGTAATGTCGTAGTCCTCGACGCGCGCCGTGGCGGTGAGGTCGATCATGGGTTGAATGCGGACCGGGTTGGTGAAGTAGATGTCGCCGTGCTGAAGCTCGTAACGGGTTCCGGCGATGATGCTGCTGCCCTCGGTGATGGAGATGCGGCCCAGCAGCGAGGGCGAAGCGATGGTGCCGCGCAAATGCAGATCGACGTTGCCGGCCAGCTTGGCGTAGGCGTTCTGGAAGCTCAACTGCGGCGATGAGGTGATGTGCACGTCGAGGCGCACGCGGTTGGACGGAGCGCCGGGGGGCGCGATGGTCGCGACAGTATTGGCCTGCGAAGCCAGCGCCGCTATGTCGAGGTCGGGGTTTATCGTGAAGCGGGTGACTACCACATCGCCCGAGAGCAACATATTGTTTCGCGGCCCCTGAAGACGAAGCGAAGCGTCGCCTAGTGAACTGACCCCCTGCGGATAGCGGATGCGAATTCCACTCCCGGTGGCCGTCAGGTCGGCATAGATGCCGTGCTGGTAAGCCAGGTAGCCGGCAAGACTGAGTTGGCCGCCGCCGGTCATGGCCGTGAGTGACTTGATCTGCAGCCGGTTCTGACTGAACTCCAGCGTTCCATGCAACTGGCTCAGTCCGTTGGGAAGGTCTTCGAGAGACAGGGAAGCATTCTGAATGTCGATGCGGCCCCTGAAGTTGGGATTCATCAGCGGCCCGTGCGCCTCCACCTGGAAGGTTGTGTTTCCGCCGGCGGTGAGGTCGGGGTCCAGCGTCTCGGCCACTTTCAGGTTGATTGCTCCATTGGCGGCAAAGTCCAACTGATGGTTGCTCTTGAGCGAAAGGCTGCCCTGGGCGTGCAGATCGGTCTCTTCGCCGATGATGTGCAAGGGATCAAGATGGATGACAGCGTCGGCGAGCGTGGCGTGGACGCCGCCCTCGCTTTTCAGATGAACGCCGGAGACGGTGGCCTCCATCTGGTCAAGTCGAGCTTCGCCGCGTAACTGCTCGGGCCGCGCCAAAGGTCCCTCGATGGTGATCGTTCCCGCAAGCGAAGACTCTCCAGTAAGCCCATTGAAATGAGCCATTTTGAAGAGCGCGCCAATGTTCAACCGCGAAAAGTTGAGCTTGGCCTGGGTGGCAAAGTCGCCACTGAGCGCCGTCTGGCCGTGCGCGGTGAGTTCGGCGGCATCCAGCCGGGTGGTCACGTCGTAGGTGACGGTGTGATTGGCTGCGTGGGCCGTCAATTGCAGGCTCCCCAGCGGTTCTCCACTCAAAGTGAGGCCGGCGAAAGTGGCATGGGCTTCAAGGCACGGGTTGTTCAGCAGGCAGGTGCCTTGCACGGAAAAACCGAGCTTGCCCGTCACGGCCACACCGTGGGCATGCAGCCATTGGACGCGAGAAACGTCAATGCCCGCGCCCTTTGCGTCCAACTGGATGCGATGGGACTGGAGGTCATAGCTGCCGGTGGCGGCGATCTTGCCGGCGTCTCCGTCCGCAGTCACTGAGGTCAGTTTGACGGTTTGATTGGCGATCGTGCCCTGCGCCCGGATGCGATTTACGGGTTCGCCGAACACGCTGCCTTTATCGAACTCGACCCATCCGGAGCCTTGCAGCGTATGAAGAGGCCCATCGACCTGAAGCTGTGCTTGCAGCGAGCCTGCGACGGGCAGATCCGGGCCTGTGAACGGCCGCAGATCTTCCATATTCAACTGGTTGGCGCGCAGCCGGAGGTGAACCAGGGAATTGGTAGCAAAGGACGGAACGGGGGCGGCCTTGCCGCGCCTGGCGCTGACGGTAACTGTCGGCAGGCCCGCGGTCACACTGCCACTGACAGCGATTTCAGCATTCCCGCGGCGCAGCAGGCCGTTTGTGAGATCAATGCGGGCCGCCGAGTAGCTGCCGGTGGCCACGATCGAATCCAGACGGATGAATTGCTGCGAGGCCGGCTGCTTATGAGCGATATTGGCGCTCAGGCTGGCAGGCACTTCGAAATTCAGTTGCGTGGCATTCAAATTACCGGCCAGATGCGGATCGACGAGCGAGCCCGACCATGTGCCGTGAAAATCAGCCTGTCCGTAGAGCGCGATGGGCAGTGCCGCGACACCGGCTTTGCCGTTGCGAGCCACTCCCAGATCGCGCAGGACGGTGTCGAACTCCGCGAGCTTGCCGGTGTGGAAATCCACCTTGAGCGCGGAGGGGCTGACCAGGGGGTACGCGCCGAGGTGGCCGTTGGCTTCCAGCCGGCTTGAAGGCAGATTGAGCCTGAGCTTGCGCAGATCGACCGCGCCGTCGCGCTGGGTATAGGTGGAGTCGATCAGGCCGCTGGCAGGGATCTTCCCCTGCGCGGCGTGTGCCGGCGGAGTGAGGTTCAACAAAGCTGTCGCTGAGAGCGTGCGATTGTCGCCGTTGATCCAGATAGCGTTCGCGGGGCCGGTGACGCGCGTATCGAGGCCGAGATGCTGGAAGGGCGGATCACAGACCATCTCCAGAATCGTGTCCAGGGCAACGTCTTTGAATTGAGTTGTCACCTTGCCATCGACGGGAATGTCGATCTGATCCGCGGGCGGGAGCTTATGGGCAGCGAGGCGGGCTCTTTCTTTGGGTGTAGGAGGCGGAGGCAGCCAGTGGACCAGCGAAACCTCGCCGTCAATCTGGCCGCCCTCGCGAAGGCGGGCGACAATCGAGCTAATCAGCAATTGCTGAGGATCGGCATGGACGCGCGCATCGAGTCCCACGCCGCGGGCCACGACTCCGGTTCCGATGTAAGCGCCGTCCACAACGTGAACGCTGCCATCGACGCGAAAGCTCCCCGCTTGCCCGGACCCGTTGAGGTCCATATGGGCAATGCCTTCGGGCGCAAAAGGATAGCCCGTGATGGGGTCGAGCAAACGCATATCCAGGTCACCCGAGGCCCTGGCCTGCCAGCGGGGATGAGTAAAGTCGTTCAGGAAGCCGGAGATTTCCAGTGTTCGGTCCTGCACGCCGCGGCTTTGGGCGGTCACGCGCAGCGAGCGCAGGATTGCAGAGGTGCGCGTCAGCTCCAGCGTAGCCTGAATCAATCCCTTAACCGGCGGCTGCGCTTTGCCCGATTTGGACACTACTTCGCGCGAGAGATTCAGATCTTGAATTCCGGCTTCAATGCGATAAAACTCCGGATTTCCGCCCTTTGCCGGTACAAGCGCCATGCGCAGGGAAAGATCGTCGGCGCCAAAATCGAGCGGAATGAATCGATCCTGGAAGTCGAAGGCCGAGGCGCGGTTCTCGTACTCCAGAAGGCCCTGCTCGACCGAGATGTGGCTGGTTTCGAGATCGAAGAACTTGTCGAGTAAATGGCTCTCCGGCTTTTTCAGCGTACGAGGATGCGGCTGGTTGGTTGACCCGTCTGGATAGACAATCAGATGCAGCCGGGGGCGGTAGATTTCCAGATCTCTCAGCAGGATGCGCGGACTCAGGAAGCCCAGCACGCTCAGCCGGACGCGCAGGCGCTCGACCTGGGCGTACGGCGCCGCGCCGGGGCCTTCGAGACCGTGGATGACCAACCCGTCCGCCTCTGCCTCCCCCTTGAGTAGTTTCCAGTGGAAGGCGCGAATTTCCACGCGCCCGCCGGTGGCCATTTCCAGTTTGTGCACCATCCGTTCGCGGACAAAATTCTCAAAACTAGCTGAACTGGCCAGGAAATAGAGGGCTGTAACTGCGACCGCCAGCAGTATCGCCAAACCGGCAGTCGTGCGAGGAAGGTGGCGCAGGAAAAAGCGGCGCAGCCGGCTCGGCCGGAGAGCGTTAGCCAGCGATGCAGGCTCAGGCGCGTCGGGCTGGGGAGCTTCGGGCACGGGAGGCGTGGATTCAGGCTCGCTCATGCGCCTCCTTTCCCTGGGGTGCCCGGGGCTTCAGGGACTTCAAACGCGGGGTCGAGCACCTCCACATCGCCTTGCTTGCGCAGATTAGCGAGCCAGCCGTCGAAGAGCACGTTCACCTGCCGTTCCAACAGAATCTCTTCGATGCGCGAGGAGACCTTGTCCAGCGCGGGAATCTCATCACCGGGAGCATACTGGGGCAGCAGCGTTTCACGGTAGTACTTCTCGATCTCGTCCGGGGATATCTGAATCCCTTGCCGGAAGCGCAGTTCGATGAAGTGCAAAATCTGAATCCGGTAGCGAAGATAGCTTTCGACCCGCTCCGGTTTGAGGCCGTGCATGGCAAGAAACGTCTTCCATCCAGCATCTGAGGCGCAGTTTTGGTGGATGCAGGCGGGCACTTCCTTGCGAATCTCCGTCAGACGGGCATCAACCTCGGCCTGCACCGGCTCCGCCGCCATCGCATCTTCCTGGCGAATCTGCTGCTGAATGAGCGCGCGGCTGATTAACTGGTCGAGAGCGCGCTGCGGCGTGAGAACGCCAAGTCCGGCCTCTCCTGGGTCGAGCACCGCGAGCCTCATCTCGTCGTCCACATCGCTGGCCAGGATGGTCTGGTCGTTCACTGCTGCCACGACATGGTCGAGCACGACTGCATGAGTGGGCTGAGCGGCCTGTGCGCTGGCGCGGGGCAACCCGCTCGTGGCAAGGCACAGAGCCATCGCACCTGCGCAGGCAAGTCCATGCTTGCTCATTCGCCGAATTTGGGTCCGATTGCGCATCAGAAGGTCTGGCCCAGGCTGAAGAAGAAGTTGAAGTGCGGCGCTTCGCCCACATGTTGATTGGCGGTGATGTTCGTCTGCGAGTAGTTTACGTTCACCGGGAAGATGGGCGGATTGAGGTTGTAACTGAAGTCCAGGCGGATGGGCCCAACCGGCGTGTGATAGCGCAAACCCAGCCCCGGCGCATGAGAGAAGAAGTTAAAGTTGCAGGCTCCCTGCGTGCCGGTTGAGGTGGAGGGCCCGCTGGGTTCCGGGGCAGGGTTGTCTTTGGTGGGAGGAGTGGGAATCTTGCAGTTGTCGCGGAGGGGCTGACGAACCCGGAGAGCGCTGGCCCAGGCATCGCCCGCGTTGGTGAAGACGTTTCCCATGTCGTGGAAGAGCACGAAGCTGACGGTATTGCCCAGCCAAGGCAGCGTAGGTGGCGGCAGGCGCAGTTCGGTGCTGTTGATCAATGCGCCCGCTCCGCCAATGGGGTAGCCCGTCTCGGGGTCGCGCGGCCCGGCGGAGTTGGGGCCAAAGCTCCGCAGCGAGGTGGCCCCGCCCGCATAGAGCCGCTCGGGGAGGGGAATCAGTTCGTAATTGAGAGCGCCAAATGCCCGCTCCTGGCCGTAGCGGGTATTACGAGCTAAGACGATGCGGCCCTTGTTGAACTGGTAGTAACTCGAATTCGACATGTCGAGGCGGCCAAAGTCCGCTTGTGCGGTGAAGGCCTCGTCGGAGAGAAACGCCTGGAAAGTGGTATAGGTGCCGCGGTGCGCATCCATGGGCGAGTCGCGGGTATCGCGAATCCAGGTCAGCGCGGGGCCCCCTACGCGCACCGCCGTGGACAACAGGGTGATTTCGTCGGGAGCGACCTGGAGGCTGCTTGCCTGCACCTTGACGCGGCGGAAGTCGAATTCATAGATCAGGGTGTTCGCCTTGGAGATGTGCGAGCCTGGCGTATTGAAGTGTTCGGTCCAGCGCACCCCGGCTTGCAGCCTCGATGCCACATAGGTGGACACATCCAAACTGTTGGCGTAGCCGCCGGAAAGAGTCAGGCCGAAGTTCCGATCGCCTTCAAAGTGCGGATTCTGAAACAAAAGATCGATCTTCTGCTCCAACAAGCCGTAGTTGCCGCGCAGGGAGAGGGATTGCTCCCGCCCGAAGAGATTGTTGCGGGTAATGTCGGCCAGCACGCGGGGGCTGACGCCGGTCTTGCCATTCGGATTGCAAGTGCCTCCAGTGGCCTCGATGCCGCCGCAGTTGTACTGCGGTGCTCCGGTCTGGGCTTCGAGGCCAAAGCCATAGGTAATGGCCCAGCGGCGCGCCTCTTCCAGTTGCAGCAGCACGGTCTTGTAAGGCTCGTCGCCGGAGGGGTTCTCGATGGCCGTGTCAACCTCGGTGAAAAGGGCAAAGTCGTAGAGGTTGCGCTGCGTTTCCAACAGCGCCGTCTCGTTGAGCGGGTCGCCGGGATGCAGAGTGATGGCCTTGGCCACCGTTGCCGGGCGTGTGTAGTGCAGCCCGGTAAGCAGCACCTTACGCACAAAAATCTGCCGCCCCTCGGTGATGTGGAAGATCACGTCCACTTTGCTTGCGTCAGCCGCTTCAATCTGCTGGGCTACCTCCACATGCACCTGGTCGAAGCCGCGACTCATGTAGTCGGTCAGCAATTCATCCCGGTCTTCGGCCAGATTTCTGGGTGAAAGCAACTGGCCGGCGACCGTGTTCATCTCCGGTGTGAGCTTGGCCGTATTCACTTGATCGTTTCCTTCGAGGCTCACCGTGCCCACCCGCAATTGACTACCTTCCTCGATGTGGTAGATTACCGCGAATGGGGCGATCTTTCCGGCAGCGGCGGCTGCCTTGCTCTCGCCCGCATTGATCTCGGGGGTGATCTTGACCTTGGAGAAGCCGTTGTTTTGATAAACGGCCTGAAGGGCATTGATGTCGGCGGTCACCAGCGCCTGCGAATAGGCGCCGTGACGGTCGATGGAATCGGCGGCATGAACGCTGAGCAGATCTTTGAGCGTTGCGGAGCCGAAGTAGTGATTGCCCTCGACTGAGACGTGTTCCACGCGCCGCCGTGATCCCAGCCGCACCTTGTAGAGGATCCTTACCTGCCCTTCCACCGTGGATTGCGGCTCATGCTCCACTTTCACGTCGAAGTATCCCAGCCGCTGATAATAGTCGCGAAGCCGGCGATTGCCCTCGTTGAGCAGGTCCTCGTCCACGCTGCCTTCCTCGAAGATCGGAATCACCCGGCGGAGGCGCTCCGGACTGAGATTCGCACCATCGACCATCACTTTGACAACCGGGCCGCGGGTGGCGGAAAAGCGAAAGTTGGTCTTGCGGTTTTCTTTGGCGTACTGCTGGCTTTCGAGCTTGATTTCAGCTTCCAGGCGCTGGTCGTGCCGGTAGACCTTCAGCACTCCGGCCAGGGCGCGGTTATCGGTTTCGCGGTCCACGCGCTCGCCTGCCTTCAGGTGCGCATGATGGCGAAAATCGTCCGCGGTCATTCCTGGGTCGCCGGTTACATCCACCGTGCCCACGCGCGCCTGCGGGCCGGAGACTACATGAAACGCAATGTCAACGAGCTGCTCCTCCGGGTGAGCCGTCGTGGCCGGGGTAATCACCGGCTCGTGGAAGCCGTTCAGGGCCAGCGTGGCGCGCATCTGTTCAAGTGCCTGGCTCAGCTTGGCGGGAGTAAAGCGAGTGCCGGGCGCCAATTGGCCGGCGCGCTCCAGTTGCGTATTGAGCGCGGCGCCTTTGGCCCCTGCCACGGTGACCGTGCCGATGAAGATGCGTGGCGTTCCGCGAAAGGTGAGCGCCACGCCGCCTTCTTCGCGAACTCCCTCGACGGCAATGGTTTCAAACAGTCCGGTGGAGAATAGCTGGCGCAGGCTGCGTTTCAGATTTTCCCTGTTCAGAGGCGCTCCCTTGGCTTGGGCCAGATGGCTGGCCACGGGAACAAGGCGATCCGCGGAAACGCCAACGAACGAAATGTTGAGAACCGGCAAGCCCTCCCACTGGCCGAGAGAAGCAGATGGCGTCTGCGCCGCTTGATCGCCTGTCGTGACAGGATTGGGGGCGATGCTCTGGCACGAGGCGTCGATGCCGCCCAGGATTATGAAGGCAAGAAGGCAGGCGAGGAGAATGCTATACCCCGGCTGCTCGCCGCATCGGCCCATCGGCTTTCCGTCCCGGCGGCGAAAACCTGTCGCGGAGGACCCCGGCATTGCCTTCAAAACCATATCTCCCCAAAAACACGGGGAAAAGCGCCCCGTTGCAAAATCGTAGTCTGGGATCAGTTGCCGACGATCCCCTTGCCCATTCCCTTTATACTAACTAGGAACGGCGTCTGGTGCTCAATCCAGGCCAACGTCTTTGCCCGCGACTGCCACACCTTCACCTTACCCTGCCTTCAGAGCAGGGCAGAGCGGTGTTTCCGCGAGTGCATTGTCTCAGTATTCCTGTATTCCCCTCCCTGCTTCACTCACATCCTTCGGGCTTTCGCCGATACATACTTCCAGTTGCCCTGCTCGCCGCTGGAGACGGAGGAGGGCCTCGTGTGGCCGGCTCGTCCGGGGTGTCCGGAAGCGCCAGGTTTGAGCGGACTCTGGTTCTATAGACCCGGAGCGGCGCGTTCAGTTGCGGAACAGGATACTGGGTTTGACCGTACAGAGGGTGTAATGGCCCTCGAAAAGACGAGAAAGATCGCCCGAAAACGAGCAACTCTTGAAACTTTATGAAGTCTGCGTGCTCTAATTAAGAAAAGCTGATACGAGGACACTCAATGTCGAACCAATCCGCCATCCCTCCTTCTTCCATACCCTCCGCCGGAATGGACACCCCCGGCCTGCGCCGCGTGGCAGTCTTGCCGGTTCGGGATACCGTTTTGTTTCCGCACGCGGTGCTGCCTTTGACCGTGGGCCGGGAGAGCTCTATCCAGTTGATCGAGTCACTGGGCGAGGAGCGTGCAATTGTGGTCGTGGCCCAGTTGGACCCGAGGCTGGACTCGCCTCAGCCAGCCGATTTGCACACGGTGGGAACGCTGGCCACGGTGCACAAGGTTGTGCGCATGCCCAATCAAAGCCGTTTTGTCTTCACCGAAGGGGTGGAGCGGGTGCGGTTGGTGCGCTATTCCCAGACCGAGCCGTTCATGGTGGCTGAAGTGGAGACGCTGGAAGAAGCGGAACCGGCAGCCACTGCCAATATGGAAGCGCTGGTGCGCAATGTGACGGGAGAGTTCCAGCAGATTGTTGCTGAATCTCCGACGCTCTCCGATGAACTTCGGACCATTGCCGCGAACATTGATGACCCCAGCCGCCTGGTGGATTTTGTCGCCTCGTCGCTGCCTTTTCTCACTACAGACGACAAACAGCAATTGCTGGAGACGCCCAGCGTCGGCACCCGGCTGGAGCAATTGAATCAGCATCTGGCCAAGGAGATCGAGGTGCAGCAACTGCGCACCAAGATTCAGAGCGAGGTGCAGGACCAGGTGCAGCAGTCGCAGCGCGACTACTACCTGCGCGAGCAGCTCAAGGCCATCCAGAAAGAACTGGGCGAGCAGGACGAGGGCCAGCGCGAGACCGACGAACTGCGGCAGAAGATTGAAGCCGCCGGAATGCCGGAAGACGTGAAGAAGGAAGCGATGAAGGAACTGGCGCGCCTGGCGCGCATGTCTCCCATGGCTGCCGACTACTCGCTTACGCGCAACTACATTGAATGGCTGGCCCTGCTTCCGTGGTCAAAAAGCTCTGGCTCCAAAGTCAACATCGAGAAGGCCAAGGAGATCCTCGACGAGGACCACTACGAGCTGAAAAAGGTGAAGGACCGCATCCTCGACTATCTGAGTGTTCTGGAATTGAAGCCGGACATGAAGGGGCCGATTCTGTGCTTTGTGGGGCCGCCCGGCGTGGGCAAAACCAGCCTGGGCCGGTCCATCGCCCGCGCGCTGGGCCGCAAGTTCCAGCGCGTTTCGCTCGGCGGCATGCACGACGAAGCGGAGATTCGAGGCCATCGCCGCACTTACATTGGCGCGCTTCCGGGGCAGATCATTCAAAGCATTCGCAGAGCCGAAACCAACGATCCGGTGATGATGCTGGATGAGATTGACAAGCTGGGTCGCGACTTCCGCGGCGACCCTGCGTCAGCATTGCTGGAAACCCTGGACCCGGAACAGAATTGCACTTTTCGCGACAACTACCTCGATGTGCCATTTGATCTGTCGAAGACGCTGTTCATCTGCACGGCCAACATGCTGGACACGGTTCCTCCGCCGCTGCTGGACCGCATGGAACTGATCTTCCTGCAGGGCTACAGCGAAGACGAGAAGATGCATATTGCCTCGCGCTACCTGATTCCGAGGCAGATCAAAGAGAACGGCATCACGCCGGAGCAGATTGAGTTTCCCGAGGACGCGGTGCGCTATATTGTCCGCCACTACACGCGCGAAGCCGGCGTGAGGAAGCTGGAGCAGACGCTGGGTACGGTTTGCAGAAAACAGGCGCGGCGCGTGGTCGAGGGCAAGAACGAAAAGCTGGTGGTGACGCGTGAAGCGATCAAGGAGTTCCTGGGCGGGATACAGGTGCGTGTGGATACCGAAGTCGCCGAGCGCGTCAAACGGCCCGGCGTGGCTGTTGGCTTGGCGTGGACGCCGGCCGGCGGCGACATCCTCTTCATCGAGGCCAACAAGATGAAGGGCAAGGGCGGCTTTACGATGACCGGGCAGATCGGCGAGGTGATGCAGGAATCCATGCAGGCCGCGCTCACCTGGGTTCGGTCGAACGCGGCTTCGCTGGGTCTGGCTGAGGATTTTACCAAGGATCTCGACCTGCACATTCACGTGCCGGCCGGCGCCATTCCCAAGGACGGCCCTTCGGCTGGTGTGACCATGACTGTGGTACTCGTTTCGCTGCTGACCGATATGCCGGTGCTTCCGCTGACCGCCATGACGGGCGAAATCACGCTGAGTGGCAACGTGCTTCCGGTGGGCGGCATCAAGGAAAAATTTCTGGCCGCACGGCGCGCCGGGGTGCAAACCATCATCCTGCCCGCCGAGAACCGCCAGGACGTGGAGGAAGACCTGACGCCCGAACTGACCGAGGGCGTCACGATTCACTACGCCAACCGCATCGAAGATGTGCTGGCCGTGGCCCTGCCGCTGCTGAAGGCCCGGGCGGATGCTGTGCCGGCGGTGGCGGAAGAGGGCGTCGCTGCATCTGCGTAAAATGCGTGGCGATTAGTCGCGCGAGGGCCGGCGAACCTGCCGGCCCTTTTTCGCGTTAAGGAGCCGTGCGCGGCGGCTTAGGTCGGGGCCGCAATGAGGGCTGTCGAGGGCAGTCTTTTATCTCCGGCATCGAATTCGGCATCTTCCCTGAAGACCGGTCTCGGAACCTTTGGTGGACGCCTTCGGGGTTTCTGTACAAGTTTTCCTGGTCACGTGCTTGCCGCCTGTCGCCCGATGAGTGTAAGCCAGGCCACGCCGGCACGCGGTATTCTTCCTTTTATGCAGGTGCGTGTTTTCTCCTTCGGCGTGTTGAAAGAATGGCTGGGCGCTGCCGAGGCAACGGTCGAATTGCCAGAGAGCGCGACAGTCAGGGAACTGCTTGCGCGGCTGAGTGAGCGCCGGCCCGCTGCTTTGCTGCGCGGCATCGCGGTCAGCGTGAACGCAGAGTACGCCACAGCTGATCAACCACTGCGCGAGGGCGATGAAGTGGGCCTGTTGCCTCCTGTTTCCGGCGGGAGCTGCGCGCAGAGCGATCCCTCTTCAGAGCGTGCGGCGAAAGAGGTCTTCGTCGCCCTCACGCGCGAACCAATCGACGCACAGAAACTGGTGACTGCGGCGCGGCGAGGCGAAGATGGAGCCGTCGTCGTCTTCGACGGCGTGGTACGCAATAATTCGCGCGGGCGCAAGACGCTCTATCTCGATTACGAAGCCTACGAAGAGATGGCCGCCAGGCAGATGAACGCGCTGGCCCGCGAGGCGCGCAGCCGCTTTGGTGTGCGGCACGTGACGATGGTGCACCGGCTGGGGCAGCTCCAGGTAGGCGAGACCAGTGTGTTGATTGTGGCGGCCTCGGAGCATCGCGCGCAGGCCTTCGAGGCCTGCCGCTGGCTTATCGATACCCTCAAAAAAACCGTGCCCATCTGGAAGAAGGAGACCTTTCAGGATGGTGCCGTGTGGGCGGATGGCGAACCGTTTCCCGCTGGGCGGGCCGTGGGAGATTCGGGGACTGCGCATGAGGCGTAACCGAGGCCAATTCATCTGCCATTGTTTGCGGGTGGGCGGCTCAGCTTTGCTGGTTTTTACGCCTTTTGCTGCATCGGCACAGGCGCCCATCCTGCATGTGGACGTGAAGCTGGTCAGCGTCTTTGTGGATGTGACTGACCGGAACGGGGCCGTAGTGGGCGATTTGACGCGCGAGGATTTCGCGCTCACCGAAGACGGTCGCTCGCAGCAGATCGCGGTCTTCGAGCGCCAGACGGAGTTGCCGCTGAATCTGACGCTGGCCATCGACACCAGCGGCAGCGTGAGCAAGGATATGGCCGTAGAAGCGGACGCGGCCCGCCGTTTTGCCCATGGTTTGCTGCGCTCTCAAGACCAGATGAGCCTTTTGCAGTTTGCAACGGATGTGCGCGAACTGGTGCCCTTCACCAATAAGGCGAGCCACATCGAGCACGGCCTCGGGCGGTTGCGTGGCGATTCGGCGACGGCGCTCTACGACGCCATCTGCCTGGGCTCTCAACGGCTGGGCGGCAATCCGGGGCGCAAGGTGCTGGTTGTTGTCTCCGACGGCGACGACACCGCCAGCACGGCCAACTATGCCCAGGCCTTGGAACAAGCGCTGCGCAACGAGGCGATGATCTACTCCATCATCGACGTACCCATCGAGACCAGCGCAGGGCGCGACCTGGGCGGAGAACACGCGCTCATCACCCTCGCCGAACAAACCGGCGGGAAGAGCTTTTACGTGAGCGATGGCGGCCTTGAGAAGGCGTTTGCGCGGGTCAGCGACGACCTGCGCACGCAATATCTGCTTGCCTACTATCCCAAGAATCAAGAGCCCGGAAGGGACTTTCACTGCATTCAGGTGGCCATCCCAAAAGCCGCGACGGAAGCCTTCAAAATTCGCTTTCGCACCGGCTACTATGCAATCTCGCCGGGCAAAACCAAGTAAAATCAGGGATTTTGGCCTGACATTTGCAAACCGCCACTCGTAAGCCCTGGAGTTGCATCTACAATGGCTGCATGGCTCCCACCTTGTCCAAGCGCCGTTCTTTGAAGACACCTCCGCCAGGCGAAACCGGCCAGGAGGCGCTCTACTTGCGCTCTTTGAGCGACCGCCAGGTAAACGTCCAGATCAAGCTGCGCGACGGTGAGACGGTGCGCGGCTGGATCGAGTACTTCGACGACGGAATGTTGCGGCTGACCCGCGAGGGCAAGCCAAATCTCTTCATCTACAAGCACCAGATCCGCACCATTACGGAAGTGGGCAAGTTGGCTCCGCGCCACACGAAATCCCTCGCTCAGGCAACGAATAGCGTGGTGGAGAACGGGGCGGCCTCTTGAGCGGCCTTGAGGCAGCGGCGCCCGAATGGGAATGGGTTCCCAGGGCCTCGGCCATTGCCCGCGAGGCCGGCGCGCGACTGCGCGAGTTTTTCTCCAAGGGTGTCGCCACCGAGTACAAGGGCGATGTGGATATTGTGACGGTGGCCGACCGCACGGCGGAGAAGTTGATTCGGGAGCGGCTGGCTGAGGCCTTCCCGGAGCACGGAATCTTCGGCGAAGAGGGCACGCGCGACCGACTCGAAGGCGAGTTCCGCTGGTATGTGGACCCGCTGGACGGAACCACGAACTTTGCCCATGGTTTTCCGCAATTTTGCGTCTCCCTGGGTTTGGAGAAACGGCCGAAAGGCATCGCGCCGGACGAGGATGGGACGCTGGTAGCCGCAGTCATCTACGACCCCTTGCGCGACGAGCTTTTTGCCGCCGAGCGAGGACGAGGCGCAAGGTTGAACGGCAGGCCGATGCAGGTGTCGCGAACTCCAGAGCTAGGCGAGGCGTTGCTGGCCACAGGCTTTCCCAGCCGCAAACGTCACGAGAACCCGAACATCCACTTCTACCAGGAGTTCTGCCTGCGTTCGCATGGTGTGCGCCGGGCCGGCTCGGCGGCGCTCGATCTGGCTTACGTCGCTTCGGGCCGCCTGGACGGCTTTTGGGAGTTCAACCTCAACCCGTGGGACACGGCGGCCGGGATTTTGTTGGTTGAAGAGGCCGGCGGCCGGGTTACGGATTTTTCCGGCAACAAATTCAAACTGGACAGCCGCGAGATTCTGGCCTCGAACAATCTGATCCACAACGAACTGGTTGGCCTGTTTGAGGATATGTTTGCCGGACGGAATCTGGCGCCCATTCTCACCCCGCAGGAGTTTGCGGCTCACAGGAAGGCGCGCGCGGGAGGCTGAGAATGGCGGTCTGGCTTGGCCGTTTGCCTGTTCGCATTAAGGCCGTAAAAGCGTGAAAATGGTCTATAGTGTTCCCGCCTCGCAAGGTCCGTCTGGCTGGTTGAGGCGGGCTAGGGGTTCCTGTGCTACTATCAGCGTCGAGGATTTAATTTCCCCAGGAGAAGTAAGAGATGGCATACGTCATTGCAGAACCCTGTATCGGCACCAAGGACACCGCCTGTGTGGACGCCTGTCCTGTCGATTGCATCCACCCCAAGAAGGACGAAGACGGCTTCGGCACGGCTGACCAGTTGTTCATTGATCCCGTCGAGTGCATTGACTGCGGCGCATGCGTCCCGGCCTGCCCGGTTTCGGCCATCTTTGCGGCTGACGACCTGCCGGAAAAGTGGGCCAGCTTCACTGAGAAGAACGCCAAACACTTCGGCCGCTAAACGGCTTTGAGCTTGTATTGTGAGCGCGCACCCTGCCAGGCGGGGTGCGCGTTTGTGTCTACGCGCGGGGCGCGTGAACGATTGGCGACTTTCAGTGCGAAGATAGTAGACGCATGGGCGTACTTACCAGCGAAACCGTGATTTTGCGCACCTGGCCGGTCCACGAGGCCGACCTGATCGTGAGTTTTTTCACGCGAGATTACGGCCGGGTGCGGGGCGTGGCCAAGTCGGCGCTTAAGAGCCGCAAACGCTTCGGCGGGGCGCTGGAGCCGATGACGCAGGCGCGCGCCTGGTTTGCCGAGCGGCCTGGGCAGGAACTTGTGCGGCTCGATCAGCTCGAAATTGTCCGCTCGCCGCTTTCCGCGCCGGTAGATCTCGTGCGCATGACGGTGCTTAGCTTTTTTGCCGAACTGTTGGACGAGTCGCTGCCCGACCACGATCCCCAGGAGACAGTCTTCCGGCTGCTGGTTTCCGTGTTGGAGCAGACAACAGTGGAGCAGCCCTGGATGCCGCTGACCTACTTCCAGCTATGGATGACGCGGCTCATGGGCCTATTGCCGGAGATCGGCCACTGTACGGCCTGCGGCGAGGCGCTGACGGCGGGCGAGGCCAGCTTCAACACGCTGGGCGACGGCATCTTTTGCCCGGTGCATCGCAATGGCAACTCGAGCGGGCTTTCGGCGGATTCGTGGCAACTGGCACAGCGTATGTTGCGAGCGCCGGTTGCGTCCTTTGCCGCCGAGCCTTGGCCGCGGCGGCGCGCGCAAGACCTGCGCCGCTTTACGCTGCAAGCCCTGGAGCGGCATCTGGAGCGCAAACTGCGCTCAGCCGAGGCGCTGTCGCGGCTAGCGAGCTGATGGTTTGGCGGAATGGCGCGGGAGGGCTGATAAAATCTACGCAGTCCCGATTAGAGAGAGAGTTGCCCGTGCCTTCTACCCAGGTTGCACCGCCATCGAAGACTATTCCGCTCACCTTTCAGGAGCTTTTGTTCCGCTTGCAGAGCTTTTGGGCGGAACGCGGCTGCGTGTTGCAGCAGCCCTACGACGTTGAAGTAGGCGCGGGCACCATGGCGCCGGAGACCTTCCTGCGGGTGCTGGGGCCGAAGCCATATAAAGTTGGCTATGCGCAGCCTTCGCGGCGTCCGGCCGACGGACGCTACGGCGAAAACCCCAATCGGCTCTTCCGCCACACGCAGTTTCAGTTGATTCTGAAACCGCCACCGGTGAACGTGCAGGAGCTTTATCTGCAATCGCTGGAAGCCATCGGCATCGACCTTTCGAAGCACGATTTGAAGTTTGAAGAAGACAACTGGGAAGGTCCGACCGTAGGCGCATGGGGCGTGGGCTGGCAGGTGATGATGGACGGGATGGAGATCACCCAGTTCACTTACTTCCAGCAGTGCGGCGGTCTCGATCTCGACCCGATCTGCGCAGAACTGACGTATGGACTGGAACGCCTTTGCGCCTTCATGCAGGATGTGGACTCGGTCTACGATGTGGTTTGGGCACGCGATCCGGAGACCGGCGCGGTGGTGACATATGGCGATGTTCGGCTGACCGAGGAGTTACAGTATTCGGTCTATAACTTCGAAGACGCCGATGTGAGTAAGTTGTGGGATCACTTCAACAGCTATGAGGCCGAAGCGCAGGCGCTGCTGATGCGGGCGAATGCACTGCTGGCGGATGAGAAGGCCAGTGCGGTGGACAAACGGCGCTTCCCGACCATATCGACCTATGAATTGGCGTTGAAGTGCTCGAACCTCTTCAATCTGCTGGATGCGCGCGGG
>Ga0255354_1000704_pt1 | contig 20564 bp, 16 predicted proteins | sample HBST50metaG_FD_189942 | JGI IMG/M metagenome (GOLD analysis project Ga0255354, IMG submission 189942) | Peat soil microbial communities from Stordalen Mire, Sweden - H.B.S.T50 | ecosystem: Environmental > Terrestrial > Soil > Wetlands > Peat | place: Sweden: Norrbotten County, Stordalen Mire...
GGCGCGGTCGGATTGTAGGAGGGTTGATAGCTGAGAGCATCTGTATTCGTCAGCAGGCTGCCACAAGCGCTGCCGTCTCCCTCCACACCTCCGGTCGTTGAGGTGCAGCTATTAAGCACGTCTGCAAGGGTATTCAGCGTGATATACGGAGCCGCGGCGTTCCCTGCGGGAACCCAAAACCGAGCCTGCCCGGTCGTAATATCAACCAGGTTATTGACCGAAGCGAAGGCGTTGGCCAATCCAACTGCATTGCTGCTGCTCGAACCGAGATAGAGGAAACTGCTTTTGCCTGTCCATGGATGATTCGCCGCGAACGGAGCCAGCGCCCAGGCGGAAGCAATCGTCGTGACTTCATTGACGACAACCGCCTTCGAACTGAGTACATTGCAGCTTCCCAACGCGGTCATCAATGCCAGAGCGTTATTACCGGAGGTATTACTTCCAACCGTGCCGCCAGTAGCGACAAGGTACACCTGGCTGTTCGCCGCCGGGCAGCCATATCCAGAGGGAAGCGTGAATGCGCCATTCTTGTCGGTCAGGACGGACACGTCACTGTCAGGAACATAAAGCAGTGTGGCTTTGGAAGCATATCCGCTGTTTCCGGCGGCATAGAGAGAGACCGATGCTCCGGCAACCGGCGCGGTTCCCGCCATCACTTTACCGTGAAGCTCCGGCCCGGTTCCCTCCGAGGTAATGGTCATGAGCGCCGAGTTGGTCGCGCCCGTATTCGCATGGGCTGCGATCACTACCTGCACCGAACCGCTTGTTGGCGCATCCGTGGGCGCGGTATACGGCAGAGGCAGGCCGTTCGGCCACCCTGTAACCGTGGTTGCTATCGTGGCCGGAACGGCGGGAACATATGGAGTTGTCGATGTGGCAGGTATCGCATCCTTGGCGGGCTTGGTCGTAAAGAAACCGCAGCCGCTAGCGCAGACCTGCCAGTCCACGCCTGCCTGCGCCGAGTCATTCGTAACGGCGGCCTTCAGATTCACCATCGCTCCCGTTTGCACCTGCGCGGGAACCGCTGGCACAAAGTTAGTCGAGAGCCCTGTTGCCGGAATGATCGAGGTTGTAGAGGTTGTACTTGCCGTAGTGCTGGCAATCGAGGTGGCCTTGATCGTTACCGCAGTTCCCGTCGCCGTCACAGGCGGAGCCGTATAGGTCGCCGGTTCTCCATTTGCCGTCGTGTAGGGAGTGATCGATCCACAGGCCCCCGCGGTTGTACTGCCACACTCGAGCGTCCAGCGAATCCCGGCTGACGTTGGGTCGTTGGTCACGGTCGCACTCACCATGGCCTGTGCTGTTCCCGCCAACGAAGTAGGTGGTTGCTGTACGAACGTCACCGTTGGCGAAGCAGAGACAATCGTAGTTTTCGCTGTTGCCGGATTTGAGGGTGAGGACGACGACGATGCCGCCATGATGGTCACAGTGCTGCCTGTCGGAATCACATAGGGAGCCGTATAGGTAATGCTGCCGCCGCTCGCCGTGTGGGCGGGAATCAGGCTGAACGTTCCGCAGTTTCCTGCGGTGCCGCAACTCGCGCTCCAATCCACGCCTGCAGTACTGGCATCGTTAGCAACCGTCGCGTTCAACGTTGCCTGCGCGCCAATCGACATGGTCGCACCCGGTCCGCTGGAGAGCGTAACCGCAATCGGTGCTGTCGTGAGAATGGTTCCAACGGAACTCGCCGTTTGCGTTGTGTCCGCGGTCGATGTCGCGGTAACCGTCACGGTGTTATTGGTCGGCACAGAGGACGGTGCAACATAAGTAACTGCAACTCCGCCCGCGGTGTGCGTTGCTGAAAGCTGCCCGCAAGATGAACCAGCGGCACATTGCAGCGTCCAATCCACGCCCTTGTTGTTCGTGTCGTTGGCCAACGTGGCAGTTAGCTTGGTTGAGCCTGCGGTTTTCGAATAGAAAGTTGTAGGCGACAAAGAGAGAGAAATTGGCCCCGAACCTGTTGTCGGTGCTGTTTTGATCGTGGCTGTTACGCTTGCGGACCTGGTCTTGTCCGCAGCCGAAGTGGCTGTAATGGTCACCGTACCGCCGGTCGGAGCGATGGCGGGTGCGGTATATGTGGCAGTTTCGGTATAGGTCGTAGCGTTGGTATAACTCGTTGTACCGGCACCGAATGAACCACAGTCGCTCGATCCGCAGTTCGCAGACCAAGTTACTCCCGCACCGGTCGAGTCATATGTGGTGGTCGCGATCAGACTCACCGTGCCACCTGCGTACTGCGAGATGTTGCTGTTCTGAATGGCAACCGCAATCGACTTTGAAACGATGGTCAGCGTCACCGATTTCGACTGCGATGAATTCGCGGTCAATGCCGCAGTGATAGTCACTGTGTTCCCAACAGGAATCGCGGCAGGTGCAGTAAAGACAGACGCCGTTCCGTTGGCGGTATGCGCGGAACTCAGAGTTCCGCACGCGCCCCCTGTCCGGCTGCCTGTTACAGGATTTCCCTGGCAGGTTACCGTCCAATCCACTCCAGCGTTCTGCGCATCGCCGGACGTTGTCAGCGCGACGTTGGCTGAGCCGGTAATCGCCAGAGAATCAATTGCATTCCCGCCTGAATCGACGACAGTGAGTTTACCTGCGGTTGCGCTCATATTGCTCCCGCACCCGGTGACGCCGATCAGCGCAAATGCGCATACCAGACAAACCAACGCGGATCGCTTGCGACTTAAACTGGCTAAAAATGATTGCATCACGCAATAACTCCTAATTCCTTCCATCGCGGACCATTGTCCTTTGAGCATGGCTTTGGTTTTCCTCGGCGCGCAGTGTGCGAAGCGAGGCAAGCAGATCCGGAAGGATCGTCTCGGCTTTTCGCGCCGCAGGATGGTTCGTCGCGGTCAGTTCCTTCGAGAGTTCAAGATGCTTTTCCGCAAGACTCGCTAACGACTGCCCCGTTGATTGGTTGAGAACGTGGCCTTCTTCCGAACCGCTGATTTCAGCGAGGATCTTTCGCTCCTCCTCGATGGCAGCCTCCAGTCGCTCGCGATGGCTATACCGCAACTCCGAAAGTGTCGCTGCTGCAAGAAGCGTTTTCTGCCCATTGGCGGAGAATTGAGCATTCAATTCGCTAAGCGATTTGCTCTCCTGGCTGATGCGAAGCGCCGTATCGAAGAGCCGTTGCGACAGGCTGCTAACAGCCGCCACGCTGTATCCACGCGAGCGCAGATAAGTATCGAGCGGTGAAACCTCCAGCGGCATCTCTCCGGTCTTGATGCTCGGCGGAATTCCTGTCACATTCCCGGAACCTCTGTTTGCATCCAAAGCGCTCCTGATCGCGGGCGTGACGTGGGGCAGCATGTCGAGCTGCGCCAATAGCTCCCGCTTTCTGCTGTCGGACTCCACATAACCCGACACTTCGATGCCCTGCGGCATCCGGTGAATCTCAATCTGCTCTCCGGCATCGGCGTGCATCCTGTTCAGCACCATCCGCGCGCCCAACTCAACCTCATCGAGTTGTCCTTCGGTCAGTTCTTCCGCGATGTGCGGAAACGGAATGACATTATTCGACGCAGGAAGACTGTTTGCCTGTTCCAGGCCACCAATCGGTTCGAAGGCATCCGAAGCCACCTTATCCCAGGGCAAAACCTTGTATTCGAGCTCGGCAATCTCCACCCGCTCCTTGTCTCGGAACTCGACCGTGCGAATCACCGGACGGTAATCCGTATCGGTCACCGTCAACGACTCTTCGGCGACCAGCCCCGACGCCGCTTTCGTGCGCAGAGTCAGCGTGTGGCCTTCGGTACGATGGATTTCGTCTTCGCCAGTCTGTTGCAGCTCGCGCCATCTCTGATAACCGGACGCGGAGAGAGGATCGTCCCAGTTCACTCCGGCCCCTGCGAGCTTCGTTTTCAACTGTTGCTCATTCGCGGCCAGCGCAATGGCGCGCGGTCGGCGGCGTCCGGTAGGGTCGCGATAGATCGCGCGCTCCGAACTCCGGCGGGCCGCGGTAATCCGGACCCTCTGAAAGACCACGCTGCCCTCGTGGTAGGAGCCAGGTTGTTCCCATCGCACCGCTTTCACCAGAAACTGGTTGGAGGTGATCGAAGGTGTCCGTTGCTGAAACCACACACCGAAGGACACAACTGCCATCAGGCTGCACGCGACTGCTATCGCCAATGCTGGGTTCATAGAAAAACGCTCATGCAGAGTGGTTGCGGGAGCCCCCTCTGTCCGGCCACGCTGTTTGTAGTGCTGCTCAATGCGCTGGTCGCACCGGTCGAGAAACCTCTGGCGAGCCTGCTCGGAAAGCATCCGATCCCTATCCCGATCCTGGTGGACTTGCTTGTACGCAACCATGGCCTTCATCGCATAGTGCGCTTCAAGCTCACTCTTGCGCGCGCGGCACCGTGGGCACATCAGCAGATGCAACAGCGCGAACACACGCCGCATCCAATGCAACTCGCCAGCAATGAGCTTTGTCAGAAGACTGTCGTCGAGGTGCATCTTTGAACCAGTGCGAATTTGACTTGAGGGATTACTCACAGAGCGCCCCCAATCTGGCCGCCGCTCGTTGCAGGATGATGGCAACACGTTGCGTGCTAATGTCGAGGGCTATGCCGATCTCCTTGTACCCGAATCCCTGCATCCGAAGCTCAAAACAATTGCGATAGGTCGAATTCAGTTTCTTCACAGCCGCTTCCAGGCGGTCTTTCCGTTCCTGCTCCAAATAACTTTCCTCGGGCGACGCCTTCGGATCGGGCGGATCGGCGAGGATTCTCTCCCGCTCCTCGAGAGAGTCGATCGAGTCTTCCCGGCACGCCGCATTCTTCCGGTAGTAATCAGTAGCGATGTTGTGGACCACGCGCACGACCCAGCCCCGCAGATTCTCGATCCGGTCGCCTTGCAAAACGCGATCGGTCAAGCGCAGAAATGCTTCCTGAATCATCTCCTCCGCCTGCTCGCGATCAATTCCCATGCTGTGGATGTAGTTATGCAGTCCGGGACGGAAACTATCGTACAGAGCGGCAATCTGCTCACGTAGCACACTGCCGGAGCGCAACCCATTGCCGGAAGGGGGAGATGGTTCAGCATCTTTCTCTGCGCGCATCTCTTCTTCCTCAACGCGGAATATCGCCTGCCGTTGGCCCAGTGCGGCGCTCAGCAGCATCCCGAGATCGAGCCCATCGAACCCGTGACTACCCTCACTGCTGTCCGCAAGGCACGATGTGCCCGGAGTGTCCAAAGTGGTTGCCAACGCCATCGCCGATCCTCCTGTTGCCAAAGCCAGCCACGCGTCCTGCCCGTTGTGGTGCAGGGTATCTGTGGATAGAAACGCTGAGACTGGTGAAGGTACTCTTGTGCCCTGCCGTACACCTGCGCAGGAACTTACAGGACTGTCTGTCGCAATCTTTCGACCGATGCGCGTTCTTTGCTGCACTCGAACAAGAACCAAACCGGAAAAGTCAAAGAGATCGCACCGGTTGAAAGATCGCATGGCTTTCCTTTCTCGATTCTTGTTGATTGCGGTTAAGGGATGATAACGATGGTTGAGGTGACAGCGGGATGCGGTACGGACGCCGGGGTCGCCGGCGTCCGCCACGCTATTTATGGGCGTTTACCCTGTTTGGTGTTCGCCGTTTCAACCGCCTTGGGCGTCGTCACCGGCGCGGCCAGGCCCACATACTCCACCAGCATGTTGCCCTGAAGAGCGCCAGTTGGAGTGGGGCCATAGAACGTTTGCTGGCCCGTGTTGTGGTTCATCACCCACAGGTTGCCGGATCCATCGATGGCCATGCCGGAAAGTGCTCGAGTGCTGCCGGTACCGATCGGGTCGTAATCAGTAAGAATCGTGCTGGCCTCGCCGGTGCCCGTTCCCGTGTACCCTGCAGTAGGCGAGAGCACGTTGAAGTCGCTGCCGCTTAAGATCAGTTCGTCCAGCACCCCGGGAGTGGTATACGTCGAGTCGTTGACCGAGACCGACCAGAGATGCCCGCCGCCATCCACGGCCAAAGCCTGACCGCAGCGCCCTGTCTGCGTCGCGGGTGTGGCCTGCCCCGATGCGCTGAAGACACTGATCGCTGTTGTCGCACTGCAGCCGTAAGTATTGCCTGAACCATCTGCCGCTAGTGAGTCATGATTTACGTCGATGGTTACCGGAAATGTCTGAAGTGCCCAGGGACCGGTCGCGGGATTGTTGGTAGCAAGCTGGTAGATATTTCCCACGAAGCCGTCGACCGCCCACAGATTCCCGGAAGGGTCGAAGGTCAGCCCCCCAACTCGTCCGCCACTCAGGACAACCCAGTTCCAGGAGTCAGAAAGATATCCCGTGCCGGGCGTGAACTCCCAGTATCGGGTCGCCCGTCCGCCCCACAGATTTCCAGCACTGTCAAAGGCGAGAGGATGCGCAGTCGACTGTATATAGCCAAAGATGTCCTGATCCATCGTACTGCTGGCGGTAAAGGCCGGGGTTAGTTCGCTAAGAGCTTTATGGACACTACCTGACTTCGCGGTGTAAATCCATGGATTGCCACTGGCGTCGATGGCAAGGGCTCCAGGATTTAATCCCGCCCCAGGGCTGACTGCGTACGTATTGACTCCGCCATACGTGAAGCCATAGGTTCCGACTTTCACCGTGGCGGGCGTCTGCGGCAAGCCCAGGTTATTGAACTTGACAATCATGTTGTTGCTGCCGTCGCCAGCAACATCCGTAGCCGACCAGCCTACCGTTAGAATGCTGCCATCAGCGTCGATGGCGAGTTCCTTGGGGATGACGCCGTAGCCATTGGAAACATCACCCGGTGTTTCACCCAGCCCCGCGCTGGTAAAGGTGAGCACCAGCGTGAAGTCGTTCGGTTGCGCGCCAAGCGCCGGCGTGTATGGAGCCGCCGCGCCGAGTGTGGTCGAGAGCGTCCACAGGTTGTTCAGGTTTCCGCCGGCGAGTTTCACGCCGCCCGGATTCGTGGCGATGTTCAGCGCCGCCTCCAGGGTATTCGCCGGAGTCAGGCTGCCTGTCTTCGTTGCATCCCACAGCGTCGAACAGTTCGCCGCCGCATCCACGCAAGCCGCCAGGATGTTGGCCAGCGTATTGATGCGCGAAGCAGGCACCGTGCTGTCGTTGAAGAACTGCTGCGGCGCATACGTCTTCGGCGTTCCATTCACCGTGACGGTGGTGCCGTTCGCATAGCCCGGCGTAACGCCCACGCCTGCCGCGTGCCATGTGATGGTACTCGGCAGACCCCACGGCGACCCGTTCACCGTTGCGCCCCACACGTTGCCGCTGGTCACGTCCACCAGATTGCCCACCGTGTTGAAGGCACTCATCATGCCCTTCGAGTTGAAACTGCTGGCGCCTACGCTCAGCCCGCCTTCCACAGTCGAGTCCGCGCCCATAAACTGTTGCAGCGCATATACCGAGGCGATGGTCGTCGCTTCGTTGATGACCGCCGTCTGCGTGGTTTGCAGATTGCCGCAAGTGCCCAGCGCCGTCATCAGCGCGATGCTGTCGTTCGCAGCATTGTCTGCGCCGCCCACGACGGTTCCACCCTTGGCCACCAGGAACAACTGGTCGCCGGGAGACGCAGGGCAAGCCGCACCGTACGAGAGCACAAAGTTGCCGCTGGCATCCGTAGTCACCGTGCCGGGTGTAGTGGTGACCGGTGAAGCGCCCGTGCCATATCCGTTCGCGCCAGCGGCGTAAACATACACCGTCGCACCCGCGATGCCCTTGGTGCCGCTGCTGACCGTTCCCGAGACAATCTGCCCGGTCAGCAAGCTGAACGTCGCGCTGGTTGGCGAGCTGTCGCCGTAACCGCTGGCTGTGGCCACAGCCGTGATCGTCTCCGAACCGGAAACCGTGATCGTGCCCGTGTAGAGCGTGCCAATCTGCTTGTCCGCGCTCGGCGTACTGCCATCCGTCGTGTAGTAGATGACGGGGTTTGTTGCAGAATCACTGATCGTGACCGTGCGCGATCCCACAAATCCGCCACCGTTCGGCGAGATGGTTGGCGCAGGCGCGGGATGAAGGATGGTGAATGTCGCCGAGGCCACGGTGCTATCGCTGTAGCCCGTCGCAACAGCCGCAGCATTCAGCGTTTCAGTGGCGGAGATGGCGATTTTTGTCCCGGCGACATACGGCGTCCAAGCGGTGACCGGTGTGGTTGGATTCGCGCCGCTGATGTAGTAGATCGTCGAGCCAGGCGTCGCATCGCTCAGCGTTACCTGCTGCGTGGTGCTGAAGGAACCGCCCGTGGTCAGCGTACCGTCAGCCAGCGCGAAGGTGGGCGCAGCCACACTGAAAGTAAAGGTGGCCGAAACGACTTGGCTGTCGGCGTAGAGGCTGGAGGTTGCAATCGCCTTCAGCGTCACACTGGTCGAACCACTTTGCGGAGAGATGGAGATATTGGCTCCGCTAGTGTATTTGGTACCGTTTGTCTTGCTCGGCGTTGTGCCATCGAGCGTGTAGTAGACGGTTGCGCCGCTGATCGCATCGCTGATGGTAATCTGCGCCGGCGCATTGAGAGTACCGCCGGTCGTGGTCGAACCGCCAACAATAGTCAAGACCGGGTCCGAAGTATTCGAGAGCTGAATCTTGAAGGCCATCGACGCTATTGCACTATTGGAGTAGTTGGACGCAATGGCAATCGCTGTGATGGTCTGGCTTGAGACCACATTGAACGGCGCGGAATAGAGCGTCCCATTGGTCGCACTCGGCACCGATCCATCCGTGGTGTAGTAGATCTGTTTGTTCGGCGTGGTATCCGTGATCGTTACGGTTTGGACCGAGTTATATACACCGCTGGTCGGCGTGCCGCTGGCGGTAATCGCCGGAGTTGCCGCTGCAATCGTGTAACTAGCCGTTCCCGTTGCGCTCGTGCCGTAATTCGAAGCAACGGCGACTGCATTGATGGTCGTGTTCTTCGTGACGCTGAGTGTGCCGGTATACTTGCTCGACGATGTGCTGGGCGTGGTGCCGTCCGTCGTGTAGTAAATCGTAGCGCCCGGCGTTGTGTCTGCGATCGCCACGGCGACAGGAGTCGCGGGATCATAGGTATAGCTTCCGCTGGGCGAAGGCGAAAAGGTCGGCGTTGCGGCGCTGATCACATAGGTTGCGACCGCAACCGGACTGGCCGTTCCATTGGCGGTCTTTGCCATCGCTTTCAGTATTGTGTTTTGCGAAATCGAGATAGGCGTTCCTGAATATTGACTCGAAGAGGTCGTCGGCGCGGTGCCATCAGTCGTGTAGTAGATCGTCGCTCCGGAAGTCGTATCACCGATCGTGACTGATTGTGCGGAGCTATATGTTCCGGAGGACACCGAGAAGGTTGGTGTGTCCGCAGTGATGGCGATAACGTAGGCCGCGCTTACGACCGCACTACTGACATAGCCAGGCGCCACGGCTACAGCCGAAACAGTCTCTGAATTCGTAATCGGAATCGGGCCACTGTACACTGCGCCGTTGGTGGCGCTTGGCGTAGTGCCATCCAGCGTGTAGTAGATCGTCGCCCCTGGTGTACTGTCGGTAATGGTCAAGCTCTGAACTGTCGTGTAGGTTCCGCCGGCGAGCGAGAAGATCGGATTGGCCGCGGGAATATTAATCGCATAAACAGCACTGGCCATGCCGCTGTTGTTGTATCCGTTCGCAACCGCGATAGCATTGAGCGTTTCGCCCTGAGACACTGTAATCGTGCCGGTGTAGAGGGTCGCAGATGTTGTCGGAGTCGAGCCATCGGTAGTGTAGTAGATCCGCGCGCCGCTGGTTGCGCTGGCAATGGTCACGGTCTGTGCTGAGCTGTAGGTGCCTCCACCCGGAGAAAACGTGGGTGTTGCAGCGGCATTTAGGTCAATTGTGAACCCTGCAGAAGCTACAGCGCTAGCTGACTTGCCAGAAGCTACGCCGATGGCCTGAAGATACATCGACTTCGCTACGATGGTGGGTTGGGAGCATTGTGGAGACGAGGTCGTCGGCTGCGTTCCATCGGTCGTGCAGTAAAGCACCGCGCCCGGCGTAGTATCGGCGATCGTGACCGACTGCGTCGTGTTATAAGTTCCTCCACCTGGACTGAACGAAGGTGTTGCCGTTATATTGCCTGACGTGGATGTGGAACCGCCACACCCTGCCATCGCCAGTACACACAGCAGCACCATTCCCACTGCCGCTGCCCGCCCTCGAAGATTCATCGACAGATACACAACGCCTCCACGGCACACTTCGTGCCAAGCCAACTTGACCGCGACGACGCACGGGGTTGCCGTGCGCACGAATGAAATGGGAGGAATAGAGCTAATTAGCAAGAGCTCGAAACGATTCCCTACTGAACTGACGGGCGGGCAAGACGACTTTCAATGGGGGGACGGAAAGTATCTTGATAATTTTCTTGGAAGAGATGGTACTGAGAAAGGAGGGAAACTACACTGATAGGCAAACAACTATGCTCTGCCTGTATGCGACATCTTTGGGAGAATGTCTATTGCTTTTCTAATACAGCACCGGCACGCGCATGATTACATACAGATTAATTTTCGATGCTCACCTATCGGCGCGTAAGCGCGCTCATATATAACCCGCTTCGCCAATCGGAACCTATATTGACCTGACATACTGAATGCTTGTCGCAAAGTCCCATCCATCGAGCTTAAACGCGGCTATAAAATGAACGCCATGCGTGCTCTGGCTGCTTTGTTCTTGATTCCGGTCTCTGCTCTGAGCCAAGCGTCTGCTCCGGCAGCAAAAGAGCGGGCACCGGATTCCGTTCAAAGTCTGCCGACTGAAATCCGACATGATCTTGACCTGCGCCAATGCCGCATTCCCAAATACTCCGGCACCATTGACGCAGAGGATCAGGCCGATACGACGGGCCATTTCCGCTCCAAACTTTCCGTCGATTACGCCATTGTCTGCCACAGCCCAGCCCGCAAAGTTCAAAGCATCCTCGTCTACTCGAAATTCGAAGGCACTTGGAGCGGTGAAGTCATCACCAGCGAATCGTTTGATCCATCGCCCGGCTCGGACACATGCGCATCTTCCGTCGGCGTGGCAACTCCGGCAAAGATACTCGCCTATGCACGCGCCTTTGCTCCGGAAGAACTGAAACGCCTCCCGTATCTCGATCACGATGGAGTTGAAATCGACATCTGCGAAAAGGCCTCGGTGATTCACTATTTCAGCAATGGGCAATGGTCACAGTTGCAGACTGAATAAAATCCACGAAACATATCGAACGATTTTTGCTTTGCCAACGTCCAATTCACAGGGGATCGACAGAATCGATCAGGGAGATCCCCGGTTCCTATTTCCGGAGAGCCAGCCATTGAACTTGCCCGCACAGGAGGTGCAGTTGGATGTCCGGTCCCAGGTTGGCATTTCGTGGAATCACGCGCGCGATCTTTGCGCGTTTGCGAAGAAGAGCAACACAAAACGGTATCTCCATCGTCCGCCCGATGGGAGAGGCGGTGAAAGATGGCGTCAAAATTCAGTGGAAGTATGATGCCGATGCGGAGTTGCTGGAAGTCGGATGTGTGCGCGCACCATTCTGGATCGACACCGCCTGCATCAACAGAAGGTTGAGCCAGGAGATTGAATCCGCACTCGGACCGGACCGCGCAGCCTGACACGGAAACCCGCTACGAACGGGCAATCCGCTTAAGCTATTGTCCTGAGGATGAACTCGGCCCGTTCTTCCGGGGAACACAACGGCAGTTCCACGACCTCGTAACCGCATTCTTCATAGACGCGTACCATCAACTGACTAGTCCGCGCAGCCTCTTCGTAGGACTGCTTGCGTTCGGTATCGGTGGCGTAGATCGCCTTCCATGCCGGCGCAAAAAAGACTTTGTGGGCATAGAGGTAGGTGGCGCTCGCGGACATCGCCTCGGCGTCGTCCGCGCCAATCAATCGCAAGTAGCAAAGCGTGTCGGGAATACCTCGATCACAGAAGGTGATCTTCGACGCCGGAGTGCTGTTACGAAAAGAAGCGATGGACCGCTCCAGCATCAGCCTGGCGTATCGGCCGCAATCACTCCACGGTAGTGCATCTCCATCTGCCTGCATTTGTTCCTGAATGATCTGCCTTGCCACTTCCGGGACACAGGCAAATCCTCTTCTCTCCAGTTCGGCCAGAACAGTGGTTTTTCCCGCGCCGGGGCCACCGGTTATGACGTACAGATTTGGATTCTCAATCATTCACTTGTCCAATCAGGGAGACGGCCATGCGGAAGCAACGGGGAAACCGGTTTGCAGGTGATGCTCCGGCTCGGCGGACGCCGCAGTATTTATCTTAATTTCGTTCCGCCGCGATGATGCCTGCCCTTACGCCCACGGCAACTCCAAGGATGATGAGAAATCCCGCTGAACTGTGGCGATGAGAAAAGCCAACTCCTGAAACGTGGTTCTCACAACCGACGCGGCCGATCTCATCGAAGGTGAGAGTCTGCGGAATCTGAATCCTGGGATCAAGCAATTCAAAAGACTGCGTAGGGAGGTTTCCTCGATAGCCGAACTGATCTGTTTGATCGCGCACCACGAGATGCGCATGGCTCCCAGCCGGGCAGGCAGCAAGACACAGGCAACCAGAGACCGGACAGAAGAGCGAACCGCAAAGAATCGGTCCATCGCAGTCCAAGAATAAACCATTTGAACTGATTCCTCTTCTAAAGTGAGGCACGCGGCAAGGAATAGCGGAAGATATGGCAGTATCCTTCGAGTCCGAGGCCGCTTGAGTCAACAGAGTATTGTGCTGGGCATAGCCGCCGCTACAGTTGAATTCGGAATCCGAATACGCCTTAGCAGCAGCCGTTGACGCAGCTATCTTGATTGCGGCAACGTTCACAATCCATATATCACGATAGCTCCGCAAGCCGCCCGCTCTAGGGCGGCGCTGCCCGTCCGGGTGGGCACATGCTGACGCTCCTGCCTGCTAGCAGGAGCATCGCACAAGGGTGGGCAAGACGGGCAGCAAACATAAAAATGCGGAGCCCATATTACAGGCTCCGCACCGTATTGCGGTTTGGCTGATGGTTATGCGGCAGCAGACTTCTTGGCTGTCTTCGGCTGTGCTTCGACAGGAGGCTTCGGTGTGTCCTTCTTCGTTGTCTTTGCCTTCTCCTTCGCCGCGAACTCCCGTTTGACCTTGGCGGCAATGTCGTCTGGATCGACCTTGTAGGCCATGGCCGCATCGCGCAAAACCTGCGATGCGTTGCCGCGCGAGGCCGTAAGCAAGATGATGGACTCGATCAACGCACGGCCAAGCGTGCTCTCATCGGCACGGCGCAGGTAAGCTCCAAACAGCTTGCCGATAGAGTCGCCCTCCTTGGCCTTTTTGATGCCGTGCTGACGGGCGACAAGTGCGAGGCGGTTTTCGTCGAGCAAGTTTGCCAATCGTTCCACAACAAAGAGCAGATCGCGTTTCATCAGGCGGACGGGAACCGCTTCGCCAATGGCGCTCAGGACGCGCAAGCCGGTGACTTGTGCGATGGCATCCTCGCGGCGGCGCTTCTCCTGTTCTGCGTTGCCCCCTGCATCGGTTGTGGACCTTGGTTTACGGGCGTGGTGAATGGGACAATCGGGATTCGCGCAGACGCGCTTGGTTTCGCCCATCTCGCTGCCATCGGTGACGATGGCCTCGGTGGTGAACTTGCAGGTTTTGTACTCCGGCCAATCGCGCTGCTTCTGGTTGGTTGGTTTTTCGCTGCGAATTTCGACATACTTGTTGCGCGGCACGATGGCGCTTCCGTCCCTTACCGGTCCGTAGGCCGTGCTGATCTGTACCAGCTTGGGCTTCGCGGCGATGGTGCGGCGAACATGCTCTTCGACCTTAGCCGCCCAGCATTTTGGATCAGAACAGGAATCATGCTGCGCTGCTAACCCGGCGAAGAGTAGGACATTGTGCCCAGTGCGCTTGGCGCACTCGACACAAGAACCGGCTTCAAGCACAAGCGCCGCGTCTTCTTTTGGAAAAGGCGCATCGGCCAGTTCCAACAGAATGTTGTGCTCGATCCACTGTTGCAGATGGCGAACGGGAAGCAGGACGCGCTTGGCCTTGCTGCCGCTGGCGTACTGCTCCTGATAGCAAGCGGCAAGGGCCTCTTCCTGCTGCGCCGGTTGCAACTTCGCCAGCAAGAGCGCATGGCCCACGCCGATCTCATCCCGGTAAAAGGCTTCGACCACGCAGGGAACAAGCTCCGTCAATTTCAATCGAGCGGCGATAAACGCAGCCGTTTTCCCCGTGCGGGCGGAGATTTGCTCAATGGTGTATTTCGGCTCTTCCATGTCGAGCAAAATCCGGAAGCCGCTCGCCTCTTCCATCGGATGCACATCGGCGCGAATCAGGTTCTCGACGATGCTGGTTTCAATGGCCTGGGCGTCTGTCAATTCGACGATGCGGACAGGCGCGGTTTCGAGCCCGGCCAACCGTGCCGCGCGATAACGCCGCGCCCCGGCTACGATTTCAAAGTGATGGTCCACGGGCCGCACGACAAGTGGTGCGAGAATGCCCTGCGTTTGAATGGACGCGGCCTTTTGTGGCGCTGACCGTTTTGTTGCCGACGAAGCGGGGAGCCGCGTCGAGACAGGCGGCTCCCTTCACAAGAGGCACATAACAGTTACAACGAACCAAGCCATTTCAGGAGTTCTTGATCGTCACGCCATCCTTTCGTTGGGTGAGGTGAGTTCGAAGTTCCGGTGGGAGGAAGACAAGCCGCGACCGCAGCTTGCTTTGTTCTCAAGGTAATTTCGACATAACGATTGGTGGTCTCCAGGCTGACGTGGCCCAGCCAGGCTCGGATGACATTGATGTCGACGCCTTGCTCCAGCAGGCCCACCGCAGTGGAGTGTCGGAAGACATGCGGGGAGATTCTGCGGCGCTTCTTGTCCGGGGTGTTGGGAGACAAGTTGGAGGTGTGACGTTTGACGATTTTGTAGATGCCGAACCGCGTCAGAGGCTTCCGCTGCCGCGACATAAACAACGGTGCGGTCTGATCCCCACGCACGCCGTCCGTCAGTTTCTTCAGCAGTTCCGCGGTTTCAGGCCAGAGTGGACAACTTCGCCACTTATCGCCCTTCCCGTGAAGGCGTGCGCGCAGTGGCCCGTTGAGATCAACGTCTTCGACTCTCAAGTCGGCCACTTCCTGAGCTCGCGCGCCGGTGTTGTAAAGCACCATGAAGAGGGCCCGATCACGTAGCGCAAGGATGCCTTTGCTGGGCAAGCTCTTGAATAGGGCTTCGATTTCGTCGTGTTCCAAGAACATGGTATGAGGAGGCGCTGTGCGTTTGACAGGAATCGCCTCCACTTGCTGGGCTTCAGCCAACATCTCAGGTTGCCGCAGAGCGAGGAAGCGGTAGAAGGTATGCAAGGCAGCAAGCCTCTGATTGCGTGTGCTTACGCGATTGCCGCGCGTAGCTTCCATTGCGTTGAGGAAGTCACGCACTCGCAGTGCCGATAAATCCGCAAGCTGTAATCGCGTAATCGGTCGCCTGCAACTGGCGGCAACATAGGCGAGGAAGAGTTTCATTGTGTCCCGATAGCTTCGTACCGAGCCGGGCCGAAGTCCCTTCTGAGTTTTCAGGTAGTCTTCGAAAAATGCGAACAGCACTTGTCCTACTCCGATCATTGCGCACCTCCTTTCGGGGCCAGCGCTTGGAAGCGTTGAGCGGCCAGGTTGAGAAGCTCCTCGGTGATCGTCAGGTATACAGAGGTGGAAGTTGGATCGACATGGCCGAGGAACGTGGCGAGGTGCATCAACCGGCAGTTGGGGTCGATGCCTTCCCGGTACCATCGATGCAGCGTGCCAACAGCGAACGAGTGGCGCAGGTCGTGGAGTCGCGGTGGCGACACGCCGGGCGGTATATGCAGTCCCAGCTTGGGCCAGAGGGCATGGAAGGTGATGCTGATTGTCCCTTCATCGACGCCGCCTCGCTTGGAGTTGAAGGTGAACATGGGCTGATCAGAAGCAGGCGTGCTTCCATACCGTTCTGCCGCGTAGTCTTTCAGACGTTGCGCCAGGCGAGGCCCCATCGGCACATATCGGCTTTTGGCGAACTTCGTCTCCCTGATGAACAGCAGATTGCGGGTAAAATCGGCATCGCCCATCTTCAGTCGCGACACTTCGCCTACCCGCAACCCCAGGCCGTAAAGCAGAGCAAAAATTGTCTCGTACACAAGGCCTCGATAGGGCGCGCGAGACCTCTCCGGCAGTTTCCGCGCTTCTGCCAACAGGCGTCTTGCTGTGTCGAGATCGAACAAGTAAGGAATGCGGTTGCCCGTAATGCGGCGTGGGCTTGCTGTTACAGGATTTCTCTGCGTCCACTGCTGCATAATCGCAAATGCAAAGAACCGGCGCAGTGCATGCAGAATGAGGTTGTATCTGCGTGGGCCTACTTCAGGGCGTGACGCCAGGAAATCATCAACCACAGCGCTATCGACAGCGGGCCAGTCGGCGATGTCGTGGTTGTTGAGATACCGGTCGAACAGGCGCAGCGTTTGCGCATCGTAATAATACTTGCGGTTCAGCGCGCGCTTGTATTGCACGAACTGATGAAGGAAAGGCGCCAGGAAGCTTTGGAAGAAGGGAGCGTTCATAGAGCCTCCCCGTCGCCCATGGCAACCTCGCGCAGGGCCTCGATAGCGACTTTTGTATAGATGCGGGTGGACTCAGGCGAGCGATGCCCGATGTAATCACCGATGGTTTTCAGTGGAAATTCTGCATCGATCAGGCGTTGCACGCAGGTGTGCCGGAGAGTGTGGGATCCCGGTCTGCGAACCTTGATCCCGGCTTTCTGAAGATAGAGCGCGGCACTTGATGCAACGGCCGCAGAACTGATCGGAGCACATGGAGCTACGACACGGAAAAACAAATGGCGGTCCTGAGTCTCTGGCCGACCGCGCTTGAGATAGTCGATCAACGCTTCAGCCACAACGCCGGCAAGCGGATAGGCCGTCGCATGGCCGGCCTTGCGATCCGGTACCTGGAAGCGCTCACGTTTCCAGTCGATGTCCTCCAAGGTTAATTTGGCGACTTCATTGGCACGCAAACCGTAGGTGACGAGAAAAAGCAAAATTGCATAGTCTCGCCGCCCCCGGATCGTCCTACGTTCCACAGCGTCCAATACGCGACGCACTTCATCCCAGGTGATTGACCGGGGGACATCGGCGAGGCGGTGTACCTGCGACATGCCAACTGCGCCGCTAAGATCCCTGTCCGTAATTCCTTGCCGATGGCAGAACTTCAGCAGCACCTTCAAATGACCGCATAGGTCGCGGCGAGTGTTGGGAGCCTTTCCAGGCGCACCATTAACGATGAAAGATGACACGAGCGCGGGCGACAACTCGCCAAAGGAAGTGATACCGACTCCGTGAAGGTATTCACCAAAATCACGCAAATGGTGGCGGTAACCAGTAATCGTGCTTTCCATGAGCCCGCGCTCATCGCGCAAAAACTCCTGAAAACCTGGAACTTCGGACTCAAGTGGAAATGGACGGCGACGCCGATTCGACATCACACGCCCATCTCTGGCGAGCCGCAGCATATGCCGCAGGCCATTGCCCACATCAAGCCCATGTTTGCGCACTGCTGAGGCTGTTTTTGCTTCAGCTCCGTGTTGGATTAACCATTCAGATACGAACTCCTCGATCAGATCAAAGGCGGAAGTAATTTCCGTGCAGCCGCGTTTCTGAGCAAAGGTGGAAAAGCGGTGCAACTGTGACACCCGGCGATGGATGGTAGTCGAAGAATAACCGTGTGATTCCAACCATTCCACATAGCTTTCGATTTGAGGTCCAAGCCATGTGTCGCGGATTCGGTCGATAGTTGACGGTTTGACAAAGAATCGTTCAAACATGAAAACCTCCATTCGGAAATTTCCGATAGAGGCAATCATTCCACTGTGGCCCATCCATTATGTACCGGTAAAACTGAGAATCGCCTGTCTCGACGCGGCTCCCCTCTTCGTCGGCAACAAAACGGTCAGCGCCACAAAAGGCCGATTTTGTGCCTGGGCACAAAATCGGCCAACTCGTTGAGAGCGGCTTCGTCAAAGCTCTTGCGTGGATTGTTGGGTGACTCCGTGAGGCTATCGAGTGGCAGGTTGCGGTATTCAGACTGAAGAGTGGTCGTCATTGCAAATTCTCCTTTGAGGTTGTCCAGCATGAAAGCGTAGGCGGGCCGCATGTGCCCGCCCGGAGAGTGGCGGGTTAGCGGCTGCGCTCAAATGCGTCGAGAAAACCCTGTGTGCGAAGATTCCTGTCCCACACGCGAGCAAAGCTCTCATGCTGGCGGAAGAGTCCGGGATGGACGAGATAGTTCTTCCCGTCGTTCGAGCGGGAATACTGCTCGACGCCTATGTAATCGTTACGGAAATAGTGAGGAGTCATGGTCCAACCCATGCCAAGCGGATTGGTCAACTCGAAGCACATCTCCGGATCGCGCATCAGGTCGCCATTTTGCTCGCCGTAGTGCGTGACCGAAAGCACCGAAGCATGGAGCGGTCCCGGCTCCGGTGCGGCTTCGATGACAAGAGCCATGTAGGGTGGGTTCTCGATCTTGAGGTAAAGCGCGGGCCGATAACCTCCGGCCCGCTCAAGTATGCGAAGGACGGTCTTCATTACGCCACCTCCGCAATGGCTTCATCCATTTCCACCGTGGACGGATAGCGGGAACGCCGCGCCCGCCTCGGTTCGTGCGTGGACTCGGATACCGCCGCAAAGTCCTGTGACTGCGCGGGTTCTTCCGGTTGAATGGCGGCAAGGATCACACCCGCCGTCTGCTGTACAAGCTCAAGGCTCTCCGTGAGCAGGGCCGCGTTTCCGTGGTAAAGTGCGATGTAGTCTGCGCTCGCCGTCGAAGTGGTCAGTCCAACAGCTTTGCTCACCACGAAAGCGATCGCTTCGGCCTCGGTTTCTCGCACAGTCTTGGTAATGGCGCTGCGCCGCTCGGAATGCTTGAGCATCAGGTGGGCGAGTTCATGAACCAGCGTGGCGAAGGTTTCCGCGTCCGTCTGACCCGGCAAGAGACGGATGGTATTCCCGAAAGCCATACCCAACGCGGGCGCGATGCTCTCGTTGTATTCGAGCGCGATGCCTTGCGCGTTGACGTAATCGCGCAACCGGTCGAGAGAACCTCCGGCTTCGCCGGTAACTTTCACCGGCTCTGGAAGAGGGTCGCCATCTGTGCTGGAAACGTCCCACACATACACACGGCGGAATCCAAGCACGGTGCGCTGTTGGCTATTGTCGGCTTCGCTGTCGTTGTTCCGGTCTTCCCTGCTGACCTTCGCAATCATGGGTGCAAGGATGGCGATGCCCTTCTCACCACGCTTGACCCTGCGGCCAAGCTGGTTCCATGCCCACATGCCCGCCACATTCGTGGCCTGGGGCTTTTGTCTCGCGATAAGCAAAACGTTTCCGAAGGAATAATTTCTGAAACGCGCCATTGCATTGAGATAGGCAGTGAGGGCTTCGCTCTTGCCCGCCTCCAACTGCTCGATGAGGTACTGCACGTTTTCGCGGACGAGTTGCTGCGGAGTTTGAGGCTTCCGCTTTTCACTGGCGGAAGCCGGGTTGTTGACGTTGCTTCTGTTGGCGTCGTGGTTTCTGCTGCTGGTATAAGGCATGGTGTGTACTCTCCTCTTGTGCCCGCGTAGGGCGGATTCTGAAGGAGGGCGTCTACCTCAACCAAATTTCTTTCGTTGGGTGCCCCCGCTTCATGGCTCTAGCGGCTCAGCAGGGGCGAGGAGGGTTCTGTCAAGGCCGCGTGAGCGCCGCTTGCGGTCGGAGCGTAGCGCAGAGCCTTTACAGGTTCCGACCGCCTCTGCCATAAAGCCGCCTGAAGCGGGGGCACTTAACGAGAGAAGAAATTCGGTATTCTTCCGAATTGCTTTGGCTCTTAGGAACAGGCATTGAAGGCAAAAACAGAGGGGATGAGAAGTCCGGATCTCGGTTCATGAAATTGTAGTTTTTATAAAGCCGATGGATTCATCCTGCCAGAAAGGTAACGCGATAGAGTAGCGAGAATTCATATTCGGTCGTCGGGGACAGGTAACTGAACCAATCCGCAGCCGCCTGGATTCCGTGACACCAAGATTGGCAGGTTCGGTAAGCGGTTTCGACAGCGTTTCTCCCGCCATAGGTTGCTGGGCAAGCCCAACCTGGAGAGCCTGCGAAGCGTCGGAGGTATAAATGAGGAGTTCACGGACACCAGGATTGAGACGCGCCAGGTCATCTTTGAAGGCGGCAACGGTGAGGCCTCGCTGGTCAGAAACACCGATCTGAAGCCACTCGGTTGTCTCTGCCGGTTGCTGATCCCGGAAAAGCTCGACAGCTTCGCGAGTCTGCTCCGTTGTGCTGATCGAAGTATGGAAAGTCTGTGGAATTATGGTGCCTCTGACGTACCCGATTTGCCATGATGACACCGATGTTGGTATTGCTGATAAAGTCCACACCATGCCGAGCCTGTCTACAAATATTTCCGAAATCCGTGTTGACAGCGTGCTGAATGACCTTGCCCCCGCGAAACGTATCCCTTAGCCAGCTGTTCTAATGCGAAAGGGTAGCGAAGATGACGAGGGCAACACGTGGGCGTTACACACTTGAGTTCAAGCAAGAAGCGGCTCGGCT
>Ga0255354_1000711_pt1 | contig 20501 bp, 15 predicted proteins | sample HBST50metaG_FD_189942 | JGI IMG/M metagenome (GOLD analysis project Ga0255354, IMG submission 189942) | Peat soil microbial communities from Stordalen Mire, Sweden - H.B.S.T50 | ecosystem: Environmental > Terrestrial > Soil > Wetlands > Peat | place: Sweden: Norrbotten County, Stordalen Mire...
TCGATGGCCACAACAAAAATCCGAAACCTTTCATCTGGACGGCCAAGGCAAACGACATCTTGGAGAAGGTCACACGCGCTCAGGCGGCGCTGAATAATCGCCTATCTGTGTGACGCACTACACTAGATGCAAAGTCACAAATTGATAAGTTTTTATCCGAAAACGGCAAACCCCTTGAGGAAAAGAACTCCTTCCAAATCATGACAGAGCACGTCTCAGATTTTCATAAGCTGTGGCGCGATCTCAATCGCACATCTGCTGCTTCTGCTATCGTTCCAAGAAGTTTTCTAGTGGCTCTCGTGAGTCAGTACGACAATTTTCTCGGTCTCTTGATCGAAACTATACTGCTTTCTCGACCTGAAATTCTAAATGGTTCGGAGAAGACCTTGTCATTTTCAGAGTTGGTTGCGTTTGATTCGATTGAGGCAGCGCGGGGACACATAGTAGAAAAGGAGGTTGAATCAGTTCTTCGTGAGAGCCATTCAGAACAATTCGACTGGCTGGAGGAGAAATTCAAGATCACCCTCCGGAAAGGCCTATCGATATGGCCGCGTTTTATTGAAGTTACGGAGCGTCGGAACCTGTTCGTACACACAGGCGGCCAAGTTTCTGGGCAATACCTAAAAGTTTGTCAGATTCACAAGTTTGACTGCGGAGAGACATCGAAGGGTGGTCAGCTTGGCGTAAGTTCGGAGTATTTTGAACAGGCCTACGAGATTATATTTGAAGTTGGCGTAAAGCTGGCGCATGTCTTGTGGCGCAAGTTAAAACCGGACGAAGTAAAGAGTGCGGACCAGAATTTATTAGAGATTAGCTATCAGCTTCTTTGTCAAGAAAAATACCAACTGGCCAAGGCAATTCTGGACTTTGCCACGGATGTCTTGAAGAAACCTTTTTCTGCTGAATACAGACTCAGCTTTGTAGTTAACAGAGCCCAAGCGTACAAATGGTCGGGAGATAATTGTCGCGCATTGGAGATCTTGGATGACGAAGATTTTTCCGCTTTATGTGACAAATATAAACTCGCGGATGCAGTTCTCCGCGAAAACTATAAGCAAGCGTTAGAACTTGTCAGGACGATCGGCGCGCATGGTGACGTTGATCTTGAGGCATATCGAGAATGGCCCCTTTTTAGAGAGTTTAGGAAGCAGAAGGAATTAGAGGTGATTGTGTTTGAAATCTTCGGCGAGCCGCTCAATAAGATAAGCGTAACCCGCGACGCTCCTAGCGTATCGAACGAGCCTGATTCCAAAGATACCCCCATCCCCAACTTCGAGACTTAGAGCACGACTCGATCTTTGCGGAACCACGGCCGTGAGTCTGGCGACGAGCAAGCTTACGCCGTGGCCGCGTTGGCCTCTTGCTGCAATCCCCGCGCTTCAATTTCGAATTCGCGGATTTTGTATTTCTGGATTTTGCCGCTGAGCGTGGCGGGGAATTCGGTGACGAAGCGGACGTGCTCGGGAATTTTGTAATAGGCGATCTGGCCTTTGCAGAACTCTTTAATCTCTTCTTCAGTGGCTTCGACGCCGGGAGCGAGCCGCACCCAGGCGGCGACGATTTCGCCCAGCCGCGCATTGGGAATGCCGACGACCTGCGCCTCGTCCACCTTGGGGTGGGTGTAGAGAAACTCCTCGACCTCGCGCGGATAGATGTTTTCTCCGCCGCGAATAATCACATCGCGGGATCGGCCGGTCAAGTGAATGCAGCCGTCCTCGCGCATGATGCCCAGGTCGCCGGTGTAGAGCCAGCCATTCTCGTGAATGACCATCGCGGTCGCTTCCGGGTCGCCGTCGTAGCCCTTCATCAGCGCGTAGCCGCGAATGCAGATCTCGCCCTGCTCGCCGATAGCCACCGGCTCATCAGTCACCGTCGAAACAATTTGCAACTCCGTCTGCGGCATCGCGCGGCCCACCGTGTTGACGCGAATCTCGATGCTGTCGGCCGCGTCGCTCATCGTCGTCACTGGCGAAGTTTCGGTCTGCCCGTAAGCAATCACAAGCTCGCCGATGTGCATCTCGTTGAGCACGCGCTTCATCAGCTCGACCGGGCAGGGCGCGCCGCTCATCATGCCGGTGCGCAGGCAGGTGAGGTCGAAGCTCGCAAAATCGGGCAGCGCGAACTCCGCCACGTACATGGCGGGAACGCCATAAACCGAGGTTGCGCGCTCATCATGAACGGCCTGGAGCGTGGCCCGCGGATCAAAAGTCCAGCTCGGCAGAATGATAGCCGCGCCGGTATTCAGCGCGGTCATGGTGCCGATGACGCACCCGTAGCAGTGGAACAAGGGCACCGGCAAGGCGATCTTGTCCTGCTCGGTATAGTGAAATCCCTGCGCCAGAAATTGCCCATTGTTCACGATGTTGTGATGGGTAAGCAGCACGCCCTTGGGCAGTCCGGTGGTCCCGCTGGTGTACTGAATGTTGGCTACGTCGTCATTGGCGACGTGATCGGGCAGACGGCCCTCGGCATCAAGCAGCGCGGGCCACTCGGGCGAATCGAAATAAATGGTGTGCTGGAGCGCCAGGTCAAGCCCGTGACGCGCCCGGCCCAAAATCTCCTCGTAATCGGCCCGCTTGTCTTTGTGCCACAGGAACAGGGCCTTCATGCGCGAGCGTTGCAGCGTGAACTGGAGTTCGTGGGAGCGGTAGGCGGGATTCACGTTGACCAGCGCCGCTCCAGCCCGCGCGCAGCCCATGTGCATCACAATCCACTCGATGCAGTTGGTGGACCAGAGTCCCACGCGGTCGCCGCGGCGAATGCCCAGCGACCAGAGCCCCCGCGCCACGCGGTCAGCCTCGACGCTCAGTTCAGCCCAGGTGAGCCGCTTTTGCTGGTGACACGAGGCCACGGCGAGGCGGTCAGGAAAGCGGCTGGCGGTGCGGTCGAGCAGGCCGCCGATGGTTAGATCGAGGAGGGGCCGGTTGGGGCCGCGCGTTTGGCTGAGGGTACGAAGGTCTTCTTCTACAGGCATAGGTCTGAACTTGGCACGGAAAGAGCAGTGTACACCCCAAACACGCTGCCGGGAAACGAGACTCGGCACACGGCAGCGGGCCAGTTTGAATGGACCGTCCCTCAGGACCGAACACCATTGATTTTGCTCGGTTTATGTAAGGGTTCAAGCCCGTACCCTTCAAATCGGCCCCTTGGCAAATTTGCATCATATGTAAACCCGCAGATCCAAATTGGCGTCCACCTGTCATGAGGACTTGCGTGGAGACCCGTTTTCGCTGCCCATGCTGCGGATATAAAACGCTGGAAGCGCCCGAGGCAATGGCCTTGTGCCCGGTTTGCTGGTGGGAGGACGACGGGCAGGAGGACAAAGACGCCTCGGATATCCGGCTCACGGTGAACGGCACCCTCAGCCTGGCCGAAGCCCGCGCGCATTTCGCCGAGTGCGGCGCGGCGCATCCTCGATTCCTTCCTTATGTTCGCAAGGCCCAACTCACTGAGGAGTAGTGACTTTCCCGGTGCCTCCGCCTTCAAAACCGCCCGCCCGGTTTGACCCTGTCAGCAAACCCACTTACCATAAGGAGGGGTATCTCCCTGGCTGCGCGGGCTGGTTTTGCCCCCCAGCGGCAGCCCATGGCAGAAGTGTGCCGCAAGAGTGGGTCGTTTGAAGGCTGAAACAGGCGGTTTTCCCCAAATAAGTACGGTAAATTTTTTGGCGCTCGCAACGCATGGAAGGCAAAAACCTTGAGTCCTACCGACACCCTCGAAAACAACCCCCAACCCGATGCCACCGAGACGCCAGTGGGCCACGATCACGAAGGCCATGACCATGACCACGAAGGCCACGATCACGGCCCGGTCCTCAACCCCGACTGCACCCGCGAAGTGGTGTTGGACGTTCCTGCCGAAGAGGTCTCCAAAGCCTACCGGACCGTAACCGGCAACTATCGGAAATATGCCAAGATCCCCGGCTTCCGCGCCGGCAAGGTGCCGGAGACGGTCATCAAGCGCAGCTTTGCCGACGGAATCCGCAAGGAAGTGGTCGAAAGTCTCTTGCCTGAGCGCTTCAACAAGGCAGTTCTCGACCTGGGCGTCAGGCCCGTCAGCGAACCGCGGGTGACCGAATTGACTGTTGAAGACGGTCAACCGCTGCACGTGAAGGCAGTCTTCGAGTTTGTCCCCGAGTTTTCCATCGAAGGCTATAAGGCGGTGACAGTGGAGAAGACCTCGGTCGAGGTCACCGAAGACGAGTACCAGCACGAGCTGGAGCAACTGCGCGAGTCGCGCGCTGTCATTGAGCCGGTCGAGGAAGACCGCGCGCTCAAGGCCGGCGACTGGGCGCAGATCACGTACAAGGGCCTGATCGACGGCGAGCCCGAGGCTGCCCCGGTAGCGGGCGAAGACACGTTGGTGGAAATTGGCGGCAAAGACACCGTGGCGGCTTTCACTGAAGCTCTGACCGGCGCCAAATCGGGCCAGGAGCTGAAGGCCGAAGTCATTTATCCGGCCGATTATGCCGAACCCAAGCTGGCCGGCAAGACCGTAAGCTACAACGTCGAAGTCAAGGCCATCAAGAAGCGGATCGTTGCGGAGCTAACCGACGAGTTTGCCAAGGAACTGGGCCAATACGAGAGCCTGGCACAGTTGGAAGGCCGCATCCGCGAGATGCTGGCCAGCCGCAAGAAGCGCAGCGTGGAAGGCGAGACCAAGAGCCAGCTCTTCGCCGCGCTTATCGAGCGCTACCCGTTTGCGGTTCCTGAATCGCTGGTGCAGGCGCAGATTGACACGCGCCTCGAACGCGGATTGCGCGCCCTGGCAGCTCAGGGGATGCAAACCGAGCAGATGCGCAAGCTGGACTTTGGCCGCCTGCGCGCCGCCCAGCGCGACGGCGCCGTGGCCGAAGTGAAAACCAATATTCTGCTGGACCGCATCGCCGCCGAGGAAGAAATCAGCGTCAGCGACGAGGAACTGGACAGCGAATTGCAACTGGCCGCCCTCCAATCCCGCGAACCGCTCGAAACTCTGCGGTCGCGTTTGACGGCGGACGGCGAACTGGCTAAAATCCGGGAACAAATGCGGCGCGAGAAGACGGCGAGCCTGCTCTATGAACGGCTGCCCGCCTAGAGCCGATAACATGAATCGGGGAGCAAGCTTTCCCCCTCAAACAGAAGTACGAGAAGAGTAGACAATGGCATTGGTTCCCATGGTGGTTGAACAGACGAGCCGGGGCGAGCGCGCCTACGACATCTACTCCCGTCTGTTGCGCGACAACATTATCTTTCTGGGCACGCCCATCGACGATCAGGTGGCCAACCTGGTCGTGGCGCAGATGCTGTTTCTCTCCGGCGAAGATCCGGACAAGGACGTGCATCTGTACATCAACTCCCCCGGCGGCTCCATCACCGCGGGCTTGGCCATTTACGACACCATGCAGTTCATCAAGAATAAAGTCGAGACCATCTGCATTGGCCAGGCGGCCTCGATGGGCGCGTTTCTGCTGCTGGCCGGCGCCAAGGGCAAGCGGTTTGCGCTGCCCAACTCGCGCATTCTCATCCATCAGCCGTCCATGGGCGGATTGAGCGGCCAGGCCACCGACATCGACATTCACGCGCGCGAGATTCTGCGCATCCGCGAGATTACCAACAACCTGATAGCCAGGCACACGGGCCAGCCGCTGGACCGCATCGAGCACGATGTCGAGCGGGACTTTATCATGAACGCGGAGCAGGCCAAGGAATACGGCATCATCGACGAAATCATCGACCGGCCGAGAACGTAGTTTTTAAGGGGAGTTTGCGAGCCTTTGCATCATTGACGTTTTGAAAGGCCGCGACTTTACAAGTTTTGAAAGACTGCGACTTTGCAACGTTTTGAAAGGGCATGACTTTACAGGCTGCGGAAAAACTCCAATCGGAGGGAGGCGGGGGTTTCAACCCCCGCATAAAGCCAGCAAAATAATCGCGGGCTTTAGCCCCGGACAGATGTTTCCCGCAAATCCCACTCGGAATATCGAGTGCCGCAAATGCCGCAAAATGAACGTGGGCTTTAGCCTCTGAGGGAAAGCTCAAAGAACGATCAGTATTTGGTTATGCAACTGCTTTTAATTAGCTAACGTTCGTCCAAAGGGAGCAACAAAATGAAAACGCGCACGGGACCCGAAGAAGCACTGCGCTGCTCGTTCTGTCACAAGTCACAGGACGCCGTGGCCAAGCTGATCTCGTCGCCCAGCGACTACCCTCGCGCCTACATCTGCGATGAGTGCGTGGCCGTTTGCAACTCGATCCTTGAGGACGACAAGGGCGTCGATGCCGCCCATCCAGCCAACGTCGCCGGCCACCTGCCCAAGCCGCAGGAGGTCAAGAATTTTCTTGACGACTTCGTGATCGGCCAGGACCAGACCAAGAAGAAGCTGGCGGTCGCGGTTTACAACCATTACAAGCGCATCCAGATGAACAAGACGCGCAACAACGAAGTCGAGTTGAGCAAGAGCAACATTTTGCTCATCGGCCCCACCGGATCGGGAAAGACGCTGCTGGCCCACACCCTGGCCAAGATGCTCGACGTGCCCTTCGCAATCGTTGACGCGACGACGCTCACCGAGGCCGGCTATGTGGGCGAGGATGTGGAGAACATCATCCTCAAGCTGCTGCAGGCCGCCGACGGCGACGTGACCCGCGCCCAGCAGGGCATCATCTACATCGACGAGATCGACAAGATCGGCCGCAAGGACGAGAACCCATCCATCACGCGTGACGTGAGCGGCGAGGGCGTGCAGCAGGCGCTGCTCAAGATTCTCGAAGGCACCGTGGCCAACGTACCGCCGCAAGGCGGACGCAAGCACCCGCACCAGGAATTCACCGCCGTCGATACCACCAACATCCTGTTCATCTGCGGCGGAGCCTTTGTAGGCCTGGAGCGCGTGGTGGGTCGGCGCGTGGGCAAGAAGGCGCTGGGCTTCAAGACCATCGACGCGGCCGAGGGCGATGCGGCAACCTCCCGCTCCCATCGCGACACCGAGCTGCTTCGCCGGACTGAGCCTCAGGATCTAATCAAGTACGGCCTGATTCCAGAGTTTGTCGGCCGTCTGCCGGTCATGGGCATTCTCGACGAACTGGATGAGGCGGCGCTGATGGAGATTCTTACCAAACCGCGCAACGCCATCCTCAAGCAGTATCAGAGGCTCTTCGAGTACGAGAATGTGCGTATGCACTTTACCCAGGAAGCCGCCGCCGCCGTGGCCCGCGAGGCTTTGGCCCGCAAGGTGGGCGCGCGCGGATTGCGCATGATTCTGGAAGAGCTGATGCTCGACCTGATGTATCACCTGCCCAACAACAAGCGCGTCCGCGACATCGAAATCACCAGCGACATGGTGGAGCGCCGCGATCTGTCATTGTGCTTGCTGGAAAAAGCGGGCTGAGAAGAATCTTCCAACAAATAAAAATGCCCCGGGTTTGTCAAAACCTGGGGCATTTTTATCCAGAGCTTACAAATGCCGGGTGCCCCAGGTGCCGGTAGGGGCAAGCACAAGCACTAAAGATGGGTGCCCCAGGTGCCTCGCTTTTGGGCGCCTGGGATAGCACACTTGCAAATTCTGGGTGCCCCATCCTTTCCGCGTTCTTTGCGGAAAGGGTGGGAGACCATGAAGCATATCTTACGGGCCGGATCAATAACAGTCGCTCGAACACTGTGGCACGCGCCGATATTATTGACTCTCCTCGACCTTCAACACCAGGCAAGTGACCGTCTTGTCGCCGGCCACCAACATTTGATGCGGCACGCCCGTCGGCACGTGCGCCACGTCGCCCGCCCGCAGCTCCTGCCGCACGCCGCCCTCCACCGACGCCCCGCGCGTCTCTCCCGGCCCAACCTGTCGCGCTCCGGCAACCGTGCCGCCTGTGACCAGCGTGGCGCGTCCATCCAGCACATAGAAGACATCGGCGAAGTTTTCATGCACTTCGGCCTCGCCGTCGCGGTTGCGAAATGAGAGCATCGCGCAGTGGTGCGGATACTCCTTCAGCGTCTCGCCGGCCGAGCCGTCGCCATGTTTTGCCAGCTTGTGCAGGTATGCCGCCCGCTCCAACAGCACAGCCGCGGACCAATGATCCAAATGCGGCGCTAGCTTCCGCTTGGCAGAGCGCGCAGTTGCCGCGGAAACAATCTCCTTCTCCGCAGGAAGCAGTTCTTTCAGGATTTTTTCAGAGTGTGAGTCCATCGCCCTTTCAGTTTACGACCAGTAGCCGCTGATGCGGACCGGTGAAAAATTTGAGTAGAAGCTGTTTCATAACCTGCTTTGTGTCAGGGCACGACTTCACAGGCTGCGGAAAAACCCGTAGAACGTGTGTCAAAGGGCCGCTTTGTATCAGGGCACGACTTCAGTCGTGCCGTAAGTGCCGCAAAATCGATTTGGCCTTTAGGCCCTGAGGGATGCTTTTCGGGAGTTTGGATCTAGTCCAGGCCTTTTTCCGCAGCCTGTTCAGTCGTGCCGAAAACCGCCCAAAAAGAGCGGGCTTTAGCCCCTGAGGGACGGTTGGGAACCGGTTATGAAACAGCTTCTAAATATTATTTATTTGCACATGAAGAATTGAGCGATAATGAATTCCCCAGGGGATGGCGCTGCAACGAGCGATCCTCGCCATCTCTGCGCTATAGTCCGACGGTCCAGCGCAACTCGCCAGTCGCGATCTTGCACGACAGGCGCGACGGCTTCCATTTTGTGAATCTGATCTTCCCCCGCAAAGTGAGGCAGAAAAAATGCAATGCAAAAAGATTCTCGCCGCCGTGCTGCTGTGCGCCAGCATGGCAGTTACCTCGTTGACGCCCGCCCGCGCCTCCATCAACAGCATGAACCTGGGCGCCGCTTACAACTCAGGGAAGACTACGATTACGTTTCGCGTCTACTCTTCCCAAGCCACTTACATGATGCTCTATCTCTATGCAACCGGTTACGGTGTGCAGGAGTCTCTGACGGAAGTTCTCAGCCCGGCAGGAAGCGGCGTTTGGGCGGTCACGGTTCCGGTTTTCACCATTCAAGCCGCGGGAGTTACCGGGGCGGTTTATTACGGCTACCGCGCCTGGGGGCCGAATTGGCCTTATAGCGCGAGTTGGACGAAAGGGTCTTCGGTGGGCTTCATCTCGGATGTCGATGCGAGTGGCAATCGTTTCAATCCGAACAAGCTGCTGCTGGACCCCTACGCGCGCGAGATCAGCCAGGACCCGCTCAACGCATCCAATCAGGATGGGACCATCTTCGCGTCAGGCGCATCTTATCGTGCCATCGACAGCGGCACTTATGCTCCCAAAGGAATCGTGCCCTCCTCCAGCAGCCAAAGCACCGGCACAAAACCCACGCGCGCGCAAAAGGACGATGTAATTTATGAAGTCCATCTTCGCGGCCTGACCAAGCAGGATCCAAACACTCCGGCGGCATATCAAGGCACGTATTACGGCGCCGAATTGAAGGCACCTTATCTCGGCAGTCTCGGCATCACCGCCGTCGAGTTCCAGCCCATGCAGGAGACGCAGAACGACGCCAACGATGTAACTCCAAATTCAGACGCGAATCAGAATTACTGGGGTTACATGACCGAGAACTTTTTCGCTCCGGATCGCCGCTACGCTTATAACAAGGCGCCGGGCGGCCCGACGGCTGAGTTTCAGGCCATGGTCGCGGCCTTTCACGCGGTGGGCATCAAAGTTTACATGGACGTGGTTTATAACCACACCGCAGAGGGCGGGACCTGGTCGGGCGCGGATCCGGCCACTGCAACCATCTATTCCTGGCGCGGTTTGGACAATTCTACTTATTACGAACTGACAGCGGGCAATCAATACTATTACGACAACACCGGCACCGGCGGCAACTTCAACACTTACAACACAGTCGCTCAAAACCTGATCGTCGATTCACTGGCTTACTGGACTAATACCATGGGCATCGACGGTTTTCGCTTCGACTTAGGCGCGGCGCTGGGCAATAACTGCCTGAATGGAGCCTATCAATCGGCGGCGCCGAACTGCCCCAACGGAGGATTCAACTTTGATACGGCGGACTCCAACATCGCCCTCAACCGCATCCTGCGGGAGTTCCCGGTGCGTCCTGCCGCCGGGGGCAGCGGGATTGACCTCTATGCCGAGCCCTGGACAGCCACCGGCCAGAACGAACAAGGTCAATTGCCGCCGGGCTGGTCGGAGTGGAACGGCGTTTACGAAAACACCTTTCGTCAGGCGCAGAACGAGTTAGGCAACATGACCATCTCCATCGGCCAGGATGCGGCCAACTTTACCGGGTCTTCTAATATTTTCCAGGGCAACGGACGCTCCCCTTGGAATTCCACTAACTACATGGATGTGCATGACGGCCTGACACTGAATGATGTTTACTCTTGCAATGGTTCCAACAATTCTCAGGCTTGGCCGTGGGGTCCATCCTCGGGCGGAACGGACGCGAACTATAGCTGGGACCAGGGAGGAGCGGCAGCCAACCAACGCCGCGCCGCGCGCACCGGCACGGCCTTCGAGATGTTATCGGCCGGCACGCCCTTGATGCAGGGAGGCGACGAATTCCTTCGGACTATTCAATGCAATAACAATGCCTATAACCTGGACTCGCCCGGTAACTGGCTGAACTTTAACTGGAGTACGAACCAGTCTAACTTCTATAACTTTGCGCAGCGTGCCATCGCCTTCCGCAAAGCGCATCCCGCGCTTCGTCCGGTAACTTGGTACACATCATCTCAAGTTATCTGGTACGAACCCCGCGGAGCGGTCGCCACCACGGCCTATTGGAATAACACAAGCAACTATGCCATCGCCTACACAGTCAATGGAACTTCGCTCGCCGACGTTAACTCCATGTATATCGCCTATAACGGATGGTCGGGCAGCGTAACTTTCACCTTGCCCACGCCACCGACCGGTACAAACTGGTACCGCGTGACAGACACTTGCAATTGGAACGATGGTTTCAATTCGTGGGTCACCCCAGGTAACGAAGCCTTGATCGGCGGCGCTGGCAGCACATACAACCAGTGTGGTCAGTCCTTGCTGCTGCTGATCTCAAAGTAACTCGAAGCTATCTCACAAACGTTTTTTGCAAAGACATGGTTCTAGCACCAAGACCAATCCCTTGTTTTGAAAGGGCACGGCTTCAGAGGCTACGGAAAAACTCGTAGAAGCTGTCTCAAAGGGCCGCTTTGTGTCAGGGCACGACTTTAGTCGTGCCGTAAGCATCGCAAAATCAGCGTGGCCTTTAGGCCCTGAGGGATGTTTTTCGGCAATCCGGACTTGCACCACAGGCCCTCAGCTCAACCCCGCGAGTTTCCTTGCCCGCCGGAAGACACTGAGCAGCATCGGCCGGGTCAGCTTGCCGGTGTTGATGTTTTGCAGCGATGGATGATAGCTCGAAATAACTGCCAGCCCGTTGGCCAATTTGAACTCCGCGCCGTGAGCAAAGACGAAGCCGGAGCGCGAAGCCAACTGTCCGCTGCGCCGCGCGTGAGCCAGCAAGCCGTCGAAAGCGATTTTGCCCAGGCAAACCACCACGCGCAAATTCGTGAGCAGGCCCATCTCTTCATCCAGCCAGGGGGCGCAATTGCGCAGCTCATCAAGCGCGGGCTTGTTGCCCGGAGGAGCGCAATGGACCAGCGCGCTGATCCACAAGTCTTTGAGCTTCATGCCGTCGTCGCGCGAAACGGCGTTGGGCTGCGAGGCAAAACCGGCCTCATGCAGCACCGGAAAGAGAAAATCGCCCGAGCCGTCGCCGGTGAACATTCGCCCTGTGCGATTGGATCCATGCGCGCCGGGAGCCAGTCCCAGCGCCAGCACCCGCGCTCGCGGATCGCCAAACGAAGGCACGGGCCGGCCCCAGTACTCGCACTCCGCGTAAGCACGCCGCCGCACCCGCGCAACTTCGGCGCAGTATGAGCGCAGCCGCTCGCAGCGCTTGCAGGCAACGATGCGGGCATTCAGAGCGTCAACCGAAGAGGATGTAACCTTCATGCTGAAATTCTAGGTCATGGACAGCGAAAAAGCGGCACACCGGGTTTTTCTATTCCCTATTCCCTATTCCCTAGTCCCTAGTCTCTAGTCCCTAGTCCCTAGTCCCTAGTCCCTGTCCCATCCCAACGCCTGTGCTATATTCTTACTTGCCTTTCAAGGAATTATGGAGCAAATCATTGATGCAGCCATCGGCAAATCCTGAGTTTTTGCGTCGCGCCATTGCGCTGGCCACGGAGAATGTGGTCAGCGGCGCGGGCGGGCCGTTTGGCGCGGTGATTGTGCGCGACGGACGCATTGTGGGCGAGGGCGTAAACACTGTGACCGCCGCGCACGACCCCACGGCGCATGGCGAGGTGAACGCTATTCGCGCGGCAGCAAGGGCTTTGGGCGCGTTTTCGCTGGCTGACTGCCAACTCTATACCAGTTGCGAGCCTTGTCCCATGTGTCTCGCGGCGGCTTACTGGGCGCGGATTGACGCCATCTACTACGGCGCCAGCGCAGCCGACGCCGCCCGCGCCGGATTCGACGACGCGTTTCTCTACGCCGAGTTTCGCAAAGACAGCGCCGAACGTAAACTGCCCGCCACACAACTGATCGGCGATGAGGCCTGGTCGAGCTTTGCCGCATGGATCGCCTCGCCCAAAAAAGTCGAATACTGATTCGCAACTGGCGTTTACGCGGACCGCACGTCTATACTGCGTGCCATGAAAGCTATCTGGATTTCATTGCTTCTGGCGGTTTCAGCCTGCGCTGTCGCACAATCCTCGACTCCGGCGAACACCCCCTGGCAGATACAGGAGTCAGGCACAACAGCCAGCCTGCGTGGAATTGATTCAGTCGATGGCACAATCGTGTGGGCCAGCGGAACGGACGGGACGGTGCTAAAAACCATCGACGGCGGCGCGCATTGGACGAAATGCGCCATTCCAGATGCGGCCACAGACGGCGCAACACTCGACTTTCGCGGCGTGCAGGCTTGGGATGCGGCAACGGCGATTGTGATGGCCTCTGGGCCGGGCGAAAAGAGCCGCCTCTACAAGACCACGGATGGGTGCAAGACGTGGGGACTAATGCTGAAAAACACCGATCCAGATGGGTTCTATGACTTTTTCACTTTCTGGGATCGCAAGCACGGGTTCTTGTTGGGAGATCCCGTCCTCCACATACGCATTCGAAACGAACCAAATCCCCTCGAATACCATGCGGGGAAGGCTCCTGCGCCCTTCGTGAATAAGACTCTCAAGCATCGACGCTTCCTAACGCTCTCCACCATTGATGGTGGAAAGAACTGGGCATATTGGGGAACGGGCCGAGGATTCGCGACGGAAGACGTGGCGAATGGTGGGGCAGCGTTTGCAGCAAGCAACTCATCCGCGTTTGTTCCGTTCCAAGCCCTTCCAAACTGCCGTCCAGTACCGGAATACGCGACAAGTCGATCATGGATTGGAATTGGTGGCAAGGGTGGAGCACGGATTCTGATGGGCTTTAGCAATATGACAGATGTATGTCTCGGCCCAAAAGGCAAATGGACGGATGAGCTGAGGTTCGCGTGGTCGGAGGGGATTCCAGTGCCACTTGCCGGAGGAACGGATTCTTCCGGTGTATTTTCCGTCGGATTCCGGGCGGAAATCATTCCGATAGATCAATTCCCCGATGGTGTTGTTCCGAATGGTAGAGGAGATTACGCACACGGAATTACAGTAGGCGGTGACTACATGAAACCAGATTTGAGCGAAGGAACAGCAGCTTGGTCCTCTGACGGCGGCCAGAACTGGACCGCCTCCTCCACTCCGCCGCATGGTTACCGCTCTTCCGTTCAATGGAGCGAATCCCTCAAGCTCTGGATCACAGTCGGCACCAACGGCTCTGACATCAGCCGCGATGACGGCAAAACCTGGCAGCCCATCGACAATGGAAACTGGAACGCGCTCTCGCTGCCCTTCGTCGTGGGACCGAATGGCCGCATAGCCCGGCTCAACCCCGCTGCGCTCCCGCACTCAACCCCATGAAGACAGCCCTTTCCGTGCGTTCTAAAGAGAAACAAGATTTCGGCCATATTGCAAGCAAAACAATCTGACGGAATGCCGAACAGTGCATTCTTGGGTCAAGTGCGGCGAGTTCGCCTCCGCTGCGCGGAGTTGGCAGGTTGGCGAGTTGGCGAGCGGCATCGGTCGACTCAAGTTCCATTCCTTCGCGAGCAGGCTACGCGGGTGGACGACTGCCGGTGATTGTGCCGTGGTTACCAAAGATACCCGCCAACGCAGAATCCACCCCCAGCACGATAAAATAGAGCCAACCGGATGACTCAAATCTCTCCAGCGGTTGCCAGCCAGGACGCCCGCATCGCACGGGAGCACCAGTTGCGGCCAAAAACTGAACCGCAATCGCCGATCACCCAGGCCAGCCATCCTCCCATCATTCAGGTTCGCAATCTCGAAAAAACTTACACAACGGCGCGCGGCGCGCTCACCCTCTTTCGCGGACTTGACTTTGATGTTCAGACCGGCGAAATGGTGGCCATCGTGGGCCAGTCCGGCGCGGGAAAGAGCACGCTGCTGCACATACTGGGCGCGTTGGATGCGCCTACTGCGGGAACGGTGCACTGCGCCTCAATCAACGTAGCCCAGCTCTCGGAGCGCGAAGCCGCAGCCTTTCGCAATCGCGAAATCGGCTACGTCTGGCAATTTCATTACCTGCTGCCGGAGTTCACAGCCCAGGAAAACGTGGCTATGCCGCTGCTAGCTCGCGGCGTGCGTAAGGCGGAAGCTCTAGCAACAGCGGCCAAATGGCTCGCGGAAGTGGACCTCGAAGATCGCGGTGACCATCGGCCCGGAGAGCTGAGCGGCGGCGAGCAGCAGCGCGTGGCGCTGGCTCGCGCGCTGGTCAACAATCCCCGCCTTCTGCTGGCCGACGAGCCTACCGGCGACCTGGACGAGATGACCGCCGGCCGCGTCTTCGACCTGATCGAGCGTCTGCACGCGACTCACGGCCTTACGTCGATTCTGGTGACGCATAACCTTGATTTGGCTGCGCGATGTACGCGGGCCTTGCGCCTGGAAGCAGGAAAGCTGGACGCCAGCCGATTGGCCAATTTGGCTGCCAGTCCCCAAACGGGCAAGCCGGGCGGGAATTCGTAAGAGAAAAAGTACCGTTCGGTGTGGCTTTTGAGTCAGATAAGGTAGGCCGCCAGGGAGTAGGATAGGTTTTCATCCCTTCCGGGCTGATGAAGGCAGGGTGGAACTCACTCCGGCAGCAGGAACGCCGGGCGAGCCGGGCAAGGTTTTCCGGCCATCCTCAAGGGCTGTTCGGGGCCGATATGGCATTTCCCAGTGTTCCCGGCGGCGAGGTTGAATCAAGGCGCGCGCAGGTTGGGCTGAGGCCGACAGATGAACCGGACGGCCACTTCCAGCGATAGCCTTTAGCGGTCCGACCAAGGGGGAACATCATGTTCGAACGCTATACGGAGAAGGCACGGCGTGTGATCTTCTTCGCGCGATACGAGGCCAGCCAATTCGGCTCGCCCTATATTGAGACCGAGCACCTGCTGCTCGGCCTGCTGCGCGAGGACAAGGCTTTGACCAATCGCTTCCTGCGCTCGCACGCGTCAGTGGAGTCGATTCGCAAGCAGATTGAAGAGCATACCACCATCCGCGAAAAGGTCTCCACCTCTGTGGACCTTCCGCTTTCCAACGAGTGCAAACGGGTGCTGGCCTACGCGGCTGAAGAAGCCGAGCGGCTGGGCCACAAGCACATTGGCACCGAACATTTGCTGCTTGGCCTGCTGCGCGAGGAGAAGTGCTTTGCCTCGGAGATATTGCAGGAGCGCGGCCTGAAGCTGGTGCAGATTCGCGAAGAGCTGGGCCGCGTCACGCAAGAAAAGGTGCAGCCGCAGCAGCGCCAGCGAGAGAGCAGTTTGCTGGCCGAGTTCAGCCGCGATCTGACCCAGGCGGCCATGGACGGACAGCTCGATCCCCTCGTTGGCCGCGACGGCGAACTCGAACGCGTAATCCAGATTCTCTGCCGCCGCACCAAAAACAATCCCGTTCTCATCGGCGAACCGGGCGTGGGCAAGACGGCCATCGTCGAGGGTTTGGCGCAGCGCATCGCCGACGGCGAAGTGCCGAGCTTCCTTGCCGAAAAACGCATTCTGGGACTCGACCTCTCGCTCATCGTCGCCGGCACCAAGTACCGCGGCCAGTTCGAAGAGCGGCTCAAGACCATCATGAAGGAGCTGATGGAAAATCAGAACTCCATCATCTTCATCGACGAGCTGCACACGCTGGTGGGCGCGGGCTCGGCCGAGGGCTCGCTCGACGCGGCCAACATCCTCAAGCCGGCGCTCTCGCGCGGAGAAGTCCAGTGCATCGGCGCGACGACTCCCGCCGAGTTCCGCAAATCCATTGAGAAGGACCGCTCGCTCGAACGCCGTTTCCAGGCCGTCAAGGTGCCGCCGCCCAACGAGGCCGACGCCATCAAGATCATCCACGGCATCAAGGACCGCTACGAGAAATTCCACGCCGTCAGCTACACCGACGACGCGGTCGAGTTTGCCGTCTCGCACTCCAGCCGCTACATCCCCGACCGCTTCCTGCCCGACAAGGCCATCGACTTGATTGACGAGGCCGGCGCGCGCGTCAAGCTCCGCCAGACCTCGCTGCCCGAAGAGATCACCGAGGTGCAGAAGCGCATCAAGTTCATCGTGCATCGCATGGATTCGGCGATTGCGAATCACGAGTTCGAGAAGGCTCGCTTCTACTCCGACGAGGAGCGCAAGGAGCGCGAAAACCTGCGCGGCATGCGCGACAAGTACCACCTCGACGACTCGGCCAGCGGCATCGTGGGCCGCGAAGACATCGAGGACGTGGTCAGCCGCTGGACCGGCGTTCCCGTCACCAGCATCAAGGAAGAAGAAACTCAGAAGCTGTTGCGCGTGGAAGAAGAGCTGCACAAGCGCATCATCTCGCAGGAAAAGGCCATCAGCGCGCTGGCTCGCGCCATTCGCCGTTCACGCGCGGGACTTAAGTCGCCCAACCGGCCCATCGGGAGTTTCTTATTCCTCGGGCCAACCGGCGTGGGCAAAACCGAGATGGCGCGGACTCTGGCGCAGTTTTTGTTCGGCTCCGACAAAGCGCTCATCCGCTTCGATATGTCGGAGTACATGGAGAAGCACTCGGTCTCCAAGCTGATCGGTTCGCCTCCGGGCTACGTGGGATACGAGGAGGGCGGCCAGTTGACCGAGCGCGTCAAGCGTTCGCCTTATTCGGTTGTCCTGCTCGACGAAATCGAGAAGGCGCACCCTGATGTCTTCAACATCCTGCTTCAGGTTTTCGAGGACGGCCAGTTGACCGACGGCTTGGGGAACACGGTCGATTTCAAGAACGTGATTCTCATCATGACCTCGAACATCGGCGCGCGCCACCTGCAAAAGAAGCAGGGCCTGGGCTTTGCCAGCGACCGCGAAGACATTGTCAGCGACAAGGTGGAAGAGCTGGTGAAGAGCGAGGTGAAGAAGACCTTCAACCCCGAATTCCTCAACCGGCTTGACGAGATCATTCTCTTCCAGTCGCTCTCCGATGCGGACTTGATCCAGATCGTCGAGCTGCTGGTGCAGAGCTTGAACGCCAACCTGGCGCAGAAGTCCATCACCATTAGCGTCACCGAGGAGGCCAAGAAGTGGATTCTGGATAAAACCCTCGTTGACCGCAGCTACGGCGCGCGCCCTTTGCGCCGCGCGCTGCAACGCTACGTCGAGGACCCGTTGAGCGAAGCCCTGATCTCCGGACAAATCACCGCCCGGCCAGCCTTCCTCGAGGTCTATCTCGACCAGAACCAGCTTTTCTATCGCCCCATCACCGCCGACGAAACACCCACCGAAGAAAAGGCCGCCGGCGTTTTGCTCTTCAGCGCCTAAACCCGCACCATCTCAACAAAAGCCCCCTGCCGATTGGCAGGGGGCTTTTTTGCTCGTTGGCCGTAAATCAACCCACACGGCGAAGCCGCACTAAAGCCACGCCCTCGAAAGGTTCTGGCTTCACCTCGTACAGCAACGGACAAGAATCGACACGGACCCTCCCACTTGGGAGAAACCGCTGCACGTTGGCCTCTATGCACCTGAGAACGATATAGTCTTATGCAGCACACACGGTTTTTGATGGTAGTCGATGTAATGCGAGACAGAACAAACCCGGAAGGCGATTCTCTGTGCCCTATAGGATACTGACAAACGAAACGATTAAGAGGCGGCGACACTGGATCGAAGAAATCGCCAGAATCAGCGGAAGGTTCGGCGAAGATACAGCCAGAGTTGAGCGCGAATTGATAGCACAGATTCACCAAGATGGGCCTGCCGCGTTATTCGACCATCTCCATTTGTGCGGAGCAATTCCTGAAGAGTACAGGTACGATACAAGCGAAGAAAAGCTCTATTCGAAGTACACGGACGCCCTGCTATCCGCGGCATTTCGTCAAATTGGACTGACAAGCCTCGTGCTAACGGAGCGGGCCGACGCCGCCGACGTGGAGGCTGTTGGGCCTAATTATTCTCTGGTCGCGGACGCGAAGGCATTTCGCCTGAGCCGAACAGCGAAGAACCAGAAGGACTTCAAAATTGCGGCGCTGAACGGATGGAAGCGTGAGAAGCCTTATGCCATGGTCGTGTGTCCGATATATCAGCTCCCTGCCCGGACAAGCCAGATTTACCAACAAGCAATAGCGTTGAATGTTTGCATCTTCTCGTACTCGCATCTCGCGACCCTTGTTCAATTCTCTGAGACCGCCGGAACACGTAAAGCTCAGGATCTTTTGCTGAACATTCTCAGATGCTCAGAAAGCCTGAACCCAACGAAGAACTCTGTTGAATACTGGACCAGCGTAAATCGAACGATGCTCAACTCAGATGAGGCCGTCATTCGTATGTGGCAACAGGAAAGAGCGGTGACCCTGGAATCGATAGCTGCCGCGAAAGAAGAAGCTCTCACGGCGTTTGCTCGCGAGAGGGAACAAGTCATGCGAATGAGTCGAGAAGAGGCGATAAGATATCTGATCCAAGACCGGAACATTGACGGGCGAGAAAGGGTCGTCAATTCTGTAGCAGACAATGGCATCCTGGCTATGCTGTGAATTGAAGCCGGTCGCTATCGTCTAACCTGTCCTTGCACACCTGAATATACTTCGTTTCGAGCTCAAAGCCGATGAAGTGACGACCGAGGTTGCGGGCGGCCACGAGGGTTGAGCCACTTCCGGCAAATGGGTCAATGACAATCTGACCGGGCTTGGTCGTAAGCTCGATAAGAGCTTGCATAAGACGAACGGGCTTCTGGGTCGGGTGCAAGCCGCCCTCGCCCTTTGCGAAACCGCACTGAAGAATGTTATCAGGGTCGCGAACATACCGCAGAAAAGCCTCCTCGTTGTAAGGCCCGACACCATGACCCAGAGCGTTGTCCGCGATAGTAGTTCCGATCTTGTAAGGTTTGGTAAACCAAAGAATCGGCTCAAAGGACGGCCGAAGATTCCCAACCCTCCAGCCCTCCCACTCACGAGAAGAAGCCGCATCTCCACGCCGGTCGAACACGACGCTGACACGTTGGGCTCGGTGCGGCGCACGATCGCGTACCCAAGCCAGCATGTCCTTAAAAGAGAAGCCGACATCTTCAAGTGCACAAATACACCGATGGGAGAAACGGCGACCGGCAAAAATGAACACTGACCCGCCCGGCTTCAAGACACGAAACCACTCCGCGGCCCAAGTTGAGCACCATTCGTAGTACTGCCTGGGTATCTCTCTATCTGCCTCAGACCATCCGTTAATCGGCTTCCCGCGTTTCTTGAATATAGCTCCCGCCTTTTCCTGCGCGGGACTCGACCCCATATATGCTGAATTGGTATTGTCATGCAAAACATCCCAATCCTCGGCGCCGATTCCGTAGGGGATGTCGCTTAAGATGAGGTGTCCCACAGAAGACGGCAACTCTTTGATCCGTACAACTGAATCACCTGGGACCACTTCGTCGAGAGGAAGTGTCCCCACATGGGAGAATGCCGAAATCGATGCTGCCGTAGCTGTCATTGATTGATCTCTCCCATTCCGGAACGCGCCCTCATCCCGCAGACTCTCTCTGCGAGGTACCCATTCTGAATGATACCGGATCAGGTTAGGCTGCTACCGTTCCACTCCTATGCTACCCTTGACCGAGCCCGGCCGAGCTCGCGCCCGCTTTTTCTTCGTCGACAGTTCCCAAAGTGGGGCAATTCAGATGATTCTGAGGTCCGCCCGGCTCTCATCTCGCAGCCTCTTCCTCCTTTACCTTCTCCCGAATCGCCTCGACTAGCTTGCGAAGCCGCTGTTTTGCCAACGGGCTGCCTTGCTGTCCTTCCGACTTTTCGACCGCCGCCATCGCCAGAGCCAGTTTCCGCTTTCGTTTCCGCGCAGCCTTCTTCCGCCACAGGTACCGCTTCACCCACTCAATAGCCTGCCCCTCGAAATTCCCTTGGTAGGGCACAATGGCGTACACCAGTTGGCACGACATTGCCCGCGCCGCATCCTCCAACCGCCG
>Ga0255354_1000712_pt1 | contig 20492 bp, 15 predicted proteins | sample HBST50metaG_FD_189942 | JGI IMG/M metagenome (GOLD analysis project Ga0255354, IMG submission 189942) | Peat soil microbial communities from Stordalen Mire, Sweden - H.B.S.T50 | ecosystem: Environmental > Terrestrial > Soil > Wetlands > Peat | place: Sweden: Norrbotten County, Stordalen Mire...
GATACCTTTAGATGCTCCTGTGACCACTGCAACTTTGTTGGCAAGCTTACTCATCCCGTCCACCCCTTTTTCCGCTTGTTTGGCTGAACCGTTCTTCGTTCACCCTCTCCGGTTACTATAAGTAAGCGGTGCGATTCACGGAAGTAGGCATCTAGAAGTAACCACTACGATTGGAGTAACCCGCATGGCATCCGCAATTAAAGTGGCTCCTGCTTGCCCAACCAAACCCCTTGCGGTCGAGTGTGGGATGAAGAGTCTTCTTGACCTGGTGGCGGGGCCATGGACGCTACACATCCTTTGGCTCCTGATCAACAATGGGCCGATGAGGTTTGGTTTAATGCGCCGGAGCATTGATGGGATTTCAGCCCGCCTGCTCACGGTACGTCTCAGGGCTCTTGAAGAGCGTGGGTTGGTGATTCGGACCGTCAAGCCGAGCAATCCACCAGAGGTTACTTACACCCCAACGTCACGTCTACTGAGGATGAGCCGGTTCCTGGAGCAATTGCATCTGCTGGCGATTGAGTGGGACCAAGAAGATGAGAAATAACAACTCGGGCCATGGATACTAGAACCTTGCGTAGAACGGTCTTCCCAGTGGCCTCAATATCCGTTCAAGCGAAAACTTGTCATGAAAGCCGTCAATCCACGCTCAAGCGCGCCTCTCGGCCCAGATGCCCCGAAGGCGCCGGAGTGCTCAAGAACAGCATACCCGTGTAGAAAGGACCAGGTTGCAACGGCGGCGGCGGTGTCGTCGGGATGTCCGGATATGCCGCTTGCCGCTTCCAAGAGCAAGTTCCACACGCGCTTCGCTTCTGCGGAACCGTGCGTCTCCCGTACGCGATCCATGATGAAGGTGTAAAGCGCAAACCGATCCCGTGCAAAACGCAGATAAGCCTCCGCCGTTTTCCTGAATCGCTTTTCCGCATCTTGAATCGCAGAGGCCCTTTGCAGTGCAAATGACATGGCTTCTAAAGCCTCATAGGCCATAGCCAACTCGAGTACTTCTTTTTGCGGGAAGTAGCGATACAAGCTTGGGGCTTTCACGCCAAGCGCAGTCGCTACGGCCCGCAACGAGATTCCCGGCGCACCTTCCTCTTCGAGCATCTGGATAGCGGTTCTCACAATGCCGGGCGGAGAAAGCAGTTTGCTGTAGGCCATGACTTTCATTGTAAGTCTTGACATTCGATTATGGAAAGCTTACGGTGTAAGTCATGATGAAGCAGCCGATGATCTCCCGTCCGGTTTTACTCCTGCACGCCGAAGCTTTGTGCTTCCTCGCTGCCTCGTGTGGCGCATACCACTTTCTGTTTCCGCACCAATGGGTGTTGTTCGCCTGTCTGTTTCTGGTTCCGGATCTGAGCTTGCTGACGTATCTTCGTGGACCGAGTGTTGCGAGCAGCGTCGTTTACAACCTGATGCATAACTATGCGCTGGCTTGCGTTCTGGGCATCCTTGCCGCGCTACTCCACAGCGTGCTGCCCGGCGAATTGAGCCTCATCTGGATCGCCCACATCAGCATGGACCGGATGCTTGGGTTTGGCCTGAAGTACCCTGCGTCCTTCAAGTTCACGCACATCCAAAGCGCTACGAACCCGGTGATCGAATCTGCCGGGGTCGCCGCGCCGGTGTAGGACAGATAAACGTCCTTCTCGCGCACAGAGTGTCGCAGGCGATGGGGCGGTCCGAAACTTGCCCGGACCGCCTTCGCTACCTATTGCAAGACCCAACGCTCAGCATCCAGGCTGTTATCGATCCATATTTCCAATTGATTTCCTGGCGTTGTCGAGCCACCCGTATCATCCAAGGGCAACTGGCCTGCCTGGTTCCAAACTGTGAAGAATTGGCCATTGCCAAGATCCCTAAACTGCCAGTTTTGGTTGGTGTTATTGCCAGTGCAAGTCCAGACGACTACCTTGTTGCCTGGAGTGTTACTGCCACCCGCATTATCTAAGCACAGACTCTTGTTGCTCTCAAGAGTAAACCAGCCACGTCCTTGCGAGTGGAGCTGCCAGTATTGGTCGAGGACGCCGTTTGAATCCGTGCATGTCGTTTGGACGGCCGGTGATGAGCTCGTCGTGCCCCCTCCAAGACATAAATTTGAATGTTGATTCTGCAGCGAATAGTAGGTGCCGTCTTTGGGCAGATTGTTCCACGTCTCGCTAGAGAGAAAACTTACACATTGGCCTTTGTCGTTATAGGAACTGGATAGTTCAGCGATCGTCCCTCCGTTATTAAGTGGCAGAAGCGCCGTCGAATAGTTCGGGCAGTAATTGTCGGGCGGATTCGGCACTTTGCCGGGCGCCGCGATGGTGTACCATGTGCCTGAGCCGTCGCTGCTGAGGTTGACAAACATCTGCGAGCCACTGTTTGGATCGACAACGCCGGTACTGTCAAACAGTTGTTGTCCTATGAGCAGAAGAGCGCCATTGATCCCAAGGACTGAGGGACTCCAGACATTGGTGGGTGCGTGTTGGAAGTACTGCCCCGAAGCCGTCTGGATCTTCGTGCCCGTATTGCCTGGGTCGCCGAAATTCCATCCATCCGTTGATGTTCGGGAAACAGCGGTGCAGGATGCCGGGCCACAAAGTTCATAGCTCATAAAGTACACTCCGCTCGGCAGTTTGGTCACCACTGCCATCCCAGGCCGGTCCGCTTGGATTCCACTCGCGACCGTATTGCTTCGATCCTGCCACGTCGTGCCATTGTAGGTACGAATCTGGGACAGCTTCTGGCTGCAGCAACTATCTGTTTCGTCGGACCAGAACATCACGAGCGCACCGTCATTGGCGACCGTGAACTGCGGCTCCCAGAATCCGTGTCCTACATAGCCTGCGCCTGAAACAGGCATTGAAGAATAATTCCAGGTTTGTCCTCCATCCGTGCTTGTATTGACCTCAATCGCCGTATTGCGTGTCGATCCGTAGTAATAGGTTGCTGCGTACAACAGGGTTCCGGCTTGCAGGCTCCCCACCGTCTGCGGCAGTTCGTATAACGTTCCGGATCCCAAATGGTATCCGTATTGTGATGGTACAGTTCCCGTAAAGGTGAACCCGGTTCCATTCATGGGATTGACAAAGATATTGCCGTCCGTACTGGCTACAATATGTCCGTTTGTGGCGGATGCCCCGTGCGACAACTGCACCATTCGCGGATAAAACGTGCTGTTGGGCACGTAGAGACCCGCCGACGTAGTATTCCCGCTAACAGGCTGGTTTGTCACGAACAAGACGTTTCTGGCATCGTTTGACTGGAAGCCCACGTAAGTTGTGTTGCCAAACCCCGTTGCTGCCGGTCCTGTTGCACCCATATGAATGTTGCTATAGAGTGCAGGGCTTTGCCAGTTTGATCCGTCCGTTGTCGTGCTCACCAGCATCTCATGGCTACTGTCATTCGCTTCATAGACATAGTAGAGATAATTCCCATCGTTTTGATTGACGACCGCCAGAGCAGGTGAACTGCCCCAGGCCATTGTTTGACCGGCTAGCTTCTGCGAGGTGAAGTTGATTCCGTCCGAGGAAGAAGCAATCCACACATCGTTGCTTGGGTCATCCGCCCTGAAGGCGATATAGAGCAAGCCGTCGAAGACCGTCATCGCGGGATCGCTACCGATCCTGACGTTGGGTACCTGCCATGCGGCCGGCCAGGCCACTCCATCCGACGAAGACGTTACATGCAAGGTGTGGCCTGCGTCGTTCGCCTGGAAGGCAATGTACAGTTTGTTGTTGAACAGCGCCATTGCGGGAGCGCCGCCCAATTGAATATTCGTGTGCCTGGTTGCAGTGGGGAAGTTGCTCCCGGTTGGCGACGACGTAACGTAGAGGTCGTTGTCTACACCCAGGCCTCGGAATGCCATAAACAGCTGGTTGTTGAACTGGGCCAGCGCGGGTGCGCTGCTCGATCGGAGGTTCGTGTACTGGGTTGCCATTGGGAAGTTGCTCCCAGTCGGCGAGGACGTGACGTAAAGGTCGTTATTGACGCTAACCCCTTCGAACGCCGCGTACACGCTTCCATGGAAAGCGGCAAGTGCTGGCTTGGTCCCCATGACATCATTCGGCTGTTGGGCGGCCGGCGCTGTAAATCCGTCTTGTAGGCCGCCGGAGCCACCGTCAGTTGGGCCAGTGTATGAGCTCGCTTCAGTCACCTTGTTTGTCACGAATAGGACGTTTCTGGAATCGTTTGACTGGAAGCCCGCGAAGACTCCGTTTGCAAACGCCGCTGCTCCGGGGCCCAATTTACCCATCTGCAAACCGAGATAGGCCGCGGGGCCCTGCCAGGTAACTCCGTCTGTCGAAGCGGTCACCAACATCTCGTGGCCTTGGTCATTCGCCTCATATATGTAGTAGAGAACGCCATTGGAGGCCACCAGAGCAGGCGAACTGTACCCGTCCATCGTTTGCCCGGTCAGCACCTGCGAACTGAAATTGATTCCGTCGGGCGAAGATGCAATCCACACATCATTGCTTTGGTCATTCGCCCTGAAGGCGACGTAGAGCATGCCATTGAAGGCCGCCATCGCGGGATCGCTACCAATCGCGACATTGGTTATCTGCCATGCGGTCGGCCAGGTCACCCCATCCGACGAAGACGTTATATGCAAGGTGTGGCCCGCATCGTTCGCCTGGAAGGCTGCGTACAGTTGGTTGTTGAACACCGCCAGAGCGGGAGCGCCGCCCATCTGAATATTCATGTACCTGGTTGCGGTTGGAAAGTTGCTCCCGGTCGGGGACGAGGTAATGTAGAAGTCGTTATCGACATTCAGGCCCCGGAATGCCATAAATAGTTGGTTGTTGTACGTCGCCAATGCGGGTGCGCTGGTCGATTGGAGATTCGTGTACTGGGTTGCCATTGGGAAGTTGTTCCCAGACGGCGACGACGTAACATAGAGGTCGTTATTTACATTGACACCTTGGAATGCCACATAGAGGTTTCCATTGAAAGAGGCGAGTGCTGGCTTGGTCGCCATGACGTCGTTCGGCTGTATGGCAGCCGGCGATGCAAACCCGTCCTGCGGGCCAGGCCCGCCAGGATCGCTTGGCCCGGTATATGGGCCAGCGGGCTCGTTCACGCCCAGACCTCCGCTCCCCCCGCTTCCGCCGCTACTATCGCCGGCATAGCCAGCCGCGACGATATTCGCCTGGACTGCGTCTTCGGTCGCATTCGTTGGATAGCCCGAAGTCATGGCGCCTTCAAAGAAGGAGCCCTGGCCCCTGTCGCTGTTATCGCCGCCGGTTCCAAGAATGATGGCCCCTTCCTGATGCATCGGGAGGTATGACGGTTGGTGGCCAGTGGGAAGCGTTCCCGAGTAGTCCGTGGTGAGGCCACCCGATTGAGCATCGCCGCCCTTCAGGGCGAAGGTGGCTTGTCCGTCATTCTTGAGCATCGCCGTTACGAAGTCGTATCCCATGGATACGTCTCCGGTATTGTTGCCATTGCCCATATATTGGCCGTTTTCAAGGTCGGCCTCAACCCATGGACCGAATCCGCTGCAGGGTTGGTATTCGCAGTATGTCCCGAAGTTGATCGCATCCATATGGCCTGCGCCAGTGTCGGTGGCACTCGGTTCGGCGTTCCCGTAGTCGAAGCAGCACGCGTTGTTCACGAACGTACCGCTGGTCACCATGTACATTCCCTCCGGCGACCCGTTCGTGGCAACGCCGCGCGTGGCATTGTTTCGGTAGCCAACCCCCGGTGTCACTTTCAGGCCGTAGGCTTCATTTCCGTTGACTGTGACGGGCAGCGCATTCGCCACCGCCAGAGAATCACCCTTCGTCACCGGCAGATCGTTATGATTGGATGTTTGATCGTATATCATCGTGATGGTGCAGGACGTTCCGGCGCAGAATGAATCCTGAGCGGCGGCGTTTGCATAACCGCCCTTGGACAAGGTACCGATGTCGCTGCTAGAGCCATCTGACGCACGCGTGACTTGGTACAGCCTTCCGCTATAGCCGCCAAACAGCGCCCTCACCATGCTATGCGCAGCCACGCATGGAGTACCGCCGGAAGCATAGAGATCGCAAGTGGAACTGGTTCCGCTGGGCGTGGTGCCGCCAGGGGGATTGATAACTGCCCCTACAGGTGTGGCGTACTGGTAATAGCACGATTTGACCACACCGAACAGGGGATCGGGAAAATTAGAAACGTTGCATCCTACTCCTCCAGCGGCTGATTCAGAAGAGGACGTAGTAAAGGTTCGATATGAGAACGCCCCATTGGCTCCAAAGGCTATTCGTGCAGCGCCCGCAAACGTGCATATTTGGTTCTCCGCTGCACATCCTACATAGCCTGCGGGCGCATCAGAATTGGTCCCCGGGATGGTATAAGAGCATGTCTTGTAATAGCCGGGAACTGGGTCCGCGCCAAAGTAGGTGTAGGAATTGACGCATTGGAAACTAGTCAGGGGCGAGAAGAGATGCCCCCCGTAGTCATGACCCGCACCGAACCATCCAGAGGAAAGAGCGCTATTGGAACAGGTTCCTCCCTCGTCGGCGCAGTAGACTGCTCCAGCCGTCGAGGCAGGTCCGTAGTAGCAGCCCTTTACGACACCGAGAGCAGGGTCCGGACCGAACGTGGCGTCATCACACGCCGCCGAGTTAAGAACGAAGAAATAGTTGTAATTCCCGTTTGCGCCAAATGCAACGTTTCGGGCGCCGGTGAAACTGCATGTTCCACCCTCAGTCGCGCAAAAGGTGTATACGGTCGTGCCGGGGTTATTGGCGTCGTTGCAACCGGGGTATGCAGTGCCCGCGTTACAGTTGGGCTGTCCGGGGAATCCAGCGTCCTGGATGTAACTCAGATTCCGAAAGCCCTTAGACGCAAGTTGGGAAGCCCAACTTTGAGCGGTGTCCGCCGTGATCATGTTGAACTTCTCCCTCAGCACGAAGTTGAGATCGCCGCGGTCGTCGGCTGTGTCGGCAGGTGTGCCGCCCGGGAACGTGTAATAAAACAGGTTAAGTGTCTGGCAGCAGGAACCGTCGGCAGAGCTGTAGAACTGCGCGGTAGGATTATTCGGAAAGAAGTAGTCTCCTGTCGCGCTAAACTCTGCGACTGACCTCCCAGCAGCGATATTGTCCGCTCTCATCGTATCGAGGATGCCTCCCGGTTGCTTCTGGGTGATCTCCCCCGTGATAGTGCTGAGTGTCCGGTCCGCATAGAAGCTGGCCAAAGAGTTGATGATGGCTTGTTCGCTGCCGTACTTCGACGGATCGATATCGCTTGTGTTGTAGACCCATATCATGTTGATATACGGAGCATCGAGCCCGAAGTCATTATGGAAGTCTTGTGGAGTCGGGTAGAGGTTCCCGCTGATTTTGAACACCACGTCCTGCCTGAAAGGACGGCCGAGAAAATCCGTTGCCGCTTTGATCTGATTCCACACCAGATGGAACGTTGGCACGTCTTTGATATCAAACGCCAAGACGGTCTGAATCTGATTTGCATTGTAAAAATTGATGACATCCTCGAGCGTGGGCGGAGGTTCCGGATTGCTGGGATAGAGGAAGCTGACAGAGTCCCGCAGCACCCAGTTTGCCTGGAGCGATTCAAGCGGTGTGTCAGCCACCACGGGATTTAAGGCATCCCCAGGGGGAACTGGACTGAAGGGATCAAACGAGGAACCACCGCCGACAGGCATTGCTTGACGGCCCCAGACCTTGTCGTGACTGAAGGTTAACTGACCATCAGATGTCTGTTTAGCGTCGAGTTCAAGCACTTCCAGCCCAGCCCGTGCGGCGGCAGCGACAGAGGCGAGAGAATTCTCCGGCACTCCAGGGACGTTAGTGGGGTCTCCCGGGACCGTGTGTAAGCCTCGATGCGCCGACACAATGACCAGATCGGGGTGAGGAGACTGCATGGCCTCAATCGTCTTCACTGCATCGAAATGATTCGGGTTATAAGTGTAGTTCCGCGGTACTTGTGCCTGTGAGGGAAGGCAAAGCCCCAGCATGACGAACAGCACACCTATCGACATCCAAATGCAGTTGCGGCTGAACATGAGTGTTCCGGAGTTGTGGCCGGTATGAACAGTTTTAGGCTTTCCCATGCCGTGAGTGGCACTTCGAAAGCAAGGATAACGATTGAGGATCATGCCATTCTCCTTGAGTTGGTTCGCTATGGTTGGTCGGCGGACTGGTAAGCGAAAGAAGGGTGCGGCATAATCATGTGTCAACCCCGGCAGCGAAACAAGGTGGGCAACAGGTGAGGACGACCCACAACGACAGGAGAGCAACCTTCCTCTCCTTCCGCAGGATCGCATGTTTTCAATGACTTACCTGCGTAGTAGAAGTCTCGGATTTCTGTGTTAATTCTCGTGACATGCGGGCGCGGAGGAAGAAATGATCCGTTGAGGGCGTTTTGCGGTTTGGTTTACTGAGGAATGCGGAGCTTGATATCGGCGCGCATCAGGTTCTGTTGCGGAGCGTGTCAACGAGTTTGAGACAGGTGGCGTGAGAGTTTAGTGTCGAATTTCTTCTGTCGCCGTTGTTGGTGTTGGTGCGTTGATCCAGACCGCAGTTGGCTGGGGCGGGTGCTTTGCTCGGGCGTGGGTGAAGCGTTCTGGATTGCGAGCGTAGGCCGCATCGAAGACTTGTTGCGGAGCGTGTCAACGAGTTTGAGACATGTGGCGTGAGAGTTTAGTGTCGAACTTCCTCTTTCGCCGGTATCGGAATGGGCGGGTTGATCCAGGCCGCAGTGGGCTGGGGCGGGTGCTTTGGATGGACGCGAACGAAGCGTTCTGGGGTGCGGGCATAGGCTTGGTCGAGCACGTTTTGTCGTTGTTCGATGACCTGTGATGCCATGCCGTAATGGAGCATATCCGGCGTCAGCAGCGCGATTCCGCTGTGATGGTGGTCGTGGTTGTACCAGGGGAAGAAGCGCTGGCAGAAGGCGCGTGCGTCCTCGATGGAGCCGAATCGATCAGGGAACTCGGGCCGATACTTGAGAGTCTTGAACTGGCTTTCCGAGTACGGGTTGTCGTCGGAGACATGCGGGCGACTATGGGTTTTGGTTACGCCCAGATCGGCCAGCATCAGCGCCACCGGCTTTGAGGTCATCGAGGTTCCGCGATCGGCGTGGATGGTCAGAGTGCCTGCCGCGATGCCTTGTTTTTCGCAGGTTGCCGCGATCAGCCGTTTGGCCAACTCGGCGGTCTCGCGCCCAGCGACCATCCAGCCCACCACGTTGCGGCTGAAGATGTCGAGGATGACATAGAGGTGAAAATAGGTCCACTTGGCTGGACCCAGAAGCTTCGTTATATCCCAGCTCCAGACTTGATTGGGCCCTGTGGCTAGCAGTTCCGGCTTCTTGTATTGCGGATGACGAAGCTGATTGCGGCGCTCCTTCAGCTCACCATGCTGAGCCAGGATGCGATGCATGGTGCGGATCGAGCAGAGATAGGTGTTCTCGTCCAGCAGCGTGGCATAAACCTCCGCTGGAGCCTTGTCACGGAAGCGCTCCGAGTGCAGATGATCGAGCACTATCTCGCGTTCAGCCGCAGTGAGAGCCCGCTCCGGCGTGGGACGGGCCCGCTGTGGCGCGGCCGGCTGCATACGGCGATACAACGTGGCACGCGGCACACCGAGGGCACGACAGGCGACAGATTTGCCGACGCAGTCACTCAACTCCAGAGCGGCGCTCATCAGTTCTCCTCGTCGATCTGGATGTTCGGAATCGGGTTGCCCAACAGCGCAGCCACTTTTTTTTGAACCTCGATGATCAACTCAGCGTTCTTCAGTTTCTTCGTCAAGCGGGCATTTGCAGCCTGTAGCTCGCGGTTCTCTTTCACCAGTGGACTGACAACTACCTTGGGGCCACGCTTCTTGGCTGTGAGAGCGTCGAACTCCCCCTGCTTCCTCTGCTGTCTCCAAGTGGCTAGGTGCGACGAGTAGAGGCCCTCGCGACGTAACAAGGCACCCACCGCGCCGGAACCTTGAGCGGCATCGGCCTGGTCGATGATCGATAGCTTATACTCGGCGCTGAAACGACGACGATGCGGACGAGCGATCACTTCAGAATCGGGAACCTGCGGCCGGGGGGCCGATGGGGCGCCCGCTGCGTTGCCAGCTTCTCCGCTACGCTCCGAAGCTGCCAACGCAGCGGAAGAACTGCTTGTCTTGCTTGTGCTTATCAAAGTGAGATTTCTTTCCCCGCCCTACAGTAATTGTTGAGGGTCTACTTGTCTCACTCATGTTGGCACAGAGGGTTGTCGCTGGCCGATCACGTCCGCGGCCATACCGTAGTGCAGCATTTCCAGGGTCAGTAACGAGATCCCGCTGTGATGCTGTTCGTCGTTGTACTAGGCAAAGAATGCCTAGCCAAAAGCGCGTGAGTCCTCGATGGAGCCGAAGCGCTCAGGGAACTCAGGCCGGTACTTGAGGGTTTTTGAACTGGCTCTCCGAGTGTGGGTTGTTGTCCGAGACGCGTGGCTGGCTATTGGTTTTGGTCACGCCCAGATCGGCCATCAACAGCGCCACCGGCTTGGAGGTCATCGAGGTGCCACGGTCGGCGTGGATGGTCAGATTGCCGGCCACGATGCCTTGCTTAGTGCATGTATCGGCGATCAAGCGCTTGGCCAACTCGGCGGTTTTGCGGGGAGCCACCATCCAGCCCACCACGTATCGGCTGAAGATGTCCAGGATGACGTAGAGGTGGAAGTAGATCCACTTGGCCGGGCCCAGCAGCTTCGTGATATCCCAGCTCCAGACTTGATTGGGGCCCGTAGCCAGCAGTTCCGGCTTCTTGTACTGCGGATGCCGAAGCTGGTTGCGTCACTCCTTCAACTCGCCGTTCTGAGCCAGGATGCGATGCATGGTGCGGATCGAGCAGAGATAAATGCCTTCATCGATCAAGGTGGCAAAGACCTCCGCCGGCGCCTTGTCCCTGAAGCGTTCCGAGTGCAGATGATCGAGCACCAGCCGGCGCTCCGCCGAATGCGTCAACCGAAGGTCATGCGCAGTTGGATCGGTTGGCACTAGCCGGCATATCCATATGTATCCGCTTTCAATGTATCTTGGGTGTGTTCCCTGATTCCCTCATTTCATCTGCTATTCAAGCGCTGCACCATGTGGCGAGGCGGACAAATGCCGTGCGTGCGTTGACAAAGAATCTCATAAAAGCATTCGTGCCGAGTTCGGGTCCGCTGACACGACACGAAGGGCAGGTCGGAGTTTGTTGAGCTACGATAGAGGGCATCCAAAAGTGGAGCGCCCCAGTCACTTCATGATCCTCCATGCAAGGAGGTGCTTCTGCACGGAAGAGCCAGTCAAATTGGTGCACTCCACAACCACTTGAAAACTCGGAACGCCCATGTCCGCGCGCTTAATGCTGCTCAAGAACGGAAGCGTGGTTGAGTCGTCCGAGATGAAGTCCCAGGCGCATTCGGTCCCGGGACTGGATGTGCCCTCAACAATCAACACGTGCCCGTTTACATTGAGATTCGTCATGAAAGCGACAACTCCGTAAACGCGTTGCGTGTCATTCAAATTTGAAATCCATTCGGTGGGCTCCCCTTTCAACGGAGCACGATTCAAGATCGTGTATCCACGATTCTGTGGGTTCACAAAGACAAAGTTCATATTCGGTTCGAACAAATCGACCCACGGATTCGCCGCCTGTGCCCCGATCAGGACGATGTTTCCGTCTTTCAGCTCATCGGGGCGAAGATCGCGAGCGTAGTTGATATTGAGGTTATTGTGCTGGATATCCGCGATCTGGGTTAGCTCCTTGACGATTCTTAAATCGACGATCGATGTATATCTACGGCGTGCAATGTCGGAATCGGTAAGTCGGCCACCGGCTTGATTACCTGCACTGTCGGCTAGGTAACCGCGACTCAGGTAGTCGTTCAGATTCAGACTCTGCTTCGTTGCTGCATGCCACATTACCAAGCCGGCATCGCTTGGGACCACCATCGTTCTCTGACCGGCAGGGAAGAGAACCTTCCAAAGCGGGTGGGACGAGCTGGATACCGCGCTGGCGACGAAGGAACCCGTGAACACCCGCCCCCTATACCAAAACAGGAGCAAGAGCAAGAATCCTGCTCCGAAAACCCACCAGATTCTTCCGACGCGAATGCGCTGAACCAGCAAGGGCTTTGTCTTAGGGAGCAGGACGTTAGAAGCAACGGATTCAGAAGAAGGCATTGTGAAATCCGCTTCAGAAATGAGCAGGGAAGCTGACAAATTGCCAGCATCTTTCGTGATCTCGGGAATTGGAATAGTCGTGGATTGCAGTGGAGGCGTTTCTTCGTTTTTGGGCCTCGCAGCGGTTGAAGTTTGCCCGAGGGAAGAAGTCGAGTTCGCAGCTTGGGATCCTGTGAACGTAGCCATGTACGCGCCCGGTGGCACATCAATGACAACCAACGGATCTGGTCCGCCGCTCTCATAAAATTCCCGGAGCTTTCGGCGGAGACGCCGGGCTTCGCTTCTGACGATTGTGTCCTCGCGTGGATCCCAACTCGTCTTCTTTCCAAATACAAGGGTTCCCAGACTGCGCTCAGTCAGTTGCCGTGTTTCGCCCCGCAAAGACAGTTCGACGATAGCCGTAAGCAGTGCTGACAGCCGCTCCGAGCGAAAGAAGATGTGACTGGAAAGGATTGAAGTCAACTGGCGCAGCACAAGGGCTGAATCGGGAAATTGTGATTCGGGGAGGAGCGAGGACTTCACAATCACCCGGTCATCGTTTTGGACGTATTTGTCAGTCTGCGGGCTCACTCTGCGCTCCCTTTTCCTGGCTTGAACGGCGACGCCGTACTTCATTCAGAGCTTAGAGCAAGAGCGTTGCATCAATGTTAATCACATTTTAACAGTCCAAGAACAGCCACGTAAGTTCAAGTTACTCAATTGGTTGGACAGGTGATCAGAGCTGCTCACCTGTGGCTCGCTCACAGTGCGCCCACTTCCTCGACTCCAGTTTTATCCTCTACGTTCATTTTGTCGCCAGCGCAGCCCTTTCTTAACTCAATGAGGAAAACCGATGAACCCAAGCCAAAGTAATCAATGGAGACAGTGATGATCAGGTATATGAATGAGAACGGTCAGGTGGTACACACACGCCGCCCAGGAACCCGCCGTACGGGCTTCTTGAACAACCTTAGCTTCTGGACCTGCAAATTGCTTCTGCTGATGTTCGTACTCGCCCTTTCCTTACAACTCAGCGCTCAGGTCGATATGGGACGGTTGGTGGGATCCATTACCGACCCTTCCGGGGCGCGCTTGCAGGGAGCAAAAGTCGTCGTGAAAAACCTCGACACTGGCGTTACGCGTTCTACCGCCAGCGGCACAGGCGGTCTCTATTTGATCCCATCCCTGCCGGCCGGCCGTTACCTGGTCAGTGTGGAATCTGACGGTTTTCAGACTGGTTCCCAAACGGCTAATGTCGCAGTGGGCGGCACAGTCGAAAGGTCGTTCCGCCTTTCCGTGAACGGAGCTATACAGCAAGTGAGCGTCTCCGCTCAGTCTGGACTGGAACTCCAGACCGAAAGCCATACGGTCGGCGGAATTCTCGGTACTGCCCAGCTTGAGCAACTCCCGGTCAGCGGCCGAAATCCTCTATCGTTTGCAAGCGTTGAGCCCGGTGTATCGCCGGGCACCGACCCTTCCGTGAGTACTTCGTCGGCTCAGTTCTTCGGTAATACGGGCAATTCCATTGTTCTGGGTGGCGCGCTCGACCAAGAGACCGGCTATCTTCAAGATGGCGTTGAGAACGTCACCCTGCTCACTCAAACTGCAAACATCCTGGCATCTGCCGAATCGATTAGTGAACTCAACGTCCAAACGAACGGGTCTGATGCTCGTTATCGTCAGCCAGGGATCATAAACATTACCACGCGGGGCGGAGCCAACGCTTTCCACGGCACTGCATACGACGTTCTCCAAAATGATGATCTCAACGCCGCGAACTACAATCTAACCACTTCACATCAGGCGAAGACGCCTTTGCGCTATAACCTCTTCGGCGCTAACCTCGGCGGCCCAATCCGGAAGAATCGTGCGTTCTTCTTCTTCGATTACTCGGGCCTGCAAGAAGGGAACACCACGCAAACCCTGTACCGAGTCCCAACCACCGCCGAGCTCCAGGGTGACTTCACCGGGGAGCAAACCCTTTACGATCCAGCCAGCTACAACACCGCTACAGGCAGCAATGTCACATATCTTGCAGAGACCGGTAAGAACGCCATCCCCGGGGGCGCATCAGCGTTCAATGCATTTGCCGTTCAATATCTCAAATATCTGCCTGCGGCAAATATCCCGCTGAATACCGCTCTCAATGTGAACTATCAGATCCCGTTGAAACAAACCATCACCAATAACCAATACTTCGGTCGAGTTGATTGGGCTCTCTCACAGAAAGACCAAGTTTACGGAGCGTTCGGCTACGCAGATATGCCTACTACAAACCGGACTCTTGTCCCAGACCTCTTTGGGCGAATCTATGAAGGGAAATCAGTCAATGCACTGGGAGAAGAAACGCACACATTCTCTGCGAGGCTGGTGAACTCCGCACGGTTCGGCTACAACCGCTCCAACTATTTTGAGACCATCCAAGGTGCGGGCGTAGAAAACTACGATCAGGCATTCGGTCTTAAGAACCTGGCACCTCTCCCGCAGCAGTGGGCTCCGCCGTATGTGAGCATGACTTCAGTCCTTAGCCTGGGCTACGCCTATGCTCCGCAAGGGGCTATCCAGAACCGTTTCCAAGGAGTGGATCAAGTAAACTACATTATCGGAAAACACTCGCTATTCTTCGGCGGAGAACTGATCATCACACGATTCAATGGGGACTGGGTCGTTGCAAGCAATGGTAGCTATACGTTCAACGGAAAGTTTACCTCGCAATACGCAGGCGGGCTACAGAGCAAGACGAACACAGGCAACTCGCTAGCGGACTTCCTGTTAGGCTTCCCTGCATCTGCCTCGGGCGCGACCGGAACAACAGCCGGGGACTTTCACGAAAACGAAGTAGCCGGCTTCTTTCAGGATGACTGGAAACTTTTCCGGAAGCTGACGCTCAATCTTGGAATGCGCTATCAGTTCGATAATCCTCCGAACGATTCCACGGGGCACTCCAGCATTTACGATCTGCCGACGAACCAAACCATTTCCGGAACATGGCGGACCAACTACAACGACTGGGCGCCACGCGTTGGGTTTGCGTTGGCAGCTACACCTTCAACCGTTGTCCGCGGAGGAGTAGGCATCTATTACTCACAACCACCATACAACTTTCTGCAGTTCCTGTTGGCCCACGCTCCAAACTACATTTCTCAAGCACCAAGCTTTACGATCACCAATCCGACCCCGATTGAAAATGTCTTTGTCGCTAATCCATCGGCTGCGGGACAAGTTCCACAGACGGCGGCACTACACATGCCCGATACAAACGTTCAGGAGTTCAACCTGTTCGTCGATCAGAAATTTGCCAGGACCTTTATGGCTACTGTCGGCTACGCCGGTGAGATTGGCCGTCACGAATCAATCCGCCTCAATCCCAATCAAGCAAACGCCGTGGGCCCAGGATCAACGCTATACAACCTGCACCCATATACATACATTGGGAATGTATTCGGTCAATACAACACTGGGAGTTCCAACAGCAATGCTTTGCAGGCAAAGATCGACGGACGCTTTCAAGGCGGATCGAGGCTTCTGGCTAGCTACACTTGGGGCAAGTCAATGAATCTTGCGGACGGAGATCGTAACCCCATTACGGACTACTATAAACCCCGACTCAATTACGCTCCCGCAGCCTGGGATCGGGCTCAATCGTTTGTGTTGAGCGGAGTTTACAAGTTGCCCGTCGGACCCGGTCAAAAGTTTGCGACTTCAAATACACCGTTCTTGAGGTTAGCTACGGCGGGCTGGCAGCTTACAGGCATCTACCATCTCGCGTCAGGTCTGCCGGTGAGTATCACAGAAGGCAACAACGTGGAGGCTTCGGCCCCAAACGAGACCTTCTTCGCTCAAAAGATCTGTGACCCGACAAAAGGCTTCATCCGAAGCAAGACGGAGTACTTCAACAAAGCCTGCTTCGCTCAGACTGGAACCCTAGTCTATGGTGTTGGAGGGCGCGCCGGTGTCCGTCAACCAGGCATCGATAATCTCGATTTCGGCTTTGACAAGAGCTTCTTCCTGACCGAGACTCAGGAGTTGCAATTCAGAGCGGAGGCCTTCAACACTCTGAACCATCCCCAATTCAGCTTACCCGGATCGATCGCAGTATCAAGCACGTCGCTCGGCGCTGTTACAGGCACATCACGTTCCATGAGAACTATGCAGCTCGCACTTCGCTACTCTTTCTAAATTCTCAGCGGTATGGGCGTCTGCCAAATCTGGCAGACGCCCAGCTTTCTTGCATTGGACTAAAACGTCGAGGTCAATTCTGTCACCGCAAACGCGTCCGAGAGTATCTAGATCACGTTACGAGCGCGGCTATTGAATCAAATGTGAAGGAGGGAACAGTCTATGTGTTCCCTCCTTCGGATTCATTTGATTTTTCACCAATATGAAATCTTAACGACACGGATCGCAGAAGAAGAAGGATAGTAATGATTCGATTTATCGGCTGGTCGCTCGCGATCGCCTTCTTACTGTTAGTAAGCGACGCGAATAGCCAGGAAGCCAAACAGTTTCTGCCTCCCTGGACTCCAGGGTATCTCTACATTCATCACATCAGCACGGGGCGCGGGAACGCCGCGTATGTCGTCATGCCTGATGGGACGACAATGCTTATCGACGCTGGTGAGGCGGACCAACAATTCGTCGAATCCGTAGCACCATTGAAGCCGTTTCCGGCAAAACCCAACGCTACGCATTCAGCGGGATATTGGATCGCACAGTATGTCCGAAGATTTGCACCGTCAGGCAAGCCGGTGACCCTGGACTTTGCATTGATAACCCACTTTCATACAGATCACATCGGAACTATTCTGCCATCGAGTCCGATGTCGTCCACTGGCGCCTATCGCTTGGCCGGTATCACTGAAGTCGCCGATCTTGTCCCTATCAAAACGCTTGTCGATCGAGCTGCGCCAAAATACAACGCTCCGGTCGATCTTCGGGCATGCAGGCAAGGAAATAGTGGACGTTCACTCCAAAACTATCTCGATTTCGTCGAGTTTCGAATGAGACATTCCGAGCCTGTTGTTGGTCTTCATCCCGGCGAACTGGACCAAATCCGGATGCAACACCCGCAAGAGTATCCTGACTTTCACATCAGAAACATCGCTTCAAGTGGCATTATTTGGACCGGGCGAGATGGCGACGTACAGCACTACATCCCATTCGACGCTGTCAAAGATTGTGATTACGATGAAAACCCGTTCAGCAACGTAATCAAGATCATCGACGGGAAGTTTTCTTACTATACGGGGGGGGATATTCCCGGAGTGCGGGATTACACGCAACCTCTCTGGCGAGACGTTGAAACTCCGGTGTCCGCAGTTGTTGGCCCCGTTGACGTCATGACTCTGGATCACCATGGAAACCGCGATTCCACCAACGGCGCGATCCTTCGGGCGCTTCAACCTCGGGTCATCATCCAGCAAAACTGGCTTTCTGCGCAACCGGGTGAAGAGGTAGTCGTGAGGATGGCGTCACAAGAGTATTACCCGGGACCGCGCGACGTCTTTTCAACGGGGATGATTCCCGAAACTCGCATTTCTATTGGCCCGATCATGGACAGAATCTACCGTAGTTATCGAGGTCATGTCGTCGTGCGCGTGGCTCCTGGAGGCTCGACATATGAAGTTTTCGTCTTGAACGATGACACTGACGCCTCAGAGGTCATCGAGCATTTTGGACCATATCAAGCGAAGTGAATCGACGCCGTCAATATCCCACAATGTGTCGCAACGATTACGGGAGACGCATGACTCCGCGGTGGCGAAGCGAGTGTGGAACTTGCTCCTGGAAGCGGCAAGCGGCGTATCGGGACGTCCCGACGACACCGCCGCCGCGGTTACGACCTGGTCCTTCCTCCACGGGTACGCTGTTCTTGAGCACTCCGGCGCCTTCGGGATATCTGGGCCGAGGGGTGCGCTTGAGCATGGGTTGACCGCCTTTTTGACAATTTGACAAGTTGTCATCAGAGGGAATGTTGAAGCCGGTGGAAAGATCGTCAGTTCGATCCCTTTGGAAAATCTCGAATCCGGCACTCTGCCCGAATCTCAATAACGCGGATCGAAGAATTGAACCTTATGGCTACGCACTGGGGTGCTTCGCACAATGGCAACCTTTGTAGCTGACTTCATAGCGAACACCTAATCACATATGCAGCAGCGCGTCGAATAACTCTTCCGCCAACGGTTTCAAATCGCCTGGGGCCAGAAGATCTGGACGGAACTGACGTTCGAGGATCAAGGCGCTCAATGCGCCCCCCAGAACGGCAAGTCTCTGTTCCAAGATCTTCCGGTCCTTCCCGGATAGTTTTTCGCCGAACAATACCTTGCGTAAGTCTTGATCGGTCCGTGTGAACAGGCCGTTGTAAAGATCCAGCAGCTTAGCGCGCATCTCGGGCCGCCGGACCGCATAGAGCTTGAATTGTAACGTGAGGGTTCCTGCTTCCGGCGCGCAGACCTGCTGGATAAACCATCGTTTGAACGCATGCCGGCGTCTCTCAAGATCGGGCTCTTCTTCAAGCGTTTTGCATTCCGCCTTGAAGCTTGCGGAGGCACGATGCTCCATCAAGGCCAGGAACAGGTCTTCCTTACCCTTGTAGTGTGCATAGATACCGCCCCGTGAGCAGCCAGCGCGAGCAGCCACCTCTTCCAACTGCGTGTTCTCGAAGCCCAATTCAGCAAACAGCGATTGCGCCGCATCGAGAATCTTGGCTTTTGTGACATCAGTGCGGGCTTGTGGCTTGCGAGTTATGCGCGACGTGGGCATATTGAAAATTCTACGAGAGAAAACTACTAGGTATAGCTTACCAAATAAAAACAAACACGTCTGTTTTATTATGAGCAGACCTGATCATCACTCCTCCTACCCTCGCCGCACTATCGCCGCTCTCATGCCCTTGCTGTTGCTGACGGCAGTCGTTTCCAGGGCGCAGACTCCGGCGCTGGCCGCATCGACGGAAATCGCTCCAAAACCGGCACAACTGCCCCCCGTCCAAATCAAAGGTGTCATCCACATCGTCGGCCTCGACGACAAACCGGGTGGCCTTGGAGACTTTACGATCGACAAGGAAGCCGTAACGATCCGTGTCCGTGGACATTCGACTGCTATCCCACTGGACTCCATCCTTGCGTTCTCGCTCGTTCACGGCGATAAACCTCTCATCCATGGAGTCAAGGGAAAGCTAGCGGAAGCGGCTCCTTACGGTGTTGGGTTCGCTGTGTCCATGACCCGGCCATCCGCCGAGACTCTGAGCCTGCTCTACAGGGACTCGTCCAACGCAATTCACGGAGGTGTCATAGTTCTGCCGAAAGACACGGAAGATCGTGTAATCGCCGCGCTCGCTGTGAAACTTGCTCCGAGTGACTATCCGAGGGCGGGCAGTCTCGTGGCCTCAGGAGCACCGCAGGAGCCGCAGATCCAAATGGCACCGGTATCCAAACCGACTAAACCCGATGTAGAGGTTACTCTGCCGTCTGAAAGTGTTGATGACATTCCTTTTGCTGTACCGGCAGCAGTATTCGAGAGCCTGATCGATGAACTAACGCAGAGCGGACGCTTCGCCCATGTTTGGCGCACAGGTGACAGTCGCATTACGGCCGACACCTTGGTCCTTCATCTTGATATGGAGATGTGGAAACCAGGCAGTGCTCGCGGACGTGGACTTGGACCTTTCGCCGGAGCAACGCAGATTAAGAGCAGCGTCAAGCTGGAGGATCGGTCCGGTCGAATCGTCTTCCAAGGGAAGGTCGATAGCGCAAAACGTATGAAGGGAGAAAGCTTAGACGTGGCGATTGGCCTCGCTAAACACACTCGCAAAGCGTTGGAAAAGGCTCCCAATCTTTGAACGGCCGCCGATCCTAGCACTGGGTCGAAGGATAGAGAGAGCGCCCAATCGATGAACAATCCGGTTCTTTGATCAGCCCCCATGTGCCGGTGACTGGGGGCTGATTTTGATGAGGGTGATCTGTTTTGATAGAAAAGCGCATTCGCTCACGGCTTCAATGTGCCGATAAACACAAGGATCTCGCGGGCAAGAGCCTCTGGTTGTTCTTCGGGAATGTAATGCCCACAATCCTTGATGACACCACCTCTAAGGTCCGTGCAAAGTGGCAGAAGGCGCTCGTGTAAATCGGGGGCGCTCCCGGCGTCGCCGCCAAAAGCAAGTGCAGGAACGTTCAGGCGGCGAGCGGCGAGCGAGGCATTCTGCTTCATATCCTCCAAAACTGCTCGATAGTAGCCCAGCATCCCCCGCATTCCACCGAGGCTTGCGTAAACCCGTTCATACTCATCGATGTCCTCACGAGTAAAGGTTGCGGCTGGGTTCGCGGCTTTCTTACTGAAAAACCATTCGATCAGAATCCGTTCACGTCCCTGGAGGAG
>Ga0255354_1000728_pt1 | contig 20316 bp, 17 predicted proteins | sample HBST50metaG_FD_189942 | JGI IMG/M metagenome (GOLD analysis project Ga0255354, IMG submission 189942) | Peat soil microbial communities from Stordalen Mire, Sweden - H.B.S.T50 | ecosystem: Environmental > Terrestrial > Soil > Wetlands > Peat | place: Sweden: Norrbotten County, Stordalen Mire...
GCCTCGGTCTGCGAGCGGATATGCCCCTCATTACGTCCAATGGTGCAGTGATGCGAACTCTCGGGGGTGAATCCATCGACCGCTGCACGCTTCCGTCGCCCGTAGCGCGCGGCGTCTGTGGCCTGCTGCGTTCCTTCGGAGCCATGGTTTTTAGCTTCGACCGTCCCGGCCAGCGTGAGCTGGTGGTCGAAGATATGGACCTGGCCCATTCACGTATCAGCCTTTGGATAGAAGCGAATCGCGATGCCATTGAGGTGGTCAAGCCCTTGGAACTGGCTCTCAGCGACGGTGAAGACCCTATCCAAGGTATGGTCGCTGGCGGGGTGGATGCGATGCGTCAAGCGGAACTCACATTCCGGGCCAGCCCGTGGAACGGCCTCTGCGAGTGCGTCAAAACTGAGTATCCGGGACGCAACCTGTCCATCCTCGACCTGCTCCCGCCCGGCGTCTCCAAGGGGTGGGCGCTAGAGCGGCTGGCGGCACGCTTGGGCGTGGACCGCAAAGAGACCATGGCCATTGGAGACAACTGGAACGATGTCGATATGCTGGAGTGGGCCGGACAAAGCGTGATCATGGGCAATGCCGCGGCCGAGTTGCGCGCCATAGCTAAGGTTCGAGGCTGGAAGCAGGCCCCGCCCAACCACCAGGACGGCGTAGCCGTGGTGCTTGAAACCGCCGTGTCCAAAGTAATTGCGGCCAAAGCATAACGTTAGGCCAAAACAAAACGTAGGATTGAGTGATGCAATTGCAGATGCGTAGGGATCTACTTATCACGATCGCCCTCCTGGCCGCCTTGGCTCCGTCAAGCCGCGCAGCAGAGAGCATCACCCTGCGCAACGGCTTTGCGCTGCGCTGCGACCACCACGCTCAGGTTGAAGGTCACGTCCGCCTCTTCCTCAGTCCCGGCGAGGGTAGCTATATCGAGTTTCCACCGGAAGAGGTCACAGCAGTCGATCTGCTTCCCGATCCACCTTCTCTGCCAGCCCCCGTTGTTATCCCCAGCGCCAACCCATATGCCAATCCTGGAGCAAAACTCTCTCCGGCGGACCTTGCCGAGATGCTCGCCAAGGCCGGCGATGAGCACAACCTGGACGTTGACCTGCTGGCCAGCCTGGTCAAGGCTGAGAGCGGAGGCAACGCGCGCGCCATCAGCCGCACCGGCGCGCGCGGGCTTATGCAGTTGATGCCCTCCACCGCCGCCGGACTGGGCGTCTCCGACAGCTTTGAACCTCGTCAGAATGTGCGTGGCGGCTCTGCTTACCTCGACACGCTCCTCGTCCGCTACCACGACAACATGGCCCTGGCCCTGGCCGCCTACAACGCCGGACCCGCAGCCGTGGACAAATACCACGGAATCCCTCCCTACCACGAAACCCAAGCTTACGTCGCCCGGGTCATCCACGAGTTCAACCGCCGCGTACTAGCTCGCGAAAATCAGGCCCGCAATGCCCAGGCCCGCCGAACCATCGCCTCCACTGCTACCCCACAACGGTAGAAAACTCCTCAGCTTTTTTCCCTTCCATTCACAGCCAAGACCGTAGAATTGAGTTTGACCGATACGGAAGGAACGGAGAACACTTGAAGAAGAAGCAACTGATCCTGGGCTTGGTCGCGCTGGTGGCCCTCGTGGCCCTTGTGGTGTGGGGCCGTGACAAGATTCCCTTCAACTTTGCCGAATTCCGCGCCCAACTGGCGCTGGCCAACTGGTGGAAAATAGCGCTTGGCATCGGCTGCATCTATCTTGCCTACGCTTTCCGCTCCGTGCGCTGGGCCCTGCTACTCCGCCACAATAAGAAGGTCCCGCTGTTCTCCCTCATGGGGACCCAGGTCATCGGCTTCACCGCCGTGGCCCTTATCGGCCGCATCGCCGATCCGGTGCGCCCTTACCTAGTCGCTAAAAAGACAGGGCTGCCGCTCAGCAATCAAATTGCCGTTTATATCGTCGAGCGGCTCTTCGACTTTGGATCCATGGCGCTGATTTTTTCAGTCGCCATGCTTTGGATTCCGGATGCTCAAATCGTCCGTGCTACAGGACATTCGGCGTTTTACTCTGCATTGATGCGCCACTCCCCGGTCAGCCCCGCCGCCATCGCGCGGTACGGGGGGCTGGTAATCACGGTGCTGGCCGCGCTCTTTCTGACGGCCGTGCGCATGACCGGCGGCGTCGCAGCCTCGTTTCTCGAACGCGCCTTTGGCCTGATCTCCAAACGACTCGGCCGCTCCATAGGTCACGCGGTCAATACTTTCCGCACCGGGCTTGACACTATCCGCTCGCTCTCTGATTTCGGCGTGACCGCATCGCTCTCCATCGTCATGTGGATGCTGATTGCGCTGTCTTATCTGGAGACGATGCAGGCCTTCGTCCACAGTCCTCAACTGGCGTCGATTACCCCGCCCCAGTGCGTTTTATTGATGATCGCCAGCGGCGGTGCAAGCGTCTTCCAGTTGCCCATCCTGGGATGGTTTACGCAGATTGGTATCGTGGCAGCGGCGCTCTACGGGTTCTTCGGCGCGGCCTGGGAACCGGCCACCGCCTGCGCCGCCATGCTGCTCGTAGTCACCTTCCTGTGCATCATCCCCACAGGCCTCATCTGGGCTCAGTTCGAACACGTCTCCCTGCGCAAGATCACCGAGGAGAGCGAGCACGCCAGCGAAGACCTGCCCGCGGAAGAATCTTCCGAAGCAGCAATCTAGACCGTCAGCTCCGATAGCATCAAGACGCGGCCCGGGTGCCCACCCTCGCCGCGTTTCTTTTTTGCGGCTAGGGTGGGCTGGCACGATGCCTGCGTTTCCGTAAGTGCAAAGACTTTATTGACCTACAGAGCCGCAGGCGGCTCACTCGCATCCGCTACCGCTGCGGGCCTGGAATAGCGGATCGTATCCGGCCCCACCGCCCCGCCCGTCAGCAACATACTCATCGCCTGCTCCATGGTCAGATCCGTATCGGTCACCCGGTCCAGCGGAAGCACCTGCAAAAACGCCGAGGTCGGGTTGATGGCGTTCGGCACCAGCACCGCTCCCAGCGCTTCGCCGGTCGTCGCGTCGTTCATCGTACGGGTCAAGAACCCAATGCTCTTCTGCCCCACGATAGGAAAGTCGATCAGCACCACCCGCTGGCTGGTTTCCTTCTTGGCCATCATGGTGTCCAACAATTGGCGCACCGAGGTGTAGACTTTGGCCACAAATGGCAGACGCTCCAACACTGCCTCAAACAGCTCGAACGCCTGGCGGCCGATCACCAGCGAAGTAACCCGGCCCACCACATAGAGCACCACCAGAGTCAGCAGAACGGCCATCAACGAATGCAGCCACGGATGATTCAGCCAAGCCTCGGGAAAGATCGTCACAAAGAACTCAACCGCGGGCAACCCGGCCTTGGCCAAAGAGCCCAGCAGAAAGCTGAAGATCAGGTAGGTGACAAACAACGGCCCGATGGTGATGATACCGGCTAGAATGTTGCGCTGCAGACTGCGCAGAGTACGGACAAGGATTGGATTCACGCGCCTCTCCTGTGTATCAGGATACCCGGCGCGACCCGGCTTATCGGTCCCGCCGCTGTTGAATCCGGTTGAAAGCAGACCTGCTGAATCCACCCCCGCGGGGAAATTCCTTAACTGCCGGAAAAACCCCCTATATAGTGGAGAAAGAAGGACGTCCATGAGTGATGCAGAGGATTTTCGCTTGAACGATCCGGACCTCCGGGTGCATGAAGCAGACGAGCCGCGTCCACGCCCTGTCGGCGCACCGTTGCCGGTGGGTACTGGGCCGCAGTCTCCGCTCCCAGGCGATGCGCACCGCCTCTCGTCCGCTCCTCCCCCAGGACGCGCTCTGACCGGCTCCTCACCTGCCGATGCTCCCCTTGATCTGGCGTCCAGCCTGCAACGCGCCTTCAGTGCGCTACGCTCCGCTCTGCCCTTCGTGCATCGCATCCTGCCACTGCTGGATGGAAACGTCGGCACCGCCGTCTCCAATCTCCTCACGCCGCATCCGCCGGTGCAGCCGCCCGCCCCTCCAGTCAACCTGGAACCGCTTGAGAACGGCATTGCTCAACTCCATGCCCAGCATCGCGAACTACGCGACCAGATCGTGGACCAGAATTCTTCCCTCAAACGGGTCGAAGACCAGTTGGAGATGGTCCGTGAAGCCACGGATCGCAATACGCTTGAACAGCAGGAGTTGCTTGAAGACCTCAAGACAGTCGGCAACAAGGTCAGTCTGTTTGCCTTTTTTGCGCTCGCCTTGCTGGCCCTGTCGGTTCTGCTCAATGTGATTCTCTATCTCCACATCAAGCGTGTTCTGCCCTGAGCTTTCCGGATGCGGCACGCACTGGATCGTGAATCCGTCTGCACAGTCTGAAAATCCCTCCTTTTTGCCCAAATCACTCTTCAAATCCTTTCTGGTAGCCCCCGTACCACATTCTGAAACCAATAGACTGTTCACGAATGAACCGTTATTCATTCTGTCAAGTAATGTATTGATAGAGCGAAAACATCTTTTGCGTATTTAGCTAACATTTACAAATAGGCTGTAAGACCTGTTGCCAGTCGTATTTTCGAGAGTCTACTATTCGGCTTAGATCGACCGGGTTCCACTGAAAGAATCCGGATTCATGTCCACTGTGCAGTTGTTTCCAAGTTCACAGAGTTTCACCAACGAGCGGCGCTTACCGGCGCCTGCGTACGGAGTGTCTCGTCATGGCATGGTATGCCTACTGCATCGGTGAAAAACAGGCCTTTCCTGAAATTTCTCGCCACCGCAAACCTGTTCCCTTGGAATCCATCCACGGCGTCAGCGGGAATCAGGTCTTTCTCTACCCCGCCAGCGACTTGGCTATAGTTGTCAGTGAACACAACCCCGCGGACCCCCTCACCCAGAAGTCTGGCGTGGACCACGCCAGGGTCATCGCAGAATGCTTCCAGCATTCCACCGTGCTCCCCTTCCGGTTCGGAACCGTCTTCAATGATGATGAGAGCCTGCGCAAGTCCATCCGCTCCAACCAGCGCCAATTCCTAGGCAACATCGACAAGCTTCGCGGCAAGACCGAGATGCACCTGAAGATCTTTGTCGACGACTGCTGTGGCCGAGCCGTTGACCGCAACCTGCCGGCGGAGAGCGTGGGGCGCGAATATCTCTCCAATCTGCGTGAAAACGCCTCTCGCCAACGCGAGCGACAAACCCGCGCCCGCGCCGTCAGCTTCCAGATGCACCGCCTCTTCCTGCCTCTCGACGAAGAGGTCAGTTGCCGCCTTACGGAAAGCGGCAGAATGGTTCTGGATATAGCCCACCTCATCGACCGTAAATTCGTGGAGCGCTATCAGAACAAGTTCTCCACCACCAGCGCCACCATGCGCGAGTGCCAGATGCAGATCTCCGGCCCCTGGCCGCCCTACCACTTCGTCCACAAGCTTACCCGGGGAGTACACCAGCAGCCTCAGCCTGCCGTGCCCGTACAAGCGCCGGCCATCATAGTTGCTGACACACCGATCATCCAGCTCACAGAACCGCTTTCGGCTCTGGCCTGAAGCATTTTTGAGCTTTGGACACTTAGCGCAGAACTAGAAAGCCCCGGCCATAGCCGGGGCTTTCTAGTTCTGTCTGCGATCCCACTCTTAGGGCGTGTTCGCGCTCTTGCGCCGAGTCAACACGAAAGACTTGCGGCGATCCTTGGAAGCGTGGTCGATCTGTTTCCAGAACCCCACAAAGTAGTCGATAGCCGAGATGCTTGAAACCAGCACCGCGAAGTAGATGGCGGCAATAGCGATCCACCTGACCGGAACGATCAGCACCCCAAACTGCCATTGATCCCAATGATGCGCGAAAATTACTGAAACCACTGCAAAAATCTGGATGAATGTCTTCAACTTGCCCAGATCGCTCGCCTGGATGGTGAATCCCTCAGTCGAAGCAATCGAGCGCAATCCAGAGACGAGAAACTCGCGGCCAATCAGCACCACGACAATCCATACCTTCATGATCTGCGGGCAATACCCCACCAGCGCCACTAACGCTGCGGTCACCATGATCTTGTCGGCAATCGGGTCAAGCAGCATCCCCATCGTGGTGATCTGCTTGCGCTTGCGCGCCAGATAGCCATCCAGGCCGTCGGTAATCGAGGCCAGTATAAAAAGTACCGCCGCGGCAATTTCCTGCCCGCCATGCGCTTGCCAGGGGTAATGCGGTGACAGGATCCACAGCAGCAGCGGAATCATGACGATCCGGCTCATCGTGATGGAATTAGGCAGATTCATGGCTGCTATGGGTCACCAGGACCAAGGGTCCTTCATCTCTCTTTGGCTCTGATCCATTATTGCACCGGAAGACGATAGGACGCGCCTTCCCTTCCTATCGCCCCTGACAACAACAGCGGAATGGGGTTTGGCCCATCCCGCTGTTATTTCCTGCGCAAATTGAAAACGGATCAGGCGTAGATGCCGCGCTGTTTGATGGTATAAGCCACGCGGTCGATCGCCAGCATGTACGCAGCAATGCGATTGTTCACGTTGTGGGCCTCGGAATAGCGCACCACATCGTCAAAGCTGTCGCGCAAAATGGTTTCCAGTTGCTCGTTGACGACAGCTTCTTTCCAGAAGTATCCCTGCCGATCCTGTACCCATTCGAAGTAGCTGGCCGTCACGCCGCCGGCGTTGGCCAGAATGTCGGGCACAACAAAAATCCGCTTTTCCGCTAAAATCTCATCCGCTACTGCTGTGGTCGGGCCGTTGGCCCCTTCCACCACAATCCGCGCCTTGATCTTGTCGGCATTGCGGCTGGTAATCACATTCTCCGTCGCAGCGGGAATGAGAATGTCGCAATCGGAAATGATCAATTCCTCGCTGGGCATGGCCTCCGCGCCGCTAAAGCCCAGTGTCGTCCCGTTGCGCTGCTTGTACTCGTTCAGTTGGTGAATGTCGATACCGTTGGGGTTCGACAGCCCACCATCCTTCTCGGCAATGCCCACGATCTTGTAGCCCTGCTCCATCATCAGGCGCGCGGCATTCGAACCCACGTTGCCGAATCCCTGGATCACCACGCGGCAGCCTTCGATTGGCATATTCAGGTAACGCAGGCTCTCCCCGCAAACCACCGTCACACCGCGCCCGGTGGCTTCCGTACGGCCGCGCGAGCCACCAATGTTCACCGGCTTGCCCGTAACCACGCTGGTCACCGTGTGCCCCACGTGCATCGAGTAGGTGTCCATGATCCACGCCATGGTCTGCTCATTGGTGTTCACGTCCGGCGCTGGAACATCCTTTTCCGGTCCGATGAAATCGATAATCTCCGAGGTATACCGGCGCGTCATACGCTCCAGTTCACCGCGACTCATTGCCTTCGGATCGCAAATCACCCCACCCTTGGCGCCGCCAAAGGGGATATTGACCACGGCGCACTTCCACGTCATCCAACTGGCCAGCGCTCGCACTTCGTCCAAATTCACGTTCGGCGCAAAGCGGATACCGCCCTTGGCCGGACCGCGCGCGATCGAGTGCTGCACCCGAAAACCTGTGAACATCTCGATCCGGCCGTCATCCATACTGACCGGAAAGTGCACGATGATCTCGCGCGCCGGGGAGCTGAGTACCTTCCACAAACCTGGGTCAAGGTTCAGCTTCCGCGCCGCAAATTCGAATCGCGCGCTTTGTGCTTCCCAGGGGTTGATTTCCTGATCCAACGTAACTGCCGGGTTCAACGTCGACATAAATTTCTCCAATTCCAGTTTGCCTGCCGCCAAGCGCCTCAGACCCCGGAGTTCCTTCCCTCCGCGAGCCCCATCGGCCCATCCTTGACGCAGTCAGGAATACTCCGTCTTGACGAAGCATCCCCTTTCCGGCGCTCATTTTCTCCGGCCGGCCAGTTCGGTCTGCGGTTTCCACCCCACTAGCCCAAACCCCAGTGAGTCTAGGCTAGCCAACCAGCGCCGTCAAGCTGCCCGGTACCAGAGTTGGAAACCCCTTTCCTACCAGAGCCGCCTCTCTCCAGTATCAGGTCCGCCACATAAGGAAGTATAAAAAATGCGCGCCACTGCGACTCATAGCCATTTCTGCGATCAATAATCTGGCCCTTCTCCGCTTCCGGCCAGATTACACTGGGTTTGTGAAGACCTCAGCCCATCCTGTCCAGCCCAGCCGCAAAGAGTTCCTGGCGCTCGCCAAAGAACACACCCTCGTCCCTGTCTGCCGCACCTTGCTCGCCGACCTGGAAACCCCGGTCTCCGCCTTCCTCCGCGCCGCCTGGCCAGAGCGCGAGTGTGTTCTGCTGGAGTCAGTGGAGGGTGGCGAACAAGTGGGCCGCTACACCTTCATCGGGCTCACCCCCTACAAGCGCATCGTCTCCCGCGGGCGCGACATCACTATTACCGAAGGCAAGCGGGTCATCGAGATCGAAGACGACATCTTTGCCGTGCTGCGCCGCGCCCTCAGCGGCCACAAGCCAGCCCGGCTACCCGGCCTGCCTCCCTTCACCGCCGGAGCCGTGGGTTTTTTCTCCTACGATGTAATTCGCCAAATCGAGCGCCTGCCCGAACTGGCCAAGAATGAACTCGGCGTCCCCGACGCCTGCCTGCTCTTTTTTGACGAGGTTTTGGCTTTCGACCATGTGCGCAAGCAGATATGGCTGGTGGTCACCGCCGATGTCACCCGCGGCAACCCGGCTAACGCCTATGAAAAGGCTGTAGAGCGGCTCGACAAGCTGGAGAAGCGCCTCGCTCAACCACTGCCCAAGCTCCCAGTTCAGCCCGCCCACGGAAAGCTCAAAGTCACCCACCGCACTCCCAAAAAGCAGTTCCTGGCCGGAGTCGACCGCATCAAGCAGTACATTGTCGCCGGAGACATCTTCCAGGCCGTTCTCTCCCAGCGCTTGGATGTCGAACCGGAAGTCGATACCTTCCAGGTCTACCGCGCCCTGCGCACAGTCAACCCCAGCCCCTACCTCTTCTTTCTGCGCTGCACACCCGACGGACCGCTCGGTGGACAGCAGAACAAATCTGGAAACTCCTCCAAGAAGTCAAAACGGCCGGAGACCATCGAGCTGGCCGGCTCCTCGCCGGAACTGCTGGTGCGCGTTCACGAGGGCAAAGTCGAGTACCGACCCATCGCCGGCACCCGCCCCCGCGGCGCAACCGAAGCGGAAGACCAGATCCTCGCCGACGAAATGATCCACGACGAGAAAGAGCGTTCCGAGCACGTCATGCTAGTGGACCTGGGACGCAACGACGTCGGCCGGGTCAGCGAGTTCGGCTCCGTCAAAGTCGACAAGCTCATGTTCATCGAGCGCTACTCTCACGTCATGCACATCGTCAGCTCCATCTCCGGCCTCCTCAAGCGCAAGTTGACAGCCGTCGATGCCCTGCGCGCCTGCTTCCCCGCCGGAACCCTCTCCGGCGCTCCCAAGGTCCGCGCCATGGAGATTCTCGAAGAACTGGAACCCGCCCGCCGCGGCACCTACGGCGGCACGGTGCTCTACGCGGACTTCTCCGGCAATCTCGACTCCTGCATCGCCATCCGCTCCTTGATGACCACCAACGGCAAGGGCTACGTCCAGGCCGGCGCTGGCATCGTCGCCGACTCCGTCCCCGAACTCGAGTACCAGGAGTCGCTCAATAAGGCCCAGGCCGTCATCCGCGCCGTCGAGCGCGCCCGTGAGCTGTAGTGCATAGTTCACCTTTGAGCTTGAGAACATAATCATGAGGGCAGCTTCAATTTATTTTTGTGAAAGGCATTCCATGCCCATTCGTCACTCGCACACGCTGCTCCTGAGCGCCTTGGCTGCCCTTTCCCTGCTTTGCCTCGGCTCTCTTGCTCTTCCTGCCCAGCAACTCGCCCCGCAGGCCATCATTCACCAGATTGACGCCTCCGTGCAGGCCCGGATTGACGGCATCGCCTCCTACTCCGTCAACGAGCACTATGCCGTCTACCGCAACAGCGACGAAGCTCACCCCGTAGCTGAAATGATGGTCAGAACGGACTACAAAAACGGTTCGGGCAAGTCCTACACCATCCTCTCCCAAAGCGGTTCGTCGCTTGTGCGCAGCCAGGTGTTGGGCCGAATTCTCGAAAACGAAAAGCTCATGAGCCAGCCCGACAACCGCAGGCAGGCCGTGGTCACTTCCGCCAACTATGAAATGAAGCTCAAATCCGACGAGAAACAAAAAATGGATGGAAGAGAATGCCTGGTCCTTTCCATCACCCCCCGGCGCCCCAGCCCCTTTCTCTTCACTGGAACCCTGTGGGTCGACGCCCGGGATTACTCCATCGTCCAGCTGCAGGGCATGGCAGCCAAAAGTCATTCCATGCTCACCGGCCCCGCGCAGGTCGCTCGGCAGTACGCAAACGTGGACGGCTTCCCCATGGCCACCCATGCCCGAGCCGTGTCCAACAGCATGTTGCTCGGCCAGACCATCGTCAAAATCGACTACCAGGGCTACTCCATCCAGCAGCCTCCTACCAAATGAATCCGCTCCCTAATCTGTTTGCTTCGAGGCTCGGGAAGCGAAACACTAGAGATCGTTAGCACCACCGCGGATAGCCCCGTGACACAGTGCCCTGCAAAGCGTTACCCTGATGGGTACCCGCGTCCGACGCGCCAAGGAGCAATTCGACCCCCATGCCTATCCAAACCACACCCAACATCTGGCACAACGGCAAGCTCATCCCCTGGGAGCAGGCCAACATCCACGTCATGAGCCACGTGGTTCACTACGGCTCCTGCGTATTTGAAGGGATTCGCTGTTACAACCAGCCTCAGGGAGCGGCGATCTTCCGCCTGCCCGAGCACATGCAGCGCCTGCTGGACTCCGCCAAGATCTATCGCATGGAAGTCCCCTACGACCTTGAGGAACTCTGCGCTGCCGTGGTCGACGTGGTTGAAGCCAATAGCGTTTCCCCCTGCTACATCCGGCCGATCATCCTTCGCGGCTATGGCGAAATCGGCGTCAGCCCCAAGGGGTCGCCTATTGAGGTCTATATTGCCAACTTCCCGTGGGGCAAGTACATCGAAGGCACCGGGGGAGCAGATGTCTGCGTCTCCAGTTGGAACCGTATGGCCCCCAACACGCTGCCTTCTCTGGCTAAGGCAGGCGCCAACTACATGAACTCCCAGCTCATCCACATGGAGGCTGAGGAGAACGGCTACGCGGAGGGCATCGCGCTCGACGTCAACGGCCTCATCAGCGAGGGCTCTGGCGAGAATGTCTTCGTCGTCCGCAACGGCGTGCTGTACACACCGCCCCTGGCCAACTCGGCCCTCTCTGGCATCACCCGCGACAGCGTGCTCACCATCGCCCGCCATCTCGGCCTGACAGTCACTGAGCAGGCCCTGCCGCGCGAACTGCTCTACATCGCCGACGAAGTCTTCTTCTCTGGCACCGCCGCCGAGGTTTCTCCCATCCGCTCGGTCGACCGCATCGTCGTCGGCGACGGCAAGCCCGGCGAAATCACCAAGAAGATCGCCGATGAGTTCTTCGGCATCGCCAGCGGCCTCAAGCCCGACCGCTTCGGTTGGCTCACGCCGGTCAAGCTCAACCTTCCCGAGCCGGTTGCCAAGTAGTTTCAACCCATCCCAATCGCAGCATCGAGCGGCCCCTTCCTTGGGCCGCTCGTTTGTTTTGCGGCGAACATATTTCTCCCACTTCACCGCGCCAACCCAAGCCGCCGCTTCGTATAATCGTGACCATGAAAGCAATCGCGACGGTTCCAGTTTTGTGTGCGGTTTTGTGTGCCAGCCTGCTTGTCCATGCCCAAACGCCAGCGCCCAAGCGTGCTCCTGGCAAGGCCACTCACGCCGCTGCGGGCGCGCGTCCGTCCCTGCTCAATCCGGCATCGCTCACGGCCAAAGCGCCCGCGGTGTACAAGGCGCAGTTCACCACCAACATTGGCAGCTTCGTCGTCGAAGTCCATCGCGACTATGCGCCGCTCGGCGCGGACCGCTTTTACAACTTGGTCCGCAATGGATACTTCACCAACGCGGCCTTCTTTCGCGTGGTGCGCGGCTTCGTCGTGCAGTTCGGACTCAGCGCCAATCCTGCGGTCAACAAGGTCTGGCATACAGCCACAATCCCCGACGATCACGTCGTGCAGAGTAACAAGCGCGGAAGCATCGTGTTCGCTTCTGCTGGACCGAACACGCGCACAACGCAGCTCTTCATCAACTATGCCGATAACACCAGCCTCGACCGTCAGGGATTCGCGCCTTTCGGCACCGTCGTTCAAGGCATGGACGTGGTCGACAAGATCTTTCCCGGCTATCGCGATACGCCTCGCCAAGACCTAATTACCAGCCAAGGCGACGCTTACCTGAAAGCCAATTTCCCAGACATCGACCGGATCAAGCTGGCTCGGATCCTTCCCGCGGTTCCGCCCGCAACGCACGCTCCCGCAGCGAAGCCCGTGAAGCGCTAGAAACGGGTCAGATTTGAAGCAAAACGGGGAGTTTTTGGCCGAAAATCGCTCGAAAACGGTCAAAAAGCGGGCAAAATTGGGCTTTTTTTGAGGGCATTCGAGCGAGTTTAGTCCTTCGTAAGCTATTCATTCTGTGCAATTTATATACATATTTACGGCTATAACAGGAGTTGCACATTAGGGGGAGGGGGTGGGGGTATTGGCGGTACATTGGGTGCAAATAGAGGTCATCTTGCACCGAGTACCACACTAGCCCTCTGCCAGTGTGCGCCACGCGAGAGGAATTGTCGGCAAGCCGGACCGAACGGGAGGCATTGCCTTCGACCTTTGCCCTCGGCGCAGCTTTCATGCATACCAAAGTTTATTGGCGACCAACAGATAGCCGGTTTGCCGGTCATCCGCCAATACTGAGTAGATATCTCAGGAGCTTTTTGCCACTATCCAACTCAGAGGGAATTATCCTCTCACGATATGCGCGTTGGCAGAGATTCGTAAATTGGAATCATAAGTCTGTTACGAAATCGAAAGGTTTGGTATATATAGTGCAGCGTGTTCGCTAATCCAAGATCTTCGGAGCTTTCCATGAGCGTCGTGCGTCTCGCCGCCTCGGTTCTAGCTACGTCGCTTCTTCTCGTCTTTGCTGGATGCGTGCATCCAAATGTTCAACAAAAGCCCGCGACAATGACTGCACCCGGAATCATCATCCTGGATCCAGATAAGGTACAGACCAAGGACGAGATAGCGAAGGCTCTGGCGCAGGTCGCCAAGGACTATCGCACTCACGCAGATAGCGGGCAATTTGCGCAGGCGAAGATCGATCGTAATCGGTTCGTATTCACCATTATGGGCCAGATTGAAGCTAGCTACGGTGACTTCGAGCATAGCTTTCGCAGTAGGCGCGCGGCCGTCGAAACAATCACCGACGCGGCGCTACTGGGTGTATCCGCTGCAGCTACCGTTGTCGGCGAAGCGGGGATCAAGGACATGCTTTCAGCTGCAAGCGTGGCTGGAAACGGCACACGACTTTCCGCGGAGAAGAACTTCTTCAACGAGGAAGGCACGATCGCGTTACTGACGCAGATGAGAGCGTCGCGAAGCACGATTGAAGCACAGATCATCAAGCGGTGTGGCGACGAAGTTACGTCCTACTCACTGGAGGAGGCATGGAAGGATCTGAACAGGTACGTCAATGCCGGATCTGTCGAATCCGCGATGATTCAGCTCGCGGCAAATGCGGGAAGCCAGAATGTGGCTGCGCAACAGAAGTTAGAAGACGCCATTGCATCGGTAACAGTTGCAGCAAGCCAACAGAATGTTGTGGACTCTAGAAAAGTGATGACAATCGCGGCAGCTCTCATGGATGCGATACAGGGGAAGAATGGATCGACGCCGGATCTAGCAGAGGCGCAAAAGGCTGCCGATGCTATTACGGTAATCCTGAAGAGTGTGAGCGCCGCACCGCCCGATGGAACAAAACCCGCCCAGCTTCCAGATCTTTTGCAAGCTAAGTTGGACGCTGCTCCTGGCGATGCTGTTTTGAAAGGAAAGCTCTTCACCGCGCTTAGTACTGCGCCAGCCCAGTTTGGAGGAACAGGAAAATGATAGGCGATATCAAATACTCAGCCAGTTGGACGATTGACGAACTGGCGCGCACCTGTAAGGAAAATGAGAACTACTCTTTTGCGGCATTGACCGCGCTGCGGTCCTCGGATCCCGCGGCAAACATCGCCAGTTTCACCAGGACCAACCCAAGGGCGCTTTTGAACGATTTGGTGATTGTTGCCAAGGGGACCAAACCGGCCTCAGCAACGCTCTTGTTTTCAGCGAACATCTACGTGCAAAATGTGCTGACGGACGTGGATGTGTATCGGATGAACTGACGCCTCCACCACTATGCAAAGCATGAGTGTGGCCCATATCTCGTTTTTGAGGCATGAGAAGCGGGAAGCTGGCGGTCGAATTTCCAGGGGCTGAAAATTGCAATATGGGAAAGCACGCCCTTCGCCTCAACACCATTCGCCCCACTCGCAGTATCCAACACTGGCCCCACCGCAGGCGCCCAATTCACTGGATCGAAACACACGCGGCGGTTGGGTTATTTATCATGCAATCATGCGTCTGCGTGCGTTTCACCCCAAGCCCCTCCTTGCCTTCTTCTCGGCTGTTCTGCTGGCTCTTCTTTTGCCCCTGACGGCTCCGGCCCAGGCTTACGTTGGCAAGCCCAAGCTGATTGTCGTTGTGGTCATCGACCAGTTCCGCGGGGACTACCTGCAGCGCGACCGCGCCGAGTTCAAGGGACGGGGCTTCCGGCTCTTCCTGGATCAGGGCGCCAACTTCTCCGATTGCTACTACGACTATGCCAATACCAAGACAGCACCGGGGCACGCCACCATCGGGACCGGAGCCTATTCCGATGGCCACGGCATCGAGACCAATGAGTTTTGGGACGCCTCCCGCTCCTTCGAGCACAAGGTCAGTTCGGTGGAAGACGAGCGCTACCAGTTGGTCGATCTGCCCGCCGCCTCCATCCCGGCCAACCAGCCGGGCGCGCCCGACGATGCGCTGAAGTACGTGATTGGCTCCTCGCCGCGCAACCTGCGGGCCACGACCTTTGGCGACGAGTTGCGACTGGGTACACAGGGCCGCGCACGGGTCTTCGGCATCTCACTGAAGGACCGCGCGGCGATTTTGCCTGCTGGTCAGGCGGCCAACGGCGCTTTCTGGATCGACACCGCCAGCGGCCAGTTCACCACCTCGACCTATTACATGGAGCACCTGCCGGAGTGGGCCACCGCCTTCAACACCAGCGGCCGCGTGAACGAAGCCGCCCGCGAGGCCAAGGTGGAGGGGACGACGCAGTTCTTTGAGCTGGTGGGCCGCACGCCCGCTGCCAACCGCTACGAGCTGGACTTTGCCCGCGCGCTGATCACAGGGGAAAAGCTCGGCCAGAACGGCGTGACCGATTTGCTGGTGGTTTCGCTTTCGCCCAACGACATTCAGGGGCACCAGTTCGGCCCCGATTCCGACTCCGAAGAGGAGATGATTCTCAGCCTGGATCGCGACCTGGACAGCTTTTATTCGTGGCTGGACAAGACCGTGGGCCTGAAGAACGTGTGGCTGGCGCTGACCGCGGACCACGGCATTGCGCCCATCCCAGCGGAGGCCGCCAAGCTGGGCATCCATTCTGGCATCCTCAACACCAAGATTCTCTACGCCAAGCTGAACACGGAATTGAACGCGCGCTTCTCACCCGGCAAGAAGACGGAGTACCTGCTGGCTGGCGCTGATCTGCCTTACATCGTGCTGGACAAGCGCGCTTTTGAGAAGGCCGGGATCAGCGAGACCGCCGCCGAAGAGGCCGTGGCCGCGCTGCTGCCCGCCGATGTGGCCGCACAGGCTCCGCAGCCGGACGGGCCTTTGCCGCTTCAGCATCGCCTTGCGCCCGCGCCGCAGGTGGCCGGTGTGTATACGCGCTTGCAGCTGGCTCACGGCCAGTTGCCGCCTTCGGAGATGGGCCGCGTGCTGGCTCACAGCTACGCCGAGCACGGCAACTGGTATGTGATGCTGCTTCTGGATGCCTACCAGATGGCCGGGTCGGGCGGCTGGGAAGGGACCACGCACTTTAGCCCCTGGTCCTATGACCGGCATGTGCCGCTGGCCTTCTACGGTGCGCCCTTTGTGGCGGGCGAATATCATGAGCGGGTTGCGCCGGTCGATCTGGCGGCTACGCTGGCTTCGCTGGCGGGGGTGAATCAGCCTTCGGCGGCTGTGGGCCGCGTGCTTACGGAGGCGCTCAAGCCCACACACGCGGAACAGCAATAGGGTCAGACCAGCCATTGGGATTTTGCGACGGCAGCCAAGCCGCTCACGGTAAACTAAGAGCAGCTATCCGATCTCTGACAAAGGAAGACTGCCGAGCGTGAAACCCGATATGAAAGTGACGTTGGCTGGCATCGAGCTGGTCAATCCGGTGATCGCCGCCAGCGGCACGTTCGGCTACGGCATCGAGTTTGAAGAGATTGTGGCGCTGGAGCGGATCGGCGGCTTCGTCACCAAAGGCATCTCGCTCGGGCCCATGCCTGGGCATCCCGCGCCACGCATTGTGCAGACGGCTGCCGGCATGCTGAACGCCATCGGACTGCAGAACGTGGGCGTCGAGGACTACCTCCAGCGCAAGCTGCCGCCGCTGGCCCGCTATCCGCTCTGCAAGGTCATCGTCAACGTGTTCGGCTACACAGTGGGCGAGTACATCGCGGTCATTGAGCAGCTCAACCTGGCCGAGGGCATCGCCGCCTATGAACTGAATGTCTCCTGCCCCAATGTCCACGCAGGCGGCATGGCCTTTGGCGCCGATGCAAGCTCGCTGGAATACCTGGTGGGCCGCGCCAAGGCAGCTTCGCGGCGTCCACTCATCGTGAAGCTCTCGCCGAACGTCACCTCCATTGCCCATATGGCCCAAGTGGCCGCCAATGCCGGTGCGGACGCGGTCAGCCTGGTCAATACCTTCATGGCCATGTCCATCGATGCGGAGACACGCCGCCCGCGCCTGAGCAACGTCACCGGAGGCCTCTCGGGACCGGCCATCAAGCCCATCGCGTTGCGCATGGTCTACGAGACGGCGCGCGCCGTCACAATCCCCATCCTCGGCATGGGCGGCATTGTGACACCGGAAGATGCTGTGGAGTTCCTGCTGGCCGGAGCTACCGCCATCCAGGTGGGCACAGCCAGCTATGCCGACCCACGCGCAGCAGAGACGCTGGCCCACGGCCTGGAATCCTGGTGCCACAGACACGGAGTCGAAAAGGTCTCCAGTTTGACCGGCGCACTGGAAGTTCCCCGCACCTGAGCCGTCGCCCCTGCCAGATGCCCGCTCGGCGCGCTATCATTTTCCGATGAAACACTTGCTTCGCTTTGCTGCCGCTACCGCAATCTCAATGACCTTCTGTTTTGCCCAAGCACAACAGACTGCGCCTGCTGTCACTGCCCAACCAGCCGCTCACCCGGCTGCTTCGCTCATCAACGGGTATCAGCCCGTCTGGTGGAAGGAAGCCGTCGTCTACCAGATCTACCCGCGCAGTTTCCAGGACTCTAACGGAGACGGCATCGGCGACCTGAATGGCATCACACAGCATCTGGATTATCTGCAGAAGCTGGGCGTCAATGTCATCTGGCTTTCGCCGCACTACGACTCGCCCAACGCCGACAACGGCTACGACATCCGCGACTACCGTAAGGTCATGAGCGAGTTCGGCACCATGGCCGACTTTGACCGCATGCTGGCCGCCATCAAGACCCGCCACATGCGCCTGATCGTCGATCTCGTCGTCAATCACAGCTCCGACGAGCACCACTGGTTTGCCGAGTCGCGCTCCTCCAAAGAAAATCCATACCGCGACTATTATTTCTGGCGCGACGGCCGTCCGAATCCCGCCGACCCGGCTCACCCGCTACCGCCCAACAACTATCCCAGCTACTTCTCTGGATCAGCCTGGCAATACGACGCGACAACGCAGCAGTTCTATCTGCATCTGTTTGCCGCCAAGCAGCCTGACCTGAACTGGGACAATGCCAAGGTGCGCGAAGACGTCTACTCCCTGATGCGCTTCTGGCTCGACAAGGGCGTCGACGGCTTCCGCATGGACGTGATCCCGCTGATATCAAAGCAACCAGGCCTGCCCGACCTGACCGCCGAGCAAATGAAGGATCCCTCGCGCATCTGGGCCAACGGGCCACACCGCGACGAGTACTTGCAGCAGATGAATCGCGAAGTGCTGTCGAAGTACGACGCGATGACCGTCGGCGAAGCGCTGGGCATCACCCTGCCGGAGCAGACGCAGATCGTCAACAGCGAGCGCCACGAGCTGAACATGATCTTCAACTTCGACGCTGTGCGCCTGAATCGCGGCGCAAACTACACCGCGCGACCCTGGACGCTGCCGGAGTTGAAGGCCATCTACGACAGCCACGCGCGCGTACTGGGCAAGGCTGACTGGGACACGGTCTTTCTTTCCAACCACGACAATTCACGGCTGGTTTCCAACTGGGGCGACGACTCCACGCCCGAGTTCCGCACACGCTCGGCCAAGCTGCTTGAGACCATGCTGCTCACCCTGCGCGGCACGCCGTTCCTTTACCAGGGCGACGAACTGGGAATGACCAACTATCCCTTCACGCGCTTCGACCAGTTCGACGACATCGAAGTGAAGAACCTGTACAAGGCCACCGTGCTGACCGGGCAGATGCCGGAGGCGCAGTTCGTCGCAGAGACGCAGCGCTTTGGCAGGGACAACGCGCGCACCCCCATGCAGTGGAGCGGCGCGCCCAACGCCGGATTCGCACCCGCTGCCGCCAAGCCCTGGCTCGCCGTCAATCCCAACTACACGGCCATCAACGCTGCTCAGGAACTGGCCGATCCGGAATCCATCTACCACTACACGCAGCGCGCCATTGCTCTGCACCACGCGCACCTGGCCTTGGTCTATGGCGACTACCAGGACCTCGACCCAACCCACTTGCAGGTCTACGTCTACACCCGCACGCTCACCGAGCCGGGCAAGCCGGACCAGCGCTTCCTGGTGGTGCTGAACTACGGCCAGAAGCCTGTCGAATACACGCTGCCTGGGGGCATCAAGGCTGGCAAACTTCTGCTGGCCAACATTCCCGGCACAACCGAAGCCGGCGCAACCCTCCACCTCGCCGCATGGGAGGCACGGGTCTACAGTTACTAACTCTCATCGCTTGAAGTGGTACCAATGCTGCTTTCTCATGTCCCGTTTTTGAGGCCTGGGAAAGCAGATTGTCCGGTATGCAGGTGGTCTATTGGTAACTGTTCACTGGCCATAACGTGACATATCTGGACTGATCCACGCGCAGAGTTCACACTACCCCTAAAATCAGCCATCTCATTGATCGCTGTTTTCGCGAGGCGCGGATACCTGTCGTCCCGCTTCGCGGCCGGTTGCCAGCACCAAACCTCGCAACCAGCCATGCGCCGGATCGGCGTCGAGGCGTGGGTGCCACATTTGTGAGACCGTAATCGCCTCGCCAACAGCCGAGCTCATATCGCTTGGCACGCCGCCCAGTATGCCTCAACTTCTCTACGACTAGGAATTGTGACGCGAAACTCGCTGGCCTTAGCATCAGGACCAGCCTGGCCCATTTGCGGGACTAATGCTATCCAGGAACTCCTTCTTCGACTACCCTTCAGCGTAGAGTCAATTTGCGACTGGGGACGGGTAAGCGGTTGACGAAGATGCTGACTGAATGATACACAGATAGCTACTAAGTTTTCGCTTACTGTATCGTTGACTTCGTCAAGAGTTCTCAAGCCCAGTTGCAATTGAGTTGCCCGTATATGCATTCCACAATGGGAAAAAGGATTATGCAGATAACCGTCACACGTTCGAACACGAGCCCCGTTTCGGTGCCGCTGATCCAGGGCGGAGCGCTGGTGCCCTTCGCTCTCGTCACTTCGCTGTTTTTTCTGTGGGGCATGCCGAACAACCTCAACGATGTGCTGATCCGCCAGTTCATGAAGTCGTTCGAAATCTCGCGCTTTCAGGCGGGACTGGTGCAGTCGGCTTTTTACATGGGCTACTTTCTGCTTGCCACGCCGGCCGCACTGTTGATGCGCCGATATGGATATAAGCTTGGAATCATCTGCGGCCTGTTGCTGTTTGGCACTGGCTGCTTTCTGTTCTGGCCCGCGGCGCAGATCGGCCGGTACTCGTTCTTTCTTGGCGCCTTGTTTGTTATCGCCAGCGGGCTTTCCTTCTTGGAAACGGCGGCCAATCCATTTATTGCCCAGTTGGGCGATCCGGAGAGCGCGGCGCGGCGGCTGAACTTAGCGCAATCGTTCAACCCGGTGGGCGCGATCGCCGGAGCGCTGATCGGTACGCTGTTTATCTTTTCCGGTGTGGAGCTG
>Ga0255354_1000729_pt1 | contig 20308 bp, 16 predicted proteins | sample HBST50metaG_FD_189942 | JGI IMG/M metagenome (GOLD analysis project Ga0255354, IMG submission 189942) | Peat soil microbial communities from Stordalen Mire, Sweden - H.B.S.T50 | ecosystem: Environmental > Terrestrial > Soil > Wetlands > Peat | place: Sweden: Norrbotten County, Stordalen Mire...
CCGATACCGTCCACGACTTGATCTGTGCCATCCTGAACCGTATCTTCACCCAACTTGCACCCTCTGCTTCCGGCTATTTGCCTGCACGTATCAGGTTCGACACTATTTACGGATAAGTTCTAAGTATTTTCGGGCCGGATCAATAAGGCTACAACTTATCCATCTCCAAAGAGATCGTCGATCTTCTGCCGCAGTGCCGTAACTTCCTGCCGAAGTTCCGCCAGCGTCGTTTCCAATTGCGTAATTCGCTCCTCGTGGCCCGCGTCCTGATCCGATAACTGCCCGGCTTCGCGTTTCACGAAGGCCGGCTCAGCAGCGGCCGGAACAGGCAGCGACTCCACCGCACCCGACAGCAGATGCGCGTAGCGCGATTCCTTGGTCCCCGGTTGGCGCGGCAGCACGGCCACCAGTGCCGGTTCGCGCTCCATCAGCTTTTGCAAGCCGGCCAGCACCTCGCCGATTTCGTCAAAGCGGTGCATCCGCTCGGTACGCCCGCGCAGTTCGCCCGGAGTCTGCGGGCCGCGCAACAGCAGTACGCAGAGCAGCGCCGTCTCTGCGCGGCTGAAGTTGAAGGCCTCGCCCAACCAATGCTCATACTTGGTCACCCGCCCATCGGCCCCGCGCGCGCGTCCGGCCAGATGCAGATCCTCCAGGCCGTGCAAAGCCAGGCGGACCGCCTCTTCGTCCAAGTCCATCACCGGCTCGCGATTCGAGCGCTGGTTGCAGGCGTTGATGAGCGCGTTGAGCGAGAGCGGATAGTAGTCCGGGGTGGTAACTTCCTTTTCAGCCAGAGCGCCCAGAGCGCGGGCTTCAGCAGGAGTAAGAAATATGGGGTCGGTCAAAGGCATGGGTCTATTCTGCCATTTGCTGCACTGCTTTCCCACCCATTTCGCAAAGAGCGCGAAATGGATGGGGCACCCAGTTTCTGCAGCACGATATTTGCACCCGGTTTCTACATCGCTAAACTTCTACGCCGCTTCCTCCGCCACCGTCTCCCGGTCGCGGGTGAGCAGGAAGTAGACCACTGGCGTCACCACCAGGCTGAGCACCATCGAGATGCCCAGGCCGCCAATCACGGCGATGGCCAGCGGTTGCAGCATCTGCGAGCCCGCTCCCAGCGCAAAGGCCAGCGGCAGCATTCCGCATACAGTGGCCAGGGCGGTCATGACGATAGGCCGCAGCCGCCGTTGCGCCGCATGCAGCATGGCTTCCCGCGCCGTGGCGCCCTCGGAGCGGAACCTCTCATCCGCGTCGAGCAGCAAAATTCCGTTTTTGGCTACGATGCCGATGACCATGATGAGGCCCATGAACGACGCTACGTTGAAGGTGGTCCGCGTCGCCAGCAGGGCCAGAATCACGCCCGAAATCGACAGCACCGACGAGGTCAGAATGGCGATCGGGGCAGGGAAGTTGCGGAACTCGGTCAGCAGCACGCCGAAGACCAGCGCCAGCGCCAACAGCAGCACCCGCAGCAGGTCGCGGAAGGATTTTTGCTGCTCCTCGTAGGTGCCTCCATACTCCACGCGCACCGAAGCGGGCAGATGCAGGCCGGCGACGGTCTGGCGGACCTTGGCCATTCCGCTGCCCAGGTCCGATCCCTCCAGGCGTCCGGTGACCACTACGAGCCGTTGCAGATTTTCGCGCCGGATTTCATTCTGTGGCGGCAACTGCTCAATCTCCGCCAACGAGCCAAGGGTCGCGATATGGCCGGAAGTGCTGTTGAAAACAGTGTTCTGGATCGCGTCCAGTGAGGCTCGATGCTCATCACCCAAGCGCACCCTGATCGTATACGGGCGACCGTTTTGGATCAGCGGATCGGCAGCCGTCACTCCATCCAGAATCGAGGTGGCGTCTTGCGAAACTTCGGCGGGCGTGAAGCCCAGCCGGGCCGCGACGACGGGGTTGATCTGAAAGTTGGTTGCCGGACCGCTGATGGTGTTCTCGATGCCGTTCTGCACATCGACCACGCCGTCGATCTTGCCGATGGCGTCGCCCACACGGGGGGCCAGTTGTTCCAGCATAGCCGGATCGTTGGCAAACAGCTTGATCTGGATGGGTTCCGGCGCATTAGACAGATCGCCGATCATATCCTGCAGCACCTGGGTAAACTCAACGTCCAAAGCCGGCTCTGTAGCTTTGATCTGGGCGCGCACGTCGGCCATCACATCGTCGATGGCGCGGCTGCGCTTGGCCTTCAACTTCACCGTAAAGTCGCCGGTATTGGCCTCGGTCACGGCCGCCAGGCCCATCTGCAAGCCAGTGCGGCGCGATGTGCTCTCCACTTCGGGTGTCTCGCGGAGGATGCGCTCGACGTGCTCCAGAACTCGGTTGGTTTCGGCGAGCGAACTGCCGGGAGGCATGATGTAGTCCAGGATGAAGCCCCCTTCATCCATCTCAGGCAGCAGGTCAGAACCCAGCGCCTGATAGCCTGCCCAAGTGCCCACCACCAGCAGCAGACAGGCTGCACCGAGCCACAGCGGTTTGGCCAGCGACCAGTCCAGCAGTTGGCGATGAACCCGGATTACGGCAGCCATCAGCCGCCCGGTCTTGTCTTCGCGCCGCTCTTCCGCATTGCTGCGCTCGCCCAGCAGCGCCAGGCTCAGCCCCGGCGTCCAGGTCAGGGCCAGCACCAATGAGGTGAGCAGCGCGGCGGTCATGGTGATGGCCAGCGCGCGGAAGAAGCTGCCCGTGACGCCGCTGACCACAACCAGCGGCACAAACACGACCACGGGCGTAATCGTCGAGCCGATCAGCGGGGTGGTGATTTCTTTGAGAGCCTTGCGCACGGCTTCTGCGCGGCGCTCGCCGCTATCGCGGTGGAGCACGATATTTTCCACCACCACAATGGCGTTGTCGATCACCAGGCCGATGGCGGCGGCCAGACCGCCCAGCGTCATCAGGTTAAAGCTCTGGCCGGTCAGCCAAAGCACCAGCACGGTAATCGCGATGGTGACGGGAATGACCAGGCCGGCTATAAGTGAAGAGGTCCAATCGCGCAGAAAGAGAAAGAGAATGATGCAGGCCAGGACGAGCCCAATGAAAATCGCGTCGCGCACGCTGGAAATGCTGTCACGCACAATCTGAGACTGATCGTAAAAGGGTTCAATCCGCACCCCCGCGGGCAGCTTGTGCTTCAGTTCCGCCACTTGCGCGGCCACGGCGTCGGCCACGGCCACGGTGTTACTGGCTGGCTGCCGGGTGATGTTCACCAGCACCGCCTGTTTGCCGTTGGCAGTCACCGTCGTATAGACCGGCATGGGGGCCTGCTCCACCGTGGCCACGTCGGCCACATGCACCGGAGCGCCGGCCGCTGTGGTCTTTACCACCAGTTGCCGCAGTTGATCGGCGTCATGAACCTGCGCACCCACGAGCCCCAGAATCAACTGATGGTTGGCCTCGTACAGGCCGGGCGAATCGACGATGTTGGATGCCTGAATGGCGTTTACCAGATCCGAAATCGTCACGCCGGACGCCTGCAACAGGGCCGGATTTGGAACCACATGAAACTCCGGCACCTGGCCGCCCTGCACGGTAACAGTGCTGACTCCGTCTACGCGGTTCAGCGGCGGCTTCAGGTCGTAGGTGGCTATCTCCCAGAGCCGGGTCTGGGGCACGGTATCCGAGGTCAGGCTGTAGCCGAGTATAGGAAAAGTCGCAAAGGTCAGCCGGTTGGTGGTCACCTTGGCCGTGGGCGGCAGCGTCTGCTCCACCTTGTTGAGCGCCGTATCCACCAACTGGAGGGAGTGGAACATATCCACGTTCCAGTCGAAGAAAAGACTGATCTCCGCCGAGCCGCGGCTGGTGGTGGAGCGCACGGTCTTCAGCCCCGGAACCGCATTTACCGCGTCTTCAATGGGCTTGGTGATGGTTACCTGCATCTGTTCCACAGGCATCACGCCGTTATCGACGCCAATCACCACACGCGGAAAGTTGGTCGCCGGAAAAACCGAGATCGGCACCTGAAAGGCCAGATATACCCCGGCCAGGGTGAGCATGACCACAAAGAAAAAGATGGTGCGCGTGGAACGGGCCAGCCAGAAGGGTTTCGGCCGAGTCACCGTGCCGGCGGTATTGTTGGCCATCAGTCTCCCCCGCCCTTGCCGGCTTCCGGCTTCTTGTCTTCATCCTGGGCAGCGCCCACCTTCACCTTCGTGCCGTCATCCAACCCGTAAGCCCCGCCGGTAATCACCAGATCGCTCGGCACAAGGCCCGCCGTGATCTGCACGTCTTCGGCGTCCTGCAAACCCAGTGTCACCACCTTGCGGTGCGCCGTTCCGTCGGCGCCCACCACCATTACGGACTTGCTCCCGTCCTGCGCGGTCAGAATCGAGGAGGCGGGAATCTTCCATGCCTGCGCATCGGTTCTTCCGGTGATGGAGACCTTCACCGGCGTCCCCACTTTGAACGTGCCGGCCTTGTTGTCGATCTTGAGCCAGACCTCGACGGTCGTGCTGCCGGGGTCCAGCGCCGGGCTGATGAGCGCGACTACTGCTGTGACCGGCTCAGCCACTCCGGGTACGACTACCGAGGCTTCGTCGCCCAGCTTCAGCCGTTGCGCCAGGCTCTGCGCCAGGTGCGCCTTGGCCAGCAGGGTCGATGTATCCATCACCGTTACGAGCGGTGCGCCCGCGGCTGCGGTTTCTCCCGCAAAGAGCGGACGGTCTGTCACTATGCCGCTTATCGGGCTGCGAATCTCCGAATAACTTACCTGGGCCGCGGCGCCCTTGAACTTGCCCTCTGCCGAGGTCAACTGGCCTTGCGCCGACTTCAGCGCCGCCTCTCGGCTCACCTTGCGCATCGAATCCAGGTGCAACTCCGCCGCATGGTAGGCGGCTTGCGCGGCAACCAGCGCGGCCTGCGCCGTATCCAGATCGCGACCGGGAATCGCTCCTTCCGCAAAAAGCTGCTTGCGGCTCTTCACAATGCTCAGATTCAGATCAAGATTGGCCTTGGCCTGCGCCACGTCCGACTCAGCCTTCAATGTATCTTCCGGCACCTGAGCCTTGGTTGCCGTGGCATACGCTGCCTCGGCCGCCATATAGGAGCCCTTGTTGTCCAAGGCAGCCGCAGCCAGGTCGTTGTTCTCCAGAGTCGCCAGCAACTGGCCTTCCTTGACCCGCGCACCCCGCTGCACATAAAACTTGCGCACCGGCGCGCTGACCTTGGGTGCAATGGCGGCCTGGGCCAGCGGCGCCAGAATCGCGTCGGCGGTAATGTGCTCGGCAATCGCGCCTTGTTCCGGATGCTCGGCCTGCACCGTCACCAGCGTCTCCGGCGGAGTGTCCTTCTTGCAGCCCGGCAAAAGGACCACAGGCAGCGCCAGCGCGCCCAGCAAAAGCCAGTCCGTCTTCAGCAAAGCGGTTCCTCTGTACGAATTCATGCTCATCTTCTTGCTCATCATCGGCTCACATCGTTCCTGTAATCGTCTGCAAATCTGCCCGCGCAGCCTGGTAGCGCACTCTTCCGTCTTCACGCGCATTCTCAGCGCCCACAAAGGCGTTTTGCGCGTCCACCACCTCCAGCACCGAGGCCTCTCCCTCGCTGTAGCGCAGCTTGGTCAGCCGCAGGCTCTCCGCTGCCGTGGCAACGCTCGCATCCAGCGAGGCAAGCTGATCGCGCGCCGCGGCAGCCTCGGAGTAGGCCTCGTCCAGCCGCGCAATCAGCCGCCGCTGCGTTGCCGTCAGCGCCACCCGTGCGGCATCGCGGCGAATCTCGCTCTGCTTTACCTTGTGCTCTGTCGAGAGCCAGTCCCACACCGGAATATCCAGGGTCACGCCGGCCGAGTAGCCCAGGTTGCGCACATGGTCAGGGCCATTGACCGCAAACTGCGGAGCGTCGATGCCATAGGTCACGTTCAACCCCAGATCCGGCAGATAGGCCGCCCGCGAAGACAGCACATCGGCATTGCTTACGTTCAGCGCGGCCAGCGCACTCTTCAGCTCCGGATTGTTTTTGGCCGCGGCCTGGTCGATCTCCGCCCGCGAAGCCAACTCCGCCGCGCCGTCAGCGGCCGCCAGCGTATACGGTGTGCGCGGGTCGGGAAACAGCAGCACGCCCAGCTCCAGCCGCGCTTTTTCCGCCGCCAATTTGGCATCTGCCCAATCGCGCTCCCGCTGCTGCTGCGCGAGTTGCGCTTTCACTACATCGGCGTGGGCCGCCTCGCGCGCCTGTTCGCGCTTGCCGGTCAGGCTGGTAAAGTCCGCCGCTTCCTGCCGTGCCCGCTCGGTAACCGCCAGCTTGTTATCCGCCGCCAGGGAACCATAAAACAGACCTGTCACCGCTGCCACCAGGCCGCGCCGCGCAATTTCCAACTCTGCCGCGGCCTGCGCCGCGGCGGCATCCGCCCGCCGCACCCCGGCCAATTGCCCCAGCCCCAACGTCTCGTTGATCGTTGCCTGGCTGCCATACTCTCGCACTGCGTTGTTGGCAATGAACTTTTGAGTTCCCTGCGAATCCACGCCCTGACCGGCCGGGCCCTTTTGTCCGTTGGGCTGGGTGTAGAGCGCCTGATTGTGATAGACCACGCCCGGCAGCAATCCCGCGCGCGCGTTCCAGCGGTCCAGCCCGGCGGCCCGGCTCTCTGCCAGCGAAGCCGCGTACGCCGGCTCATTGGCCTCTGCCCGGCGGATCGCTTCATTGAGCGTGATGGGGGCGCCGGTTGCCAGCGGATCCTGTGCGCCCTGCGCCTGGCCATGGGCCATAGACAAGCCTGGCGCCGCCATAACGATAAAGGAGAGTACGCCAGACAGGAGAGCTGAGTCGCACCGTCTCTCGCTCTGCCGAAAGTTACGCTGCATAGTCACACCTTGGAGCATACGATGGGAACCTCAATTTCATTCGAAGCTAAAAAAATACCATCGTCAGCGACTCTCAACGCTATCACCTCGATGCTGAAATACAGCTTAAGATGCGGGCCATGGAAACGACGGGGATTGCGAAAGATACGTCTCCCAGGCAGCCGCTTGGCGCAAACCTCCAAATCTCAGCCGAAGGAGCGGCGCTTTCTCTTCAATTCGTTCTCCATCTCCGGCTCCGCTCTGCGATACTAATCAGTTATGCCAATCGCCGATCTGCAACAAGCTGCCCAAAAAATTGCCGGATTCCTCTCCACCCTCAACAAGTTGGGCGGTTTGCGTTTCAAATACCGCATCAGCGCCGGCGAGGGCGCCCCCGACTCCGAAGGCTCGCCAGCGCCCCGGCTCCGCGTCGAGCTGGCCGGTCCCGACGTGCCGCTCATTGTCCAGCACAACGGCGAACTGCTGCTCGCTCTGGAGACCATCGCCGCGCAGATTCTGCGCCTTGACCAGCGCGAGGGCGACCTGATCAGCTTCGATGCCGGCAACTTCAAGGCCCTGCGCGCCCAGGAGCTTCGCCTGACCGCCGAAACCGCGGCCGAGAAGGTGCGCAAAAGCGGCATTCCCTATGCTTTTCCGCCCTCGAACAGCCGCGAACGCCGCCTGCTGCACATGGCATTTCGCGGGATCGAAGGCGTTGAGACGGCCAGTTCAGGCGAGGGCCAGGACCGCTTCCTGGCGGTCTATCCCGCAGGCAAGACCGACCTGCCCGTCGCGCCTCCGGTCAAGCCACGCGGCTTCGGTGATCGCGGACGAATCTCTGGTGATCGCGGACGCGCACGGCGCTTTTGATCCGACCCACAAAGAGTGTGTTGGTATCCCACCCTTTCCGCAAGGAGCGCGGAAAGGATGGGGCACCCAAAGTATTGTTAACACTTGAATCGAAAACGCTCGAGCTGGCACAGAACCCTGCGGAACCCCTGTATCGCAAAAAGCCCACGCCGTGATCCGCGGCGCGGGCTTTCTGTTTTTCGTTGACTTGCCGAGGGCTGTTGCCCTCATCGCAGGCCGCTTATCCGTTCAACTGCTCCTGCAGCTTGTTGAGCGTGCGGTGCAGATCCTTGTCGACGCGGCGCAGTTCGTCGATCTTGGCGATCGAGTGCATCACCGTGGTGTGGTGTTTATTGCCGAACTGGCGGCCGATCTCAGGCAAACTGGCCTCGGTCATCTGCTTGGCCAGGTACATGGCAATCTGGCGGGGCACCACCACATTGCGCGAGTTGTTCTTCTGCTTCAGGTCGCTGACCCTCATGCCGAAGTTTTCGGCAACGGCGCGCTGGATGGCCTCGATGCTGATCTTGCGCACCTGCATGTCAATGAACTGCTTGAGGCACTGCTGAGTGGAAGCCAGCGTGATCTCCATGCGGTTCATCTGGCACCAGGCGATCAGCCGGGTCATGGCGCCCTCCAACTCGCGCACGTTGGTGCGCACGTTCGAGGCCACGAACAGGGCCACATCGGTGGGCAACTGCACCTGCTCGCTTTCGGCCTTCTTTTGCAGGATGGCTACCTTGGTTTCAAGATCCGGCGGCTGGATGTCGGCGATCAGGCCCCACTCAAAGCGCGAACGCAGCCGGTCCTCGATCTCCGCCAGTTCCTTGGGCGGCCGGTCGGAGGCGATCACGATCTGTTTCATGCTCTCGTGCAGCGCGTTGAAGGTATGGAAGAACTCCTCCTGGGTGCGCTCCTTCTGGGCGATGAACTGGATGTCGTCGATCAGCAGCACATCGACCGTGCGGAACTTGTCGCGAAAGCTGGTCATGCGGTCGTTGCGCAGGGAAGTGATCATCTCGTTGGTGAACTTTTCCGCCGAGACGTAGCAGATGCTGGAGGAGGGCTGACGGCGCTTCACTTCGTGGCCGATGGCATGCATCAGGTGGGTCTTGCCCATGCCCACGCCGCCATAGAGAAACAGCGGATTGTAAGCGCGCGAGGGCCGCTCGGCCACGGCCAGCGCGGCGGCGCGGGCAAACTGGTTGCCGTTGCCGATGACGAAGGCGTCGAAAGTATAGCGCGGGTTGAGCTGGGCCGCCGAGAACCAGTCGATGGTGGTCTGCACCGGTGTGCGCGCCGCGTTTGCGGACGGCGCCGTGGGCGCGTGGGCGGCCACCGGGCCAAAGCCCCCGTCCCGGCGCTGCGGCGGAATCGAGGGGTCTTCCTCGGCGGTGACGAAACTCACATCGTCGAACTCCAGCGACTGCAAGTCGATGGCTTCCTGAATCAGATCGCCGTACTTGTCACCGATGTGCTGGAACTCCGGCGACGGCACACGCACGTAAAGTGTGCGGCCCGCGGAGTGGCTATACCGCGTTGGCTTGAGCCAGGTCTCGAAAGACTGGCGGATGACCTTCTTTTCCAGGGCTGCGAGTATCTGTAGCCAGGGGTTTAAAACCGTCGCCGGCGAAATTGCAAATGCCATGGAGCCAATCCTTGCCTGCGTCGCCTGTGTACTGCCGGTCCGGTTCATCCGTGGGGTTTGGGCAACAGCTCTCTCGTGCGCAAAATCTCGTCATTGCGCTCAATTGCAGATTGCCGACTACCTGGTTGCCGCTGGTCTGCCCTTGAAAATGGACCTCGGGGTACGGGATGAACCTGATTCCGTGGGACGCTGGGAAACTTTCTTGAACGGTCCCAAGATTAGCACATTTTCGGATCATTGCAATGCCCCTTTCACATAACTTTGGTCCACTCTGGATGAGTTGCACCATTGATGGTGAAACTCGCCTGAAAAGTTACCAGAGTCACTGCTGAAAGCTCCGCGCAAGGGTATTTCTCACGCTTTATCGCACGACCGCGCCGATGGGCTGGCGGCAAACGATTTTCCCCTTTCCTGCGCGCTCCGCTGGATTCCTGGCTCAACCTGCGGTACACTTGAGTTTTGCCGTCAAGGCGCAGATTCTCAATAGGAAACAGGAGCGCAATTCCATGCCCAAGCGCACATTTCAACCCAATCGCCGCCACCGCGTGAAAACACACGGTTTCCGCGCGCGTATGAAGACCAAGGGCGGCGCTGCCGTCCTGAGCCGCCGCCGTGCCATCGGCCGCAAACGCGTGGCCGTGAGCGCCGGATTCCGCGACTAACCCCGCCAGCCGTTCTGCCCCCGCCATTTTTTGGAGCCGGAGTGCGTTGCGTCATGACCGTTCCGGCTGGAACCTCCTCCGGCACTGCATGAGCATTCCCGCCAAGCCTGCTCCCAACCAGGGACTATGCCCGCCCAACACGCGGCTACAGTCCTTGGCGGGGTCGCGCCTGTGCAAACATGCCGACTATCAGCGCGCCTATGCGGCCAGCCGCAAGCGGCAATCCTCGTCCATGAGCTGGTTCCTGGCCCCGCAAGAAGCCGCCGGCCCCTGGCGTCCAGACGGTCCGCGCGTGGGTCTCACCGTGGGCAAGGTGATCGGCAAGGCGCATGAGCGCAACCGCATCAAGCGCCGCATGAGGGACGTGCTGCGCCGCCACACCGATCTGCTGCCCCAGGGCTGCGATCTCATCCTCCATCCCCGCCGCATTGTGCTCGCCCTCGATTTTGTGAAACTTGAGGCGGAGATTGTGCGCATCCTTCAGCAGGCAACCGCCGAGGCGGCGCGCATGGGCCAACGTTCCGCGCAGCAAACCGCCCCGCATCCCGCTCCGGCCAAGCCCGCATGATGACCCGCATTCTGCTAGCCCTTCTCGCCTTCTATCGCCGCTGGCTTTCGCCGGCGGTGCATTCGCTGAGCGCGGGCGGCTGCCGCTACCAGCCCACCTGCTCGGAGTACGCCGCCGTGGCCATCGCCACGCACGGCCCGCTGCGCGGCGTGGCGCTGGCCTGCTGGAGACTGCTGCGCTGCCATCCTTTTGCCCGCGGAGGGCTTGACCAAGTGCCGCTCCTGTCGCGTTCCGCTTCAGCCAAACGCGACAATCAAGCCATTTCCCCTCACGAACCATTACCATAGGAGAAGCGGCGGTCCGATGGTCCGACCCTTCTAAAAAACGACAGGAAGTATCCTTTGTCCGAAATTCGCAATCCCAATCTTCAGACGCCGGGCTCCGGCGGCGGCAGCGGTAGCGGCGGCGATATGCGCTCAACCATAGCGTTCACTCTGCTGATGCTCCTCGTCGTCCTGGGCTTCCAGTACTTCAAGCCCAAGCAGGCCACTCCAGCGCCCGCCGCGCAAACTCAATCGCAAATGCCGCAGCCGGCCGGCCCGGCTGCCGCGGGCCAGCAGGCCCAGCCGCAGTTGGCCGCCGGTTCCGTGCAGGCTTCCTCGGCCACTCCGGCCGTTGCCGCCGCGCTTGAAACCGACACCACGATCGAAAACCAACAATATAAGATCGTTTTCACCAATCGCGGCGCGCAGGTCAAGCACTGGATCCTGAAAAAATACAACGACACGGCCGGCAAGCCACTGGATATGGTCCAGCCCCAGGCTGCGGCGAGCTTCGGGTTCCCGCTCTCGTTTTATACCTATGAGCCGGCGCTCACGGCGCAGTTGAATCAGGCGCTCTATCAGGTGACGGCGTCGGGCGCGCAGCCCTCGGCCACCGGCTCCGCGCTGGCCCCTGAAACCAACGCCCTCACCTTCCACTACGCGGCCAACGGCCTTGACGTGGTGAAGACCGTTCGCTTCGACTCCAGCTATGTGATCACCGTCGAGGCCGAGGTCAAGCGCAACGGCGCGCCGGTGCGGGCGCTGATTTCCTGGCCCGCCGGTCTGGGCGATATGGAGGAGTTCCTCCCCTCGTCGTTGACCCGCTCCCAGACGCGCACCTCCACACTCTCGCAGTTTGCCTGGTCACTCGACGGCAAGCAGGACTCGCAGGGTGTGGCCAAGGTGAGCAACAACGCCACATTCGACCAGCCTTATGCCTACGCGGCCATTACCGATCTCTATTTTGTCTCCGCCTTCATGCCCGACGCGCCCGAGCGCGTTTCCGTGGTCACGCTGCACAACACCATCGACGTGCCCAGCGACCTGAGCGACCCCAGCAGCCAGAAGAAGCCGGCCCAAGTGCCTGGACTGGCCATGGGCGACACCAGCGGCGTTACTCGTCTGCGCCTCTACGCCGGCCCCAAGTCGATGGACGTGCTGAGTTCAATCCACGCCACTGGCGCGGACGGCAAGCCCACCGGGCAGTCGCTTGAACCGCTCATCCAGTTCGGCTGGCTCACCGTCATTGCCAAGCCGCTCTACCTCGCCCTGCGCTACCTCTACGAACATGGCATTCCCAACTGGGGATGGTCCATCATCGTCGTCACCGTTCTCTTCAACCTCCTCATGCTGCCCACGCGGTTCATGATGATGAAGTCTTCGTTGAAGATGATGCGCATCCAGCCCAAGGTCGAGACCCTCAAAAAGCGTTACGCGCATTTCAAGGTGAACGACCCCAAGCGGGCCGAGATGAACACTGAGATGATGGCCCTCTACAAGACCGAGGGTGTGAACATGTACGGCGGCTGCCTGCCCATGCTCATTCAGATGCCGCTCTTCTTCGCCTACTTCCGTGTATTGCAGAACACGGTCGAGCTGCGCCAGGCCCATTGGTTCTGGCTCACCGATCTTTCTTCGCCAGACCCGATTCACATCCTGCCCATCATCATCATCTTCACCATGTTTCTCACGCAATACATCACGCCCTCGCCGGGCATGGATCCGGCCCAGCGGCGCATGATGGCCTTCATGATGCCGGTGATGTTCGGCTTCATGCTGTGGCACTACGCATCGGGACTGGCGCTCTACTGGGGCACGGGAAACATCATCAACCTGGCCATTCAGCTCGGCATCAATCAATCCAGCATCGGCAAGGAGATGCATGCCATTTCCGCCCGGCGAGCCGCCAAAAAAGCCGGCGTAAACCCCAAGACGATTCAGGGACGGCGATAGACACTCTCTCCGGATTCAACAGAAGCACGGAAACCCCGCTCAAGCCCGTCTTGAGCGGGGTTTTTCTTTGGGGCGGCCTCCGGCACGGAATCTCCCCACTCGATTCACCGTTTTTAGGTTCATCTCGCCCCATTGGTGTATCGTCCAATCCGTATGGCACATACTCTGAACGGCATCCCGCATCCCGCGCCCGAGGCGGAAGAGGTTTACCGCCGCTGGATTCAGTTTCTCGACGATGAGTTCACCCGGCACCGCTCCCCCGAGCGCCGCGCCGAGATTGTGCGCGACCAGCTTTACCAGCTCTATCTGGGTCGGCCGCACGGGGGAAAGCTCAACCTTACGCTCACCTCCGAGCTGCCCGGCAACGTCGTCAGCCTGTCGCTGGACCCGGAAAATGTGACCCTTGAAGCCGAGCACTTTGCCGACGCCGACCGCCAGCGCTTCGACGAGCGCAAGCCGCTGCTCTGGTTCTGGCAGATGTTCGACCGCTCGCCTATCGGCATCAACCACTGGCTGGGTCTCCGCTTCCGCTGCATGCTGGGCCGGCACATCTTTGCCCGCATGGGCGCGGGAGTCAAAATCTACCACGGCGTCGATCTCACCTTCGGTTACAACCTGACCATCGAAGACGGCGTCACCATCCGCCAGCGGGCGCTTGTGAACGACCGCGGCGGCATCGTCATCGGCAAGGGAGCCGTCATTGGCTCTTTCGCGCGCATCTACTCTCACACCCACTCGCCCGGAAACTACGATCAGGTCACGCTGGTGCCTACGGTCATCGGCGCCGGCGCCCGCATCGGCAGCCATGCCATCGTGCTGGCCGGCCAAAAAGTCGCCGCCGGCCAAGTTGTCGGCAGCTTCCCCGCGGACCGCATCTAAGGCAAATTGGACCCTCCATGCTAACCTGAGATTTCCAGCCTTGGAGAGTCCGTTTGTCATCCAGCAGCTTTCTCATTGCCGTTTTTGAATTTGTTCTGCTCATTTTTTCGCTCAGCGTGCATGAGTGCGCGCACGCATGGATGGCCAGCCGCCTGGGCGACCAGACCGCCCGTTTGCAGGGGCGCATCACGCTCAACCCCATGTATCACGTGGACCCCATCGGCACCCTGCTTTTTCCCGCGCTGATGATCTTCGGCCCTTTTATCGGCCTCAGCATGTTTGGTGGAATGCTGGTGGGCTGGGCCAAACCCACCCCGGTCATTACCCGCAACTTTCGCAAAATCGTCCGCGACGACAACCTGACCACGCTGGCCGGCCCGGTCTCAAACCTGCTGATCGTGCTGGCTGCCTTTCTGGCGCTGGTCGTCGTCTCCGTCGCGGTTCCCGATGGACGCCTGCTGGTTCAGTCCTCCTTCAGCGGCATGCTGGGGCTCGGCCAGGGGTCGGCAATCGAGGCGCTGGTGCTGCTGTGCATTCTGGCCATTGAGATCAACCTGTCGCTGTGCTTTTTCAATCTGCTCCCCATTCCGCCGCTCGACGGCAGCCGCGTTCTGCGCAACATGCTGCCCTACCGCGCCGTGCAAACCTACGACCGGATCGGCGGCTGGCTCGGTTTTCTGCTGATGATTCTTGTGGGCCGCGTCGTGCTGTCGGCGCTGCTGGGGCCGTCGCTGGGGCTGCTGTATTGGGCGCTGACCATGGTTTGAGTTCAGGCGGCGCTTCGCTCCCGCTGCGCCAAGACCCGCTAGAATCAATCAAGACACTATTTTTCCGGAAGCCGACAAGAAGAATGCCCGAACCCGCAATCTCATCTTCACGCCCTCGCGTCCTCAGTGGAATGCGCCCCACAGGCAAGCTCCACCTGGGCAACTACATGGGCGCATTGGCCAACTGGGTCAAGCTCCAAAACTCTGCCCAGTACGAGTGCTACTTCTTCATCGCCGACTGGCACGCCCTGACCACCGACTACGCCGACCCCAGCCGCCTCAAGCTGAAAACCATCGACGTCGCTCTCGATTACCTGGCCGCCGGGCTCAATCCCGAGAAATCCACCATCTTCATCCAGAGCCATGTTCCCCAGCACGCCGAACTCAACCTGCTGCTGGGCATGATTACCCCCCTCGGCTGGCTTGAGCGCGTGCCCACCTACAAGGAGCAGCAGGAGAACCTGACCAGCAAGGATCTGTCGAACTTCGGCTTTTTGGGCTACCCGCTGCTGATGGCCTCTGACATCCTGCTCTATCAGCCGCAGTTTGTTCCCGTGGGCATTGATCAAACGGCCCACGTCGAGTTGACCCGCGAGGTTGCCCGCCGCTTCAACTCGATGTACAAAGCCGAGGTCTTCCCCGAGCCCGGAGCGCTGCTGACCCCATCGCCCAAGGTTCCCGGCACGGACGGCCGCAAGATGTCGAAGAGCTATGGAAATACCATTGGGCTGACTGAAGCTCCGACGGCGGTGGCCGCGAAAATTCACGGCATGTCAACCGGCGGTCAGCGCATTCGGCAAAGCGATTCCGGCGATCCCGATCTTTGCCCGGTTGGCGACCTACACAAGGTATTCAGCGCGCCCGACGTCATCGCGGAGACGCAAAAGGGTTGCAGAGCAGCCTCCATGCGCTGCGAACTCTGCAAGATGGAAGCCGCAAAATCGGTCTGCGCCGTAATTGCTCCCATTCACAGCAAGCGAATGCAGCTCGAATCCAGGATCGACGAAACCTGGGATATGCTTCGCGAGCAATCGGCCAAGGCCGCGGCTCGCGCCGAGCAAACCATGCTCTCAGTGCGCGCCGTTCTCGATCTTTCGCACGATCTCGGCTCAGTGAGACGCCATTTTCTGGCTTCAGATGAAGACCTTTTGAAGGCGCACGACCTCAGCAGCCATTCCGAGTGGCTTGGTTTGCAGCGGGATGAGCAGGCCAAGCAGCTTCGCGACTATTGGCGGGCAAATCTGCTGCCACGTGAAGTTCAGCTTTCGCAGCCAGCCAATCTCGTCTTCGCATCCCTTGACCGGGAACTGGAAGAGCCATTCATCACCTCCAAGAAGAAGCGGGTATTTGTAATGGCCTCAAGGGACGAAGCGGCGCCGGGAAGATGGGCCTTCGAGATTCCAGCAAAATCCTACGAAGTGTGGACGCTGCTTTGCTGGAGCAAGGCGGATGACTGGCTCCACGACTTCCCGATTCCGCAAAAGTATTATGCGCAGGCCTTTGCGCAAGCCAGAAAATCATTGAAGAAGGACGGGAAGATTCCGCTCACGGTACAAAAAGATGGCGACCGTTTTCTGCTCAGCATTCACGGTAGCGAGCCGGTCGACATTGCGGAACTCCAAAGCAACTACGGGCCTCTAGGATAGGAGCACAAGCCGCACTGGCCGATTGGCCCGCCAACCTGTCCTGGAGCATTTTTGGAAATGGTGTAGACCGAAATTGTGTTTGGTATCCCACCCTTTCCGCAGAAAAAGGCGGAAAGGATGGGGCACGGAAGTCTACAGTAAAAGCCAAAATGTCGGGCCCAGGCAAGGCTGTGACCAAGCGCGGAGCGAACTGCCGAAGGAACGCAGATGGCTGAGAAGACAGTCCCGTGGTGGTGCAAGGCCCTGAATTACGCACTGGAGGGGATTCGCTCGGGATTTGGTCTTTTTCCCCGGCCCGCAAAGCCCGTACTCTTAGCAAAGGATAGATTTTTGGACCGCGCCATCGAAAATCTGGAAGAAGAAGCAGCATTGACCGATCAGCCAGCCAATCCGGAAGCCGTCGCCGCAGAGCCCGTGAAGCCGGCAGAGCCCGCCCGCGCGCCTGAACAGGCTGCAGAAAAACTGGAGATTTCGGGTGAAATTGTCGCAAAGTGTCCCTCCGTGGCTGAAGCCAGTGTTGATTCTGTTGGCGTTATGCGGGGGTTGAAACCCCCGCCTCCCTCCGGATCGCGTTTTTCCGCAGCCTGTGAAACCGCCATTGCCGCCGAACCGGTCGCTGAGGTCGCCATCGAGTCGCCTGTTGCGGTCGTTCCTGTTGCGATCGTTCCGGCTGAGCCCATTCCGGCTCTTCCGCTAGAGGTTGCCTCTATCCAAGCTGAGCCTGTCCAAGCCGACGCTGTTCCAGCCGAGCCAGTTCTGGCCGAACCTGCTGTCGATTCCGGCATCTTGCCGGCCATTGCCGCCGAGCCGGTCGCCGAGCCTTCCGCTCCGCTCGTCATCGAACCGGAGCCCGCTCCCGAGTTGCAGCCCAACAGCGAGCCGATTGCCCCAGTGGCAACCGCGGCCGAGCCTGTTCCAGCCGCAGAGCCTGAGCCGCAGCCCATTCCTGCTTCTCAAATTGAGCAAACCCCGGCTGCCGAGCCACCGGCCGAGTCTGCCGCGCCCTCATCTACGGTTGCTGAGCCAGCCCTGCCAGCCGAAGCCGCGCCGCCGCTTGTTCCCGTTGTCCAGCCGCCCGCCAAGCTCAAGACGCGAGACAACGAGGCCGATCTCTCGCCCTTTTCGGTGATCGTCGACCAGGTCTACGACGGTCCTCTCGACCTGCTGCTTGACCTGATCCGCAAGCAGGACATCGATATCTACGACATCCCCATCGCCAAAATCACGGCCCAGTTTCTGGCTTATGTGAACCAGTTGAAGGCCACCGACATGGACGTGGCCGGCGAGTTCATCTATACCGCCTCGCTGCTCATCCACATCAAGAGCAAGATGCTGCTGCCGCGCGCCGCCTCCGGCCCCGAAGATGCCGTCGAGGATCCCCGCCGCGAACTGGTCGAGCGGCTGCTCGAGCACGAGCGCTTCAAAAACGCCGCCCAGATGCTGCAACAGAAGCAGATGCTCGAGGCCGCCACCTGGACCAATCCCGGCTTCCGCGAGTTTCAGGACGACGTGGCCGCCGAGCCGGAGATTGCCGCCGACACCGTGGACCTGGTCCGCATCTTCCGCGACATTCTGGAGCGCGCCAGCAAGCGCCCCATCTTCAACATCAATGAGGATTCGGTAACCGTGGGCCAGATGATCCAGTTCCTCGCCCGCCGCCTCACCATGGAAGACAAGCCCGTGGCCCTGCGCCGCCTGCTCAACCATACCCGCTCCGAGCGGGCGCTGGTGGCCATGTTCCTGGCCTTGCTTGAACTGGTCCGCCTGCAGGCCGTGCTGCTTCGCCAAGACAGCGCCTTCAGCGAAATCTTCATCAAGAAGCACACCGGCTTTGACGCTGTGATGAACCAGGGCCTGACCAACACCCTCGATGACTGGCGGTAGGCGAATTATTTAACGAGACTCGGCGGCGGCATAGATGCGCTTTTCAGAGACAATTGCTCGCTGTCTGATCAAACATTGCGATGCGCGGTAAAGAGGCCATCATGGTGGAAGAAAAAACTATATCTGCCAATCGACAAAGCCTTCTCTGGATAGAACTCCAGGAAAAGGCCAAAGACGACCCCAAACTCGCCGAGCTCATGGAGGTCGCGAAACATGTGATGGAAAGATATAGCGAAACCTCGCAGCGGCTGGCGGATTCCTGACCCTCCGATCCGCTTCCGTCCCTGATTTCCACCGCTCGAACATATCTCTTTTCGCCTCCCCGCCCATCCGGTGTAGAATCATTGAAGCAGAGCCAGATTTCCTGGCTCACCGAGCAAACAACTGCGCAATTATGTAGTTGTTGGGGTTTTATGGACGCCTACTTATCCGGCTCTTCACACACCTGCCATAATCCATCCCCTTTCTATTTTCTTTTTTGTTGTATTGCTGAGTCTGGAAGTTGCAGACCCATGCGCCGCCGGACTGACTCCGGTTGCCTTGGAGCCTTCTAATGGCAGACCTGGCAGCGACAGTCGAAGTCATGCCCGCGGGCGCATCCGCCCTTGATCACAAGCTGAATAAGTCGTCAAGCCGCATCGGCGTAGTGGCGTTCTCGCTGGCGCTGGCAGGCGGACTCGGCTACATTGGCTTCCATATCGCGTCGGATCTCAGCACGGTAACCGTCGTCAGCATCTGGCCTTATCTGCTGCTGGGCCTGGCGCTGCTGATCGCCCTCGGTTTTGAATTTGTGAACGGCTTCCACGACACCGCCAATGCTGTAGCGACGGTGATTTACACCCATTCGCTCGATCCGAACATTGCCGTGGTCTGGTCGGGCCTGTGCAACCTGGCCGGGGTGCTTGCTTCCACCGGAACCGTGGCCTTCGCGGTCATTACGCTGCTGCCCGTCGAGCTCATCCTTCAAGTCAGCTCCGGCGCCGGCTTCTCCATGGTCTTTGCGCTGCTCATCGCCGCCATTCTGTGGAACCTGAGCACTTGGTGGTTTGGGCTGCCGGCCTCCAGTTCGCACACCATGGTGGGCTCCATCATCGGCGTCGGCGTCGCCAACCAGTTGCTCAACATCCACACTGGCACTTCCGGGGTGGATTGGGAGCAGGCCATGAAGGTTCTCAAGGTGCTGCTCATCTCGCCGGTGCTGGGGTTTGGAGCCGCGGCGCTGCTGATGGTGATTTCCAAGCGGTTGATCAAGTGCCCATCCCTTTACGAATCGCCAAAGAATAACCAGCCGCCGCCGTGGCCTATCCGCGCGCTGATGGTGCTCACCTGCACCGGCGTCAGCTTCTTCCACGGATCCAACGACGGCCAAAAGGGCATGGGCCTCATTATGCTCATCCTCATCGGCACCGTCCCCACGGCCTACGCACTCAACCACGCCGTCACAGCCGGCGGCGTGCAAGACTTCATCGTCGCCTCAGAGCAGGCCGGGCACATCCTCGACCGGCACGTCGATCCGAACGGCATCCTCGGCTCCGATGCCCGCGCCGAGGTCACCGACTACATCCGCACCCAGCAACTCCAGCCGGATACCATTCTGGCCCTCCGCGAGCTGGTCGAAGACCTCAACCACGAAGTGGCTCTCTACAAGATGTTCAAATCGGTTCCGGCGCAGGATCAGACCAACGTCCGCAACGACATGTATGTGGCCAGCGAGGCGCTCCGGCTGATGGAAAAGAACCACAATCCGGCCTTCACGCCCGACGAGAGCGCCGCCCTCAAGAACTACAAGAGCAAGGTGGACAAGGCTACCAAGTTCATCCCCGACTGGGTCAAAGTCGCCGTGGCCCTGGCCCTGGGACTGGGCACCATGGTGGGTTGGAAGCGCGTCGTAGTCACCGTGGGCGAAAAAATCGGCAAGGAGCACTTGACCTATGCGCAGGGCGCCAGCGCCGGACTGGTGGCCATGGCCACCATCTTTGCCGCCGACAACTTTGGGCTGCCGGTGAGCACCACGCATATTCTCAGCTCCGGCGTGGCCGGGACCATGGTGGCCAATGGCAGCGGCCTGCGTCTGAACACGGTTCGCAATATCGCCGCCGGATGGGTCTTCACTTTGCCCGCCGCCGCATTGCTCTCCGGGCTGCTCTACCTCCTCTTCAGGCAGATCGCGCTCTAGGTCTCTGACCGCTTGATTTCGTTCCTTGAGGTTTGTGCTTTCCCACCCATTCGCCAGAAAAAAGCGAATGGATGGGGCACGGGGCTGATACATATTCACACGGTCAGAGACCTAGGGCGTGTCATCAAATTCGATATATGCAAGGCGGAAAAGTTCCGATAGCGTTTTGCTATGGGGATGAATCGCTATGGTTTGCGAAACGATCAGTGGGAACGCATCGAAGGACTTTTACCTGGC
>Ga0255354_1000732_pt1 | contig 20232 bp, 16 predicted proteins | sample HBST50metaG_FD_189942 | JGI IMG/M metagenome (GOLD analysis project Ga0255354, IMG submission 189942) | Peat soil microbial communities from Stordalen Mire, Sweden - H.B.S.T50 | ecosystem: Environmental > Terrestrial > Soil > Wetlands > Peat | place: Sweden: Norrbotten County, Stordalen Mire...
TTACGTAACTGAACATCGCTGCTTGCTGCCTGTCGGCTCCACGCATTTTTCTTTGATAAATAAAACAATCAAAATTCGCTGTGACGCACATCAGCCTCAGTGTTTTTCCGCAGCCTCTTCAGTCGTGCCATAAGTCGCTTTAAATCAATATGGGCTTCAGCCCCTGCGGGACGCTTTCCACTAATTTCGTCCAAATACTCGTGTTTTTCCGCAGCCTGTTTAGGCCCGGAAGGGGCACTTTGCCTGAAGGGCGCGCTTCATCAAGATAAGTCCTAAACTGTGAGAAAATGCGCCGAGGTGGCCCCGTGACCAGAATCAAAAAAGTTGTCATTACGGCTTACGGCGACGAAAGCAAACTCGCGATCGTCGAATGTGATTTGCCTGATCCGGCTGTTGGAGAAGTGCAGCTCGCGGTCGAGTACTCCCTCGTTTCCGGCTCTGACGTCAATATGCGCCGTGGCACCTATCCGTTCCAGAAAAAGCCGCCCCTGACTCCCGGATATAGCGTCATCGGCAAGGTGTGTGTCAACGGCAAAGGCTGCTCGAAGTTCAAGATTGGCGAGCGTGTCGCGTGCCTTTCCAAGTACGAGGGACAGGCGGAGCGGATCAACCTGCCCGAGAAGTATTTGGTGCGCGTGCCCGACGGAGTGGACGGAGGGGCCGCGGTGGCCCTGATTCTCGATTGGGCCACGGCTTACCAAATGCTGCATCGCGCCGCTCACGTCGCAGCCGGCCAGAAGATCTTTGTTCATGCGCTCAGCGGGGCTGTGGGAGGGGCGCTCCTCCGGCTCGGACAGCTACAGGGCGTTCAAGTCTTCGGCACGGCTTCGCTGAAGAGACACGACGAACTGCGTCAGCTTGGAGCTATTCCCTTCGATTACGCAACCAAGAACTGGATTGCCTCCATGCAGGGACTCGGCGGCGTCGACGCCGTCTTCGATCCGCTTGGCTTCGAGAGCTTCGACGAGTCGTACTCGATCTTGAATAAAGGGGGAATCCTGGTGGGATACGGCATGAACTTGCCGGCATGGACCGGGACTCCTGAGCGTCCTGTGATTCCGACGGTTCTCAAACTGTTCTCGAAGAACCTGTTCTTCTGGTCTGGAAAGCAAACAACATTCTTCGGCGTGAGCCGCAGTTCAAAGTACTTTGCGACCGACCTCGAGCAGCTCTTCCAATTGCTCAAAGACGGGAAGATCTCTGTGCCGATCAAGGCCACGTTCAAGCTTGACGAGATCCAGCAAGCGCACAGAGAGTACGCCAGCGGTGCGCGCATGGGCTCAATCGTGATCGAGGTCGGCCGCTAGGGTCTCGTCCCGAGTTACCTCACATTAGCAGGCGCCTTGCCGAAGATTTCCCTTCCTCGTCGCACAATGGCAGATGGGAAGGTTAGCGTGCCAAGTTCATGTAGCGCACAAGAAAAGCATGAACCCCTCCCCCCCCTACCTCGTTCTTGCTTCCTTTGCTCTCGTCTATCGTGCTGAATATGCTGGCTTTACCAATCAAATTACCGATATAACGCCACAAAAAAGCGGCCAAAAAGGCCGCTTTTTTGGCTGATTTCATGCGTTTTTAGCCGACTTCCGGCCGTAAATCGGCCTTTTTGGTGACGATCACCAGCTTGGCCGGGGTCAGTTCCGGTCCGTCCCAGCCTTCCTTCACCGCTTCGATGTGGATTTCGCCGGGCTTCTTGCTGGCCTGCACAATCACCTGCGCCAGCCCGTTGAACAGGGACCGTTTGGGCTCCTTGTCGCTCTGTTGGCAGTTGGGATCACCGTTGCCCACGCCGATCAGCGCGCCGTCGCCGGTGACCTTGAAGCTGATCAGGTTGGACGCAGTCGGAACCGCTCGCCCTTCCTTGTCCAGGGCCTCGACCTTCAGGATGGCAATGTCCTCGCCGTCAGCATTGATCTCGGTGCGGTCCGCAGTCAGCCGGATGGCGACGGTTGGTCCAGTGGTTTCGTGCTTTTCGGTCAGGACGACCTTGCCACCCTTGGAGCCGCGCGCTTCAATTGCGCCCGCCTCGTACTTCACCTTCCACTCAACATGCCCGAGGTGCGGCACCTTCTGCGAGCCCAGGCTCTTGCCGTTGACGAACAACTCCACCTCGTCCAGGTTGGAGTACACCCAGACCGGGATCAGATCGCTCTCGCGGCCCGCGAAGTTCCAGTGCGGAAACAGGTGCAGCACCGGCTCCGTGCCCCACCACGCCTTGTAGTAGTAGAACGCGTCCTTCGGGAACCCGCACATGTCCACAATGCCGAACTGCGAGTTGACGGAGGGCCACCCGTAGGGCGTTGGCTCGCCGCGATAGTCGAAGCCGGTCCAGGCAAAGCCGCCCGCCTCCCACTCCCGCGTGCCATAGAACTTCCACCACTCCTCGGCCGTCTCGCCCCAGGGCACCACCCCGTCGTAGGCGTTCACAGTGTTGCGCAACGGGTCGGTCGCATACACCCCCCGGGTGAAGATGGCGCTGGAAGTCTCAGACCCGTAGATAGGCCGCTTGGGATTTTTCTTGTGGTAGTCGTCGGGTTTGCTCAACTGATAGTTGAAGCCAATGATGTCGAACGCTTCTGAAACGCCCTTCTCGTTGGTGCCGTTGACGGCGGCGGAAACCACGCGCGTGGGGTCCAGCTCATGGCACCTGCGCACCATGGTCGTGGCAATCTTGGCGCCCTGCTCGGCCTCTTCGTTCTGTAGCTGGTTCTCCTCGTTACCTACCGACCACAGGATGATGGACGGCGAGTTGCGGTAGCGCTTGATCATCGTTTCCAGTTGCGCCAGCCCCTCTTGGCTGGAACTCATCTGGCGCGTTTCGCACATCATCATCATGCCCATGCGGTCGCAGGCTTCGACCCACTCCGGGGTGGGCATATTGTGCGAGGTGCGCACCGCATTGCCACCCATCTCCTTGAGCACCGCCAGCCGGAACCACTGTAGCCGGTCGGGCACAGCCGCACCCACCCCGGCGTGGTCCTGGTGGTTGCATGTGCCCTGAATCTTGATCGATTTGCCGTTGAGGAAAAATCCCTTGTCGGCATCGAACAGCACCGTGCGCACGCCAAAGCTGATCCGCTCGGCATCGCGCGGCTTGCCGCCCGCTTCCACGGTCACGATGGCCGAGTAGAGGTTCGGCGCATCCACCGACCACAGGGCCGGGTTGGCCAGCTTGGCGGTCGCGGTGTAGGTCGCGCTGCCGTCCACGGCAACCGATTGCTGCGCGGCTTCGGCCGTGGCCACGATCTTGCCCGCGGCGTCCTGGATCTTCCAGCTCACCTTGGCGGTCTCTGCCTGCTTGCCTTCGTTTTGCACCAGTGTGCTCAAAGTCAGCGTTGCAGAGCTTCCGTTGACTGCCGTGCGCACTGTGCTGTCCCACTTGCCCAGGTGCAGCGCGTCGGTCTTGGTCAGCCACAGATGGCGGTATACGCCTGCACCCTCGTAGAACCAGCCATCGCCAAAGCTGGCGTCTACGCGCAATACGATGTAATTCTTTGCGCCGATCGCCAGGAAGTCTGTCAGGTCGAAGCGGAAAGGTGCGTAGCCGTTGTCGTTGCGGCCGATAAAGCAGCCATTCACAAACACCAGCACGCTGCGGAAAGCGCCGTCGAATTCGATGCTGATGCGACGGCCTCCATCGCTGGCGGGGACCTCAAATTCGCGGCGATACCAGCCCACGCTGGTCTCGGGATAGCGGCGGCCCAGGGGCTTGAAGCCGTGGGAGTTCAGCTCTTCGTCGCGCACAAAAGGCAGCTCCACCGCCCAGTCGTGGGGCAGGTTCAGCGTGCGCCATTTGGAGTCGTCGAATTTGCCCTTGGAGAACTCGAATTCGCCGGTCTTGGCAAAGTCGCCCTGGCTGTTGCCAAACCCCAGGTCGCGGGCCGGATCGGAGCCGTGCCCCATCTGGAACTTCCAGCCGAAATCGAAGAGCAGTTGCTCCCGCGGAGCCACAGCGGCCAGCGCTTCGGCAGAAGCTGTCCCTGGATAGCCGCTGAGCAGCGCGGCGGTGCGCCCCCAGGCCGAGCGGGCCAGCAGGGAAGAAGCAGATAGAGCGAGTCCGGAACAGAGCAGGTGGCGGCGAGAGATGCCAGGCATGGAAGTCCCCTTTGGGATGAAGTCTCGACCCTGGCAGCGGAAGAAGGTGGAGGGGCGAGCAAGGGGAACTATAAACCACGCGGCGGAGAGAAGTAAACGGTTTCATTTCCGGTGCAATGTCGATCCTGAGCGCGGTGCTCCATGCAGAGCCGGGCAGAAACTGGCATCCGTTCTTCGAGAGAGAGTCTAGAGGAGAGCGTTCCCTAGGCGTCGCGTTGGCGGCGCTGGTGGGTCGAGGGGATATTCATGTCCTCGCGATACTTGGCGACAGTGCGGCGGGTCAGTTGGATTCCCTGGGCCTTGAGTATCACGGTCAACTGATCATCGGTTAGCGGATGGCGTGCATCCTCTTCCGCGATTAGCTTGCGTACTTTGCGCTTCAGCACCAGCAGCGGCGTGTCGGCGCCCTCGGGGCCGTTCGAGCCTTCAGAAAAGAAGGAGCGCAGTTCGAGGACCCCTTGCGGGGTGTGCGCATATTTGTTGGCTACGGCGCGGCTCACCGTCGAGGGATGAACCCCGATCTCCTCCGCCACTTCCTTGATCATCATGGGCCGCAGGGCCTCAATGCCTTGCTCCAGGAAGTCCTGCTGGCGGCGAACGATCACTTCGCAGGTCCGCAGAATGGTGCTTTTGCGCTGGGCAATGTTGCGCATCAGCTGCAACGCGGAGCGGAACCGCTCCTTCACATAATCCTTGACCTCTTTGTCGGTGCCCTCGGCAACCAGCATGCGCCGGTAACGCCTGCTGAGGCGTAGGCTCGGCAGGTCCTCTTCGTTCATTGAGACTGCCCACTCGGTTCCGCGCTTGACGAACACCACGTCGGGTTCAATCAGCCGCGTCTGCTCGCGGTTATAAAGCCGTCCGGGTCGTGGATCCAGGGTGCGGATGAATTCAATCCCTGCATGCGCCTCGGGTTGCGTAATCTGGGCCGCCCGGGCCAGGTCCTTTACATCGCGCTTCTGCAACAGAGGAAGGTAGCGGTCGATAATCATCTCTGCCACTTCCATGCTGCGCCGCCGCTCTTCCAGTTGGGCCTCGGCTTCGGCGCGGAAGCCGCGATGGGGATCTTCCGCTGCATCGGCCGCCTGCCGGGCATACAAAAGCTTGAACTCGTTCTGCTGGGCTTTGATCTGGATTAGCAGGCACTCGCGGAGATTGCGTGCTCCCACGCCGGCTGGATCAAGATGCTGCACCAGGTCAATAGCCTTTTGCAACAGTTCCTTGTCCTTATCCGGGGCTTCGCTGTCGAGAGTGTGGCCTTCTGCCGGTTGGCTCTCAGGAAACTGGCGAAAGGCCTGTGCCAGTTCTTCGTCACTGGCGGTGAGGTAGCCATCTCCGTCGAGGTTCCCGATTACATACTCGGCTGCCTCGAATAACCCAGGGTCCAGGGTCAGAGCTCCCAGTTGCCACGCCAGGTGATCGGACAGAGTCGTGGGCTGGGAGAGAAAGTTCTCAAACGAGGGCTTCTCGTTGTCTTCAAACTCCGGCTGTGTGCGGTAACCGGGGTCCAGGTAGTCCTGGAAGTACGTCCCGAAATCGACTTCGTTGAACGAGTCCTTGGGTGGGGCCGCTGCCTCTTCCACACCACGCTCCAGGCGCTCTTCCTTGCCTGCGACCTGATCCAGCATCGGAACAGACTCGTCAATCTCCTCCAGGACGGGATTCTCAACCATCTCGGCATCGATCATCTCCTTCAGCTCGAGCTTGTTGAGCGCAAGCACGCTCACCATCTGCAACAGCCCGGGAGTAAGGACCAGGCGTTGCGAGACTTTCAAGTTCAATCTGGGTTGTAGCAGCGCCATAGATGGGACTCTATCCCTTTTTGCTCACATTGTAAGTGTAATTGCGTTCAAAAAAGACGGAAGCGAAAACTGTTCCAATTCGAGGAATCGTCCCGGTTTGGGAGACGATCTGCTCGGGAATCTCACTCTGGACCATTCAGCCGGCGACTTCCCCATTCGGCGTTTCGCCAAAACCGGGTTTCCTCCCAACTCCCTCCGCCGTCCGCTGGGCCGGAGCAATCAACCCAGAGAGAAGCCCTCGCCGAGGTAAACGCGCCGTACCTCCACGTCGTTGCCCAGTTCGTGAGGGGTTCCCTGGCGGAAGATCTTTCCTTCGGCGATGATGTAAGCCCGGTCGGTTACGCTCAGTGTTTCGCGTACGTTGTGGTCGGTGATCAGAATCCCGATGCCGCTGGCTTTCAGGTCGAAGATGATCTTCTGCAGCTCCAGCACGGCAATGGGGTCGATGCCGCTGAACGGCTCGTCGAGCAGGATGAAATTGGGCTGGATGCAGAGGGAGCGCGCAATTTCGACGCGTCGCCGTTCGCCGCCGGAGAGCGCATAGCCCCGGGTGGTGCGGATGTGGCCCAGATTCAATTGGCTGATCAGCCGCTCGGCCCTGGTACGACGTTCCCGGCTGCCCAGGGGTTGTGCCTCCAGCACCGCCAGAATGTTCTCCTCCACGGTCAGTTTGCGGAAGACAGAAGGTTCCTGGGGCAGGTAGCTGATGCCGTAGTTGCGTGCGCGCAGATACATGGGCACCCGGGTAATGTCAGTGTCGTCGACCAGAACGCGCCCTGTCTCCGGCATTACCAGCCCCACGATCATGTAAAAGCTGGTGGTTTTGCCGGCGCCGTTTGGTCCCAGCAAACCAACCACTTCTCCGCGAGAGATGGTCAGGTTGACACCGCGGACCACCTGCCGCCCCTTGTATGTCTTGCCTATGTTCTCGGCTATGAGTGTATTCATCGTCACCTTGGCGCCGTGGTCTGTGTCGCCGTTTTGCCTACGCCGCCTTCGATGCTGACGCTATCGTCGCGGCTATGGAAAATCAAAGCTTCTCCGGTCACGGCGCCTCGCGCCGGATCGGTCATGCGGGGCGGGGCGCCGGCGGTTCCTGTCAGCACGTACTCTCCGCTCTCGCTTGAGAATACCAATTGCTCGCCACTGCCGCGACGGCCCTGAGAGCTGACCGTGACCCGGCCCCTGGCCGTCATGCGGTCCACCTGCGCCGCAGCGCCGTCCTTGCCGGCGTGATTGCCGGTAGGCAGAAGGATCAGCTCAACCTCGTTGGAGACCGACGTTGCCGTGCCCGTTTCCGCAACAACTGTGCTTGGAGCGCCGCCGTGCATCACCGCCTTGCGCTCGGCGTCAGAGTATTTCAGGTCGCCGCCGCGCATCCGGATGACGGAAGGAACCGCCGTTTTGCCTGCCGCCGCTTTGCTGGACGCCTTGCTCGATTCTGTTCCCGCCGCGCTCACCAGCACCACCCGTACCGGCTCTGCCGCAACTGCGCTGTGCGCTGCCAATGTCTGCTTCTGGCGATCCAGCACAATGACCGGCGCGGTAATCGAGTTGGCCTGTTGCCACACCCGCGCATGACCTCGGAAGGTGGCTTCGCCGCTGGACTGGTGCAGTTGCGCCTCAGTTGCAACGGCATGCGCCGGTCCTTGGCCGCCTAGGCCATTGCTGTTTTTGGCCTTGTCGGATTTGTCCGGGCCATTTTCCGCCCAGGTGGCTTTGACGTTGCCGTGCCCAAATGCATCGCCGGAGTCCTGCGACACGTCAATCTTGTCTGCTGTCAGTTGCAATCCACCGTCTTCCACACGCGGGCTTAGAGTCAGGTGCAGCCATTCTCCGGCGCCCTCGTAAACGGCGTGTCCCGCGGTAGCGCGCAACGGAGCAGCCGCAGCTTGTCCTGCGCGCGCCGCCGGATTCTCGATCAAAACCACGTGCCCGTCGACGGTGGCCGACTGAATCTGCGCCGCGCCGTCTTGCCCCCCCTTGGGGCCGGCTGCAAAATGTGCCTCAAGCCGGTCGCCGCTAGTGGTCAATCGGGATCCCGAGGCGGTGGTTTGCTCAATTTTGGCGTGGCCCACCCCGGTCATTGCCGTAAGCGCTGAACCTTGCCCAAAGGCGCCTGTCACGTCGTCCGCTACCATCTTGGCGGGTACAGGCGCTTCCTTGCCGCGTTGAGAGTTGCTGGTGACGACTACGCCGCCGGAGCCGTGGAGCATGCCGGGAGCCACGTGGCCGTTTTTGGCGCTGCGGAACTCCAAGTCGGCAATGGGCGAACGCCAGTTGCGGGTTATGTGCAGCGGGCCGGCTTGCGACTGGCTGGTTTCGTTGCTGTCGATGACGACGCCGCGCTCCAGATGCGCGCGATGCAACTCGCCTTTGGCTGTGAACTCAAGTTCCGCGGACGGCGCGGAGCCGTGTACTTGGCGGTTGACCTTGGCGGACTGGGTGGCCGAGTCCATTTGGACGCCGCCTTCCAGATGGCCGTGCTTGGGCTGGTTGTGGTCGTCAAAATCGAGCGATCCCGTGGGCGCGTTCAGCCGGCTTCCGGTTGCGGTGTCTAGGGCGAATCCACTGGTTGCGTCGAGGCGCACGGCTGATCCATCGGAGCGGAACAGAATTTTGGCGTCGCCGGCTGTGGCCCTTCCACCCCGGTAATTGGCGATGGCGGCATGCATGCGGCAGAGCAGGGTTTCGCGTTCGAACTCGGCGTGCTGGGCGTGAAGCTGAACGGCCTGGCCGCTGCGCTGGGTATTCAACTCCACGGCCTGATTCAGCGCGAGGAGGCCCTGCTGCGAGCTGTAGGATGCGCCCATGGAGCTGCCGGCTCCTTGAGCCATGGAGAACTCCACACGATTGTCGGTGCTGGCCACTCCGCTCTTCTGATCGAAGAGCAGGCCGATGGTCTTAACGTGAATCTGGCCGGAGGCAGCCGTTTGCGCAACTGCAGCCAGCGGCTTGCCCTTGGCCTTGTCGCTCAGGGCCTGCGGCGTGGCATTGGGCGCGATAGCCGGGGCCACATCGGGGCGCATCAGGGTAATTTCAACGGGTCCGGTGGCCTTGGCCGTTTCCGCTTCCGGGTCGTACTCGAACTCTTTGCCGTCAATGTGGTCTACGCGGCTGCCATCCACGCTGTAGAGCTCGATCCTCACATCGTGGAGCAGGACCCGGCCGCCCTTGCCTGGGGAGAGCTGGACCAGTTGGGAGGCGTGAATCTTGTAGAGCGTATGCCCGCGGGTGCCATGGGTATAGGTCCAGCCGTCGGCTTCCTGCTGAATGTCGAGGCCCAGTTTCTTGGGCAGATCGCGGCGATTGAAGGGATGCTTCCACCGGCCAATGGCCAGAAAGGCCACCAGCGCCACGACGAGGAGGATTCCCGCCGCCAGCACCATGGTACGCAGCCGCTCGATGGTCAGTCGCACCGCTAGTTCCTCACGCCGAGCCGTACGGCCAGCCGCTGGGCCAGGCTTTCGCCCAGTTCGCTCCACAACAGGCGCGCCGTGGCTCCCGAATCTTTTTCGACGGCGCGCGCCAGGGCCATCAGTTGGAGGATGTTTTCTGCCACATGACCGGCGCCGACGGGGTCCAGCTCCAGATCTTCTTCAAGGAACGGGGCATCCGAGCCGAAATCGATGCGGATATGCCCGTCCGCCTCATAAGCGCCCTCGTCGAACAGGGGGCCGAAGCCGGTGACCCGCACCAGGCGCGGCTGACGCGTCCAGTGGGGTTCGGGTTTTCCGCTAGATTCGAGCTCCCAGAGGCTCCAGGCAATCTGGAACTCGTAGGCGTAATCCTCGTGCAGCAGTTCCAGGGCATCCTCAACGGCCAGCTTGGGGTCCACGCCGCCCTTGTCGCCAGCCATGTCGCGGCCATAGACCTTCTGAAAGACGGGCGATTCTCTCCAACTGACCGGCCACACGGTGGCGGCATAAACGGTGGGCTCGCCGCCTTGCGCGGCAAATGTGCTCAGCACCGCGGCCAGCTTGTCAGCAAGCGCGGTGAGGCGCAGATTGGGGTACCACAGACTGAGATATAGCGTGTCGGCCATTGCTCTTAGATTGTAGACGGGGAAGGGGAAGCGTAGGTAAGTGGGGAATGGAACGAGGGGGGAGAACTCTAGCGCGTGGGGAAGGCGTAGCGCTCAAAATGCACTGTTGGAGTAGAAAGAAGGGCTTGGAGAGAGGGGATTTGTGCGGTTCCAGACGTAGCGATTTATGCCGGTTTTGGGCAATTAGAGCGTTTTATTGAGCGCTGTTGATGCGTTTTAGTGCGCAACTGCGATGCGATTTTCCGGAAGATGGGCGGAATTTGGGGAACACACAGGCCAAATGCCGTGAGCTGGCCGATCGCTCTACTTCTTATCCTTGCTGGTTCCGTGGCTGTTGAGCAGCCCTTCCAGTTCTTCCTTGAATTCGTTTACGTCCTTGAAGTCTCGGTAGACGGAGGCGAAGCGGATGTAGGCGACGGTGTCGAGGCCCTTCAGGTGCTCCATGATCAGCTCGCCAATTTCGCGGGTGCTGCGTTCGCGCTCCGGCGCATCGACCAGAAAGCTCTCGGCGGCGTCCACAATGGCTGCCAGCTCAATGGAGGGCACGGGCCGCTTTTCACAAGCTCGGAGCAGGCCGCTGAGCACCTTCTGCCGGTCGAAGCGTTCGCGGCGGCCGTCTTTTTTGACCACCATGTAGGGGATTTCGTCGAGGCGCTCGTAGGTGGTAAAGCGGCGATTGCAGCTTTCGCACTCGCGCCGCCGCCGGATGGAGTCCGCCTCTTTGCTCTCTCTGGAGTCAACAACCCGATCTTGCGCGAAACCGCAATAAGGACACTTCATCTTAGGGCGATTCTACGGCATGGAAGGGGTATCTGGCAGGGAACAAGGGAATTGAGCTGGCTGGAAGGCCGGTCGAATGCTATTCTGCATCCGGAAGCACCATGGAAAGCCAGATTCAGCGCAATCTCGATGAAATCGCCAGCCTGTGCCGCCGCTATGGGGTGCGCCGCCTGGCGGTTTTCGGTTCCATCCTTCGTGGGGACTTCGACCCGCTGCGCAGTGATGCGGACTTTCTGGTGGAGTTCGAGCCGGGGCCGGTGGCGGTCAGGATGCAGAATTACCTGGCTTTGCGCGCGGCTCTTGCCTCGTTGTTGTCTCGCCCTGTGGACCTGATTGAGGACGGCGCAATCAAGAACCCATACATCCTACAAAGCGTTTCCGAGCAGAAGCAAGTACTTTATGCAGCGTGAAGCGAAGGCTTATCTGTGGGATGTTGCGAATGCTGCCGCAAGCATTCACGACTTCGCAGCGGGCAAGGATTTGGGCGCGTATCTGAACGACGAGATGCTGCGTGCTGCGGTTGAGCGCAAATTCGGAGTCATCGGAGAGGCGCTCTCGCAACTGCTGCGGTTTTTCCCGGAATACCGCGACAGGATCGCGCTTGTTGGGGATATTATCGCTTTCCGCAACCAGATCGTTCACGGATACGCTACTGTCCGGGACGACATGGTGTGGGAGATCGTTCAGGTCTATCTTCCCCGTCTGCGCAGGGAAGTTGCGGAATTGCTCGAGGAGCCGGATTCCCGCAGCTGATCTTCCCTGGGCGGATCGATTGTGAAGCGGCAGGACACACGCCCGCCGCTGCTTTAGCTTAGGAACTCGGCAATGGCGGCGACTACGGTCTGCTGTTCGTCTTCGCGCAATTCGGGGAAGATGGGCAGGGCCAGCACTTCGTGGGCGGCGCGCTCGGCTTCGGGGAATGCACCCAGGCCATAACCAAGAGACTTCAGGGCTTCCTGCAGATGGAGCGGGACGGGGTAGTAGATCTCCGAGCCGATCTTGCGGGCGGAGAGGAACTCGCGTAGGGCGTCGCGGCGAGGGGTGCGGATGACGAACTGGTGCCAGACGTGGCGGCTGCCGGAAACTTCATGGGGCAAGACGACGCCGCGGGTGGGATAGGGGCCGGCCTCGACCAGACCGGCGGCGGCAAACAGGGTGTGGTAGCGCTCGGCAACCTGGCGGCGGGCATCGTTCCAGCCGGCAATGTACTTGAGCTTGACGTTGAGAATGGCGCCCTGGAAGCCGTCCAGGCGCGTGTTCCAGCCAATTTCGTCGTGGTAGTAGCGGCGGCGCATGCCATGCTGGCGCAGCATCCTGGCGCGCTCGGCAATTTCGTCGGAGTTGGTGGTGACCAGGCCGGCGTCGCCCGCGGCGCTCAGGTTCTTGGTGGGATAGAAGCTGAAAGCGGCCGCGTCGCCGAGTGCGCCGGCTTTGACGCCCTGCCACTCCGCGCCCCAGGCCTGTGCAGCGTCCTCAATCAGCTTGAGTCCGCGTTCTTTTCCAATTCGCACAAAGGATGTGAAATCGGCAGTCTGACCGTAGAGGTGGACAGGCAGAATGGCGCGCACGTCCTTACCGCGAGGGCCATCGAGAACTGCTTCGACTGCCACAGGACTCAGGTTGAAGGTGGTGGGATCGATGTCGGCCAGTACGGCGGTGGCTCCGGCGCGCAGGATGGAGCTGACCGAGGCGAAGAAGCTGAACGGGGTGGTGACCACGGACATACCGGAGCCGATGCCCGCGGCGGCCTGAGCCAGCCACAGGGAATCGGTGCCCGAGGAGCAGCCGACGGCGTGGGCCACGCCCAAGCGCTCTTCCGCCGCCCGCTCAAAGGCGGCCACGGGCTCACCAAGGATGAACTGCTGCGTCTCCAACACATGCCCAAGAGCTTCAAGCAGCTCCGTGTGGAGCGGACGATATTGGCGTTTCAGGTCCAGCATGGGTACCGGCTGGGCGGTTGAGGCGGAACTGGGAGGTGGAACAGCAGTATTTTTCACGAGATTATGGTAGCAGCCGCAGTACTGGCCGCGTCCCACGGCTCGACAGTCGGGCTGCCAGTGGAGGCAGGGTTTTGGCCCCCAAAATGATTTTCCCGGGGTGCTACGGTAATTAAATCGTAGACACGCAATTATGGCGATTTATGGAGCGAAGTTAGGGCTCGGGAGATATTCCCGGCGGTGTAGAGCAGGCTCTAAATGCGCTTCAGTTGAAAAGGTTGGTAAATCGATATAATGTTGTTGTCACATTGCGGGGGTTTGCGGATCCGGGTTTCCGGGCCGTGCCCGCTGTTTTTTCACGCAAGAGCAGTGCAATTGCATTCAATCACTCAAGAAGAAAGTAGGAGATCGGCACATGGAAAACAAGCCGGCACAAAACATTCAGGATACTTTCCTGAATACAGTCCGCAAGGATAAAACCCCCATCACGATTTACCTGGTTAGCGGCGTCAAGCTAACCGGCAAGATCCGGTCCTTTGACAAATATTCTGTGCTGCTAGAAAACAACAGCCAGGAACAGTTGATCTTTAAGCACGCCATTTCCACGGTGGTCAGCAATCGGAGCGTGATGCACACCACCGAACACCGCCCTGCTGCTATGGCAGGCGGAGTAGTTCCGGGTCCGGCGACCGCACCGGTCGTCGCTGCTGTAGCGGCGTTGGAGTCGCGATAGCACGCAGAGAGCAGTCTACATTGGCAGTTGATGAGAGTCGGACTAGCGCTACCGGCAGTCGGCCGGAACGGGCAGTCTTGGTGGGAGTGGACTTTACGTCACACTCCCGCAGCAACCGCGCCGGTGCTGAGGGCGCGCGGCTGGCGGCGGTGTGTGCCGAGTCTGTGACACAGGACGAGACTGCACCGGAGCCGGCTCTCACTCCACTGCTCCTTCGCTCCAGCGGTGCCTCGTCCGCTGCGGGGCGTGCGCTTCCCGGCCTGAATGCCGAAGAATCCCTGGCCGAATTTCGTGAACTGGTTTCCAGCGCCGGCGGTGAAGTGGTTGCCGAGCTGATGCAGAACCGCGCCCGGCCCGATCCGGCCACGCTGATCGGTTCCGGCAAAGTGGAGGAGATTGCGGGCGTCGCCGCCTCCACCGAAGCCGACCTGGTACTGTTCGACCACGATCTTTCACCCACCCAATTGCGCAACCTTGAAGCTGCGCTGCCTTGTCGGGTGCTGGATCGTACTCAGTTGATTCTAGACATCTTTGCCCGCCACGCCCGCACCCGCGAGGGACAACTGCAGGTGGAACTAGCGCAACTGCAATACATGCTGCCCCGCCTGACAGGCAAGGGCAAGGCGATGTCGCAGTTGGGCGGCGGTATTGGTACTCGCGGCCCTGGCGAAACCAAGCTGGAGACAGACCGACGCCGCATTCAAAGCCGCATTGACCAAGTGAAGCTGGATCTGGACTCGGTGAAACGTGTGCGCAAGCAGCAGCGACAGCGCCGCGAGTCGGTTCCCGTGCCCACGGTGGCCCTGGTCGGCTACACCAACGCAGGAAAAAGCACGCTGTTCAATCAACTAACAGGCGCGCAGGTGCTGCAATCGTCGCGCATGTTCGCCACCCTGGACCCCAAGCTGCGGGCGATTGACCTGCCCAGCCGGCGCAAGATTCTGCTGTCGGATACGGTTGGCTTTATCCGCAACCTGCCGCACACCCTGGTTACCAGCTTCCGCGCTACGCTGGAAGAGGTGGAGCAAGCCTAGGTGCTGCTGCATATCCGCGACGCCAATTCCACTTACGGCGAGGAGCAGAAGTCGCAGGTGGAGAAGGTGCTGGGCGAGCTGGATTCTCTGGATACGCCGCGCATTGAGGTGCTTAACAAGATCGACTTGCTGAGCGAGCACGAGCGGCTGGGGCTTCAGGCGCGGTGTGAGGCGGGGGGCGAGATTGCCGTCTCGGCGCGCACCGGCGAGGGCATGGATGCGCTGCTCGCGGCCATTGACCACGCCTTGCACACCGATCCGGTGCTGCACGTCGAGCTTCGGGTTCCGCAGCAGGAGGGAGCCGCTCTGGCTGCCATTGAGGCGGGGATGGTGGTGCATAGCAGGGAGTACGAAGGCAACCTGGTGCGGCTGTCCGTCAGCGGTCCGGCGTCGCTCATCGGGCGCTTGCGCAAGTTCCGGCTGCGGGACGAGTAAGCAGATTATTCATCCAATTATTTTCCGTGCCGCCTATGATGGGCTTTCGCGGAGTTGTGGGTGTTTTTAAATTGCGGTTGAAAAGCATCAATGAAGCACGGCAACCACGTTGAGTTCCCAGGAGATTCGATGAGTCCAGTTTCAGACAGCCCAAGCCGTTCCATCACCACTCTGTCTAGCCGCGAAGTTTATCGCAACCACTGGATGCGGCTGCGGGAGGACGAGATTCTTCGCTCCAACGGCAAAAAGGGCATCTATGGGGTGGTCGACAAGGACGACTCGGCCATCATCCTGCCCATTGATGGGGACCGTGTTTGGCTGGTGGAGCAGTTCCGCTACACCATTCAGGAACAGGCGCTGGAGTTGCCCCAGGGCGGCTGGGAGATGGAGATCGATAACCCCGAGGAGCTGGCGCGCGGCGAACTGAAGGAGGAATTGGGCCTGAACGCCGCCCATATGACTTATCTGGGGGCTTTGTGGATCGCCTACGGCTTCACCAAACAGAAGCAGCACGTGTTTCTGGCTACGGGGCTGACCGCCACAGAAAAAGAGCCAGACGCCGAGGAGCACGATCTGGTGGTCCGGTCCTTTTCTGTAGAGCAATTTGAAGAGATGATGCGCACCGGGGTGATCCGCGACAACTGCACGCTGTCCGCCTGGGCGCTCTATCTGCTGTGGAAGGCCAAGCAGGGCTGACGGGAGAAGGGTTTCGCCAGCCTTGCCGCGATATGCGACTAGCCGCGTTCGTCCATGGGAATCCAGTGCATGGGATATTCGGGGCCAATGTATTCGGCGCGGGGGCGGATCAGGCGGTTGTCGTCCAACTGCTCGATGACGTGTGCGGCCCAGCCGGCGATGCGGCTGATGGCGAAGATGGGCGTGTAAAGATCGATGTCGATGCCCAGGGTTGCATAAGTTGAGGCAGAGTAGAAATCGACGTTGGCATTCAGCTTCTTGTCGGCGTTGATGTAAAGCTCGATGGCTCTGGACATCTCGTACCACTTGGTCTGACCGGCGTCCTCACCCAGCTGCTTGCTCATCTTGCGCAGGTGTGTGGCGCGGGGATCCTCGGTTTTGTAGACGCGGTGGCCGAAGCCGGATATCTTCTGCTTGGCGGCGAGCATGCTCTTAACGTATTCCACCGGATCGGCGCCCGCCTTGTCGATGGCGTAGAGTAGCCGCATGACGCCCTCATTGGCGCCGCCGTGCAGGGGGCCTTTGAGCGCGCCGATGGCGCCGGTAATAGCCGAATGGATGTCTGCCAGGGTGGCGGCGATGACTCGGGCGGCAAAGGTGGAGGCGTTCAGTTCATGTTCGGCGTGCAGCACCAGCGCCATGTCCAGCGTCCGGACGGCGGTTTCCGACGGTCTCACCCCGTTCAGCATCCACAGGAAATTTGCGGCATGGTTCAGGGAGCGGTCAGGGGGCACAATCTCCAGTCCTTTGCGCAGGCGGTCGTAGATGGCCACGATCATGGCCATCTGTGCGGTGATGTGGTAGCTCTTGCGCACGTTGGCATCGTGGGAGTTGTCTTTCTCGTCAGCGTCGTAAAAGCTGAGCGCGGAAACCGCCGTGCGCAGCACCTCCATGGGATTGGCGGAGGCGGGAATGCTGCGCAGCAGGCTGACGATGCGAAAGTCGAGCCCCCGGGCCAAGGCCAGTTGGGACTGGAACTCGCGCAAGGCGAATTCGTTGGGCAACATGCCGTTCCAGAGCAGGTAGGTGGTCTCCTCGAAGGTCGAGTGCTCCGCCAGTTCGTGAATATCGATTCCGCGATAGGACAGTACGCCCGCGTCTCCGTCGATCCAACAAATCCCGGAGTTCGCCGCAATAACACCTTCCAGACCTTTTCCAGCGACTGCAGTGGACATAGCCTCGGACTCCCCCTTGTGTTGAATTTCGGTGGTTACGGCGTACTCCACCCCTGAAACAAGGGGGCTGCGCCAAAATTGCGGTAAAGGATGTTTATATCGTAGCGATTCCATGGTTGTCACGGAGTGCGGGACAAGGGAGGCGGGGAATGTACGTAGAAAGCCGTCCAGACGGGTTTGCGCCGGAGGAAAACGGGGTATATTTCCGCGCCGCCGGTTTGCGTGTCCGTCGAGGGGGGAAGTGTTTAAGGTCTATTATGAGCATCATGGGCGGGTAGGACTCTATATTTCTGTAAACTCGCCTGGAGGTGTGCGGAGCAGAGTTTCCGAGTTTCGATATTCACGGCAGGCTCTCCGCAAAGACACGGAAAGGTCCCGAAACAATCCTCCCAAGTGGCGTCTAAAGAGACAGGATGACACCACGCTACGAAGAACGGTTCGCAAGGCGGGCCGTCAGAGAGAAAGGCAAATTATGAGTGAATTCGAAAGTACGCCCCGAACCAATTCCAACGCACTGCTTGCGGTTCTTGCGGTAGCCCTGCTGGCTGGCGTGGGCGGCCTGATCTGGACCGCCACGGTCAGCAGCCGCGTTTCGCATCAGGAAGCAGCGCTGGCCGACGCCAACCAGCAGAACCTGAAGATGGCCGCCGAACTGCGTGAAACCAACGCGCGTCTCGAAGTGGCCACGCAAGAACTGGGAAAATCCATGGGTTTGACGCAGAAGCAGATGGATGCCCGCGCCGATGACATCATTGCCCGCCAGGACGCCGCCAACGCCCGCCTCGAAACCGCTCAGAAGCAGACCGCGCAGCAGGTGACCTCTGTCTCTAAGGAAGTCACCAACGTAAAGACCGATGTGGGTGGTGTGAGAAATGAAGTGGGCGGGGTCAAGAGCGACGTGGCCCAGACCCGCACCGAACTGGCTACCGCGGTCAGCCAGTTGCAGTCCATGAAGGGGGATATGGGCATGCAGAGCGGCCTGATCGCCCGCAATCACGACGAACTCGAACTGCTCAAGCACAAAGGCGACCGCAACTACTACGAGTTCACCCTCAACAAGGGCGAAAAGAAGCCAGTGGGCACGGTAACCCTGGAGTTGAAGAAGACAGACGCCAAGAAGAACAAGCTCACGCTGAACATCTATTCCGACGACAAGAAGTTCGAGAAGAAGGACAAGAACGTGAACGAGCCGCTGCAGTTCTATAGCGGCAAGACGCCGATGCTGTTTGAGTTGGTGGTCAATTCCATCAACTCAAAGAACCAGATCACCGGCTATCTGGCGACGCCCAAGAACGCGCCTTCTCCTACTGCTCGATAACCGCTGAGTGGGGCGCAAGCACCAGCTTGGGCTGGTAGCCGAAGGTGAAGGCGAAGTTCAGGTCCTTGCGCGCATCCCACTGCTGCTTGGTGATGCGGAATGCCGAGACGATCATCCCTTCCCGGGTCTCCCCGGGGGCGATGGTCGTCTCTGGAGACAGGGGCTTGCCGTGCAGCGCCGCCAGCTCTGGATAAGCCTGAAACACCCTTTCGAATTCGGCGGTCATGGCCGCATAGCTGGTGTGAATGCCGTCATCCAGCATGGCGTCAGTCATGACGCTGTGCATGAAGAGCGGCTGCTGGCTTTGGTTATGCAGCTTGACCTGGGCAAAGACAATAATCTGGTCGAAGGCCTCTTTGGGCATGGCAGCGCCGTTGGCGTCCAAGCCAGCGGTTTCCACGTGCCGCGGATGGACCCACACCCGCACAATCTCCCCCGTAGCCGCGGGCGGCTTTTGCCCGGCAATCACATAGACAGCGATCACAATGGTCACCAGCACCGCGGCGATGATGCTGGCCCAAACCACATGACTAGAGCCCTTGGTGAGTTCTTCACCCCGGGCGACGACGTCTATCTCTTCGGGAGAATCTTGATGGAGTAGGCTCATGGCGCCCTTATCTTAGTCTTGTCAGCGCAGAGCAGGCCATGTATTCCTGTATTTCTTTTGGGCTATAGCACTTTCTACGGGGAAACGACGCTTTCCCGAGCCGGATCAGGGTCTTGGCCTCAGCGCCGCCAGAAAATCCTTTGCTTCGCGCGTGTTCAGCACGTCTCCCGGCCCAAGCCAGGCACGGCGCAACTGACGGACGCCGTAGTCCATCTTGGCCAGGTGGCGGATGTCGTGGGAGTCGGTGCTGATCACGATCTTCGCGCCTAGCTCCTTGGCCAGGCGCAGGTCGCGTTCGTTCAGGTCCAGCCGCTCTGGGGCGGCATTGTGTTCCATGGCCACGCCTAGCTCGGCCGCCCGCCGCAACACCTGCCCCATATCCATGGCAAAGGGCTCGCGGCGCAGCAGCAGCCGCCCGGTGGGATGACCCAGAATCCGCACATAGGGGTTCTCAAGGGCACGGGTCACTCGCGCCGTCATCTCTTCGCGGGGCTGGGCAAAATGAGAGTGTACGCTGGCGATGACCACGTCCATCTGCGCCAGCACTTCATCTTCCAGGTCCAGAGCGCCGTCGGCCAGAATGTCCACTTCAATGCCGGTGAAGACGCGAATGCGGCCTTCCATCTGGTGGTCCACTTCGCGGATGCGCCGGATATGTTCCAGCGCGCGCTTCTCGTCCAGCCCGTTGGCCATGCCCAGGGCCTGGGAGTGGTCGGTGATGGCGATGTAGCCGTAGCCCAGAGCCAGAGCGGCATCGGCCATTTCGCGGATGGAGTTGTGGCCGTCTGTCGCGGTGGTGTGCATATGCACGTCGCCACGAATGTCGGTGCGCTCGATCAGCCGAGGAAGGCTGCCGTGCGCAGCACCTTCAATTTCGCCGAGGTTCTCACGCAGCTCGGGCGGAATCCAGTCCATGCCCAGCGCGGCGTAGACCTCTTCTTCGGTCGCGGCGGCAACGACTGTAGCGTCGTCCAACCGGGCCAGCGACCACTCGCTCAACGTGTAGCCCATTTTGAGAGCCCGCTGGCGCAGGGCCACATTGTGGGCCTTGGAGCCGGTGAAGTATTGCAGGGCGGCCCCATAGCTGGCTGCGGGCAGCAGGCGCACGTCCACCTGCAAGCCGTTGGACAAGTGGAAGCTGATCTTGTTCTCGCCCTTGACGATGATGTCGTGGATGCCGGGGTAGGCAGCGACGTATTCGACGGCCGCAGCGGTCTGCTCCAGTTCGCAGGCCGGACCCGTGACCAGCAGGTCGAGGTCGCCGGCGGTTTCGCGTCCCCGCCGCAGGGAGCCAGCCGGGGTCACCTTTTCGATTCCGTCGAAGGCCAGCAGATAGGCGGAGATGCTGTTGGCGGCTTGCTCGGCCACGTCGATGCGGAAGCGGCCAGCGCTACGGCGATAGTCCTCAATGCCCTTGCGGAGTTTCTCAATCTGTTTGGGGCCCATGCGGGGCAGACCAGCAAGGCGGCCCTCGTCGATGGCCTGGGCGAGTTGGTCGATGCTGGCGATCTTGGCCGCGTCCCACAGCAGGGCCACGGTTTTGGGACCCATGCCGGGCAGTTCGAGCAGGTCCAGTAG
>Ga0255354_1000737_pt1 | contig 20162 bp, 11 predicted proteins | sample HBST50metaG_FD_189942 | JGI IMG/M metagenome (GOLD analysis project Ga0255354, IMG submission 189942) | Peat soil microbial communities from Stordalen Mire, Sweden - H.B.S.T50 | ecosystem: Environmental > Terrestrial > Soil > Wetlands > Peat | place: Sweden: Norrbotten County, Stordalen Mire...
TTTGGCAGCAATTTGGCAGCAAATAGTGCCGATTGTGCCGTTTTTGCCGGTTGTGCCGGCTCGTAAGTACTGTTCCGTCTATAATTTGCATTTTCATGCCCACCATGGCATGGAAGAGGTCATCGGTTCGATCCCGATCAGGTCCACCAATTAAATCAATAACTTAGAGACGGTCCGTCATCCTAGCTTGGTAGCATTTTGGTAGCAAATTCCAAAACCTTACCGCGAGCAGGACGTGTGATTGCTGGTTTCTTCCTCTCCGAAGAGGCGGCTTGTAAAACTTCTCCTTTCCGTGTTGCTTCCCCATCCAAAAAGTTTTCGACTCTTTGCCTGACCCCGGTTTAGACGAGTGTTGGCCCGTGGTGCCGGTCCCCATCAGTTCTTCATGGATCGAGGTCACCGTGGAGCGCACGCCGTCCTCCATCGTCTGCATGTAGACATCGGTCGTGGTGGCCACTCGCGAGTGGCGCAGCATCCCCTGAATGTCCTTGACGTGCCCCTTGTCCTTGGCCAGCGTTGCGATGGTGCGCCGGATGACCTGGAAGGTCAGCTTGGGCAGCCCCAACTGCTCGGCTAGCTTGTGCAGCACTCTTTTCCGGTAGTTGCTCGGGTCCATGAAGTTTCCGCTACGGCCGGCAAAGATGAAGTCGTCGGGCGCGGCATATTTCGAGATGCGCCGCCACTCCTCCAACTCCTCGACCTGCTCTCCCGTGACCGGGATCGCCGTAAGGCTAGACGTTGCGCGGAACCTGGAGGCCGCGCATCTGGCGCCGGTAATGCTTGCAACTGTAGACCAGTTCGCGGGGGATGACGCGGTCGTTGAGGATTTTGGCGCCGGAGTAAACATCGCGCAGAAAGAGGTTGAGGGCAGTGAGGCGCTGGGTAAGGCCGCGCTCGATGCGGTCCCACTCCTGGGCGGTGATGAGACGGGGCAGGAGGTCGTAGGGAAAGATGCGCTCGGTGCCTTCGTTGCGGCCGTAGACGGTGAAGGTGATGCCCTGGGTGAGGAAGGCGAGGTCGGCCGACTGCTTGCGGCGTTGCAACTCGTCATGGGGCAGGCGGGCCAGGGCTTCAGCCAGCGCGCGATAGTGGGAGCGTACATCGCCCGCGGCTTCGCACATCTCGTCGAAGGCCTGGTCGGGGGGATAGTCTCCGAAGAGCGTATCCAATTCCACTGGAGGTCCGGCACTCATGGGTGCCGGCTTCCTTGACGACGGATTCAGGGCAGCGGTGAAATTTGGCGGCAATAGGGGAAGGTTGCCTCATCCATCCCCTATTGCCCTCGGACCCCACTGCAGTTCCCTGTTCTCTAGCTTTTAACGCCCCCGAGATAAAGGAGCCGTGAGGGATTGGACGGGTGGGGCCGGATACCCTTTTCTTTGCCTGGCAATTGAATGTTCGGCCAAACGCAGCAAGGGCGACAGCCGAAGCTGCCGCCCTTGCTGCATCGCAAGTGTTTTCTAGAAAATGAACTTCGCCGAGAATTGCGCCTGGCGAGGTCCATACAGCGTGGAGGATGTGGAAGAAGGTTTCTCGAAGGCCCCAAGGGCGTTTGAGGGAGCGAAGGGCACGATGCAGTCGTTGGTGTGACTGCCGGCGCACTTGGCGGCCACGGTGATGGAAGAGTAAGAGGTATTGACCGCGAGAATGTTCTTGTGATTGGCCACGTTGAAGGCTTCAGCCAGGAACTGAAGCTTGAGACCTTCGTGCAGCGAGAAGTCGCGCGAGATGCGAGCGTCGAGGTTATGCACGCCCGGTCCTGCAAAGGCGTTGCGCTTGAACTGGGGTACGCGGCCGGGCGTGCCGGAGTTGTTGAGGCTGACCGAAGCGCCGGTAACGCCGCCGTTTCCAGAAACATTGGCCACGTTGAGCGGATCGCCCGTGCCCAATTTGCTGGTCGGGCTATTGCTCATGAAGGCGGTGACGGGGTTGCCGCTTTGCGCGGTGTAGCTACCAGAGACGCTCCATCCATTGACGGCCAGATTGAGCAAGCCGAGATCGGATTTGAGCACAGGCGCGTAAACGAGGCTGCCGACAGCGCGGCTGCGCATGTTGAGGTCGGAGGTTGCGTTCTCGGCCTTCAGGTTGAACGGATCGAGCGGAACGTCGGTGCCGTTGAATGTGCCGTTGACGCCGGAAACCTGGCCGCCGTCGGTGGCGTTCGAAAAGGTGTAGTTGACCAGCGCTTCAAATCCCTTGCTGAAGGGCTTTTTCACGGTGGCGGCCATGGAGTGATACCAGCTATTGATGCCGCTGAATCCGACCAGAACGCTGCTGTCGGCGTAGGTAGCCCGCTGGGTGTACCACGGCACGGTAACGGTCGAAAGAGTGGCGCCGGTGGAGTCAACCACGTCATAGGTCTTGGTGGTGGTGGCCGGCTTCACGTTGGCATCTACGAAGTAGGGAAGGCGCTGGGCACGGTTGCCCACATAGCCCAACGTAATGGCGGAGTGCCAGGGCATTTCCTGCTCGACGGAGACGTCGAAGGAATGGGAGTATGGGTTCTTGTAGTTGGGGTCCAATCCGCGGACGGCCAGGGGGGTGAGCGCCGCGCCGGTATTGACCACCGTGGGGGTGACTGCCCCGGCAAAAGGAGCGGTCAGGGCCGGTCCGGGAGGCGTGAAGAGGACGTTGGTGTTGCTTGGCGCCCAACTCGCATAGGTGTTGGTTGTGACTTTACCAACCGTATTGCTGATGACGCTGGTGTTGTACTGCTGCTGATAGACGCCGTTTTCGACGCGCATGGTGTAGTAGGTGGAGTTGGACGTGAGCCCGACGAAGAGGCCATAACCAGCGCGCACTACGCCACCCTTCCATCCTTGATAGCTGAAGCCGATGCGGGGCTGAAACGCGGTGTAGCCGATGTGAATCTTGTCGGTGTATTCGGTGGCCAAAGTGCTACTGGTGTTCGGCTTGGGAGGCTGCGGAATCATTTGCAGATCGTAGCGGACGCCCGCTGAAAGTTGCAGTTTAGGCAGCAGCTTGTAACGGTCTTGCACGAAACCGGAGACGTTCTTGTTCCAGAAATCGTCGGCGCCGATGTGCGTGATGGGGTCGTTGACCTGGGTAAAGCTCTTGTAGTGTTGGCCGCCGTTGACCCCGTAGACGTCCTGGACCCAGTCAGCAAAGTTGCCGGCCGCCGTGCCCTCGATGGAATAGCTGTAGCTACCATCGCCCTGGTAGAGGTTGGCAAGCTGCTCGTGGATGAAGCTGAGGTCCACGCCGGCCCTCAGATCGTGTTTTCCATGGGTCTTCGACAAGGTGTCGGCGATCTGGAAGCGATGCTCGTCGGGAAAGGCTCCGCGAGGCAGGGCGCTGGTTTCGCCGTAGCTGGCTACGTTGCTGATGCTGACTGCCGGGCCGCTGGTGTTGGTGCTGGCCGTCTCAAGATCGCGAGAAAACTGAAACAGGACCTGGTTGACCGTGGTGGGATCGATGACGCTGGTCCAGTTGAGAATGCCGAAGCGCTCGTGGAAGTTGGATGTGCCGTTCTGGGTCACCGAACCATTGGTGACAGTGTTCGAACCGTTGTAACCATTTGGCTCATTGAAGTCCTGCCAATTGAATTCTGCGCTGACGTGATTCTTCTCGTTGACCTGCCAATCGATTTTGGGGAAGAAGATGTCCTGCTTGATGAGACGGGGGAAGGTGCCTTGCGTCTTGAGGCCGAACATGCCGGCGGTGGTGCCGTTGAGGTAGTTGATGGCAGCCTGGCATTGAGTCGCTGTAATGGGCGCCGGGCAAGTGGCGGAGCTGAAGTTGAAGTTGGAAAGATAGAAAATCGGATTTACTTTGCGGAAGCCGTCATAGGTAAGGAAGAAGAAAAGCTTGTCGCGCAGGATCGGGCCGCCAACCGAACCGCCGAACTGCTGCTGCTGATGTACGGGCTGCGAGTAATAGGCCTTTTGCAGCGCCGGATTGGTGGTGATGCTGCTCAGCGACTTGGTGTAAGGGTCCAGGGCGTTCAGATCCGGGTAGCGCAAGTCATAGAAAAGGTCGCCGTGGTACTGGTTGGTTCCCGACTTGCTGATGGCATTGATCTGGCCGCCGGCCGCCTGGCCGAACTCCGCACCGTAGGAGGAGGTGGCGGATTGAAACTCCTGAATGGAATCTGTGGAGTACACGTAGGGGGCGCCGATGGAGCGGCCGCGAGCCTCGGAGAAGAACGCCTGATTGTTGTTGGCGCCATCGATGAGGTTGGTGTTATAGAGCCCGGAGACACCGCGGTAGGCAATCAGACCACTGGTGCCGTCCGGCGCCACGTTGGGAGTCATCAGGACCACTTCATCGAAGCGGCGGCCGTTGATCGGCAGGCTGGAGAGCATTTCCTGGCCAATTTCCTGCGAGGCACCCACCTTCTCGGTGTCGACCAGCGGGACATCGCCCGTGATGGTGACTGTATCCTGGCCGCCAGCCACGGGGAGTTCGGCGTCGACGGCGAGGATCTGGCCGACCAGTACCGCGAGGTTCTTGCGGTCAACTTTGGCAAATCCAGCGGCCGACACGGTGACCTCATAGTGGCCGGGCTTGAGGAACGAAGCCGAATAGGTGCCCTCCGAGGTGGACTTGAGTTCGCGCTTGATGCCCGTGTCGGTTTGGATCACGGTAATCGTAGCGCCATTCACAACGGAATGGGTGGAGTCGGTAACAGTGCCGCTAATGGCACCAAAACCGGCATCTTGCGCCGCGGCAAATACGCCGCTGAACGCGGCTAGAAGGGCGATCGACAGAACGAACGCGGTCAAACATCGATGGGAACAAAGATTCCGCAACATTAAAATGGCTCTCCTAAAGGGGTTGTCTTGCAGTGGAAACACTCCATCACACTTGCGTGCCTGGAGCTGGGCTCATTTGCGATCTCGGCAATTCTCTCGGGTTGGATTGAATTCGGGTCACAAATCCGCTTCCGCTGAAACTCATTGGTTTATTGATCGTTTAGTGTGAAAAATTTGCTAGATTCCATGAAAACACATCGAGGTTACTGGCCGATGAAGACGGGACCGTTGAGCCGAGGGAAAGGGCTGCCGGCGAGACGCTGTTTGGTCGCGGTAAGGCGTTGCGCGTCCCAAATGTGCATCGCCGGTTGAGCCCGGCGGTTCCGGCTTTTGAAATACATATCCAAGAACACGTGCGAGGGAGCGGGAAGTCAAGATGGCAGAGAAACAAGGCTGTGTAAAAGCGGCGCGGATGGGCCGCGCCGCGATTTCATTTTCATCACACCTGCTCTAGAACTGATTCCAAAGGGATTGGTTGTAGACGGTGTGGTGGAACTGCACCTCGGAGCCCTTGGCGATGGCGCCCAGTTCGCGCGGCGAACGGTTGGCGACGCCTTGCTTCAGGTCCGCATAGCGGCCCTGCACATCGGCACCCAGGATTTCGGCGATCCACTTCGAGTTCTTGAAATCCGCGATTGCGTCCTGGATGTTGTCGAGAAGAAAACGGCCCCCCGCGCGCAGGTCGTCCGCCTTCGAAATCTCTCCGTCGATGCCGGTCTTGAAGATGGAATAGAGGGTCAGGTAGGGGTTGGCGTCCGGGGCGACAGCGCGGACTTCAGTGCGCATGGAGCGCGAGTTGCCGATAGGCACGCGAACCATGGCGCCACGGTCGGTGGCCGAGGCGCGAATCTGGTTGGGCGCCTCGAAGTGCGGGTCCAGGCGGCGATCGGCGTTGACGCTGGGATTGAAGATGAGGCACAGGTCCAAGAGGCGCGGGTCAGGATGCGGTCAAGGAACGACCAGCCGAAGGTGGAGAGTTGCTCTTCGCCCTTTTCGTCCCAGAAGAGGTCGGTCTTGCCCTGGGAGACGGAGGCGTTGGTGTACATGCCGCTGCCGTTCACGCCCACGACGGGCTTGGGCAGGAAGCAGGCGGTGTAGACCATATTGGCAGCGATCTGGCAGGTCAGCAGCTTATAGAGCTGAATCTGGTCGACCGCAGCCACCGCTTCGGCGTAGCCGTAGTTGATCTCAAACTGGTTGGGAGCGACTTCCGGGTGATCCTTCTCGTTCTGGAATCCCATGGGTCTCGTAAGGCTCATTAGATCAATAATATGGGCTTTCACCCACGACATGGCATGGAAGCATTCCATAGCTGATTTTGGAATGATATTCTCCTGAATATTGTGCAGTGTCACAGAGGAGCAACTCCAAGTGCTGCCTCGCGGCCACACGCGGGTTTCTGGCGGACGATTGCGGAGCATTTTGGTTGTTGGTTACGGCTGCTGGGATTCATTCCGATTTTCTGCGGTTCGTTAGTATTCCGATTTAGGCCACGGCGTTCCATCGGATAGCAATTCTCCCTGGCATTCCGACCTTCAAATCAGTTTGCCCATATCCCCGCTCCACCTCAAGGCGATCGTTGATCTGAACTCTCGTTTTCGCCGCCTTCCCCGGAGCGGGCACGCGTCCTGTCTCGTTGCGATGGTTGGAATGTCATGATCTGCGCCTGCGATCATCTCATCCCGTCCTGCGTATTAGTCAGCATTGATCGACACCAATAACGGAAATCGAGAATCAGCAGACCGCTCTATCTGTCCCGTCCCGAAACAAACGTAATCGCTGGCCGACTCTCGGGAGCTGTTCTGCAGAGCCTCAAAGCAATTGTATTTAGGATTGCCGTTCTCCCCCTTCCACAGCCGCTCACTTCGGGAGTGAGGTGGGTGATAAATCACCAGTCCGTTCTTGAACTTCACGCTCAAGGAAGCAGGTCGCGGAAGAGTTGACAGGATTGCATCGAGCGGATGCATTTGCAGGAAATGCAACGAAATAGCCACCGGGCCAGCGGGCTGGTTCGGCCGCTGGATAATCGGTGCTGAGGATCTGTGCACCGCTGGCAATCATGGTGTCGCGGCGGACGGTATAGTTGGCGCGAGCTTCCTTGGTGTCAGCGTCGGTGCGTGTGCGAACGAGGTAGCCCTTGCGGATCAGGGCGGCAATCTCGGCCGTGGGACCGTCGTTGAGCTCGACGAAGGCAGCGTCTGGTTGGCCAGGGTCGGCGTTGGTGAAGAGAACACGGCCGCGCAGGGAGGGATGCCCGTCGAGATAAATAGGACCGACGGGATGCTGATCCATGAGAAAGATTACCTTGCCGCGCGCACTGGCCAGAGTGGGCCAATTGCCGGCAAGTACTGCTTGATTCAGCGTGTCGAAGTGGCCGCGGACGTCGTCGGGAGTTATGAGTTCATGGGGCGGGAAAACAGAGCGAATCTCGGCGTCTAGCGCATCGAACGTGCTGGAGGTGAACGGCTCGGGTTCGGTGAGATGAAGCTCGCCGCGGGGCTTGCCCTGCTTGGTCTCGACGAGGATGAAGATGGGAATGTGGCCAGGATGAGCGAGCGACCATTGGCGGACTTGCGCAAGGCATGCGGTGAAGGGCTGGCAGGTACTTCGGTAGTCGATGTCCTGGATGTGCATGACCTTGAATCCTGACTTGGCCATAACGCCGTTGGGGTCGAATTCGGAGTCGGGTGGAAGATGAGCTGCGGCCACCATCAATGGACCCGATGGATGCGCATAAAGGCCGCCTTTGCTGTCGGCGTAGACATCCAGCTCGATTTGGCGGATGCCGCTATCAAACTGTTGCGCAAGCGGCTGGTGCCGGTAGTCGAGTCCCTTGTATGCCTCGGCGTAGTTCGCTTCCCAGAGCTTGCTTTCACTGGGCGCAATGCCGGCATGATAGCTGTTGTGGGTGCCGATGATCTGGATCTGATTGAGCTTCAAAGCACTATCGAGAGTGGGCGATTGGCCTTGGGTGACCGAGAGGAAGCCACCCAGAAACGAGGCCAAAGCGATGGATGAGAAGATACGGCAATGATGGAGAAACATATCTGTGTGCCTCAACGAATGAAACTTCGTGACCGTGCAAGCTCCGATGGATTCAGGACTCATGATAGGGTTTGCTGTAATGCGTGGACCATTCCACCAGCTCTGCGTTCACGAAGCTCCAGGTAGCACGCTTCGTATCGACTTCCATAAGCATGTAGGCGTTGGCATCGTAGCGGGTGGAGGCCATGGCATAGTGTTGGGGTCCATAGGTATGGGCAAAGTCGATCCACTTGTGCAGATGGCCGCAGACCACGAGTTGGATGTTGTCCTGATACTTGCGCAGCAGCGGGTGCAAGCCATAATCACCGAACTCCGCGGCGACATTTTGAATAAGCGGGAAGTGAATGAAGACGAAGGAGGGTTTGCGCTGTTGGAGTTGAGCCTCGAGCCACTGCAACTGCTCCTCGCCGAGAGAACCCGTGATGGGATTGAAGTCCGGCGATGCGTGGTCCTGGGTGCTACCGAGAAAGTTATTCAGATGGATGAATTTGTAACCTTTATAGTCCAGGACTGAGTAAGGATCGGCGTTGAACTTGGCCTTGAAAAGTCGATGGCTCATTTCACGAGGAACGCGGCGGACATCGTAGTCGTGGTTGCCGAAGCCCAAGTGGACCGGCATGTGAAAGCCGTCCGTGATGGCCTTGGCGTTGTCGAGCCGCGTAGCGTTTTTGAAGTAAAAGTCGTAATCGGTGGAAGGGTAGTTGTGAAAGTAGTCGCCGATGAGAAAGACCTGTTCGATAGCCGGATTGAGTGAGTTGATGAGGTCGCGAGCAGCGATCAGCCGAGGGGTTGTGACAAGAATGCTCTCGTTGTCCTCAATACCGTTTTCGCTGCCTTTGACGTAGAAGTTATCAATGATGTGTGTATCGGCGATGAGGGCGAAGTAAAACTTACCGGAAGAGATCGCGGTGTGGGCCTGCTCAGCCCAGATCTTGCGAGTGAGCAGGCTGCCGAGCGATACGCCGGCAAGAGTGGCGAATTGTCTGCGGTCCATAAGTGGCGATCTCCTTGTCGATTGAGCCATGGGTTGCGTTGGAGATTGTAGCGGATCAGACAACAAGAGCTCGCCCACGCGAGTTGTCTAGTTGCCGGATGGGCAGTTTCGGTAGCCGGGATCGCTCATCGACGGCGGTGGCACAGCCCTGCCCCAGTTCGTCGGTGCCGAGCCCATCGTGAACACAAGGGTTGCACCATCCTTGATCTGGTCGTGGCGGAACCAGGCATTGGGCAGGTCGACTCCGTTCAACGTCACAGACTGCACGTAGCGGTTCAGCCCGTCGCGGTCGAGGTTGTTTGCAACAAGGCGCAGTTTCTTTCCGTTTGCGAGGGCCAGCGACGCGTCCGGAATACTGGGTGCGCTGATCAGGTAAATGTCCTGCCCGGCGACAGGGTAAATACCAAGCGTCTGGAATATGAGCCAGCTCGACATGGCGCCCGAGTCGTCGTTGCCTGGAATGCCTGCACGCGAGTCGGTGAAGGCCTTCTCGAGAAGGTAATGAACAATATCGGCGGATTTGTCCGGACGACCGGCGTAATTGTAGAGCGTGGGCATAAGGAAGCCAGGCTCGTTGGTGACATCGAAGTGGCCGCGCGCAAAGATAAAGTCCAGTCGGCGCCTGAACATCTCTTCGCCGCCGGTAAGCTGGATGATGCGGCGCATATCCTGCGGCGCGTAGAGCGAATAGGTCCAGAGGTCTCCCTCATAGAAGAAATCTGGCCATGTGCCGCGGACGACGTAATAGGGATCTGCCCAGGCTCCATCTGGTTTGCGCGGGCGCAGGAAACCCTTGAAGCCCATGTAGGTGAGGTCAGTGTCGAAGAGGTTCTCGAAGTTGTGGGCGCGTCCGGCATAGAACGCAGCCTCCTTCGGTTTTCCAAGTCCACAGGCAGCCTCGGAGATGGCGAAATCGTCGTAGGCGTACTCGACCGTGCGGGAACCGGACCGCTCGTCGGCCAGCGTGATGTAGCCACGTTCCTTGTAGTCTTTCAGGCCGCCGCGGCCTTCTTTCTGCGCGTTGCCGGGCGGCACTTCGGCGTCATGCACCATCGACTGAAACGCTGTTTCATAGTCGATGCCCTTCAGGCCTTTTACGAAGGCGTCGGCGATGACAACGTTGGAGTTGGACCCTCCCTGCGTGCGGCCGTTGTCGTTGCCACTACGCCCGTCGGGCATATAGCCGGTGTGGCGATAAATATCGATGAGCGAACGAATGATGTCGCGCTGGCGATCGGGCGAAATCAGTGTCAGCAAGGGGCTGGAACTGCGATACGTGTCCCAGATAGTGTAGAAGTCGTCGTAGTAGGGCTCGCCGGGTTGCCAGCCGGGGTTCTCGCCGGTACGGTCCGTGGGCATGAGCATGATGTGGTACATGGCCGTGTAGAGTTGGTGCCGCTGCGAGTCGGTCTCGCCCTTCAGGTCGAGCTTGGCCAACTCGGTTCTCCATAGCGCAACACTGGCAACGTGTACCGCCTCGAAGTTCCAGACGGGGATCTCCTGCTGCACGTTCTGCCTGGCCTGTTCGGCACTGATGAACGAGATGCCCACTTTCACTTGCACCACTTGATTTGCGCGACTCTTGAAATCGAAGGAGGCGCCGATGGGCGTTGCGGTCGCGACCGATGCGTCCTTCGCCGGGGAGAGCGCTGTGCCAGTCCAGGTCCGCACAGCGTCGGCCGGTGTATCGAGCACCAAGTAGTAATACACGTCGTATTCGCCGCCCTTGTTCCACCCGCCGGCGAAGCGGGCAACGCCCTGTGCCTCATGGTTCGAAGTGACGTGGAGCTGTGCGCCGAGAAAGCGCTGCGACTCCGATCCGGGTCCGAGATCGAGCGCGGAAGCGACGTTCAAAGTCAGGTGCGACTGCGCGGAGGCCGGAAAGGTGTATCGATGGAAACCGACCCGGCGTGAGCTGGTGAGTTCCGCCTTGACGTTGTAGCGCGAGAGTTGCGCCCTGTAGTAGCCGAGCGTGTTGACCTCCGCGGAACGCGGGCTTTTGATGTCCGTCAGGTCGAGCGGACCGGTAACCGGAGCGACCAAAATGTTGCCATACTTTCCCTGCGCACCGCTCAGATGCAGATGCGAAAAACCGAGGATGACCCCATGGCTCGAGTAACCAAAGCCCGAACGCTGGCCGTCGAAGGTCTCCATGTCCGGCCCGAGCTTGACCATGCCGAACGGGATCGCCGACCCAACGAAGGTGTTGCCGCCCCCATCGACGCCAATGAACGGATCGACGTAGCCTGTGTGATCGCGCGGAGTGTTCGGATCGGCATGGGTGTTTTGGCCGTGCACGGAATGCAGTATCACCGCACAGCTCCATAGCATGAGAATAAAACGAGAATAGCGACGCGTACTGAATAACACGATTTCTGCCCCTTTTGGATGACCGCCCGGTCCGTAGGCCTTCCTGCCCGCGCGGTTGCTGGATCTTTCGAGGAAAGATGCCGGGACCGCGGAGATGCCGAGGCCCGGCTGTATTAGTCCAGGTAACTTGTCCGTGCCTTAGAACGAATAGCGCAAACTTGCCTGCATGGTGCGTTGGCCATTCTTCTGCGTGACTTTGCCGAAGCTGGAACTGGTGGGGCTGGTGTTGGGAAGATTCCAGTTCGGGTGGTTGGGAAAGTCGAAGGCATCGAAGCGAAACGACAGGGAATGGTTCTCATAGATTTGGAAGCGTTTCAGGAGAGCTACGTTGAAGTACTCTTGCCCAGGCGAGCGCAGCAGGTTCCGGTTGTTCTGGGTTGTGAAGGTGCCTGCGGTTGGATTGGTGAAGATCGCCGTACCATCTGCATTTTTCGTATTGAACCAGAAGTTGCTGTCGCTACCGTTAGAGAACTTACCGTTCCCCTTCAGGCTGGCTCCTGGAGTGACCTGGAGAAGTTGGTTACCGCTGCCCGGTCCAACACCGGCGACATCGGTTCCAGTGGCCACCGAAAAGGGTGCGCCGGTCTGGAACTGGTAAGCCTGTGTAAGCTGCCAGCCGCCAAGAATCTCCTTGGCCAAGCGGAAGTCGCTCTTGAAGGGAATTTCGTACACGGAGTTGATGGCCATCGCTTGGCGAATGTCATAGTCCGACGGCCCACAGATCGCCTTGGGGTCGTATGTATTAGGAATCACCGTCTTCTGAAAGGAATCGCAGTCCCGTGAGGAGGCATAGGTATAGGCAACGCCCAGGCTCAAGCCGTGCGCAAAGCGGCGATTCACATCGACCTGCAATCCGTTGTAGGTCGCAGTATCTCCCTGCTCGACCATGTTGATGGCAGAGTAGCCAAGATAAGGGCGAAGGGCATTGGCAGAGATGCCAGCGTTCGCGGGGTTGGTCAACGTGCCAGGCTTTAACTGATTGATGTTAGCCGCGTATTGCTGATGCAGCGCGTGACGCCCCACATAAGAGACCTCTGCGACCGTGCCGAATCCAATCTCACGCTCCACCGATGCATTCCAGATATACGCTTCAGGCTGAGGAGAATTCTGGTCGATATCTCCAGAGAGGGTTGGGTAGGTGCCATTGGCGCCGGCGCCTGGATTGTCTACGCTGCCGCTACTGAGCGAGGCGACCTGTTGCAGGGGTGGAATGCCACCGGCAAAAACAAAGTCGGAGACGCCCTGACGGTTAGTGTAGCGGCCTACGCCGGTGCGCAAAACAGTCTTGCCATTCAGTGAATAGGCAATGCCGACGCGCGGCTGGATAAGGAACTTCTGCACATGGGTGTAGCCGCGAGGAAGATTGTGGAAGAGGCTGCTGTACTGGCCGGAAGCCGCAGCGGGAACGTGGTCTTTTGCGCTGGAAGTGAACCCGTTGCCCCACAGAACCGTTCCGTCCAGCGGATCGCCCGTGCCTGCGATCGGGTTGCCGGTCTTGGGATTGATCTGCATGGCGGTGCTGGAGCTGTAGTAGGCCGGATCGAAGCTGCCAGCATTGTTCCACAGGCTGTAGTAGGGATGAATGCTGCTGTAGCGAACGCCAAACTCAAGATGAAGTTTGGGCGTCGCCTTCCACGAGTCCTGCGCGAAAAACTCATAGAGGTTACCACGGTAGGGAGTTTCAGAGCGGGCGCCAACTTCCGCATAGGTGTAATAGAGACCAAGCGCAGCATCGGCAAGGTCGTAGCCTGTTCCGGCAGGATTGCTGTTATTGAAGTCGAACTGCCCGTTCTGGTTGTTCGTCTGGCCTGCGGTCGAAGTGGAAAAGGCGATCTGGTCTCGGTCGTTTTCGCCAGATCGTTCGTAGAGAGCGCCAGCACGCAGCGCATGGTTGCCGATAATGTGCGTGAAGGTGTCGGCTAGGGTCATGATCTGTCCCTGCGAGTGGGAAGGATAGGTACTGCCATCCATGGCTGTGATGCTGCTGGTGGAGTCGAACTTGACGGTTGGAATTTTGTTGGGCAGGTCTTTCGTGCCGGGGAAGAGCAACGGATAGTTAACGCCGTAGTTGTTCCGGTTGTACAGCCCCGACGATGTATCGATGCTCAAGCGCGCTGCATCGTGGCTGCCAGTCACCAACGCCTCATTGATGGTGTGCGCATTGAAGGTGTGAACCCAGTCCAGTGAGCCGGTCTCGTTGGGGCGGTCATAGAGGCGCGGAACCGTATCGTAGGACGCCGAAAAGGGATTGTCTTCGTGATAAAAGAAGTGACTCAGCCGAAGCCGGATATAGTCATTTTCCGTTGGGATAATGTCGAGATTGCCGGTATCGATCTGCTGATTGGCCGGATACTTGGCAATCTGGAGCAGATTCTGCGAGCCGACCAGGAAGTTTGGCGTGGGGTTCGGGAAGATGGAAAGCAGTCCGACGCCATTCGGGCTCAGGTGGGCCGGATCGATCTTGTTCGCTACACCTTGGTACGAGATGCAGCCCGCGCCGCCCTTCGAAGTGCTGCACTTTGTGCTCGATTGGGGATCCTGCAGATAGTGATTCGTCGTTGGATCGCCGGTAATCAGCGAGGTAAAATCGCCGGTGCGGAAGGCGGGGTTAGGAACCGTGACCGGATTGTCGACCGTCTGCGGATACCGTACGAAGGCCTCCGAGTAGAGAAAGAAGACCTTTCCCTTGGGAAGAACGCGCGGGATGATGAGCGGTCCATTGACATTGAAGCCAAACTGGTTATAGGTGAATGGGGCGACAAAGTTGGTCTTCAATGCGGATGGATAGCTGGAGTTTGCGTTGTTGCCATTATCGTTGCGGAGCCAGGTGTTGGCATTGAGCACCGGGTTCTGAAGATATTCATAGGCGCTGCCGTGGAAATGCTCGCTGCCGCTCTTAGTGGTGATGCGGATCTGGCCCCCGATCGAACGGCCGTACTCGGCGGGGTAGTTGGTGGCAAGAACCTGAACCTCCTGGACTGCATCGAGATCCGGAACGCCGACTGAATCGTTGCTGGCCCGGATGCGAACCGCCACCGCGCCGTCAAACGTGATAAGGTTGTCGCGCTCACGGCTGCCGTTGATTTGGATGGCTCCCAAACCGGTGCTGAAGTTGAAGCTCGACACGCTGCTGCCGGCGCCGCTGGCATTGGAACCGGAAGGGCTGCCCGGTCCGCTGGTTATGCCTGCCTTGGTCAGAGCCGCGTAGATCGGGTTGCGCCCGTTCAAGGGCAGGTTCTCCATCTGATTGCTGGTGAGAACACGGCCCAGGGTTGAACTGTCTGCCTGCAAGGTCGTCTCTTCGGCCTGGACCTCGACCTCCTGGGTTGTCTTGCCGAGCGCCAGACGCAGATTGGCGCTGGTGGGCAGAGAGGGATCCAGATTGTTGTTGGTGCTCAGCAGTCTTTCAAAGCCTGGAGCTTCGACGGCGATCATGTACTTACCTGGAGCGAGTCCGGGAATGACATAGAACCCGGTTCGATTGGTTAGGGCCTTGTGAATCGCCCCGGTGGATTGACTGGTCAGCGTAATGACGGCATCTCCGACAACCGCGCCCGAGGGATCGGTGACGGTGCCGGAGATGGAGGAAAGATCGGACTGGGCCGGAAGTTTGACCGGCAGTAACCCAACAAGCAAGAGCAGCAGTAAGGATGCTCGTGTCAGGAAGAATGTTGCCGACAGACAGGTTCTGTGATGTCCAGGAAACATTGTGCCTCTCCATGAAAGTTTTTTAGGAAGACTCAGCTGTGACAGAGCTCGAGCATCGATCAAGCTCGGAAGGCGTCTGCCATGGCTATGACCTGTGCTGAGTATTGGTGCGCTGAGATGCGCCTACAAGGGGGCGACACGGTGCATGAACTGCATTCATACCCCTAAACACGATTAGAACCGTTTGTAAATCTGCAAGATACGGAATTGTTATTTTTGGACTTTACACGGTTGCTGCGCTCGCATAGCGGTTTTGAGTTCATCTCATGTTCACAATTCGCACCTAAACTCGATCTTGTCTCATAGATTTTCGGCGAACAAGTCGCAGTCTGGAGACCCGCTGTAAGGATTGGTGATGCTGCCATGATTTCCCCTACGACTTTGCTGCCGAAGTGGCGAGCTGCGCCCTATCGCTTAAGCAGCGCTCTCAAGCCGCGCATGAAGTCGGGCTTCGATGACCCGCGCTGGAAACTTGCACAGCGGATGGTCGCCAGCCGAGGTCTTGGCCGCTCCACACTGCTTTCCAACTTCCTGCTCTTCGTTTGTGACCGCTATCTGTCCGGAAAGATCGATGAAATCACCGAGCAGCAGATCGGCATTCACGTCTTCGGGCGCGCTGCCGGCTACAACTCGGGTGACGACAATATCGTCCGTAGCTATGCCCGTACCTTGCGCAAACGAATCGAGAACTACTTTGCGACAGAAGGGAAAGACGAAGGGCTCACCGTGACCATTCCGCGTGGGGGGTATGTGCCGGTGTTCTTACCCCGAGATCAAACGCTGCCGACAAGCATTCCTCTTGCGTTGCCGGAACTTTCTACGGCGCCGCTTTGCGGCGACGAGTCAACCCCTTCAGAAACGGCTGGCGATCCGCTCGACCGTCTGCTTGACTCGTCTGCCCTAAACGCCACTGAGACTCCGCAACCCGGCAAGCTGCAGCCCCCTTCGCAGTCGGGGGCTGCCGACGGACTTCGCTTTGCCGAAGCAGAAACCTTCTCTGAGGATACGAATCGGCCCGAGCGCATCGCTCCTTGGCGCGCAAGACGTCTCTATGCTTTTGCCGCTCTCTGCGCGATTGCACTCAGTGTATTCGCGGGTTACTGGGCGACTCGCAGGTTCTCGCCCGCCCTGGAACCAGCCGAGAGTCCGTCAGCGCATGCCGAACATATTTTTTGGAGCCAGCTCTTTGAGCCAACGCAGGATACGTTTGTTGTGCCGGCCGACGGTGGCTTGGTCATGCTACAAAAATTCATGAAGCACTCGGTTTCATTGGCGGATTATGCAAATGGCGCCTACAGGGGGCAGGCCGCAATTGACCTGGAATTAGGCGACTTGGCTGTGGGTATGAAGCCGGAAAAGAGGCTACGGCTTACGCACAAAATTGAAACACTCGGAAACGGAAGATATACGAGCGTGGCCGATCTTAATTTGACGACCTCTCTTGCGCGTCTGAAAGAGGTGGTGCCAGAACGGTTGATGATTCGCTATGCGCGCGACCTGCGCATTGATGATCTGCGCTCCGGCAATGCCATTCTGTTGGGGTCGCCCGACGCCAACCCCTGGGTGGAGCTCTTTCAGAAACAGTTGAACTTCCAGTTCTCGGATGGGGCGGAGTTTGGTGGATCGCCGGCCATCCTCAATCAGCGTCCTATGCCCGGAGAGCAAACGCGTTACGCCAGCGAGCCGAACGATCCGTTGCTCCGGACCTATGGCTTGATCGCGTATGTACCGAATCTTGGCGGTACAGGGCACGTGCTGATCATCGAAGGAGTCAACATGGCGGGAACACAGGCAGCAGGTGCATGGTTGCTCAATCCAGACCAGATGGGGCCATTGTTAAAGCGTGCGATGCGCCCCAACGGTGTCATCCGGTCCTTTGAGATCCTGATCGAGACCAGGAGCATCGCTGCCAACGCGTCGCGCCCCAGCTTCGTAAGCATGCGGACGACGCAGTTCTAGCGGTCGGTACGCAGGGACGACCAGTAGTCGTTCGCGGTGACACTGGGTCTGACTGCGACTTATTTTGCGTCCTCGATATACTTCGCTGTCGCCCGAATACCGCATAGTGGGCAGCATCTTGTTTATCTCCGGCTCGACCCAAACGTGCCCATATCCGACATCATCCGCCAGCATAGGCAACTCCGAGGAGAATCGTCTATGCACGGGACTCTCCCCAGGCGCGGACATCTCAACTCGTAGGTGTTTTCATCCCATATTTCTTTGAGAGAGCTCGAAGGAGCCGCGAGAGTGAGTAGATGAGCTTCTCCATACCATCCGAACATCCAGCCATGAGATTACTTCCCTCCAACGGGGGACGCGAATGCGTCCTCCAGCGACACCACCTTCATCTGAGATCTGAGATCTGCAAGTGTAGCCGTGCTGGTGACGTGAATTGTCTGCCTCTCGCCGGGTAGTAGATCAAGGTAATTATCCGAGAACTGAACATCCAATTCACCGAACGACACATACACGCTGCGCGCCAGTTCTGCAGAACTGAGCGTCACATCATATCCATCTCCCGCTCTGGCGATCTCGGGACTAACTGAACCATGCGGAAGCCGAATCTTCTTGGAAGGGACAAAGTACACGAGGTTTGTAGAGACCTTTTGTCCGTCCACCGTCAGATCTGCTACGCCGACAAGACCTGACCAATCGGGAGCGTTGGCGCCCGACAAATCAACCAGCGGCAACTGCTGATATACCTTTGAGGCAAGCGGATCGATTTTGACGGCCTGGGTCGTCTCTTTAACCACGTTGCCGGAGAAATCCATAATTCGAAGACGAAGCGTTCCATTTTGCGAAGCAGTCTTGTCGGAAACGATATAGATCGACAATGTGCCGCTCTCCACGTGCGGCGAGACCAGCACCGGAGCGTAGAACCTACGCGCATAGTATTGCAGAGCCTTCCACCGTCCGTAATAGTCGATGCTGGACCAGGAAGCGACCGGCCAACAGTCATTGAGCTGCCAGAAGAGGGAGCCCATGGTCTCGGGTCTCTTGCGACGGAAACTCTCAGCCCCCACCTTGATGCCCTCTGCCTGCAGCACCTGGCTGGCATATAGGAAGGAAGCAAAGTCTTTCGGCTCGCCGTAATACCGCGTCATGTAGTCATGGATGGCTTTGTTGCCGCCCCCATTTTTCTGATGGGCTAACATCACCGGCGTAAAGATATTGGCGCGATCTTCAGGGGTTGTGAATGACTCGATGGTTTTCATCTCAGGGAATGACTGAAAGCCAAATTCTGAAATGAACCGCCATGGCCGTTTTTCGAATTCTTCAAAATCTGCGTTCCCATGCCAAATGCTCCAATCATGGTTATCGCCGCTCTGGTAGGTATCATTGACTTCTTCATAGTCGGCGCTAGGTGTGCTCGGCCAATATGGCGTCTGGGGGTCCACTCGCGCGGCGGTGCGTGCAAGGATGCCGCTGAACTCGGTGAGATAGTCTTCCCATATGCGTTCATGCGCCGCTGGTGGAAGCTGTCCGTTCCCGTTCCAGTCCCTTAGCTCTTCGGTTTCATTGTTGCCCGCCCATAGAACAATACTCGGATGATTGCGAAGCTGTGTCATTTGATACTCGGCTTCACGCTCAATATTTTGCTTGAAGTCGTAAGTACCCGGCTGCCAGTTGTTCCCGAACATCAGGTCGTGCCAGACCATCACCCCTAGTTCGTCGCATAGGTCATAGAACTCTTGAGTCTCGTAGTAACCGCCACCCCACAGCCGGACCATGTTCATATTTGCGTCCTTCGCCGATTGCAGAATGTGCCGGTATTTTTGACTCGTCACACGGTTCGGGAAGCTATCGAACGGGATGATGTCCGCACCTTTGGCGAAGACGGGGATGCCGTTCACGACGAATTCGAAGGAGCGACCCCATTTGTCCAGGTCCCTGCGCAAGACAACAGATCTTAGGCCAGTCTTTGCATCTTTCTCATCGAGTTCGCGACCGTCCTCCTTCACGGAAACATGGAAATGATAGATGGGTTGCGCACCGTATCCTGAAGGAAACCAAAGCTGCGGATGCGCGATCTCCACGGGGAACGAGATGCGGTTGACTCCCGGAGCAAGCGTGACGGCGCGATCAAGGTGAAGTTCGTTTCCGCCAATCCCGTAACTGACCGTTACGTTTGCCTTCGTCTCTTTCGAAGCAAGCACATCCGCATGCACGTCGAGATGCGCGGAGGATACGGTCACGCCCTCTTGCTCCACGAATATATCCTTGATACGTGCGCTGTCCCAAGCATCCAGATACGCCGGCCGGAAGACGCCGCTGGTTCCGAACCGAGGTCCCCAATCCCACCCGAACTCATAGACCGCTTTACGTATATATCCTTTCGGGTCTGTATGTGTTCTCGAGTGCCACGGATCCTTTTCAGCGACAGCCTCAGCCGCCTTCATCGGTGCGGGGAAGACAATCCGAAGATCGTTGGCTCCTTCATGCAGCTTAGCCTTGACGTCGAATCTCCATTCCTGAAACATGCTGTCAGGCGAAGCGATGCGCTGCCCGTTGAGAAAGATTGCGCAAGCTGTATCCAGCCCCTCAAACGTCAATTCCACGTTCTCGCGAGCCAGAGTCGTCCTGGTTGCGTTGATAGAGGTGCGGTACTCCCAACCTGTCTTCTCGATCCACTGCAATTTTTCTTCGTTGTCTCGATAAAAAGGGTCAGGAATCTTGCCGCTATTGAAGAGGTCTAAATGGATGTCGCCCGGCACAGTGGCAGCAAACCATCCTCCATCCAAAGCGGGAGATGTTTTGTTTTGGCTTTCGGCCATTCCATCATCCGGAAGCTGGCGGACTGACCTTGCCCTCAGAATGCGTATCTCTTAACGTGCCGTGTTTTGGGAACTGAATTCATCCTCGTTGTAGTCGTGGCGGTGGGAATGTGGGAATCGGCTTCATCGATTTCCAAGGGGCGAGGTAAGTGTGGGAAAACAGTTCCACCGTTTTTCCATGCATTCCTCGGACCGGCATTTCCACGGCCTGGCTCGATCGCTCCAACTGTCAGGCGGCGATCTTGTCTGCTGCGTCGGTCCAATCCTGCTCGAATTGCATCGGGCTGACATAGTTCAGCGTCGAGTGCATGCGTGTTCGGTTATACCAGAGAAGCCACGCAATCACCTCATCCTTGGCCTCGCGGATCGTCTGAAAGCGCTGGCCATGCAGTCGTTCCACCTTCAGAGAACTGAACAACGTCTCTGAGCAGGCGTTGTCCCAGCAGTTGCCCTTGCGGCTCATCGAGGGCGTAATGCCATGTTCTTTGAGTACAT
>Ga0255354_1000738_pt1 | contig 20133 bp, 14 predicted proteins | sample HBST50metaG_FD_189942 | JGI IMG/M metagenome (GOLD analysis project Ga0255354, IMG submission 189942) | Peat soil microbial communities from Stordalen Mire, Sweden - H.B.S.T50 | ecosystem: Environmental > Terrestrial > Soil > Wetlands > Peat | place: Sweden: Norrbotten County, Stordalen Mire...
GGGCGTGGGCCTGCTGATTTCAACCGTCTCGTCCACGCAGCAACAGGCCATGGTGACCGCCTTCTTCTTCATCATGCCGGCCATCACGTTTTCCGGCTTCGGATTTCCCATCGCCACCATGCCGCACTGGATGCAGGTTTGCAGCTACGCCATTCCATTGCGCTACTTTCTCATCGTGCTGCGCGGGGTGTATCTGAAGGGCGTGGGCATGGACGTTCTGTGGCCGCAGATGGCGGCGATGGCCGGGCTGGGATTTGCGCTGCTCACACTCGCCATCCTGCGCTTCCACAAGGCGCTCGATTAAGGCTCCGCGGAGCGAAGGCCATCGCGGACCTTCTTGAAACCAAAAATGTATATCGCCGCACAAACCAGTACAATTCCTACCAACCACAGAACGATGAGGAGTACCCTTGTGTCTCTTTCTCTTTTGGCTCTGAGTTTGTCGAATGGTGCTGCGGACGCTCTAGATAGTGTGCGGCTAGAGCTGGAAACCAGAAGCACATTTTGGTTCGGTTTCGTGAAGTATTCGGGGTACGCTGTTGCGGTCGGGTGCGCAATGGAAGCTCCCGAAACGTTCATCCTCATAAAGCGATGGTGGTTGCTGAGATTCAGGGACACGGAGCGCGAGGAGACTAGGGAAGACAGGAGAAGGTGGATAGTTCCTTTGGCAGCCATCGGACTGTTAATCATCGTCGTCGGCATCGTCGCTGAAACCTACTGCGAAGGGAGGGTTTCTGATATTGATGCCTTGCTTCGTGCACATGAATCGGACAAAATTACGGCAGCGGAAGATGAAGCGGCATCTGCGACGAAAAATGCCGGAGCAGCAGCCTTTAACGCGCAGATAGCGAAGGATTCGGCCAAGCAAGCTGGGATCGATGCTGGAACTGCAAAAAATTTGGCAGCCGGTGCGCGCACGGAGGCGGATGCATTTGAACGAAAAATCGAGTCCGCCAACAAGACGGCGGCTGCGTCCGCGCAAGTTGCGGCAGAGGCAGAATCGCATCTCGCAGAGTCACTAGAACGCGCGGTGTCAGCCGAAAAAGAAGCCTTACAACTCAAGAAACAACTAGCTGACCGGACTCTCAGCGATAAACAAGTCGAATTGATTGCGGGAAAACTCGGCAAATACGGTGGCCAGGAGTACGATGTGACAGCATATTGGGATTCTCCGGAATCAGTAGGCATTGCTAATCGTGTCCATCTTGCCCTGCAATCGGCGCAATGGAAGTTCCTTCCGATGACAGCGTGGAGAGCCTTGATGGGCGGTCTCGTCGGCATCAAAGTAGATGTCCATCCGAATGCCGACGACTCCACCCTAAAGGCCGCGCGAGATTTGACACTGGCCTTGCAGGCTGAGGGTCTAGAAGCGAAATTAGAAATGGAAAACCCAAAGAATCCCAAGAGCAACGCTATCAGCTTGAGCGTTGGCTCAAAACGATAAAGCGGCAATAACGCTGCCTTGTCACGTCCCATTCGGCGCACCTTACCTGAAGGGAGATTTGCCCTCGGCGATTACCATTTCATCAACATCTACTCGCCCCTCACCCCATCGACTGCGGGACCTGACCGGGGACATTCCTGTGCGGAGGTTCGACTTTTTGGGCAAGTGGTGACTTCATAGTCAAGGCCCTCCCAGGGGCCTGATTTTGTCTGCCGCACGCCAGGCAGCCAATTCTGCGCCATGAGGGATAGAATCGGAAGTTCAATGCGGCTTTATCCTCTTTGATGTACCTTTACCTTTTGGCGGCGTTGGTGGGGCCCGGATGGGCGGAAACCCAGGTTGGCGTCGCGCCTTCCGTCGCTCAGGGCATCGACCGCAAACGGCCCAAGCAAAGCCGGAAAAAGTTCGGGGAGAACGGTTCCTTATGATGGAGTTCCACATTGCGCAGAGCGCCCGGGAGCGCTACCAGTTCGCGGAGTCGCTTTTTTCCTACACAGGCAACGTGGTTTTTGCCAATCTGGCCGCGTGCCGTGAGTTTGCCTACCGGATGAACCAGGTCCGGGACGTTGAAAAGCACCCGGAACTGGCGATTCATGCCGGCAAACTCTACGCCATGGGGCTGATCGACGAAGCCAGCCACGTGCTGATGGCGCGCTACCGGGAGCAATTCGACCCCGCCGTGATGACCTCCGCGCTCGACTGGTTTTCCGCGAAGGTCGGCGCCGAGGAACTGGACCGGATGCTGCTGACGTTTGTGGAGCAGTTTCCCGGCATTTCCATCGTCCGTGGCCAGGAAACGCCAAGGCAATGGCTGGCCGGCACCACCGATGGAACACCGCACCGCGCGGCCGCCCTGGAAGAATTGCTGCTGCTATGGACGGCCAACCGCAATGAGGCTTTCCGGCCCTTCGAAGAGCTGTTCGAGGACAAGACCCTGGCGGAGAAGACCGTCTATCGCCAGGTGACGCAGCAACTGCCTGACTACTTTGCCACTCGCCCGCTGATTCCGCTGCCGGACGCCAAGCCGATGAACCTGCTGGACCTGTTGCGGGCTCCCGCGGTGGGCGCGCCGGGCTCGCTGAGCGACCAATTGGCGCTGATACGGAAGCTCTGGAAGCCTCTGCTGGGCGACAGCCTGGAGCGTTTTCTGCTGATTGCCGGCGAAATTCTGCACGAGGAGGAGCTGGCCATCTGGATGCAGTTCAATCCTCCTTCGGCGACGGCGGCCGCGGCGGAGGCACATCGGCGCAAGACCGGCCAGGCCCAATGGCCCTCGGTGGTGAGTACGGCCGATGTTCCGACCTTCGGCGACGCCGCCCACGAATACGAGAAGTTCTCCGCCGACACGGCCTGGATGCCGACCGCGGTGCTGATCGCCAAGAGCACGTATGTTTGGCTGGCGCAGTTGAGCCGGCAATATGGGCGGCAGATCTCCCGGCTGGACGAGATTCCTGACGAGGCGCTGCAGACCCTGGCCGACCGCGGGCTGAACTCCCTGTGGCTGATCGGCGTGTGGGAGCGGAGCCGTGCCTCGAAGACCATCAAGCAGCTCTGCGGCAACTCCGACGCCGTGGCTTCTGCTTACTCGCTCTTTGACTACGCCATCGCCGAAGATCTGGGCGGCGAGGCGGCGTACACCAACCTGCGCGACCGCGCCTATCGGCATGGCATCCGGCTGGCCAGCGACATGGTGCCGAACCACATGGGCATCGACTCGCCCTGGGTGGTGGAGCACCCCGACTGGTTCATCTCCCGCAACGAGACGCCGTACCCCTCCTACACGTTCAACGGCCCCGATCTATCGCAGGACGGGCGCGTCGAAATCAAGATCGAGGACCACTACTTTACGCAGTCCGACGCCGCGGTCGTTTTCCGCCGCCGCGACCGGGCCAGCGGCGAGACCCGCTACATTTACCACGGCAACGACGGAACCAGCTTTCCCTGGAACGACACGGCGCAGCTCGATTACCTGAATGCGGCGGTCAGGGAGCAGGTGATCCAGACCATTCTGCACGTGGCGCGGCTCTTTCCGGTGATTCGTTTTGATGCCGCGATGACGCTGGCCAAGCGCCATTTTCACCGCTTGTGGTTTCCCGGCCCAGGGTCCAGCGGCGCCATTCCCTCGCGTGCCGAATACGGCCTGAGTCAGGCGGATTTCGACCGCGCGATGCCGCACGAGTTCTGGCGCGAGGTGGTGGATCGCGTGGCCGCCGAAGTTCCCGGCACGCTGCTCTTGGCCGAGGCCTTCTGGCTGATGGAAGGCTATTTTGTCCGCACCCTGGGGATGCATCGCGTCTACAACAGCGCCTTCATGGTGATGCTGCGCGACGAGGACAACGCGAAGTACCGCTCGGTCATCAAGAACACGCTGGAGTTCGATCCCGACATCATGAAGCGCTACGTGAACTTCATGAGCAATCCCGACGAGCGCACCGCCATCGACCAGTTTGGTAAGGGCGACAAGTGCTTTGGCGTGGCGGCGATGATGTCGACGCTGCCCGGTCTGCCCATGTTCGGCCACGGCCAGGTGGAAGGCTTCACGGAAAAGTACGGGATGGAGTATTACCGTCCGCGCTACGAGGAGAATCCCGATCATTGGCTGGTGGAGCGGCATCAGCGCGAGATTGCGCCCCTGCTCAAGCGCCGCTGGCTCTTCGCCGGCAGCAACAACTTCCTGCTCTACGACTTCTTCCACGAGAACGGTTCGGTGGACGAGAACGTCTTTGCTTACTCGAACCGTAACGGAAGCGAATCCGCGCTGGTGGTCTATAACAACCGCTATGGCGCAACGAAGGGTACCGTCGACTTCTCCGCTGCCTACGCCGACAAGGGCAGCGGCCAACTGCGCCAGCAGCGGCTGGGGGAGGGGATGGGGATCAACGGCAGCCCCAACGCCATCCTGGCCTGGCGCGACTCGCTGACTGGACTCGAATATCTGCGGCGGGGCAGCGACCTGTGCGAACGCGGCCTCACGCTCGAGCTGGGTGCCTACAAGTGCCACGTATTCCTGGATTGGCGCGCTCTCTTCGCCACGGCGGAGCAGCCCTGGGATAGGCTTTGTGACCAGCTCAACGGGCGCGGCGTCCCCAGCCTGGAAGACGCGCTGGTGAACCTGGAACTGCGGCCGGTCCACGATGCGCTGCGCGCGCAGCTGGACTCCGGCTTGGTGCGCCTCTTCGCTGATCTGGCAGAACATCCGCGCACTTCTCCGGCGGGAAGCAGCAAGAAAATTGAGCGGGAGCGCGGCGAATTCTATGGGCAGGCCTGGGCGCGCTGCGAGAGTTTTCTCGCCGCGGCGCAAAAAGCTTACGTCTCGCGAGCCGGGGCCGCAAGCCCCCTGGCCGCCGGTGTGCAACCGGCCAATCCCGGACTGCTGGGGCCGGTCTTCCGGCAGCGTCTGCGTGCCGCCATGCGCATTCCCGCGGTCGAGGCGCTGTTCCCGGCGCCGTGGACCCCTGCCGCACGGCGCATGTTGCCCAGCCCCAGCCCGCAGTTCACGGCCACGGCCATGTGGGGCCCGGTGCTCGGCTGGTGCGTGCTGGAGCTGTTGGCAGAATCGATTGACGCGGAGAATCCGGAGCGCGTGGCTTTGGATCTCTTCGATCGCCTGCGCCTGCGGGAGCCGTTTGCCCAGGCCTTTACCGCCCTTGGATTTGAAGGCGAAGAGGGCTGGCGGGTGGCGGCGCGCATCAAGGTGTTGCTCCTTACCGGGGCTGGCGTTGGAAAAGCGGAGGAGACGCCTGCACCCGTCGCTGAGGCCGAAACCGCTGCCGAGGCCCCTGGCCCTGTAACGGGGAAAGACCCTCAACAAGCGCCCGAAGAGGTTCCCGGCCTTCCCGCAGTTGAGACGGACGCGGAAGAGCGGGTGGCGCTGGCGCCGTCGTTGTGGCTGGATCCGGATGTGCGCTGGCTGACCGGCGTGCATGAGGCCGGTCAGCATGAGTACCTGATCTCCGAGGCCTACGAGGAACTGCTCTGGTGGTTGCAGATGCCGGCGCTGTTGCGGTTGGCGGGCGAGCCCTCACCCAAGCGCGCGGACGTGGAAGAGATGAGCAAGACCATCCAGGAAGCCCTGGAGAGCGCCGAGTCCGCCGGCTATCGCGTGGATCTGCTTCTGGGCCCGGCTCTCGCGGAGCAGGAAACCGAAGAGGCTGCGTCAGAAGAAGCCGAGGGCGTTGTGGTCGAGGACGAATCCGCGGAAACAGCGGAAGGGAAGACCGCGGAGCCGGAGATCGAATCGCCGGAAGAACCCGTCAAGCCCGCATAGTGTTGCCCGCATGAAAAACAAAAAGAGGCGCCATTCGCAATGAATGGCGCCTCTCTTGTTCTGTGCCCAATATCTCATCCGTGCAGCCGAAATCTAGCTTGGCTCTGGCGGACGCTCGGCGGGATTGCTCTCGGAGATCGGTGGCGCGGGCTGCGGCGCTATGGGAAGAATCTGCACCAGCGGGGCGGCTGTCGGTTGCGCTGGGCCCATGGCCGCTTCATGCTGGCGACGTGAAGCGGCGTCCAGGTCGACCGGAATGCCTGCAGGCACGAAGATGGGCACGTTGTAGCGGTAGTCGAGATCGCGGGTCAGGCGATAGACCACTGGAAGCGCGACCAGAAGAACAAAGAATGCCAGCCAGCTGCCATCCAGGCCGAAGCCGCCGCCGGTCAGCCAGAAGGCGCCCATGGGGTTGCCCTGGATCACCGGAGAGTGGCTGTTGACGCCGCTGATGGTGAGGCCGAAGAGCAGGGCGCGGCTGGCCTTCCAGCCGAAGTTCAACCCCCAGCTTAGCCACAGAGCCTTGGTGCGCAGGTAGGCCGTGGAGAGCACCAGGCCGAAGACGACGGAGACGGCCATGCTGACCCGGCTCGATCCCGGAGTGAGCCCCTGGATAATGGCGTAGAAGGCCGCAAAACCAATGGCCGCGCCGAGCCCCCCGACCGCCTGGGCAAAGCGTTGGAATCCGTAACCGCGAAAGGCAATCTCCTCGGCCAATGCGGTCAGCGCGAAAAACGCGGTGTCGGCCAGCAGCCATCCCCACGCCGAGGGATCGAGCACCAGGACGATGGCAATGCCGCCAGCCAGCACCATGGGAAGCGCACAGACCACCGCCAGCGACCAGCCGATAGCCAGGCCAAGCCCTGCCTCGTTCTTCCATCCCGGACGGCGCGGCAGCCCCTGCACCGCGATGGGGTGCTGTTCGCGGTCCAGCCAGTAGCCCATCGCTGCATAGCCGAAGAGCAGAAGGAAGACCAGCATGATCTGGCTGGCCAGCGGCATCCATTGTTCCTGGACCAGCCCCATGGCGCCGCGGCGGGCAAGCCCCTCGGCAACAAAGAAGTAGACAATTGCGGCGAGGAATTGCAGGTAAGCGCGCAGGCGCAAGCCGCGGGGCGGGGATTGGCTCATCGGCGCCCTCCGGCCAGGGTGCGCGTGGAAGCCGGCTCATTCGACCGGGAGCCAGAGTTGCCGGGTTGGATCACGAGCCGATGGGCCACCAGGGCTAACCTTCCGTATAAAACTGTGCGATGTTGCGGAACTTGGCCTGGCGCGCGGCCACCATGGCGTCCACGGGCATGGCCTTGAGTTCTTCCAGATGCTTTTTGAGCGCCGCGCCGAGCAGGCCTGTGCCGGCCTCGCGGTCGGTGTGGATGCCCTCGGGCGGCTCGGGAACGATCTCGTCCACGCAGCCCAGGGAGGCAACTTCAGGGGCGGAGATGCGCATGGCCTCGGCGGCCAACTGCTTGTTGGCTGCGTCGCGCCACATGATGGCCGCGCAGGACTCCGGGGTAATCACGAAGTAGAGCGCGTTTTCAAGAATCAAAACGCGGTCGCTGACGGCCAGGGCAAGCGCGCCGCCGGAGCCGCCTTCGCCGCTGATCACGGAGATGGTGGGCACACGCAGGCGCGACATCTCCAGAATGTTGCGGGCAATGGCCTCGGCCTGACCGCGCTCCTCGGCGCCCAGGCCGGGGTAGGCGCCGGGGAGGTCGATGAAGCTGATGACCGGGCGGGAAAACTTTTCGGCGATCTTCATGCAGCGGAGAGCCTTACGGTAGCCCTCGGGATGGGGCATGCCGAAGTTGCGGCGCACCCGGTCCTTGGTCGATCCGCCCTTGCGGTTGCCGATGACCATCACTTCGTCGGAGCCGAGCCGGGCCATACCGCACGCCACCGCCTCATCGTCGCCAAAGGCGCGATCCCCGTGAATCTCGCTGAAATCAGTGAAGATTCGTTCGATGAAGTCCATGGGGTAGGGCCGCTGGGGGTGCCGCGCCCGCTCGATCCTGATCCACGCCGGCGAAACCGCAGGCGCCTGAATGGGAATCCCTTGTTCCTGTTCGCTCATCGATACCTGATGCTGTTTTAGATTAGCGCAACCGGCCGCCAATAGTGATTCTACGGGCGCCGGCCGGTTGGGACAAATGCTTCTGCTGCCTATTCAAGCATTTGATGTGCGAATCCAGTTGGCGGACTCATCATCCAACAGTCCAAGGAACAAGGCAGTTGGGAAGCTCGATGCTCGGCCGGAGGCTGGGGAAAGAGCCCTGTCCGACTGGAGAGCGGGTCAAAGGGAGCCGCCGCTCTACTGCGCGTTGGATGGAGGCGGAAAGGGCAGGGCATTCGCTGGAGTTTGTATCCTGTGAAGAGCAACATCCTTTGAACAACGAATTCGGGAGACCGCTGGACTTCCGCTTGGCGGAGATCGTTGCGCACTTTTTCGGGCGGCGACGCTGGGGGCCAGGCCGGGTTGGTTTTGTAAGAAAGCGCTTCTTGCTGGGCGCAACGGAAAGATAGAAATTTCATGAAAAGGGTTCACTCGATCGTCTTTGTGGCTTTACTGGCATCCAGCTTGTTCCTGGCCGGAACAGGGTTTGGAGAAGAGTTGGTTCCGGCGCCGCCCGCACATCAATTGCGCGTCCACGGCGACCATTTCGAGATGGACGGAAAGCCGTTCCAGATCATCTCCGGCGCCATGCATTCGGCGCGCGTCCCGCGAGCCTACTGGCGGGATCGTCTACAGAAGGCCAAGGCCATGGGCCTGAACACGGTGGAGACCTACGTCTTCTGGGATATGCACGAGCCCGAGCCGGGCCAATTCGACTTTACCGGGCAGAACGACATTGCGGAGTTCGTGCGCGAGGCACAGCAGGAGGGGCTTTACGTGATTCTGCGTCCCGGCCCCTACGTCTGCGCCGAGTGGGATTTTGGGGGCTTGCCATCCTGGCTGCTGAAGGACCCGAAGATGGCGGTGCGCACCTCCAATCCTGCTTTCATGGCCGCGGCAAACCGCTGGCTGCACCGGCTGGGCGAGGAACTGGCCCCGTTGCAGAGCACCAATGGCGGGCCGATCATCGCGGTTCAGGTGGAGAACGAGTACGGCTCCTACGGTGCCGACCACGCGTACATGGAGAAGATCCACCACCTCCTGCTGGACGCGGGCTTCAAGGGCGCCATGATGTTCACCGCCGACGGCGTCACCGACCTGAATCGAGGCTCGCTTCCGGAACTGCCCGCGGCCATCAACTTTGGCACCGGCGAAGCCAAGCTGGACTTTACAGCGCTCGAAAAAGTGCACCCCACGGGCCCCAGGATGTGTGGGGAATACTGGGACGGATGGTTCGACCACTGGGGAGAAAAACATCATCGCGCCGACCCCGCCGCCGAAGCCGCCGAGCTGAAATGGATGCTGGAAAAGGGCTATTCCGTGAACTTGTATATGTTTCACGGGGGCACCAGCTTTGGCTGGATGAGCGGCGCCAACGTCAGCCTGAAGCGGTACCAGCCGGATGTGACCAGTTACGACTATGATGCGCCGGTCAGCGAGAGCGGCGCGCTGGGGCCGAAGTTTTTTCTCTTCCGCGATGTGATTCGACAAGCGACCGGGAAAACTCCGCCCGCTCCGCCCAGGCCTCTTCCGGTGCGCGCCCTGGAGCCGGTAACACTGAAAGCTTCGGCCTCGCTCTGGGAGAATCTGCCGCAGCCTGTAACCTCCCAGCGGACTCTTTCCATGGAAGATGTGGGTCAGAGTTACGGCTACATCCTCTATCGCACCACGCTGGCCAATGCCGGGAGCGGAAAGTTGCGGCTGGACGAGCTGCACAGTTATGCGCAGATTTATCTCGATGGAGTTCTGGCCGGAACGCTCGACCGGCGCTCGCGCAAGGACTCGTTGACCATCCACCCGGCGCATGTGAACGCACGGCTCGACATTCTGGTCGAGAACACCGGGCGGGTGAACTTCGGCCACCAGATCAATGGCGAGCGCGCGGGCATTACGCGCCGCGTCACGCTCGCAGGCAAGCCGCTTTCCGGGTGGCAGATCTATCCACTCTCCATGCAGCAGGTGAGTTCAATGCCGTTCGCGCCTGCGCCCTGCACCGGGGCGTGCTTTTCCCACGGAGTTTTCACGGTGCAGAAGCCCGCCGATACGTTTGTGGACACGCGGCAGTTCGGCAAAGGCCAGGTGTGGATCAACGGCCGGCCCCTGGGTCGCTTCTGGAAGGCCGGACCGCAAAGAACGCTCTATCTTCCGGCTCCATGGCTGAAGGAGGGCGAAAACGAGATCATCGTTTTCGACCTGAACGGAGCGCCGGGGAAAACGGTTGGGTTTCTCGCCAAGCCGATTCTCTGACCGCTTGAAGTGATGCCAATGCAGGGTGCGCCAGGTCTCGCTTTTGAGACCTGGGAAAGTATGAACTCAATGGTGCGAAATCACCCGGTCAGAGGCCTAGTGAACGCCGTTCGCGGCATGCGCTCTTTGCACAGCAACGCGCGTAATGGCGTCGCTGTCCTTGACCATCTCCATCACGGAGAATCCCTTTTCCGCCAGCGCTCCGGTGGGGCAGGCCTGAACACACTTGCCGCAGGCGGTGCAGTTGCGCGCATGGCCCCAGTCGTCCTTCAGATCGCTGACAATGCGGGAGTGAATGCCGCGTGAAGCCACCTCCCACACATGCGCTCCCTCCACCTCCGCGCAGGTGCGCACGCAGCGCGTACAGAGTATGCAGCGGTTGTGGTCGAGGACGAAGCGCGGGTGGCTCATGTCCACCGTGAGCCGCGGATTGTTGTAGGAATAACGGACATGGGTCACGCCCAGCGAACGAGCCAGCGACTGAAGCTCGCAATGGCCGTTGGAGACGCAGGCCGAGCAGATGTGGTTGCGCTCCACCAGCAGCAACTCGACAGCCATGCGGCGATAAAGCGTGAGCTTGGCCGAGGTGGTCTGGATCGACATTCCCTCCTGGATGGGCGTGGTGCAGGCCGGGAGCAGGCGGTCCGTGCCGGCCAGTTCCACGACGCACACGCGGCAGGCTGCCACCGCGCTCAAGCCCTTCAGATAGCAGAGAGTCGGAATCTGCTTCCCGTGGACGCGGGCCGCCTCCAGAATCGTCTGCCCCTCTTGGGCGGTCACCAGTTCACCATCGATTCGAACGGAAATGGTTTTGGTCGGCAACGGGTCGCTCCTTTCTCTCTTCGTCTGGCTCACTTGGCATTCGTGACGGCTCGCAAGTCGCAGCGCAGGCAGCGGCGGCACTCCTCGAGCGCCTCTTCGGGCTCCAGGCCGGCCACCACCTCCTGCTGGGAATGAGCGCGCAACTCCGCGTCCAGCGCGCGCGAGCTGTGGCGGCGGCTCAGGCTTGGTTCTCCGGGTGCGGTCTGGCTGAATTCAATTTCGGGGAAGAGCCGCTCCCAGCGCTCCTCGCCCATCAGGCGCTCGTCGATGTTGCGCGCTGCCTGCTTGCCGCCGCTCATCGCGTTCGAGACGTTGGATGCGCCGGTAATCACGTCGCCGCCGGCATAGAAGTTGGGGCGACTGGTTTCAAAGGTGAAGCGATCCACAATGATCGTGCCTTCCTCCTTGAGTGCCAGGCCGGAGGCGCGGCAGAAATCCTGGTCGAAAGTTTCGCCCACCGCCAGAATCACAGAGTCGCACTCGAAGCGCTGCACTTCATCGGTGGGAATCGGCCGCTTGCGCCCGGACTTGTCGTACTCGCCGAGGCGCGTTTTCACAATCTCGATAGCTTTCACTTTGCCGTCCGCGCCCCCGATGATGCGGTGCGGCGCGGCCAGAAAGACAAAGCGCACGCCCTCGTCTTCGGCCGCCTGGATCTCCTCGTCGATGGCGGGCATGTCCTGGCGCTCGCGGCGATAAAGGATAGTGGCGCTGGCGCCCAGGCGCAGCGCGGTGCGGGCCGAATCGATCGCCGCATTGCCGCCGCCGATGATGGCGACCCGGGAGCCGATAAAGGCCGTTTCGCCATGAGCCACCGACTCCAGGAAGGGAAGCGCGGGATGGACGTTGTGCAACTCGGTGCCGGGCAGATAGAGCCAGGACTCCTTCCAGGTTCCGATGGAGAGGAAAACCGCGTCGAAGCGGCTGTCCAACTCGTTCAGCGGCAAGTCGAATCCGACCCTGGTGTTGAAGGCCATTTTGACCCCAACGCCTTCAATCAGGTCCAGCTCCCGCCGCAGAACCGATTTCGGCAGCCGGTACTCGGGAATCGCAAAGCGCAGCATTCCACCGGCCTCGCCGCGCTCCTCGAAGATGGTCACGTCGTGGCCCAGCATGGCCAGGTAGAAGGCCGCGGTGAGCCCCGTTGGGCCTGCGCCGGCCACAGCTACGGTGCGGCCGGTAGAAGGGAGCTTGCGCGCGCGGATGCGCTCCAGCATGGGTTCGAAGCGGTCGGACTGGTAGATCTGGTCGGCCAGGAAGCGATGCACCTCGCGCATGTTCACCACTTCGTCGAAGGATTGCCGCCGGCAGCGGTTGTCGCAGGGATGCTGGCAGACTCTTCCGGTGGAGGCGGGGAGAGGATTGTCCAGAATCACGGACTCGAAGGCGTCTTCCAGACGGCCCTCCCTGTAAAGCTCGAGGAATCGTGGAATGTTCATCCGCAACGGGCAACTGTTCTCGCAGGGAGAGAGCGCCAAATCCTGGCAAACCCCGGCTCGGCAACGGTGCGCCACAATGTGGTCTTCGTACTCCTCGCGGAAGTGGCGCAGGGTGGTCAGCACGGGATTGGGCGCGGTCTGCCCCAGTCCGCACAGCGAGCACTCGCGAATCATGCGCCCCAGCTCGTCCAGCAGGCTCATGTCCTCGAGTCTTCCGCTGCCGTTGGTGATGGCGTTGAGAATGCGCAGCGCCTTGTTCAGGCCCGCGCGGCAGGGAACGCACTTGCCGCAGGACTCGGAATGCGTGAACTCGACAAAGTAGCGGGCCACGTCGACCATGCAGTTGTCTTCGTCCATCACCACCATGCCGCCGGAGCCCATGATGGAACCCAACTGTGCCAGGCTCTCGTAATCGACCGGCGTGTCGAGCATTTCCACGGGAATGCACCCGCCGGAAGGTCCGCCTGTCTGTACGGATTTCACATGACGGCCGGCAATCGCGCCTTCGCCAGCGTCATAGATAAAGCTCTTCAGCGGCGTGCCCAGCGGCATTTCCACCAGGCCGGTGTTCTGGATCTTTCCCACCAGCGAAAAGACTTTCGTTCCGGGGCTCTTCACGCTGCCGGTCTCTGAGAACCAGGCCGGCCCGCGCGTGACGATGGGCGCAATGTTGCACCACGTCTCCACGTTGTTGATGTTGGTCGGCTTGTCCCAGAGCCCCTTCTGCGCGGGAAACGGCGGACGGGGATGCGGCCGGCCGGCCTGGCCTTCCAGCGAGGCAATCAGGGCGGTTTCTTCGCCGCACACAAACGCGCCCGCGCCCTGCACCAGCTCGATGTTGAAGTTGAAGCCGCGGTCCAGGATGTTTGCCCCCAGCAGCCCGTATTCGCGCGCCTGCTCTAGGGCCCTCTCCAGCCGGCTGACCGCCAGCGGGTACTCCGCGCGCACATAGATAATGCCCTGCGTGGCGCCGGTAGCGTATGCGCCAATAACCATGCCTTCCAGCAGCGAATGCGGGTCGCCCTCGATCTCGTTGCGGTTCATGTAGGCGCCGGGGTCGCCCTCGTCGGCATTGCAGACCATGTACTTTGCGTCGGCCTTGGCCTTGGCCAGGAAATCCCACTTGTTGCCGGTAAGGAAGCCTGCCCCGCCACGTCCGCGCAGACGCGAGGCTTTGATCTGCTCGATCACGTTGTCGGCGCGTCCGTCGATGAGCACTTTGTAGAGGGCCTGGTAGCCGCCCACCGCAATGTATTCCTCAATGTCGGAGGGGTTGATGAGCCCGCAGTTGCGCAGCACAATCTTCTTCTGCTGCTTGAAGAAGGGAATCGCGTTCCAGGCCGGAATCTCCGCGTAGCCCTGGCCGTATTTCAGCCGGGCCGTGATGTGGTCCCACTCCTCGATCTTGCAGTAGACCAGATCGGCGGGAGGCTTGCCGGAAGAGACGCTCTCCAGGATGCGCGCCGCGTCGTTGGCCTGCACGCGGTGCAGCACCAGCAGCGGATTGCCCGGCAGCCGGAAGTTGACCAGCGGCTCCTGGAAGCAGGAGCCGAAGCAGCCCACGCCGGCCAGCATCACATCCAGCCCGTCGCGCTGGATCGCCTCATTCAGAGCGTGATACACCTCTTCGGCCCCGTTGCCCCGGCCACAGGTTCCCATACCCACGGTCAGGCGCGGAATGGAGGGCATGAGTTTGGCCAGTCCGGATTCGCGAACCGCGTTGAAGCTGCCAATATCGAGAATGCGCGGCATTATTTTCCCCCCTTGGTCAGAGTTTTGATCTCTCTGAGCAGCGTGCGCTCGTTCACGTGACTGAGGATGTGGTGATTCACTTCGGCCACCGGGGCCAGCGCGCACTGGCCGAAGCAGGCAACAGTGCGAAGGGTGAAGCGGCGGTCGGCGGTGGTCAGTGCCAGCTTGTCGGCGTCGTTCGCCTCGTCCTGCTCTGGATCGCTGAGCCCCAGGTCCAGGCACACTTTGGCCAGCAGATCGCGCGAGCCGCGGGTGTGGCATGCGGTTCCGCGGCAGACGCAGATCACGTTGTCGCCCTGCGGATCGAGGTTGAAGAGCGCATAGAAGGTCGCGGTGGAGTAGATCGTGGCCGGAGGAATGCCAGTCTGCTCCGCAATGTAGCGCAACGCCTCCAGCGAGAGGAATTTGTGCGCGTTGGCGGCTTGCACCGTTTCCAGAATTCCCAGCAGCGCGCCGGGGTGGCCTTCATGCTGCGCAACCGTCTGGTCGATCAGCAATTTTTCATGGGGACTCAAAACATCGCTGGCTACACTCTGCATGATTCCTCCGCTTGCGGCCTCGGCCGATTTGCAGCCAGACCGGTACATCCCGCAGCCCCACGGGGCCGAGTCGCGCTTGAGGCGCAGTCCTGCTTCCGGCCCTGGCTCACGGCTTTGAAGACTGTGTTTTTACTTGGGAGCGTGCGGGTGAGCGCACCAGGAATCCGACGCACCGATCCGAACTCCTCGGGACGCAGTTCTACCCGCGTGGCCTGAAAAACGGCACACACTTCGCGCGCAAACAATGTCAAGTGACGGGATGGAGAGGAAGACATACGCCAATCCCTCCTCACAACCGGACGATTTTCGGGAGAAGAGGGAGAAGGTAAGAGAGCGTCCGCCTATAAAAACCGGCTGCGCAGCCCTTGAAGTAGCTACGCGTCAGCGTTCCGCACGTCCCCAAAGAGATTTCTCCCCGGAAATGTCCGCTCGCAACATTGACACCGCAATGCGGTACCGTGATGTGCCCTGTATCACGCCGGTTTGTGATGGCGTGGAAGGGTCCTCAAACTCCGTGGTAGGGGCTACGCAGCCGTTTTCTCGCGGTGTCGGCGCGGGAGGTTGAGGGGCCGGCGTCGATGGCTGCCTGGTAGTCGCGGATCGCGAGCGGGCGCTCCCCGTTCAGGTCGTGGCACTCGCCGGCGTCCAGCAGCGAGCGAATCTTCAGCTCCGCGCCCGCATTCTTGGTCCAGGCGGCCTGTTCATAGGCTTGCGCCGCCTCGCCGTAGTGGCGCTGCCCGCGCAGTGCGTCGCCCAGCCCAAAATACGCCAGTTCCATCCGCGCCTCGGCAAAATATCCCGGCTTGGCGCTGCTGGCGACGATCTCCCGATACGCCGCAACGGCCGCCATACCCTCGCCCGCATCCTTGCGCAGGTTGGCCTCTTCCAGGCAGAAGAGAAAGTCGTGCGGGTACTGGCTCTTCAGTTTGCGCACGCCCTCGATCGCTTCACGGTATCTGGCTTCGCGGCGCAGGAAGAGGGCAATCACGGTGCGCGCCTCGATGTTGGTGACCGCGCCCCGATTGGCGTCGTCGTTGAGCATCTCCAGGCCCCGCGACTTGGAGCCGGTGATCCCCATGAAGCCGATCAGGAACTTGAACGGCGTGGGCAGCGCCCCCACCACGTACTCGTAGACGCCCACCACCAGCTTCGCGTCCACATAATCCGGGTCGAGTTGCAGGACGCGCACATGGTCGTCCTTGGCCTTCATGGCCAGGCGCATCCCGGCGCCAAAGCCACGCTGCACCATGGCCAGGTAGGTGCATTTCAGCGCGCGCGCCCAACCGCGGGCATAGAGAGCGTCCACGTCGTTGGGGTTGCGGCCCAGGCGCCAGTCGGCCTCGTGGATGGCTTCGTCCGCAAGCGCCATGATGCGGTCGCGGGTCTTGGGATCCTCATCCACCACGGCGTGACGGCCCGTCAGAAATCCGTCGTTGGCGTAGAAGGTAGTGTCCAGCAGGTCCTGCCGATAGAGTTCCTGAAACAACACGGCGTCCAGCAGCAGAACGGTGCCCTGGGGATCGCCCGGGTGCATTGCATGGAAGCGCTCAAAGCGCTCCACGGCGCCCGTGTAGTCGAGGTTGTAGAAGTGGTCGAAGGCCTCGCGCACCAGCGGATCGTGGTTGAGGGGATTGGTATGCACCCCGGCGGCCCAGCCCAGACCAGCCGCTCCCAGCCACAGAACTCCCAGGACGCACACCCTCAAGAAAATTTTCTTCAACCCCAAACCCCCTCCTCGTTTGTCCTTAGGCGCTGGCCCCGGTTGGCTCGCCCTGGTCAATGCAGCCCGAGAGCCCTCCTCGGCATCTTTATGAAGGAGACCATCCCGAAGTGATTCCCCGCTATCGACGATACCAGTCTTACTCTCCAGCCTCTGAAAGCCAACTTCCGGCGCCAAGCGGCCTCTCGCTTTTGGGACGCTCGCGCTCGACGGAAAAAGGAAACTTGCGCTTGTTTGACGTTAACCATTCAGAAGGGACGGTCGAAGATCCCTCATTTTGAACGAGTTTCCAGACGACTGCAACACGGTTTTGGACCAGGAGTCGATCGCACCACAGACTCCGTATCTATTTCTTCAACCAGGAAAAATGGAATGAATCGGAAAGAGTTGCTGCGATTGTTGCTCAACCAGGCTCAGTTCAATGGGTTTGAATTTCGCCGCTGGTTTGTCAATCATGTAGTTCCCAGTTGGCCCGGCTCCGAGCAGGCGCTTACCCTGCTGGCCGGCGAAGGCCGCCATTTTACCCTCTTGTTCTCCCACGAGTTCGCCCAGTGTTTCTGGCGGACGGGCGCGCAGATGAGCTTCATGATTCCCGCCATCACCTATCCCAGGGTAAACTCCAACGGCGAGGTGGTGCAGGTCACGCGCAAGCCCTACACGCGGCGCACCATCAAGCCCGACGTCTGGAAATATCATCTCCGCCAGATGGCTGCCGCCGAAGATCCCATCCTGTATCTTTGCCGGTTCCTGCCCAGGAAGGATCAGTCCGCGCTGTGCCTGACCGTCAAGGAGCCAGTCGCCGTCAAAGCCTGAGTTGCGGGCCAGGTGCGTCCACGGCGGTCTTCCCGGAGGGAAGAGCTGAAAATAGCCCAGGGTGAAGCGTAGCGCAACCCTGGGGCAGCATCCCGATCGTGTGATTCATGCCCCGTAGTGCCGCGCTGGGTCATTTCTGCGGCATTGAAACAACTTAATGCGATTGCCTTATGCTCCACAGCAAAGAAGACTTTCTGGTTCCCCTGTAGGATGAAAGTATGCCCATCCCTGAAAGGCTGAACCCTACTGTCGGCTTCGGACGCGCCGTGGCGGCCGACCCGCTGGAGGAAGCGCGCAAGCGCCTGATCGTGGCTCTCGATGTGCCCGATGCGGCCTCGGCAGCCAATCTTGTCTGCCAGCTGGAAAACACCTGCCACTGGTTCAAGGTGGGACTGGAACTGTTTGTCGCTGCTGGACCGGCGGTTCTGAAGCCTCTGGTGGCGCGCGGCCACTCGGTTTTCCTCGATTTGAAATTTCACGACATTCCCAACACGGTAGCCGGGGCGGCTCGCTCGGCCGCCGACCTTGGCGTGCGCATGATGACCGTCCATGCTGCCGGTGGCCCAGCCATGCTGGCAGCGGCCCGCGCTGCGCTGGACGGGGTGGCCAATCCCCCCGAATTGCTGGCCGTCACCGTGCTGACCAGCATGGACAAGACCCAGGTAAATTCCGTCGGAGTGGATCGCTCGCCGGCCAAGCAGGTGGAACTGCTGGCGCGGATGGGCCTTGACGCCGGGATGCGCGGATTTGTCTGCTCGCCCCAGGAGGTTGCGCAGCTGCGCGCTCTCACCGGTCCGGCAGGTGTGCTGGTGATTCCCGGAATCCGGCCTGCAGGTTCGGTCATCGGCGACCAGAAGCGCATCGCCACCCCCGGCGACGCCTTGCGTCAGGGCGCCAGCTACCTGGTGGTGGGCCGGCCCATTACGCAGGCGCCGGACCCGGCCGAAGCTGCCGAGGCGATTCTGAAGGAAATGGCTGAAGTGCTCTAATACTACAGTTGCAGATCGACCGTTACGGAGGGAGCAGGGGCCTTCAGGCCCCTGAAACCGTCGCAAAACACAGGGGCCTTTAGGCCCGGGCCCTTGTTCTTTTGTGCAGCACGCAGACGAAATGCAACTGAAGTACTAAGCAAGGGATCAGGGATCAGCGGACCGGGATCGGCCGGGACGCTGGGTGTTGCTGTCCGCTCACATCTGGTCGTTATTGGGGAACAGCAGCTCTTCTTCCGGCTCGATGTGCACCAGGACCTTGGCGACGCGGTTGACCTCGGCAAGAACGCAATTCTCCACATCGTGCGAGATGGTATGCCCGGATCGAACGCTCAAGTCCCCGTTGACCACCACATGAAGGTCGACGTAGTACCTGAATCCGACCTTGCGCACAAAGCACTTTTCCAGCCCGATCACTCCTGGAACCAGCGCCGCCACACGGCGGACGTTATCTTCGATTTCGGGTGGAGGGGCCGTGTCCAAAAGCTCCGCCAGAGGCGCACGGAGCTGGCGCCAGGCGTTGAAGAGAATGACGGGAGAAGCACAGAGCGCCGCCCAATCGTCCGCGCTCGGGTTCTTGGTCCAGATGGCAATGGAGATGCCGACAAAAGCGAATGTCGAGGTGATGGCGTCGCTGAGGTGGTGCCACGCATCTCCGCGCACGGCGGTACTGTCGATATTCTCGGCCACCGCAGAAACGTAGCGCGAAAGCAGGATCTTCACGATCACCACGGCCAGCAAAACCCAGAGTGTGTACGCAAAGGGAAGCGGGTGCGGCGTGCGGATCAGGGAGACGGCCTCCACCGCGATGGCGATTCCTGCTGCCCCCAGCGCCAGGCTGACGACGGCAGCAGCAATCGGCTCGGCTTTGCCATGTCCGTAGGGATGGTCTTTGTCGGGCGGCTTGATGGCCACGCGCAGACCTAAATAGACGGCGGAGGAACTGAATACATCGGAGAGCGATTCGATGCCGTCGGCGAACAGTGCGAAGGAATGGCCGACGAACCCGGCGAAGCACTTGCACAGCGCGAGAAGAAAATTCGAACCTATGCTGATCAACGACGAGTGGAGCCCGCGTCGGACTTGCTGTTCGGTATCGGCGGTCGCATCCATGGGAATCATCTCGCGGAGAGCTGAGGTCCTCTCAGCGCCTCTCCGATCTTATTACGGGCCGGGTGTGGATTTGAACGTCGTGCCCCGCTATCGCTTTGGGAAGGCGTAAAAAGAGGGGAAAAGCTCACGGTTGTCTTGCAGCGTCGGTTGAGAGGTTGTGCGCTGAGTCGCCGGCGAAGCCCGCACCGTTGCACAATCGCCAGTTTTTGGTGACAGTCCGCGGCACGTTCGCGGAATGAAAAAGCCCGGCGGTCGGCCGGGCTTTCTTCTGCGCCGAAGTTCAAGCGGCGCCTAGAGCTTCTCGTAGAACTCGCACGCAGAGCACGAGATGTAAACGCCGCCGGGGATGCCGCGCTCGCGGTCCTTGACGCGCTTGACGATACGCGTGGGCTTGCTGCACTTGGGACAGTCGGTCGACTTCGTCGTGTCCATGATCTTCTTGCGGTCACCAGTTTTGGCAATCTTGGCCATAAGTTGGGTGTTTCTCCTTCTCGGGGTGTCTCTGCACACACACGCAACGGAATTGCGCGCGGCTTCAACGGCGCGGTCATGTGCGTGCCTGGTGAGGCCGCGGACTCGCTCTTACCAGTTTACATCAGAGCGGTCCCAATCCAGCGATCCTGCTTTCTGACCGGCGCAGCCGACCCGCGGGAGATGAGACGGGGGCTCGTTGTCCTTTATGAGATCGTCGATTGCGGAGGGAGCAGGGGGTTTTAACCCCCTGAAAATGGGCTGACAAAAATCGGAGGCCTTTAGCCCGCATATCTCACAGGTCGCTTGTCGATTTGGGAGATTCTGGGGAAGAGAAATAGCTGGAAAGGCCGTCTTTTCTGTGTCATAACTACGTTATCGAGGCGTGGTTACGGCTCCGGAAAGGG
>Ga0255354_1000749_pt1 | contig 19934 bp, 19 predicted proteins | sample HBST50metaG_FD_189942 | JGI IMG/M metagenome (GOLD analysis project Ga0255354, IMG submission 189942) | Peat soil microbial communities from Stordalen Mire, Sweden - H.B.S.T50 | ecosystem: Environmental > Terrestrial > Soil > Wetlands > Peat | place: Sweden: Norrbotten County, Stordalen Mire...
CTGGTGCGGGGGCTGGACTACTACACCCGCACGACTTTCGAGTTCACCCACGGCGGTCTGGGCGCGCAGAACGCTCTGCTTGGCGGCGGGCGCTATGACGGCCTGAGCGAAGCCATTGGCGGACCCAAGGCGCCCGGCATCGGCTTCGCCATGGGCGAGGATCGGCTGGTGCTGACGCTGCAGACGCTTGAAGCCGCCGCGCCGCAGTTGGCCGACGGATACATCGCCCCGCTGGGCGAAGCGTTGAACGCCGCCGCACTCGGCCTGGCCCGCGAATTGCGCCGTCAGGGGCTGTGGATTGAGCTCGGCGAGGGCAGTTTTCGCCTGAAAAAGTCCTTCGATGCCGCCGACAAGACCGCCCGGAACATCGTCATTCTGGGCGAAGACGAACTCCAATCCGGTATTCTCACTGTGAAGAACTTCTCCACCGGCATACAAACAAAGGTGCCTCGCGCGGAGCTGGCCGTCTTCCTCTCCACCCCCGCAAGCGAGTGAAGCAACACCAAAAAGCAAAGGATACAAGTCGTGCTAGATTTTCTCGGTAGCCTCGAACGGACGCATCATTGCGGCGAACTACGCGCCGCCCACGCCGGCCAGATGGTTGTATTGATGGGCTGGGTCAACCGCCGCCGCGATCACGGCGACCTGATTTTCCTCGACGTCCGCGACCGCACGGGCATCGCCCAGGTTGTTCTGGACAAGGAGCTTGTACCCGAGGGCCATGCCAAGGGCGAACAGGTCCGGCCGGAGTACGTCGTCGCCGCTGTGGGCAAAGTGCGCCTGCGCTCGGCCGACGCCATCAATCCCAAGATGCCCACTGGCGAAATCGAGATTGAGACCACGCAACTTCTGGTGCTGAACGACACCCGCCTGGCGCCCTTCTCGCCATCGGAAGAAGCCATTCAGAATGAGGAAGTCCGCCTCAAGTACCGCTACGTGGACCTGCGCCGCCCCGAGATGCAGCGCAATTTCTGGCTGCGCCACCAGATCACGCTGGCCATTCGCGAGAGCCTCAGCCGCCAGGGTTTTCTTGAGGTTGAGACGCCCATCCTGACCAAGTCCACCCCTGAGGGCGCGCGCGATTTCCTGGTGCCCAGCCGCGTGCATCCGGGCGAGTTTTATGCGCTGCCGCAGTCGCCGCAGATCTTCAAGCAGATCCTGATGATTTCCGGCTTCGACAAGTACTTCCAGATCGCGCGCTGCTTCCGCGATGAGGACCTCCGCGCCGACCGCCAACTGGAATTCACGCAGGTCGATCTGGAGATGAGCTTCCCGCAGCAGGACACGGTGTTTGCCGTGGTCGAGCAGTTCCTGTCAGCGGGCTTTGCCGCGGCCGGAGTCACGCTGCCCACGCCCTTCCCGCGCATCACCTACGACGACTCAATGCGGCAATATGGCAGCGACAAGCCGGACCCGCGTCTGCCCGGACTCACCGATGTCCGTCCCGCCTTCACCGACGCGGCGCTGGCCACTCTGCAGATCGATCCCGCTCTGCCCGTGGTGGCCTTCCGCATTCCGAATGTGGGCGAGTTGAGCCGCAAGGAACGCGAGGACAATCACCCGCTTTTTGACTTGAAGAAGGGCGCCAAGTTTATCGACGACTTCAAGCGGTTGGCCAAGGGATTCCCTGAGTCCGCAACCAAGGTGCGTGCACTCACCGGCGCTGCCGATGGCGACTTTGTGATCATCGTGGCCGGCGATCCGGCCCACCCTGTCAAAGCCAGCGACACCAAGTTCCCGGGCCGTTTGAGCGAGCGCGAAATCAACGTTTATCTCACTGCCGGCAACTTCCGCACCGACCTGGCCAAGAAGTATGCGGACCGCCACGGCGCCTTCGGCATCACCGAGAAGGTTGTGCAGGACGCCGATCCGCGCAGCGGGGTAGCGATCGATGGCTCTGCGGCTTTTTATCCGATCTGGATCACCGATTTCCCGATGTTCGAGTACGACGCGGCCCTCGGCAAATGGATGCCGGCACACCATCCCTTCACGGCTCCGCACGAGGCGGATATGGCCAATCTGCTCACCGACCCGGCCTCTGTTCGCGCCAACTGCTACGACCTGGCGATGAACGGCCTGGAGCTGGGTTCGGGCTCTATCCGAATCCACCGCAAGGACATTCAGCAGCAGATCTTCCAGTCGCTGGGAATTTCAGACGAGGAGGCACGTGCGCGCTTCGGCTTTTTCCTGGATGCCCTGGAGTACGGCACCCCGCCCCACGGCGGCATCGCGCTCGGCCTGGACCGCATCGTGATGTTGCTGGCGGGCGCGCCCAGCCTGCGCGAAGTGATTGCCTTCCCCAAGACCGCCAAGGCCATCGACCTGATGGTCGACGCGCCGACGACGGTCAGCGATGAGCAATTGAAGGAACTGCACATCCGGGTGGCGCTGAAGAGCTAGGTTTTCATTTCTCGCAGGCCTCCAAAAGCGTAGCGCTGGTCTCCGGACCGGCTGTTCTGAGGGCGTCCCCGCCCTCAGAAACCTCGCGAGACTTGGGGCATCCAGCAGTCCCGGCTTCAAGTCCTACTTATCCAGATCGGCAAACAACTCACTAAGCACCACGCGGATGGGAGTTCCGGGCACGGTCAGCTCGCCGTTCTGGACCAAACGCAATCCAGCTCCCGTCGCAGTCCACGCGGCGCGGCGTTCGGGATCGACAATCCAGATATGCTCGACGCCGAAGGTGAGATAGTCGTCGATGCGGTCCTGAAAGCGGCTCAAACGGTCCTCGGGGGAAAGGATTTCGATTGCGATGAGAGGAGGGTGGGTGAGGATTTGCTCTCTCGGCGCATCAGCTCTCAGCACCGAAAGATCGGGCACGCGAAAATGGCTAGGGCTTACCTGCGTCCGTACATCCGTGACAACTCGAATGCCCCAAGCCTCCCGGTTGTTCATAAAGAGCTGACCCAACAGAAGTTGCAGATACCCATGATCGTACTCGCCCACGTTCCGTTCCTCGATGCGACCGTCCACATAGTCGCAGTCAGGCCGGTAACTGGTGTGCAGATACTCTTCGACCGTTACATAAGGCTCGTCGATCGGCAGCGTGGCCATGGCAACAGTATGCTCCTCGGCGGTTCGGAATCCAACGTTGAGTTGCGAGGATTCCGGAATCACCAGCCGCTTAGTTCGCCTCCGGCTCGCCGCCTTCTCCCTCTTCGCCTTCAATGGAGATGCGCAGAGAGCGCAGGAAGCTTAAGTCGTTCGAAGTAAAGGTACCTTCCGCTCCGTCCTCATCCTCGTCGGCATCTTCGGCCTCTTTGGCATCAACCTCGTTCAGGCCAATGGTGGCCTCGAGCATCAGCAGGACGTCAAAGCCGTGTTTGCGGATATCCTGCACCACGCCGGCAATCTGTTCGCTCTCGATGACCGACTCATGGATAGCTTCCCCCAATTGCTGAATCAATTCGCGCAGGCGGGATGTCACGGGGTACCTCCAGTGGCGGCGGCCGGCGCGAACAATTGGCGCGGGTGGCGGCATGGGATTTCTCTACCTTACGTCTGACGCCGTTTCAGGGCAACTGGGAAGCCCGACAAAACAGCGAAAAGCGACTCTCACGAGTCGCTGATACCATCATAAACGGAATGAAACCTCAAACCATAGGCCGGGCCCTGGGTATCGGGCTGCGGATAGGCGGACGGATCGTCGGCCAGCAGATCGCCGGCACGGCACAAGCCCGTACAGCGGCTCCAGCAACTGCCGGGACAGGCAAGACGAACCGCGACGCCGCTCGGAAGGCGGGGCAGGCCAGCAGGGGCGTGGCGCGCGGCGTCGGTGGATTCCTGCGCCCCTTCCGCCGCGTGGGCGGCATCCTGTGGCTGGAAGTGACGGGCGTCTTCTTCTTCCTGCCGGTGGTGGTCTTCGCGCCTATCCTGTGGCGCAGCCGGGCCAGCTACGTGCACGGCCCCGACCACAGCACCTTCCTGCTTACCGGCGGCGTGATGCTGGTGTTCTTCTATCTGAGCGTGAGTTCGTTCTGGCGGGCGCGGAAACGCTGAAGCGAGAGGTCAGTTCTTGGCTGATCCTCCTTCTTTTGCGACGCGCGAGTATCCCGTCTCTGAAAATTCACAACAAAACAGAGAGTGCCATTTTGAGCGAACGGTGCCCCGAACGCTTTCCAGTTCGGGAGTGGTGAGCGAAGAATCTGCTTTTGTGCTTTCGCCTGTTTTGCAAAAGACTTCAGAGACAGGACATTAGCCGCGCTTCTTCCACCACAACCGCGGCGCGATTGCGTAGTTCAACTGCACAAGCACGATGGCCCCAATGCTGACCCATGTGTTGATGAAGCACAAGGCCGCGCCAGCCGCGTAGAGCGATTGCGCGATGAGCACGCGACGACAGATGCTGCCGCGCACCTCTTCCGGCGTGTCGGGCTTGATCAGGCCGGCGTGGGTGGCGTGTGCCCAACTCCAATAGAGCATCGCCCCAGGAACAAAGATGTTGAACCAGTAAAGGCCCAGGGCCGCGCGGTAGGTGATGAACTCGGCCAGCAGGCGCGTGGAAAGCGGCATGAGGGTGATGGCGAAGAGAAACCCGAGATGAATCCAGGTGAGATCGCGCGTTCCCTCGGCGATGTGGCTGAGCTGGGTCTGCTGACCGGCCCAGAAGATGCCGAGAGTGAGAAAGCTCATGCCATAGGCAATCCACTGGGGTCCAAGGGCTGCCAGAGCGCCGAGCAGTTCACCTTCCGAGTGCACCTGCGCGGCGGTGGGGATGTGCAGGTCGAGCACCAGCAGCGTCATGGCCACGGCAAAGATTCCATCGCTGAGCGCAGCAAGCCTTTCCAAACTGCGACCCTGAATGCGGTTGTAGATGTTGGGCATTGGGAGCGCCTTACACCAGCGACTGCGGCGGCTTGCGCGTGAGTCTCCATATGCCCACCGCTACAGCCAGCACACCCAGTCCGAAAGCCAGCAGGGCGCGCTGCCAGGGGTGAATGACGCATCCCTGGTAGAAGGCGAAGCCTCCCAGAACAATCATGACAATGCCGCGAATCTGGTTCATACATCTTCCCCTTCGGCGGAGTCTGTTCTTCTTGATCCTATGCCAGCGTTTGACCCGGCGGCCGCCGAATCCCTATCGTAACGAAGGTGCACTCATCCCGAAAGGAACCCCATGACCTTCCCTCCCCAGCCTGAAACCGCCCAGTCGGAAACCGCCGCATCCGTTGCCCCCGTGCTCCAGAAGACCGCCTTGAACGCTACCCACCGCGCTCTCAAGGCCAAGATGGTGGACTTCGGCGGCTGGGATATGCCGGTCGAGTATCCAGGCCCTGGCGGTGGCCTGATGGCCGAGCACCTGGCAGTGCGCACCGGCGTGGGACTGTTCGACGTGAGCCACATGGGCGAAATCCAGTTCCGCGGCCCCGGCGCCCTGGCCGCCGTGCAGCACATCACCATGAACGACGCTTCGCGTCTCAAGGACAACCAGGCTCACTACTCCGCATTGCTGACTCCCGAAGGCACCTTCGTCGACGATATTCTGGTCCACCGGCTCAGCGAAAACGACTACCTGCTGGTCGTCAATGCGGGAACCAAAGACAAGGATTACGCCTGGATTCGCAAGCAGGTGGGCGGCTTCCCATCGGTCCACATCAGCGACTATTCCAGCTTCTATTCGCAACTGGCCGTGCAAGGCCCGCGCGCCCTTGAAACCCTGCAAAAGCTGACCAAGGTCGATCTCGCCGCCATCAGGAACTACTGGTTCACCTGGGGCACGGTGGCCGGGGTGCCCAACGTGATGATTGCGCGCACCGGCTACTCCGGCGAAGACGGCTTCGAGGTGTACATTCCCGCCGATGTGCCGACCACTGAGAAGATGTGGAACGCGCTGATGGAAGCGGGCCAGGAGTTTGGCATCCGGCCCTGCGGCCTGGGCGCGCGCAACACCCTGCGGCTGGAGGCCGGAATGCCCCTCTACGGGCACGAACTTTCCGACTCGATCAACGTTTTGGAGTCCTTCATCGCCCGCTGGCTCAAGCTCGACAAGGGCAACTTCATCGGACGGGAAGCTTTGCTCGCCCTGCAGGCCGCAGGCGGTCCCAAGCGCAAGATCGTCGCTCTCGAAATGGTGGAGCGGGGCATCGGCCGCGACGGGTACTCTGTGCTTTCCCTGGATGGAGCTGAAATTGGTGTGATTACTTCAGGCAGTCCCGCGCCGTTCCTCAAGACGAACATCGCCTTTGCCTTGGTGCCTGCGACGGTAGCCGCCAGCGGCGAAGATGTGCTGGTCCAGGTGCGCGCCAATCAAGTGCGCGCCAAGCAAGTGCCAATGCCGTTCTATAAGCGGGTGAAGAAGTAAGCCGCCATCTATCGCCGTTTTGTGGCGGGACTGCAGATGCGGGGTGTGCAAACAGCTATAGATAGGTACGCGAAAGCTATAGACAAATACGTGAAAAGCTATATATAGGTGGAGCTATCCCACCTTGGCCGCAAACTACGCGGCGAAGGTGGGGCACACTGCATGGGCTGATGAACAACCGAATGGGTGCCCCAGGTCTCGACCTTGAGACCTGGGATAGGACCCACGATAATTGGGGGCCTTTAGATAGGTTGATCCAGCGGAGGCTCAACGCCCCCGTTCAGATCTGCATCACTTCCGCTTCCTTCTTGCTTGAAAGCTCTTCCATGCGGCGAATTTCTTCGTCGGTCATCTTCTGGATCTCTTCGAGGGCGCGCTTCTCGTCGTCCTCGCTGATCTTCTTTTCCTTGGCCAGTTTCTTGAGGGCGTCGTTGCCGTCGCGGCGCACGTTCCTGACTGCCGTCCGATGCTCTTCGAGCACCTTGTTCAGGTGTTTGCACACATCCCGGCGGCGCTCCTCGGTCATGGGAGGAACGGGAATGCGCAGCACCTTGCCGTCCGACTGCGGGTTGAGGCCCAGGTCGGAGGTGCTCAGCGCCTTTTCCATGTCCTTGAGGACCGTGGGGTCCCAGGGCGAGATGAGGATCATTTGCGCCTCGGGCGTCGACAACTGCGCCAGTTGGCTGATCGGGGTGGGCGTGCCGTAATAGTCCACCTTGATCTGGTCGAGCATGTGCACGCTGGCGCGGCCCGTGCGTGTGGAGGCCAGGTTGGCCTGGAAGGTGGCCACGGCCCCGTCCATCCGCCGCCTCAGGTCGCCATTCAGTTCTTTGAGCGCCGGAATACCGGCCATAATCGAGACTGCCATCTTTCTCCTCGCTACGTCCAAACAATATATTAGCGAATTCCCCTCGCGGAAAGGCCCTATGCATTGGACAAAGTGGTCCTGGTTGGCGCTGGCGGGTTTCTTCGCTGTCCTGCTGGTTGCATGGATTCTGTTCTCCCCAGAAGTTTTCGGCGTCAGCGGCTGCCCCATCCTCGCCCGATTGCGGCCCATCCAGGTGGTTCTGGCGAACGAAACTGACTTCGTGGAACTGGACCGCCAGTCCGCCCTTGGATTGTTTCCGAACTTCAGAGTGCGCGTCCAGGGTGACGGCCGGGTCGATTGGGATGGCCGACTCTGCGTTACCGCCAAAGGTCACCGCCAGGAGCAAATCGACCCCCAGGCCGCCAAAGCGTTGATCGAACGTTTTGAAGCTCGTGGATTCTGCCGGCTCTGCCAGAACTACTATCCCCGCGAGACAGATATGGGCGCAAGCCGACTGACCTTGAGCGTCCATGGAGAGCGCAAGGATGTGATGGAACGCTCCTCGCGCACACCGCGGGTTTTCGATGACCTGTACGGAGATGTTCAGCGCACCGCCCAAGTGGCCCAGTGGATCGGCGACATTCCGGAGAAGCGCTGTGGACGACAGTAGCTCGGCTCCAGACCTCGAAATTCAATTCGAATCAGAGCCGTAGCCGATATCTTCGCCCGGAAAATCCCACGGTTGAAAAGGGCGGCCCGCCCCCGGAGTTCTCGCTGCGCCCTTGGTTGCCTTTGCGTCGACCCAGCGCGGATCGGGATGCCAGGATGCAAACCAGGCAGGCAGTTCGGCCGCCGGCATGGGGTGGGCGATCGCATATCCCTGCGCCAGTTCGTAGCCGGTCTTGAGAAGCATCAAGCCGTGGTCGATGGTCTCAACGCCCTCGGCGATGACTTGACGGTGCAGGGCGGCTGCCAAGCCCAGCATGGCTTCAAGAATGGCCTGATTTTCGCCTTTACTTACGATCTCGCGCACAAAACTCTGGTCGATCTTGAGCACGTCGGCGGGCAACAGCTTGAGATAGGTGAGTGAGGAGTAGCCGGAGCCGAAGTCGTCCAGGGCAATGGACACGCCCACCTTGTGGCATGCATCCAGTATTTTGGACACCAGGACGATGTCCTGCAGAGCGCTCGACTCCAGCACCTCAAGTTGCAGGCGGGAAGGCTGGATGCTTGGATGAGCGGCCAAATGCGCACTGAGATGCTCCACAAATTGCCCCTGCAGCAGATGCTGTGCTCCCACATTGACGCTGACAGGAAGGTAGAGCCCGGCCGATTGCCACGATTCCATCTGCGTGATAGCCGTCTCGATGACCCACTCGCTGAGTTCGATAGCCAGCGGATGGCCTTCAACCAGGGGGAGAAACGCCGCAGGCGGCAGCAAACCCACTTCCGGTTGCTGCCATCGGATAAGGGCTTCAGCGCCCACCACCTCTCCTGTACTCATGTTCACCTTGGGTTGGTAATAGAGCACAAATTCGCGCGCGGCGAGGGCCTGGCGCATGCGACTCAGCTTTTGTTGGCGGTCGGCGGCCGAGCGGCCTTGAGCGGAATCGAAAAACTGGTAGCGATTCCTCCCGGTCACCTTCGCCTCATACATGGCCTGGTCGGCCTGGCGCAGAAGCTGGTCCGCATCTTGATCTTCCCCTTGGGGATAAAAAGTGACGCCGACGCTGGCCGACACGCGTACCACGGCCTGGCCAATCTCAACCGCTTCCGATGCCGCTTCCAGCAGACGGGTGATGATGGGAACGCAGGCGCCGACGTTGTCCAGCTCGGGCAGAACCGCGACAAATTCATCGCCGCCCAGACGGGCCAGCGTGTCGCCTTCGCGCAGGGCATGTTTCATGCGCACGGCCAGGGTCGAGAGCAGACGGTCCCCAGCCGCGTGCCCATGGCCGTCGTTCACTGATTTGAAGCCGTCCAGATCGAGCAGGACGACCGCCAGCAGACGTTTTCGCCGGTGGGTCTGAATCATCGCGCGCCGCAGCCGGTCAGAGAGCAGGATGCGATTCGGCAGGCCCGTCAGTGCGTCATAGTAGGCAATCTGCTCCAGCCGCCGCTCGTGCTGCTTGACCAAGGTATTGTCGTGGAACAGCGCCACATATTGCCGCACGTGGCCGTTCGCATCGGGGACGGCGGTGATGGTCTGCGATGCGGAGTAGGTCTCGTTGTTCTTGCTCCGGTTCCATATCTCGCCCGACCACTCGCCTTTCTCGGCGAGAGTGGCCCACATTTCCTCATAAAACTCATGTTCCTGGCGGCCGGAGCTGAGTAGGCTCGGGTTGCGGCCCAGGACCTCGTCCCGGCTGTAGCCCGTGATACGGCTGAAGGCGTTGTTCACATCCAGTATGGTGCCGTTGGCAGCGGTGATCATGATGCCTTCCGAGGCGTGAGAAAAGACGCTGGCCGCCAGCCGGAGCCTGTCTTCGGTTTCCTTTTGCTCGGTAATGTCCTGCATCGTGCTGCGAAGGATCGCTGGCTTGCCGTCAGCGTCGAACTCAAGCCGGCGCTGGCCATGAATCCAGCGCACCGCATGGTCGGAAGGGCGAACGATGCGGTAATCCCTTTGGAAAGGTTGGCCGTGCCCAATTACATCGACCGTCAGATGCTCCTCGACGATCGCGCGGTCTTCGGGATGAATCAGCGCCATCCATCCGCCTATGGAGTGGTCATAGTTGCTGTCAATTCCAAACAGCTCGTCCAACAATTCCGACCGCTTCCATTCCCCTGTGCGAAGGTCGAGAACAAAGGTGCCGAGCCCAGCAATTCTTTGCGACTCCCGCAAGAGATCCTCGCGTTCGCGCAATGCATCTTCGGCCCGCTTCTGCTCGGTGATGTCGTCGAAAACGATGGCAACATGCCGCTGTTGCGGGTCATCAATCCGATACGCATAGGCATCGAAAACCCGGTGCAGTTCCTTGGCTTCGTTGGTGAAGTGCTCCGGTTCGCCGGTCAGAGCTATTCGTCCGTAAATTTCGAACCAATGGTGCTCATGATGCGGAGCGATCTCCGTCATTTTCTTCCCCACCGCCTGCTCAATCCCGGTGGAGCGCTCAAAAGAATCGTTGACTTCGAGAAAAAGGTAGTCGACCGGCTTGCCCTGGCGGTCGAAGATCACCTCGATGACGCAGAATGCCGCGTTCATGGTGCTGAACAGTTTGCGATAGCGCTCTTCGGTCCTCTGTAGCTCTTGTTGCCGTTCGAAAACCAGGGCGCGCCGCTGAAAGCGGCGATACCGCTCCGCCACCAGGCTCATGCCCACCCCGATAGCCACAAAAAGTGGCAGAACCACCGCGTCCGAGGTGTGCGCGATCTTGAGTTGTCCGGCTGGCGGAAAAGCCCAATAGTCCGCCAGCGCCGCGGCCAGCAACGTGGCCAACACCCCGGGCCAGAGGCCCAAATACAACGCCGTCAGCATCACCGCGGGATAGGAGAGGAAGAAAACGGGAAGGTCGATCCCGAAATACAACTGAACAAGCTTCCACAGCAGAAAGGCCGCTGTGACAACCGCGGCGGCAAGAGCCAGACGACGCCCTGGCCGGTCAAGACCATGCTTTTCGGCCTCCGACATGGGACCGTCCTCCGGTGCGGCATTCTTCAATTCTGGGTGAAAGGGAAGTAGGCCTGATCGTCGCAGCGATTTGGCTGGCACGATGCTAGGCGTGCGATTTAAGGCAAGTCAAGCACCGATAGCTCACCACCAAACCGGGAGTAACGAAGACCGGGTTCGTGGTGAGCATAATTCCTGATCTTTTCTGTCGATAACACTTGTTTTAATCGATACTTACGTCTGCTCGTCGATGGCCGGCGGGTCAGACCGCCGTCAGCCCCGTCGACGCCGCCTGCTCATGCGCGTGGTAGCTTGACCGCACCAGCGGCCCCGATTCCACATGGCGGAAGCCCATCTTGAGCGCTTCCGTCTTCAACTCCGCAAACTCGCGCGGCGTGTAGAGCCGGGCCATGGGCAGGTGGTCGCGCGAAGGGCGCAGATACTGGCCGATGGTCAGAATGTCGCAATGCACGGAGGCCAGATCGCGAAAAACCTGCAACAGCTCAACAGTTTCCTCGCCCAGACCGACCATTACTCCGGACTTGGTGATCCCCTCCGGCCGTAACTCCTTTGAATAGCGCAGCACCTCGAGCGACCGTTCATAACGCGCTCCGGAGCGCACCACGCGATAGAGCCGGGGAACGGACTCGGTGTTGTGGTTCATCACCTCGGGCCGGGCGTCGACCACCGTGCGGATTGCCTCCGGATTGCCCTGGAAGTCGGGGATCAGCACCTCGACACGGCAGCCGGGCGCACGGCGGTGAATTTCTTCAATCACCAGGGCGAAGGCGCGCGCGCCCCCCACCAGGTCGTCGTCACGGGTGACGCTGGTGACCACGGCGTGTTCCAAACCCAGAGCGGCAACAGCTTCCGCCACGCGCCGCGGCTCGTCAAAATCGATCGGCTCGGGCCGCCCCTTGGGCACTGCGCAGAAGCCGCAGCGCCGCGTGCACAGGTTGCCCAGCATCATGAAGGTAGCGGTCTTGTGGTGCCAGCACTCGCCAATATTGGGGCACTGCGCGCTCTCGCACACCGTGTTGAGCTTCATTGAGCGCGCCAGTTGCTTGAGCGCGTGGTAATTTTCGCCCACCGGGGCGCGCGCCTTCAGCCACTCGGGCTTGGGCGCCGGAGCCTTGCGGGCCGGGGAAATCTGCACCAGTTCCATCACCCTCTTATTGTACGGGGAATGCCGCTCCCGGACACGAGGAGCGCCCTTGCCCCTTCAGTCGCCGACCGCGTAGAGATTCCCATCGACACTGCCGAAGTAAACGATCCCGTCTTTCACCGCAGGCGACGAGAGGACGGACCCCATCGAGAACAACCGCGCGTGGATCGCCACAATCGCGTCGTCCACCGTGGAACCCGACCAGATATCGTCTTTCAGCTTTCCATCGGCCCCAATGAAACGCGGTCCATTGGCCTTGAAGCCCGGCGTGGCAAAGCTGCTCGCATAGGCCCGCTTCTTCAAATCCACGTCGTGCAACTGCCCGTCAAACGTGCCGAAATACGCGTGGGAGCCCGCAATCGCCGGCGACGAAAAGGCAAAGATGTTCGTCGGCAGCCAGTACAGGATTTTGCCGGAATCCGCATCCACGGCTTGGAAGCGGTGGCTGTCGGACGTGGTGTAATACACCACCCCATCGGCGACCGCAGGCGAGGCGATCACCCACGATCCATCGTTCGGCACTGTCCACTTCAACGCGCCGGTCACAGCGTCCAGAGCGTAGAAATTCGCGTCCCTGCATCCGAAATACACGCTTCCCTTGGCAACCGCCGCCGAGCCGGGGATTCCCGTCATCAGGTGAATCCTGGCGTCGTCACCCGTCTTGAACTTCCACCGGAGCGCTCCCGTCGCCGCATCCAGTGCGTAAAAGTAACTGTCCCAGCTCCCCACATAGACCATTCCGCCGGAGACTGCCGGGGAGCTATGGACCACATCGCCGGTTTTGAACTTCCACTTGAGCGCGCCCGTCGCGGCATCGACGGCGTACACATGCCCGTCTCCGCTGCCGAAGTAGATAACTCCCCCAGCGACGGCAGGAGAGGAAAGATAAAAGTCCCATGGATCGGGCACCACCTCGGTGGGAGGAAACGCGCCCAGGTTCCCGGCCTTGGTGGAGCGACGCTCTCCCTCGCTTGCGAACGACCACCGCTGCCTGCCGGTGGTCGCGTCCACTGCATAGAGGTTCCCGTCCAGACTCACCACGTAGACCACGCCCTCGACGACAGCGGGTGAAGAGTTCACCGGACCATGCGCGTCAAACTTCCAGCGCAATTTTCCGCTGCCTGCATCGACGGCATAGAGGTGCCCATCGGCGCTTCCAAAATAGACCGCATCGCCGGCCACGGCGGGCGACGAATAGATCGCTCCGTTGGTTGGAAACGTCCACTTCAGCGCAAGCTGCTTCGGCGCCCGCGAATCGTAAACGCCCAGATGCGACGGGCCTCCGCGAAACTCCGGTTGCGTTCCTTGCGCCGCGCACACTGCGGCAAAAAAACAAAGCGCACCTATAACTCCAGCTCGATTCATGCCAGCCACTATAGCACCGCGAACGTGCGTATCTCCCCAGCCTCGCCCGGGCTAACTCCAACATAACTTCCGGTAAGGCGACCATTCACCCACAATGCCCATCCGGCACCAGCGTCCTCCACCCACAGCCTGTCATCCTCCACCTACAGCCTGTCATCCCCTACCCACCGCACTACAGCCCTAACCAACAGAAGTGTCATCCTGAGCGAAGCGAAGGATCTGCGGTTGCCTCTCAAGAATCCATTCGATCCAAGGCACGACGATAGTCCGCAGGTTCGTAGTCGTACCATTCGCGGCTAAGATCCTCCCAGGCCGGATTCATCGCCTCAATCAGCCCTATCTTCCGTGCGCGTCTCCAGCCTTTGAGCTCCTTTCGCGCTTGATGGCCGTCGCAATCTCCTGATGCCCCTCGAACCACACGAGCCGATCGCAGTTGTACTTTGCCGTAAAGCCCTCGTGCTCCTTCCATTTATGTTGAAACACACGCTTGTGAAGGTCGCTTGTGACACCGATGTAGAGCATGTGGCTGCGGCTCGCCACGAAGTATGTGAGATAGCGGGACCCGTGCATTGGTCGCATCATAATCGGCCCATGGCCGCATTGGCCGAAACGCGAAGAACAACCGCAGATCCTTCGCTGCGTTCAGGATGACAGTGGCATTTGATTTACAGCCCTCTTAAATTTCCTGCCTTTGGCTGTTTTGCCAAACGTCTCTTTTGGACGGCGGCGATCGCTTCCCGAGTCAACGGAATAGTTACAATGCGAGTGACGAAAACAGCGTCCAGACCGAACGAATCGCTAAGCCTGCCATCCGATCTCGCGATGACCATGATGCTGCCAAATGCCTACTGGAAACCCCTATCGCAGCTTATCCCGCACTTCGGTCCGCACCAGGTAGAGGAAGAAGACCAGATTGAGCAGTCCCTGCACGAGCGCGGGGCCTTGATGCTGGGTCGAGAAGATCCACAGGTTGTAGCCCGAGAGCAGGAAAACCGCGCCCAGAGCGAGCGCCCAAGCCCAGCGCAGCAGCAGCACCAGACCAGCGCTGGCGGCGATGAATGTCGCTGCGAAGACAAGGAAAATCGGCGGATAATGTCGCCCCGCAACCACGCCAAGGATAATGACTCCCGCCAGTACCAGCAGATAGAGCCCGATGGCGGCCAGCCCCGGGAGCGAGAGCAGATCGCGGCCCGGCCCCCTCGCAAATTCTGCGCCGGGTTCTGACTCACTCTTGCGGAGTTCGGCTGGCGCGGCGTCGATTTTGCTTTCGTTGTTCATAGGTCGGTCATAACGTGTGCAGATAAGCCAGCAGGTCGTGAAGCTGATCGTCCGTAATCTGCGTGGCGGGCATCATCAGCCGGCCGCGCACAATCACCTGCGTCAGCCGTTCGTCTGTCGGCGGCGCGCCCGAGGGCATCGCCTTGAGCTTGGTGAGCGCCTGCAACCCCGGCCCGTTCAATGGGCGCTGGGTGGTGGGGTGGTGGCACCGGGCGCATTTCGCATGAAACACCTGCGCCCCGCGCGCCTCTTCCATGGTCCACATCGCCTCCGGTTTTGAGGCAGGCAGCGCCCGGCACCCAGTCAAGAACGCGCCCACCAAGCAGGCAACGGCCAGTGCGGGAGCCAGAACAGCAAAGGAAGCGAGTCGTGAAGAAACCAGGGAAGGTGTACGCATCTGGCTCTGATGATACAGGCTTACTCCGCTGCCGCGATGGCCTCCACAATGCGATCGATGGCCAGCAGTTCCTGGTCGCTGCCCGGCCGGTGTCCGTTGACCAGAATGGAAAACACCAGCGTTTTACCGCTGGCCGCGGTCAGGTAGCCGGAGAGCGTATTCGCTTCGTTATGCGTGCCGGTCTTGGCCCACACGCGCCCCTTGAGCGGCGAGTCGCGGAACCTTCCAATCAGGGTGCCGTCCGTGCCGGCCACCGGGAACGTGTCGCGCCATGCCGCGCCCCACGGCTGGCGCGCTGCATAGGCCAGCAGTTGCGTAAAGACGCGGGGGGCGACTCGATCGTCATAGCTCATGCCCGAGCCGTCGTAGAGGAAAAGATCGTCGTCGTTGACCCCGGCGTCCACCATAAACTGGCGCACAACGCGGGTTCCCTGCGCAAAGCTGCCGTCCGTCCCGTAGGTCTTGCCGAGCAGCCGCAGCAGCAGTTCGGCGTGCAGATTCTGGCTGACCTTGTTGATGACTTTCACGTCCTGCGCCACCGGAACAGATGTGTGCGAAGCCAGCACCCGGCGATTCTCAAGAGGCGCGGCCACCGTGGTCAGATCTGAGCGGGTAAGTTTGAGCGGCTGCGCGCGCTCGCCGCCAAAATCGGCTGTTCCGTTGGTGAACTTGTGCCGCGACTGGGGCGCGCCGTTGACCACGACGCCGCGGCCCCGAAGCGCCTCCTTGAAAGCGGCAGCGGTAAACTCCGCAGGGTCTTCAATCGCCAGGCCGGCATGGAAGCCCTCTGCCTGCACGGTGCCCCAGGCGCGCACCATCATGCTGCCCGGCAGTCGCTCCAGGCCGGGATGAGCGGCCTCGCCCGCGGGCGCCGGCGTCATGGAACTGTCCAGCGTGTAGTACTCCACGCTCGGGGTCCACGTTGCTACGGTCGCGCCCGGCCCCGACCCCCCAATGGATGCGTTGGGATCGGGAGTCACCGTCAGTTCCACCGTGTTCTCGTTGAAGGTGAGCGCGGAGATGGGAGCGCCGTAGCTCCATTGCAGGTCGTCCCAGGACCAGGCCCCTCCGTACGGCTCATCGAGAAAGAAGCTGTCGTCGCCCACCACGCCGCCCTCTACGGTGCGCACGCCGGCCTGCTCCACCTGCTCGGCCAACAACTCCAGCGCAGTCATGGCTTGTGGCGGTGGTGCAGGCTCGCTGGCTGCCGTGGCCGCGAGCGGAGTTGCTGCGGCAGCGGCCGGCACCGGCGGACGATATGGATAATGGCGCGCGCTCAGCGTGGGGTCGCCTGCTCCCAGCAGGATCAGGTCGCCATGCAGCACACCCCCGCTGTCGACTTCGCCGCTGGCTACCGCACGCGTGGTCCAGGTCAGGGTATCCACAGGCAACAGGGCATAGGCGGCCGCGGTGGTCAACAACTTGGCATTCGAGGCAGGAGTAAACAGCCGGCCCTCATTTAGTCCGTAGAGCGGCTGCCCTTCAAGCGTCGTTACACTGATGCCGAACAGCGCATGGCTCAGTGCGGGATCGGCCAGAATGGTCTGAATGCGATCGCCGAGCGGCCCCTTGGCCGGAACTGCGTGCGCCGCGGGCCGGACGCTGCTTCGTGCCGGAGTTTGGGCCGTCAGCCCGGCAAGTGAAACCAGAAACCCCGCCAAAAGAAGCGCTAGAAACCGCCGAAAGTACGTCATGCAGGGAGTTTAGCAGGGGTCGGACAGGTTGCGGCGTACCATCGAAAGGCGAGAGAGATTTGCAGGACTCGGACGGTTTGGACGACAGCCCCTCGTTTTCAGTCAAGGACGAACACGACAAAATGAACGCACTCAAGCGGGAAATCGCTTCCTGGCAACTCCGTAGCCGCACGCTCGAACTCGGCCGGCGCACGCTGGTGATGGGCATTGTCAACATCACGCCCGATTCGTTCAGCGATGGCGGCCGCTTCTTCGACCAGGAGGCAGCGGTGACCCACGCGCTCCAGTTGCTGGACGAGGGCGCCGACCTGCTCGACCTGGGCGCGGAAAGCACGCGGCCGGGTTCGCGCGCTGGCGGGGCTGAGGGAACGGCACTTGCCCCTGCAGTCAGTACGGACGAAGAGCAGGCGCGGCTTCTTCCGGTTCTAGCAGGAATCCTGAGAGAGCGGCCCCACGCAGTGGTCTCCGTGGACACGTACAAGGCAGCAACAGCGCGGGCAGCACTGGCCGCTGGTGCTGAAATCATCAACGCCGTCAGCGGCTTTCTCTGGGACCCGGAGATGGCCGCCGTTTGCGCGGATGGTGGCAGTGGAAGCCCTGGCGTTGTCCTGATGCACACGCGAGGACGGCCGGAAGAGTGGCGCACGCTGCCTCCGCTCACATCGGATGCAGTGCTGGCGGAGGTTAACGACGGGCTGGCTGTGAGTCTGGCCGCAGCAGCGTCAGTGGGCATTCCGGCTGACGCCATCGTACTCGACCCCGGCTACGGATTCGGCAAGCGGTACGGAGAAAATTTCCCTTTGCTCGCCCGGCAGGCTGAGTTGCTGGAGTTGGGAAGGCCGCTTCTCGTGGGTGTGAGCCGGAAATCGTTTCTTGGCCGGGCGCTGGCACCACTCCATGGCGGGAGTGATGCTCCGTCCACCGAGCGCGAGACCGCAAGTGTGGCGGCGCTGGTGGCAGCCATCCTGCACGGTGCTTCCATCGTGCGCGTGCATTCGGTCCGGCCGGCGGTTGAAGCGGCCTTGGTCGCCGATGCTGTGCTGGCTTCAGAAATGATAGGGACGACCCCATAGTTATAGAGGCAAAGCATTAGTTGTAGAGACAAAGTTGTAGTTATAGAGACAAGGCCGTAGTTGTAGATATCCCACCTTAGGCGCAAAAGCAATGACGCGCCGAAGGTGGGGCACCCGGTACCCGTCACCTGCATCCGGTTGAATGGCAACCATTTCGCCCGGTTTTCTGACAAAAACACGCGCGCCGACGCGCGGGAGAAAGCTATTGCTTTTCCGAAGCCAGATACACCACCACGCCGCTCAAAAGGGCGACAGTCGCGGCGGCTGGAATCAGTATCGTGAGGCTCCAGCCGGGAATCAGCAGCGCAGAGGACCAGAGTTTCCCTAGTTCCAGAGACCCCACCTGGGGTAGTTGTTCCAGCCAGGTCAGCCAACCCAGTCCTTGCCGCGCCTGCCAGGCCAGCAACCCAATGACGAGGACAAGATTGATCGCCAAGGCGAAGATCTGCGCGCCCAGGATCGGCTTGTTGACTCTCTCAATCGCAGCGTTGCGGCGGCGCAGTTGAGCCCTCCACCAAATCGCTCCGGGAGAAGCGAGTCGCGCCGGTCCCGCCCCCTCCGCCCGCGCCCGCTGAAAGGTTTCGGTCACCAGCACCAGGTCTCCGCAAGAGCGGCATCCACTCACGTGCGCGCGCAGTTCCGGCGTGAAGGCTTCGGGCCTCTGGCCCCGTGCCAGCAGTTCGTTCACTTCTTTTTCGCAGGCGCAGGGGCGCAGGGTCATAACTCTCTCCTTGGCTTCAAGTCCTGTTCGCGCAGCAGGCGGGCGATCTTGCGCCGCGCCCTGAACAGCAGCAGGCGAATGCTCGTCGAGCCCAGTCCTGTCACCTCTGCGATCTCGCGGTGCGAATAGCCTTCGGCGTGCGCCAGCCAGAGCAGTTGCCGCTCCCTGGGACGCATCTGCGCCATGGCCGGTCCCAGCATGGCGCGTGAGTCGGCCTGTGCCGAGTTGCCGGCCGCAGCAAAGAACTCCTCCGGAATGTCTTCGATGGAGGCCTGCCGCGGACGGCGCCAGTGGTCGCGCAGCAGGTTTGTGGCGATGCGGAACAGGTAGCGCCGCGCCGCCACTTCGCCCTCTTCCCGATGCGACTCCGGCCACGCGGCGCACAGAAAGCGCACGTAACTCTCCTGCATCAGGTCGTCGGCCAGCGCCGGGTCTTGCCCGACGCGGGCCAGGTAAGCCCAGAGCGACCGTGCCGAACGCTCGTAGAACCCGGAGAACGCATCGCTATCCATGGGCGATTCGGCTACCCGCGGTGCGCCGCCGGCCAGAGCATTCGGAAGTATGGATTCCCAGGTCATAGGCTTTTTCAAGGGGGATGCGGCCCTTCCGGCTCACTGCCGATCCCGCGGATCGAAGATTGAGCCAGATTGCGCGGCGGGCTGATGCGGAGCGCCAGTTTCGCCGGTGGCTTGGACCCCCTCCGGTATAAGGCCGAGTCGCTTGGCCAAGAACCAGCTTACGCCCGCGGAGAGGATAAATCCCAGGCCGGTCATCATGGCCAGGTAATTCAAGACCATCACCGGGATTTCCATCGAACGGAAGTCGTCACTGCCGGTCAGTGCGTGATGAATGCCGAAAAGCCCCAGGCCAATCAGCACCAGTACGATGCCGATTTGGAGCGAAACAAGCATCTGCCCAGCCGCGCCGGTTATCCGAGGCTCTGTTTCGAATTCTGTCGGGATGGGCGCTCCTTCAAGGAAGCGCTTGCCGGCCTCTGTGTCCATATAGGCTGTCAGATCCTGCCCGGAGCCGAGCCTGTCAATCAGCTTTCCGTGGATCTCGCTTTGCAGCTTGAAAACGCGCCCCCAGCGGCGCGACCGAACAAAGAGGCGGATCAACCACGCCAGCATCGCCAGAAAACACGTGAATCCCGTCAGAAACAGCAACCCCTTGGCGAAGTCGCTACCGATAAAGGTGTCTTCGTGCCGGGGTTGCACAAGTTCCGGCCACACCGCGCGTTCCAACGCCTCATCGCGGTTGCCGTCCTGCTGGTCCATGTGGGTGAAGAGGTAGAACTCGGGGTTGCGAACCACTTCCGGGTGGTCCGCCAAAAACTGCCCCAGTTGCGGGTTGTTGCGGTTCACATAGTCCGGGTATCCCAGCAGCGACGGGTCGTGGGAAACAACTGTCGTCAGCGTCGGGCTCAGCCGCAGAAGCTTGATCAGCTCGCGCTGGGTCGTGGCCACGTCTCGATCATTGGGCATCAGCGCGGGGCCCGCTGAGGCGACGGGCCGCGCTGATG
>Ga0255354_1000758_pt1 | contig 19800 bp, 10 predicted proteins | sample HBST50metaG_FD_189942 | JGI IMG/M metagenome (GOLD analysis project Ga0255354, IMG submission 189942) | Peat soil microbial communities from Stordalen Mire, Sweden - H.B.S.T50 | ecosystem: Environmental > Terrestrial > Soil > Wetlands > Peat | place: Sweden: Norrbotten County, Stordalen Mire...
CGCTGCTGATGCTCACGGCAGAGCTACCGCTATTCGCCAACGTGAAGGTTGCCCAGGCAGTGCCCGTGTTCGGCGCCGTACTGCCAAAGTTGTAGCTCGATGGGCTCAGTGTGACTGCTGCCGAAGCGTTGCTTGGACAAACGATTAGCAGTACCAACGCAAAGCACATTGCCAGGACTGAATAGAATCTGTGATTCATATCGACTCCTTTGATGGCTCCTCCAGGGGGGAGCACTGGACCGGCTTGGGCCAGTCTGGTTGGGAAGGAACGAATGGACGTTCCTTGGTAGGAGGCTTGTTTCCAACTTGCCATCTTGCCCGCGCCGGACGTCAGCTATGCTGCCAGCACGGATCATTGCTCGGTTGGGGAAGGACGCCGCATGAACCCACTTTCAACCCAACCCTTCAATCTTCTGGATTTGCTGTTAGTGCCTCAGAACTGAAAACAAGCACTTTAGGCCAGCAAATTAGCGATTCAGAGCAGCAGTTTGTACTTCAGGAACCACAGGCAGGTTACCTGTGAGCGTCGAGGAAAACTTTAGCCCACAAATCAACGCCGCGCAAGGGAGAAATGAATAATATTTAGTATTTTGCTCAAATTTATGGGCAACTATTGCTTAAATGAATTGCCGTACTGCCATGTGGGTCGGCAAGAGCTCCTGCAACCAGGCCATTCCCCCCACCGGGAGTATGGGTACTGCGTGATTACTCTATGTGCGAAAACAGACTTGTATGAGTGGCTATGAAGCGTTGCGATGCCGGACCACCATGCCCGGATGACGCTCTCCGGCGCGCATCTCGCGCTCCCGTTCGCGCTCCCGTTCCCAGGCTGCGGCGTGCCAGTTGCGCGAGGCGTAGCGGGGCGGTTCATTGACGGCGACCTCCTCGCCGCCGCCCGCCTTCACCATGGGCACGGCGACCAGTTCCAGAGGCATCCGAAGCGGGGGACGGGCGAGCGCGGCGGGCGCGGTCGAAAAGGGCGTGTGAGGAGCCGCAGGCCGCTTGGCCTTGGCCCGCTCAGGCGTCGAGATCAGCCGCGCGGAAGACTCGAATTCCTGATAGGCAGCGTCCGAGGTCAGGCTGGCGTCGGCGGTTGCAGCCTGCTCCATCACTCTTTCCTGGACATCATTTTCAGCAGCTTTCGATACCCGCGCCGACAAGGCTTTGGCCATAAATTCGTCCACCAACTTGTGCAGACAGGTTTGACCGCATAGATGCTTCGACCCCGGACGCAGCCGGTTGCGCGTGTTCCAACCGCTCACCCGCAATTCCCCTCCCTGGTCATAAGCCACAAACCAGTGGTTCGTCTGCTTCTTCTCCGTTCCGCAGATGTCGCACGATATTGCCTGCCGGATCACCTTGTTTCCCCCTGTCCGCACAGCCCATTTGTGGCCTGGACGATTCCTGTCTCTCTCGCAGATCTATGCGTCTGACAACCCCGAAGGGCCGCCATACACGAGCGCCTGCACCCTCTAATTTCTGCATACCTTCGAGCATCCGCAAGCTCTCGAACAGTCATAGGCCCTTGGACAAACCCCATGGAGAGCTCCATGAGGCGTACCTCCATTTCATCGCGCATCCGGCAAAATCGATGAGAGAAGAATGGGAAGAATCGGGGGGTGAAGCAAATGAGGAAAATCGAACGGGGAAGTTTCCTGAAACGGAACACACGGCGAGTGTCGGCTGAAATAAAGGGAGGAAGTGAGGAAAACTCAGATTTAAGCCCGATTCGCGCGATGCGGCCAGAACAAAACAGACGGCGGCAAAGCCGGCGCTTTCCACCCCAGCGGCATGGGCCGGTCGAAGGGGCACAGAACTTGAAAAGGCGCGGCTTTAGCTAAAGCCACGCCCCTTTAGATCAGCAGTTCACTGCTACTGTCATTACTGCTTCGGCGCGAAGTAACCCTTCTTGGCGCGCGTCTGATAGCGCCGATCATGACAGAAAAGATAGATGGGACGGAACGCGCCGTTGTATTTGAATTCGGCCGGAGTGTAGGTCAGAGCGTACTGGCTGCGCAGTTCTTCTTCGATGCCGTGAAAGCTGGCCGACATTTCCTCGACCGAAGGCGGAAAGAACGCCTGCCCGCCGGTATCCTCGGCCATCTGCTTCAGCACCTGGTCGCCCTTGCCGCGGCTGGGCGTCCAATTGGTGCTGATGGCGTAGATGATCGTCTCGGCCCGCTGACATTCCTTGATGGCCTCGTCCTGAAAGACGCGGCTCTGGTCGTCGTCGCCGTCGGAGATGAGTACCATCGCCTTGCGCACCGGCTCCTTGCCGCGCGACTCGTCCAGCAGCTTGTCGCGGCAGGCCGTGTAAACGGCATCGAAGAGCGCGGTGCCACCGCCGGGGCGCAGCCGGTTGATGCCCGTTTCCAGGCCGTCGATATTGTTGGTCCAGTCCTGTGTCACCGTGGGCGTCACATCGAAGCCCATCACGAAGGCGCGGTCGCTCTTTGCCTTGAGTATCTGCAACAGAAACTCGGTGGCCGACTGCTGCTCGAACTGAAAGCGCTGGCGAATCGAGGTGCTGGCGTCGATGACGACGCCCACCCTCAACGGCAGATTGATTTGCTGGTGGAAGCTGGTCACCCTGGCCGGGGCCCTGCCGTCATCAAGCAGCGCAAAGTCGCTCTGCTGCAAGTTGGGAATATAGTGCCCGTGCTTGTCGGTGACGGTGAAGATGAGGTTGACCTCATTGACGTGCTGCCGGATGATGGAAGATGCATTCACATCCTCCGGAGGTCCGGTTTGGTCTCCGGTGGGCTGCGGCGCCGGCTGCTGGGCTGCCGGAGCCTGCGCAGGTTGAGCGGGCTGCGGGGGCGCTGGTTGCTGCGCGTTCAAGGCGGCTGCCGCAAGCAACGCGGCAAACACAAGTCCTGAAAAAAGCTTTCTGGTCATAGCTCTCTCATTTTATCAATCCCCGAAGGGTACCGGCTTTAGCCCTGGCACAAAAGCCGAGGGATGTGCCTGGATGCTTAGATTATGCACTATTCCCGCGTCGTTCCGCTCTTGAAGCGGCTTCCGCGGCTTACGGCAGTAACTTAGCTCTTTAAGGCATTTTCCCGGATTACTGACAATTATGCAGACCAGACGATGCAATAAAGTTCACAGTCTCACAGTTTCACAGGAAATAGGGGGGAGGGGGGGTAGTGCTTTGCCGTTCACTCCGCGCCCCATTCGATACATTAACTGGACCGCTATCCTGCCCATCTCGAATCTCCAACTGGTATTGTGCGCCAGCGGAGGATAATTTTCTGCAAACCGGTCGCGACTTCCGCAACGGTCAGGAAAACGCTTGTACCGGTTCAGGTCCTAAGGCACAGCAATTGTGGAATCACCCTATGTATCTGACAGCATGATTTTGTTCCTTGAGTATTGTGCTATCCCAGGTCCAAAAATCGGGATCTCCACCCCATGGACGAAGACCTGTCCGTGGGGACCCCGGACCTGGGGCACCCAGCTTTGGTACAACTTCAAGTTGTCAGAAACCCAGTGCGAGAGTGCGGCGCGATGCAGCACTCTCGCGGTTGAAAATGCGTTTAGAAGGTGATCTTCCCTGCGAACTGCACAAGGCGTGGATTGTTCATGTAGCCTGTCATCTCGCCGAAGGTGGAAGATCCAAATCCGCCTGCAGGCGGGTTGAACTGCGTGCGGTTGAAGAGGTTGAAGACCTCGACCCTGAACTCGAATCCATACCTGTTTTTCGGGCCGAAATTGGTTTGCTTGAAGGCCGCAAAGTCCCAGTTGGCAACGCCGTCAGCTGTCAGACTGGAATCAACACGAGGTTCGTTGCCGAAGGTGTATGGATCGGGTTCCGTGAAGCACGCCGCATTAATCCAGCCGTCACCACCTGCCAGACCGTTCTTCACACGAGTTTGCGCGCTTCCGCTGGTTGCCTTCTTGCAGCCGGCGACGACATTGGGGCGCAATCCGGCACCATAATAGGTGGCGCCGTTGCCTCCCGCGCTGATGTTGACGGGGAAGCCGGTTTGCAGCGTGGTTACGCCGTCAATTCCCCAACCGCTGACAATCTTGTCGCCAAGAGCCGGAAGATCGCTGAGGTACTTCTTGTTCTTACCCAGCGGAAGGTCCAGCACATAGCTGACAATGAGGTGCTGCGGAACGTTCTGCGAAGAAACAGACTTCTCGCCCCGCAGATTGTTCCAGTCCTGAATGCCTCCCGTGCCGCCGGTTTCCAGCCAGGAAGTGATGGTGTCTGTGTTGCTGAGCAGCTTCGCCCAGGTGTAAGCGGCCAACAGAGTTCCGCCGCCGTTGAAGCGCTTCTGTAACGTTGCCTGAAGCGACTGATAGTTGCTTGAGAAGCTCCCCTGTCCCGCATATTGAAGACCGGCATATTGCGGGAAGGGACGCAACAATTGCCCAACAGTGGTGGTCGACGATGACATTGCGCTGCCGGGTGCCGAACTGCTGGCGAATGGATTCGCAACAGACTGAGCGATGGCGGCTGAGCCAATGGCACAGGTCTGAGGACTTTTGGCAGTGGAGCACGGGGCTACGGAGAGCGCGGCTAAGTATTGAGTATGCGCCGTGGCAAGGAGACTGTCTGAGATCTGGTCCACCTGCTGGCTGTACTGTGGCAAGTGCGTTCCCTTGTTGGCGGCATACGCCACATCGGCGAACCATCCGCCCCAGAGTGTGCGCTGGACATCGAGGTTCCATTGCTGCATGTAGCCGTAAGCATACGATGGAATGTCGAATGTGGGGTTTGCGTTACCTTCAAGATCCACCGCCGCCTGTGAGATGCCGGTATACGAGGATGCGGCGCGTCCTGGAGGCTGGACAAAGTTGATCCACGGAGTGGAGATGGTGTTGGTTGGAATTTGCAGATTGCCATTGTTCCCCACGTAGTCCGTTTGAATGGAGTTCACGGGGTCGTTGAGAGGATTGGTGGCCCAATTGGCGTCAATCGGCATCCAGAACATTCCATAGCCGCCACGCACCACGGTTTTGGGATCGATCGTGTACGCGAAACCAACGCGCGGTGCAACCCCGACCCTGTTCGGATCGATATTGTACCGGCTGGTGCGCCCGCCGGGCGTGTCTACCAAGCCCACAGCGCCGAGCACCGTAGCGGTGGGAACGAGGCCTGCTCCAAGAGAGGGAATTCCTCCCGTCTGGGCTAAAGCGGCCAGCGGGTCGACCGCGGCCGGATTAAAGTAGGACTGCCGGTTGTGGCGCTCTGACCACGGGCTCTGGTACTCGTAGCGCAAGCCCAGATTGAGTGTCAGCTTGGAGTTTGCGTGGAAGGTGTCGTTGACATATTCGGACATCATGATCTGTTTTCCAGCAACCAGGTTGGGAATCACAGCATCGCCGAAGAAGTGGTTGCCCACGTTGCTCGGGTTCTGCGCCCATCCCAACAGGTAATCCGCAAAGCCCAAGCCGCTTGGGGAAACGCCAGCGGGGTAGTCGCTAGTGGTGAGGTCCTCTGTATAGGAGCCGCTAAACCCCAGAGAGCCGCTGACGATGTTGCTCTGGGCGTAGTCGTCCAGGGTAATTTCGTATTGCAAGCCCAACTGGATGGTATGGCGTCCCTTCACGATGGTGAGGGTCGGTGAGAACCAGTACTGCGTGTCATGGTCCACGATATAGCTTTGCCCCTGGGTGGCCATGACGTTGTCAGCCATGCCCAGCACGTCAATCGTAGGCGGCGTTCTGAGCGAGGAAGGCAGCTCCGTATTGAACGCGGCGGGCCAGCCGATCTTGGTAAAGTCGAAGCCCGAGTTCTTGGGAGTGCGCAGGTAGTTGAAGCGGCTGGCCGATGCATCCAGGTTCCCGATTACATTCGGGGTGAAGATGTAGTTGTATCCGATGGCGATTGCTTTGGAGGTCATGGTCTCCGTGCAGCGATCCAGGCAAAGACCGGTGCCTAACGGATCCTCGGGCTGGTTCAGGTTGTTCCATTGGCTGAAGCGGCCAAACAGATTCTGCTTGTCGTTGATCTTCTGATCAACGCGCACGACGTTCTGGTTCTGATTGCCGCCGAGGGCGTAACTTGCCACGTAATTGTTCAGCGCTTGGCTCTGGATGGTCGGAGCCGGCCAAAGGTTCAGCAGTGCTTTCGCCGTCGGGTTGATGCGGGTGACTGGAATCACGTTAGGCGTTCCAGGAGTAATTCCTGTGTTTGAGGCGTCAGAGACGAACTGAGCCGGCGTACCCTTCGTCGTGCCGTTAGGATTGGTCGCACAGCCGCCAGCGCCTAGACCATTCGAACTCGCAACGGAGAGGGCTCCGCCGCACGGATCGATGATCTTCGGGAGATCTGCCGTTATAAGGCCACGCAAATCTCCGGCTTGCTCCGCGGTGGTTGGAACAGTAGTGGTAAACGGCGCAGACGAGCGCAGACGGAATCCTTCATAGCTGTAAAAGAAGAATGTCCTGTCCTTGAAAACTCTTCCGCTGACGTTGCCGCCAAACTGATTCTGAATCCAGGGCGCCCTTTTCAGGCCGGAATTATTTGAAAACCAATCGTTGGCGTTGAAAACCTTGTTGCGGATGTATTCATAGGCTTCGCCGCGGAAGGTATTGGTTCCGCTCTTGGTGCTCAAGTTCAGGACGCCGCCGGAAACCTTACCCCACTCGGGACCGATGTCATTGGTCTGGACTTTGAATTCCCCAATGGTGTCTTGCGTGGGAATCAAAATAGGCAGGTTGATGTATCCGATGTTGAGCGGCTGGCCATCCAGATATTCTGCGCTTTGATTGGCGAATGAGCCGCCGATTTGGAAGTTGCCCCAGGAGAACGGATTCTGGCCTGTCGCCGTCTGCCCGGCCTGTCCTTGCATGACCACGGAAGGCGCGACTTCGACAAGGCTGAAGACGTTGCGCCCATTGAGCGGAAGCTCATCGGCGTTGCGCTCTTCCACCACCTGGCCAAGCGACGAGGTCTCTGCCTGCAACAGCGGGACGTCGCTGGTAACCGTGATGGTTTCGTCCTTGCCGCCGACCGAAAGGGTAATGTCTACCTTGGTCGTCTGCTGCACAAAGATGACGATGTTTTCCCGGTTCACTCGCTTGAATCCGGGCTTTTCAACGGTCAGACGATAGTTACCGGGGACGAGGTTCACAAAAGAATACAACCCGGTGTCGCCGGTGGGCTGCGCTTGGCTGACCGCTGTTCCGGTGTTAGTGAGTGTGACCATTGCGCCCACTTCCACCGCGCCGGTCGAGTCCAGGACCGTGCCGGTGAGGGAGCCGTAAGTTGACTGTGCTCTCAGAGCAACAGAGCAAGACAAGAGGAGAATGATGCTCAACAGGCCGCGCAGAAACGCCCGGCCCAAGGTCGCACTTCTCGTTTTTTGCATAGTGCCTCCGAAATGTCCTTCTGTTGTGGAGCGCACACGAAGGGTACACACTCCACACAGAGGTTTACGGGGAGGCCAGGCTATTTGTACCAAGGGCGGCGCGAATGGCGCAGTCATTTACGGCTTGCGGCCTGAAAGAGCGCGTATTCCCGCTTGGCGTCGGCATCGCGGCCGGAAAGCGTATAGAGATGCATCAGCCGGTAGTGGACGAGCTTATCGGGGTTAGGCTCCCGCTCCGCAGCCACCAGTATTTTGATTGCGACATTCTGATGGTCTAATTTCTGCTCTGCGTCGGCCAGGTTCAGGCTTGCCCACTGGGGCGGGTGTTCGCTTCGCATCCGGGGCTCGATAAAATCCTTCACAGCGGAGTATTGTTCCAAGCGCAGCATACACCGGCTCAGATGCGCCGCCGCCCGCTCATCCAACGGATATGCGGCGAGCTGTTGACGGAATGCTTCCGCAGCTGCCTGCCACTCCTCGCGCTTCTCGCGCAGCAATCCAAGGCTGTAGCGAAGATCGGAGAGGTCGGGATGCTCGCGCATCAGGCGCTCATACTCCGCTGCCGCCTCGTCGGGGTGTCCCTGATCAGCCAGCATATCCGCCTGAAATTGTGCCAGATAAGGCGAAGCGGGGAAACGCTCCTGGCACGATTCGATCTGGCGCATACCATCTTCGGTGCTCAAAATCGACAGCAGGTAAAGAAGGGCTATGTCCTGGGGATGTTGCCGCCAGCGCTCCACGGCATCGAACCAGCTCAGATCCGGTTGAAAGTACGGCGAGAGCTTTGCCGCCTGAGGAAATGCACTGCGCGCTCCTTCTGACCCTGTGGTCGAGGCTTCTCTCAGAGCTTGAAGAAATGGTTCCGAGCCGGGTGCCTTGCCTAACTTGTCAGCAAAAAACTGCCCGCTGAGCATATAAGATTTGCCTAGCTGAATGAGGGCAAGATCCGCCGGGTAATCTTTACTGCCCAATATCGTCTGGTAGACAACCGCGGATTCAACCGGCTCGTCGATATCCAGATAGCATGGAGCGACGGCGGAGAGGACGCGTAGATTCTTTCTTTCCTCGCGGAATATTTTGCCCAGCATGGGCCTGACGCCATCCACATCGCCCATGGCGCATTTTTCTTCAGCCAGCAGCGCGTAGGTCTCCGGAAGATATCCCTGCTTCAGGGCGAGCGAATAATAGCGCATGGCGTCTGCCGCGCGCCCCTGCATTTGCAGGCTGAGCCCCAGGCCAGTCAGCACTCCGGCGGACGTTGGAGCCTGTGTCAGCGCCTTGCGATAGAACTGCTCGGCAGCGGAGTATTGGTTGGCTTCCATGGCCTCGCGCGCGGACTGAAGCACGGAGGGTTGCTGGGCCTGCGCCAGGCTTGCGCTTGACGCCACCAACACCAGCAAAAGCACCACCGGCAGTTGCTTGCGGAAAAATATGGACAGTTGCGAAGAATTCTTGCGCATAACTGTTAAACTCACACAGGCCCTAGCTTCCTCCGAGTGTCTCCGCATTGTCAAGCAATACTAATTGAACTGTGATCTTCCGCTTCGAAACGCGCTGCGCCGGGCGCGTATGATAACCTTCGTTCGATGAGTTGCAGTGCGGCGTTGAGCGGCGTGGGGGACGAATGAAGCAGTCGCGGCGGGCATTTTTATTAAGCACGTTGAATGCCGCGGCGGCCACGGCATTCGCGCAAGGAGTTGTCGCGCACAAAGGCGCCGCTCTGCCGCGGGGCAAGAGATCCGGCCTGCCCTACAACGCCCATTTTGTCGAAGTGGCGCACAAAGCTGGAATTGATCACACGGTCCTCTACGGCTCTCAAAACCCCAAAGACTACATCCTGGAATCGATTGGATGCGGATGCGCCTTTCTCGACTATGACAACGACGGATGGGTCGATATTCTGGTGCTGGGCGGCAACAGACTCACGGACCCCGAACCTGGTGTCACCAATCGCCTTTACCATAACAACCGTGATGGCACGTTTCGCGACGTCACACTGGAAGCCGGACTTACGAAGACCGGCTGGGCCAGCGGTGTATGCGTCGGCGATTATAACAACGACGGATTCGACGATATCTTTCTGACTTATTGGGGGCAGAACGTTCTCTATCGCAACAACGGGAACGGAACTTTTACCGATGTTACGCGCGGCGCCGGATTGTTAGGTCCCGCGACGCGCTATGGGACCGGATGCGCGTTCCTGGATTACAACCGGGATGGACATCTTGATTTGTTCGTGTCCAATTACGTGGGCTTCGACTATGGCAAGACGCCGCGTCCAGGAGAAAAATCTTACTGCTACTTTCTTAACCTGCCTGTCAATTGCGGGCCTCGCGGCTTGCCTTTCGGCGAGCACAGTCTCTATCGCAATAACGGCGACGGAACATTCACCGACGTGAGCCAGGCGGCGGGAATTTCCGGCGCGCGAAGCAACTACGGCCTCACCGTAGTTGCCGGCGATTTTGACGACGATGGATGGCCTGACATTTATGTGGCCTGCGACTCCAGCCCCAGCCTGCTGTTCCTGAATAACCACGATGGCACATTCAGCGAGGAAGGCGGAGTGCGCGGCGTTGCCTATAGCGAGGATGGCCAGGAGCAAGCAGGCATGGGATTAGCTGTCGCCGACTATGCCGGCAGCGGCCATCTCGGTATCTTCAAGACAAACTTCGGCGGGGATCTTCCCGTGCTCTACCGGAACCTCGGTAAGGCGGTCTTTGAGGACGCAACTCGTGAGAGCGGCCTGGCGGTGGACAACCGCTTCGTCTGCTGGGGAACGGGCCTTGAGGACTTCGATAACGATGGATGGCCGGATATTCCTGTCGCCACCGGCCATATTTATCCTGAGCTCGAAAGCCGCTATCCCGATTCTCCTTACAAGAGCCCGCTCCTGCTTTATCGCAACCTGGGCCATGGGCATTTTGAGGAGTTATTCGATGAAGCCGGCACTGCCATTCTGGAGCCGCATTCCAGTAGAGGAATGGCGTTTGGGGATTTCGACAATGATGGCGACCTCGATATGCTGGTCGTGAATTTGGGTGAGCCGCCGTCGCTGTTCAGGAATGACGTTTCCGGGAAAAATCACTGGATCAAAATCAGGCTCGAGGGCACGGTCTCCAATCGCTCGGCAATCGGCGCGCGCATCGAAATCCTAGCGGGCGGAGCGAAGCAGATGAGGGAGGTGCAGAGCCAGTCCAGCTTTCTCTCCTGCAATGACTTCCGCCTTCATTTCGGATTGGGCGGCGCGCTCGTGGCCGACGTTTCCGTTCGCTGGCCAAACGGCAAGCGTCAGTCCCTGACCGCGCTCAAGGCAGACCAGCTCTACACCATCAGGGAAGGCGCAGGCATCGTTGCCAATCGCGGCTGGAAATGACGGCCGCTACGGATGATTCGCTTCTTTTCTCAGCAATGCGTAAAGAAGCGGCTTTCCGGTCGGCTTCTGGCTGCCGCCATGCGGCTCCACGGTAACGAAGACGGCATCAATCTCCGACAATTGTCTCGGATCGTCAGACCGGAGCACCCAGCGGCGATTCGACTCGCTATCCATGTATAGAATGCCAAGGTTCATGGGATGGGATTTCCCATTTGACTGGAAATCCTTCTGCCCCCAAACCTGAAATACGCTGGCGGTCTTGACCCCTGGCTGATGATCGAGGTCAAAGGCGTAAAACACCAGCGATTTGCTTTGCGTATAGAAGACGCGGCCGAAGGGCTTGCGGGTGTGACTGTCGCTGTCCACATCGAAGACGTCGGCTATATAGAGCTTGCGCGCTCCCATCAGCTCGCGAATATCGCGGTCCGAGGTAAGGTATTGTTCATCGTCCTTGAGGCGGCGCTGCTGATCCTGATTGGTTGCGTGCAGTTCCGTCAGCTCCGATTCCAGCGAGGCCGTATGCAAAGAATAGCGATCATGATCGGCGCGAAGGCCGGAGTAATCAGCCTGCATGGTTCGGTATGCGCTTTCGCTGTCCGAGAGGCGCTTGGCAAGTTGGTCGCGTTCACCGGTCAACTGCCGAAGATCCGCTTCCCGTTTGCCGTTCGCACTTCCCAATTCGTCCACCTTCTCATTCGCAACGATCAACGCCGCGCGCAACTGGGCAATCTCCTGGCGTTCGTTCGAGATTTGTTTATCGAGATCCGCAATCTGCTCAGTCTGCGCGGCCGGCAAAGCGGCAGCCGCCCGCTTCTCCGGCGCCGGACTTTGCTCCCTCTGGGCCAGATTTGCGGACAGCCGGGGCGACAGAAAATTCCTCCGTTCCCCCATGCGATACGCGCCGAGCGTCAACGCGACGATCAAGCAAGCCGCCAGAGAGGCTATTGCCAGCCTTCCGGCGGAAATCGATGGCATCAGGCTCCAGCCACGGCGCATTCTACTTGCCTTGAAGGGCAAAACCTGTTGCGTTCGCTGGCTGCGGATCGCGGCAGAGATACCTGCCCATGCCTTCCGGTTATCCCATCTCAGAGCTTCTTCCGTCAGCGCATAAGCTTCCGGCAAGAAGGCCATACCCTTCTTGCCGATCGCAGAATATTGATCGTAGATTTCCCGGCACGCACCGCATATCTTCAAGTGCCGTTCCAAGTCCAGTTTTTCCCCGCTGCTGAGCGAATCGGCTTGTGCCAGAGCGCAGAGCTTATGGAACCTCTCGTGATCCACGGGTCCTTCAGTTCGTTCCATGTCGACTATTCCGTAGCCTTTCAACCACTGCGCTGTGGCGCAGCCGTTCGAGACCCCGATAAAAATGGTGACGTACATTCCCGAGGGGTTCATGAAGACGTTCGCTGATTTCCCTCAGTTCCAGGTCTTCAAAGTAGAACAATTTCAACGTTTCGCGCTGGCTCTCCGTCAATTCCTCGAATGCACATTGCAGAAGATCGAAGTCAAGCTTCGCTCCAATCTCCCGTTCCACATCTGCGTTTCCCACCAGTGTACCGTCCAACCCGTCCGATTCGATATCCGTGCGGAGATAAAATCCCCTGCGCGATAGGTGCATTTTCCTGTCGCGTGCGCGGCTATAGGCAACCTGAACAATCCATACTTTCGCGCTGCCCCGGGTTGGCTCGAAAGACAATGCCTTTCGATAGATATACATGAAACATTCCTGGACAATCTCCTCCGCCTCGCCGGCATCATGCAAGATGCGCAGCGCGATACTGTAAACCAGCCTGGAGTGCCGGTTGAACAGTATATGCAAGGCATCCGAATCTTCGGCGCGTAACAGCGCCATGAGCTTTTCGTCGCTCAGATCGGGCACCTCGATAGGCCGGGAAACTGTATCCAGAGAGTTTTGCAGTGTATCCTGCATTTTTTCGATTCGTCGCGCCGGGAGAAACTCCAGCCTCTCCGATAGAGCGATTCCTCTCACCGTATCTACGTCAGTGGCCAAAGAGTACAACCTCACGAAAACGAACTATACGCCAGCCAATGGAGGATAATCCAGGCAAATGTAACTTTCTCCTTGCCCTAAAAATTGTTTCGATTCCGGTGGTACAAACCCTCTGGCAATGTCGTATATATAATGGCGTATTGCGAAATCGGGTGATTTTCTATCTCCAATACTATGGCTCACAACGACTTGGAGCCGCCTTGTATGCCTTTCGGGGGAGCAGTGCAAAACAGCGCCTTAGAACGGACCGGGAGGGCGATGCGCAGGGAGTTTGTCCCACTCCTACTCCTGATCATTTTTCCATTGATGATGCGGGGGCAGTCGACCACAGCATCCCTCATTGGAAGAGTCGTTGACTCGCACCGGGCGGTTATCAACGCGGCCACGGTGCAAGTGATCAACACCAGCACCGGGATTCATTACCATGGCCTCACCAATGAGGCAGGCATATATTATGTCTCCGATTTGCCTCCGGGCGGGTATCGCATTGAGGTTGAGAAGCTCGGATTTATCGCGGTCATCGAGTCCGGCATCATTCTTCACGTGCAGGACGCTCTCGAAGTGAACTTTGAAATGGAGCTCGGCTCCGCGTCGGAAAGCGTGACAGTGGCAGGCAGCGCGCCGCGGCTCGATACAGAATCTTCAAGCCTGGGCACCGTAGTTGCAAGCCGCGAGGCCAACGAGTTGCCCCTCAACGGGCGCAACGTCTTTAACCTTATCGCCCTCGCTCCTTCCGTCATTCCGCAAGGCAGCGCCACGGGGACGCCGGTGGGGGTTAACCCGTTTGGGTGGGGCAACTACCAGGTAAGCGGGGCATTCGGCAATCAGAGTGTCGAGTACCTTGACGGGCAGCCGCTCAACATCACTTACATTAATGTACCTATGTTAATTCCTATCCAGGATTCGATTCAGGAGTTTAAAGTCCATACCGGCAACCTGCCCGCGGAATGGGGCCGGTTCGCGGGCGGCGTTATCAACCTGAGCACCAAGGGCGGGACTCAGTTGCTACGCGGCGAGCTATACGAGTACCTGCGCAATCGAGTCTTTAACGCCAACGACTTCTTCCTCAAGGAAGCGGGAAAGCCGCGGCCGCCCTGGGTGCAGAATCAGTTTGGAGCCGAGGTGGGTGGGCCGCTAAATCTTCACGGCGGCGGCCAGGGCAATCGAACCTTTTGGTTTACGAATTGGGAGGGATTCAGGCTGCGTACCGGCACTCCCTTCACTGCGACGGTCCCAACCGAAGCGGAGCGCAGAGGGAGTTTTGCGGCACTTAATATGACAATCATGGACCCGTGCGCCGGGAGCGTGCTCGATGCCCAGGGCGCCTGTCCTGCGAGCACTTCGGCACCATCGGCATTTCAAGCTAACCTCATTCCGAAGGAGCGCATCAATCCCACATCCAAAGCTCTTCTCTATCTTTGGCCGCTTCCCAACGTTCCCGGAATGGCCACGCCTTCAGGTACCCTCAACAATTTCAATACCGTCGCCGATACAGGCGGAAATCAGAACCAGGTGGTTGGCCGCATTGATCGAGATATCACTGGGAAGCAGAAGCTCTTTGCCCGCTTCAGCTACTGGAATGTGCTCGATTTGCCTATCGACCCGCTGCACAATGGGCTGTGCGAGGATCGATGCCTGGAAAACTACTCAACCAGGGCGTTGGCCGCCGGATATAACTACAGCATCAGTTCGATGACCATTTTCGACTTCAATGCCGGCATCAGTTATTATTCCTATCTCCGATCTCCGACCAATGCGAGCTTCGATCTGACTTCGATAGGATGGCCCGCCGCCTACAATGCGGCAATACCCTCTATCATGCGCACGCCCCCGACACCGTGCGTCGCCGGCTTCGCCGATAACATCATGTGCTCCCAGGGGCAGAGCTACATCAAGGATCGCAATACTCAATACAATCTTTCGCCAAGCCTGACGCTTGTGCGAGGCCGAAATCTATACCACATGGGCCTTCAACTGGAAACAAGCTACGATAATGCGGCGCAGACGAATATCGCCAGCGGTGCCTTCGACTTCTGCGGAGTTGGCGAACCTTGCTTTACCGGCGAGCCCATGGCCGATTTTCTGTTGGGCTACGCCGATAATTTCAGCAATGTCAACAACCACTTCTCCGCTCAGGTGGTCGTTCCCGCATTCACCGCGGGAAAGCAGGTATATCGCGCGCTTTACTTCAACGACACCTGGCGTGCAACCAATACGCTTTCCTTGAATCTTGGGCTCCGCTATGAACTGCAAGGGCCGTGGTCCGAACGCCATAACCGCCTGTCGTATTTCGTCCCCGGCGCAGAAAGCTACATCAATCAGTTTCTGCCGGCGGGATCTTCGCCTGTATTGGGTGATGTGTTTCTGGTTTCTCCCGGTGAGCGAAATAACCTGCCCCTTGCCAAAGACAATATGTCGCCGCGCTTGGGCATTGCCTACAGGCTGTCATCCACTACGGTAGTGCGCAGCGGTTATGGAATCTTATGGATCCCGGATTATGTGTCGTACGCCTTGAATCCCAACAATGATATGGTGAATGCGGCCAGTACAACTTACACGGGAACGGTGGATGGAATCCACCCGTATAACACCATTTCCCTTCCCTTCCCAAATGGGATTTCACCGCCGCCCGGTACTTCGCTCGGAACAGCGGGCACGCAACAGTTTCTTACCCAGGTAGTGCAATCAATTACCGAGGTTGACCGCGGCAATCACCCGCGCGGATATGTCCAGCAATGGAACCTCAGCATCGAGCGGCAATTGCCTGCGAAGTTCTCCTTTGTAGCAGCCTACGTTGGTTCAAAGGGAACTCACTTAGCCCAGTATTCGCAGCAGATCAATCAGATTGCCGACAGCTTTTTCTCCGCGGCGGCGGCTCAATTTGCGCAAGGGGGGCGGCCTGCTGTCGCGTTGCTAAGTCCAACTCCGAATCCGTTCTTTGAGAACGGAGCAGCATTGGCCCTCACGGCTCCCACCACGACAGCAGGGCAACTCCTCAGGCCTTTTCCCCAGTACACCAGCGTGGAACTCGCGGGACAAGGATCGTACGGCAGCATCTATCACTCATTCCAACTTACGGTGCAAAAACGCTTCCCGGAGGGAGGCTCGCTTCTCGCAGCCTATACGAATTCTAAATTGATCAGCAATACGGATACCCTGACCGCATGGCTTGAAAACAGCGTAGGACTAATACAGGACAATAACAACCTGCACGGAGAGCGCTCATTATCCTCGCAGGATGTGCCTCAGCGCCTGGTAGTCAGTTACGCAGTGGACCTTCCATTCGGACAAGACAAGCATTACCTAACCAATATTGGCCCCACTCTAAATAGAATCATCGGAAACTGGGGCATCGATGGAGTAACTTCATTTCAACGGGGGTTCCCGTTAGTGTTCATCAGCGGCCAGGTAAATGACGTGACCTTGTTCGGAGCAGGCTCGCGCCCGAACCTGCTGTCCTCCTGCCGCAAACCCTCCTCCGCCAGCGGAAACGATCGCATTCATGCCTGGTTTAATGAGGCCTGTTTTGCCGCGCCGTCCGACTTTACCTTTGGGACGGAACCGCGAGCTGATCCGACCTTGCGCTCGGATGGCGTGGATAACTTTGACGTGGCCGCATTCAAGAAGATATTGTTCGGTATGCAGGAGCGCCTAGGCTTCGAATTTCGCGTCGAGATTTTTAACTTATTCAACCGCAAACAGTTTGCGCCGCCGAATACGACTTGCTGCACGAGTAATAACGGAAACTTCGGCGTGGTCACCAGCACCGATCCTGGAACTAATCCGCGGCTTATACAGTTCGCATCGAAATTGTTTTTCTAGTAGCCGCAGGCCTCCGCTACTTTTCACCTAACTGATACGGTATCCCGAACCGCCCAATCTGAATCAATGCCTTGCCGGAAGGAGGCCAGATGCGCAAACTTTCCACCCGGCTTGACCCCGCGATGCGATGCGCCTCCGTAGATCCCACCGGAGCGCCTGTGGCAGCTTCGTAGAGGTGTACGCTCAGTGCGTCGCCAGTCCGCACCCAACCCAGCACATACTTTCCCGGTTTTAGTCCCACACCGCCAATGCTGACCGGCGCCTGCACAATCAGGTAGTGCGAATATTTGTCAGCAGCCGAGTATCCGGCCGTAATCAGCACCACTCCTGCGATGAACTGGCCTTTGGCGTTCACAATCCCGGAGGCAGTGCGCATCTCGGTCTCGATATGTTCCGCTACCACCTGCGCACGCGCCGGCAGCAACGACGCGAGCTCCGCGTCCGAGGCCTGCCGCCATGCCGATCTCTCAGCTTGCGCTAGGGGGAACAACAAAAACATAATAAGTCCTGTAAAAATCAGTTTCCTGGCCGGATTCCGTCTCATGGCTTCGTCTTTCTGAGGGATTCAAGCGGCACTATGCCACGCTGAATAGCCGCCATAGTAGCTTGCGTCCGGTCCGTCACACCCAACTTGCTCAGCAAGCTATTAACGTGCGTCTTCACGGTGGCTTCTGAGATCTCCAACTCGACCGCAATATCCTTGTTGCTCTTGCCATGAACAATCTGTTCCAACACATCGAACTCCCGCGGAGTCAACTCCTGGGTGCCCATGCGTTCAGCCAGTTTTTCGGCGATCGCCGGCGGAATATAAGACCTGCCGGCATGAACCGCGCGAATGGTCGCGATCAACTCCTCGCTGGTCATGCCCTTCAGCAGGTAAGCGCGCGCGCCGGCCTGCAGGGCGCGATAGATGTCCTCGTCGCCGTCGTAGGTGGTCAGTACGATGAAGCGCGCCTGCGGCGTCTCCGTGCGGATGCGCTCGATAACCTCCACGCCGCTAAGCCGCGGCAGCCGCAGGTCAATCAGCGTGATGGCTGGCTGGTGCTTACGAAACTGGGCAATCGCCTCCACTCCGTCCGCAGCTTCGCCGACCACCTCAAGGCCGTCAACTACGTTGAGCAGCGCAACCAGTCCCTGGCGCACCACGTGGTGGTCCTCGACAATCAGCACACGAATGGATTCCTTGGTCATGGTTGCTTCCTCGCAGTCTCTATTGTCTCTCTCGGCGGCGCCGCGCGCAGCCGGACTGTGGTTCCTGCCCCAGGCTCGCTCGTCACTTCTAGTGTTCCGCCAATGGACGCCGCGCGCTCTCTCATTCCCGTCAGCCCGAACCGCCCCGGTTGTGGCTCATGTTGTGCTGCAAAACCACTCCCGTCATCGCGCACTTCCAGCGAAACTCCGTCCCGTCCGTACTCCAACTGGACAAGAAGCTGTTTGGCGCCGGCGTGCTTCTTCACATTATGGATTGCTTCCTGAGCCACACGCAGGAATTCGCGCTCCGTGCCTGGAGGCATGGACCGGTAAGCGCCGAAGACGCTGAATCTTGCTTCTAATCCGTGGCCGTCTTCGGCCTCCGTCATGCGGCGTATGCGAACCGGCAGGGTGGTCTCGCCCGAGTCCTGCGAGCGCAGCGCCCAGATGGACTGGCGCGCGTCGGCCAGCCCCTCGCGAACATAGTTGCGCGTCAGATCCAAATGCTTCGACGCTTCCTCCGGCTTTTTCAGCCGCAGCAACTCCGCCAGCACCTCCAACTGCACGCTGATGCCCACGTAGCCCTGGGCCAGCGTATCGTGAATCTCGCGCGCAATGCGATTGCGCTCGCCCAGCACGGCGCGAAATTCGCCTTCGGCCCGCCGCAGCCTGAGCCGCAACAGCAACACGACCATTCCCGCCGACACCAATAGCAGCAAGGCATAAAACCACGTTGTCTGATAGTAGTGCGGCCGCAGCTCGAAGGTGAGCGCAGCGCCGGCTGTGTTCCAAAGCCCGTCGTTGTTGACCGCCTGAACGCGAAAGGTATAGCGCCCTGGAGGAATGTTGGTGTAATACGCAGAGCGGCGCACGCCGGCATCGGTCCAGTCGCGGTCGAATCCCTCCAGCATATAGCGGTAGCGCACCTTCTGCGGCGCGGTAAAGCTCAGTCCCGCGTAATCGAATTGGAAATGAACGTGACCTGCCGGAATACGCAAAGCAGATTGCGCTGTCTGCAATGTCTGCGGAAGATCGTCCACGGCAAAGCGCTCCAGCGCGACCGGCGGCGAAACATTGTTCACCGGAAAGTGCGCCGGATCCACTTCCACAAGTCCCTTGGGCGTGGCAAACCACAGGCGCCCGTCGGCCGAGCGCCACGCCGACGGATGACTGTTGGTCGCTGTCTCCCGGCTGCGCAGCCCATCCGCCGCGCCAAACTCGATCCAGCGCGAGCAGCCTGCGCCTTGCATCACTTTTCCCGCACTGGCGCAATCGCAGCGCGCAATCCCGTTCCCTGTGGCAAACCACAGATGCCCGCGCCCATCGTCCAGAATTGCGTGGATACTTGTCTGGTCCAAACCATCATGCTTTTCTGGCGAGAATCTCTGGCCGTTCCAAACATTCCACCCGTGGTCCTGCGTCCCAATCAGCAGTGTTCCATCTCCGCGCGAAAGCAGCGCTGTGATCACATTGCTGGAGAGTCCGTTTGCGGTCGTATAGTTCGTAATTGCGCCGCCGTGCAGCCGCGACAGTCCCGCAAAAGTAGCCACCCACAGGTTCCCCGCCGAGTCACGTACCAATGCGCCCACCAGGTCACTGCCCAACCCATTGGCATGAGAAAAAGTTTCCATACGCGCGCCGCCTGGACTGGCGTTCCTCATAGCCCAGTGCGTCAATCCGCGCCTGGTCCCGATCCATAGTGACCCATCGGTGTCCACCAGCAGCGAACGGATGAAGTCATCAGGCAATCCGTCCGCGGAAGTGAAGGAATCAATCCTGCCCCCGCGAATCCGGTTCAACCCATCCGGCGTTCCCACCCAAAGGTCGCCGTTGGGCGCGGCGGCCAAGGAGAGAATCACATCGCTCAACAGGCCGTTGCGGACCGAGTAAGTCTTCACCAGACCGGCTTTCAACGAAGCGAAAGAGTCTGGGTGCCCCACCCTCGCCACGTCTTTGTCTTTGTGGCTAGGGTGGGCTTCCGCCACTCCATTGCTCCCGGGGCGTATCGCATTCAGTCCGGCTCCATTCGTTCCCACCCACAGCGTGACAGCCTTGTCCTCAACAACTGTGGTCGTTGC
>Ga0255354_1000762_pt1 | contig 19784 bp, 19 predicted proteins | sample HBST50metaG_FD_189942 | JGI IMG/M metagenome (GOLD analysis project Ga0255354, IMG submission 189942) | Peat soil microbial communities from Stordalen Mire, Sweden - H.B.S.T50 | ecosystem: Environmental > Terrestrial > Soil > Wetlands > Peat | place: Sweden: Norrbotten County, Stordalen Mire...
ATTTAAGTTATTTATTTACTTATCGATACGGATTGGCTGAGATGGCACTATAGCGACAAAGGCTCGCCAGGGCCTACGCCGATTCGCTCGGACAGGCTTCTGGCGAGTTGCATTTCTGTTGCACCGCAAAGCCTATGTTTTTGCGATCTCCCCGCTCTGAATCCCGGGACGGAACCAAGCCAGCAGAGTTCCTCACGTTGTGCGGCAGCGCACAGACGACCAAATTCGCGAAAGAAGATAGTTTCCGGGCGATCAAACGGCCCTGAAATCGGGAGCGAATTATGTTTCCTTCCTCTCTGGTTTCACACTTCGTTGACGCAAATTTTTGATTTTCCAGTTAGCGAAAGGACTTTTTATGCTGCATCTCGACACGGGCAACACCGGGTTCATGATTTTGTGCTCCAGCCTCGTCATGCTGATGACCCCGGGCCTCGCCTTTTTCTATGGAGGCCTCGTCGGCCGCAAAAATGTACTCGCCATCATGATCCAGAGCTATGTTTCGATGGGCTGGACCACGGTGATCTGGTACCTCTATGGCTATTCGCTGTGCTTCAGCGGCGACTGGCATGGCGTCATCGGCGACTTCCACTACGCACTACTGCGCAACATCACCCTCAACACGCCCACCCCAGGCCATGAAGGCATTCCGCTGTTTGTCCACGTCGCCTACCAGATGATGTTCGCCATCATCACGCCGGCGCTGATCACCGGAGCCTTCACCAACCGGGTTTCCTTCAAGGCTTACATGCTGTTCCTCACCGGATGGCTCACACTTGTCTACTTCCCGTTCGTTCACATGGTATGGGGCGGCGGCATACTGGCGCAGTGGGGCGTACTCGACTTCGCCGGGGGCATCGTGGTGCACAACATTGCCGGTATCGCGGCTTTGGCCAGCGTGCTCTATGTGGGCAGACGGCGTGTGCTCGACCGCGGACCGCATAGCATTCCGCTGGTTGCCCTGGGAACCGGCCTGCTCTGGTTCGGATGGTACGGCTTCAACGCGGGCAGTGAATTCGCCGTGGATTCGGTCACAGCAACCGCATTCCTCAACACCGATGTAGCCGCTTCCTTTGCGGCAGTGACCTGGATGATTGTTGCCTGGATGAATGAGAAGAGGCCCACCTTCCTCGGTTTGTTGACGGGCGCGGTTGCCGGTCTGGCCACCATCACTCCGGCGTCGGGCTATGTTTCGCCAACAACGGCGGTGATTATCGGCGTGGTTGCCGGTGTGGTTTGCTACTACGCGGTGGCGCTCAAGAACAAGCTGCACTGGGACGACGCCCTGGATGTATGGGGCGTACACGGCGTCGGCGGCTTCCTGGGCATTATCATGCTGGGCATATTTGCCGACAAAGCATTCAACCCCACTGGCGCTAACGGCCTCCTACAAGGCAATTACTGGTTCTTTCTGAAGCAACTCGCCGCTACGTTATTCTCGTCAGTGTGGGCGTTTGTCTTCACGCTCGGTATGTTGAAGGTCATCGACTGGGTCACGCCTGTGAGGGTAACTGAGGGTGAAGAGCAGATCGGGCTGGATAGCTCGCTGCATGGCGAACACGCCTATGAAGATGTGTTCACGCCAGCAGCATAATTCGCTGACATAATGCAGGTTCACAATTTGTCAATTAACCTGGGGCAGCGCAAGCGCTGCCCCAGACCGGCTTTTCAGGCGAAGCGGCTGATTTTGCCGTTCCCTTTGGACCGTACCCTGGGTTCTGCTTCAGGGTCGTCTTCCAGTTCGTCGAACGTATCTTCGTCGTCTTCAAAGCCGTTTGCGGCCTTTGTCACGCAGGGAGAGTAGGTCTCGTCGCCGCATCTGGATGAGCGCTCGACCTCATACACGTCCGTCAGCCCAAGATCGGCTTCTCTGGGTCGGACCATCGGTGCAATGCGTACACCGGCTACAGGGCTGATCTCCATATTCGGTCGTTCCCAGCTTTGGAACTCCCCCTGCCGACGCATATCGGCTGGCGCCGGTCAGACTTTAATTTTTCTGCTGGCTTTGTGTCCGAATTCGATACGGTATGCCCACTCGCTCCACGCTCAAGCCCCGCTCTCAGCGACCAACCGGGAGCAGCGACCGGGCACAAAAATTCACAGCCCACATCAGCTTCGGTTTCGCTTTAGCGGATCATGACAAAGCCTGCCTCTGAGACCTTGGCGCCGCCGGGCTGGGCGTGATCGAGCAGAGCCGCTCCCTGAGCCAGGTTCATTCCCGCGGGGACCGGGGTAAATCCGCTCCTGACCTCGCTGCTTTCGCGAACAATTTCTTTGAAGAGCATGGCGCGGCCGCTCATGTGGAGTTCAAACCGCTCTGTTTTCCAGTCCGTGGCGCTCACCTGTGTCCGTTGCAGCCGGAACCAGCCGCCCTTCTGGAGCCGGCCCAGAATGCCGAAGCCGAAGTTCACATTCTCCTCAAGGCGGCCATCGAGGCGAACAAGCCGCTTCGAACGTGTGCTGACCCACAGTTCCCCGCTCATGGCGTGGAAGATTCGAGCCTCGACGGAGCGGGCTGGAAAACTTGGATTGGGACGGAAGCGAAGGTGGTAGCAGCCGCTGTCCTCCCCGGCATATTCATAAAGGAACGCATCCGGCAAGAGCGCGACGATGCGGCCCACGCGTCTTTCATCCTCGGCATACTCTTGGCGCTGGCGGGCCTGTTCCTCGGGGGAGTTGAGCAGACGGCTGATGCGGCGCTCTTCCGCAAGCCTGCCCGAGGCGTCCAACGGGCGGCCGTTGCTCTGGTTCAGACGCATAACGGAACCCTCGACGGTCTCCACCTGTTCTTCGAGGCGCGTCTCGTGCTGCAAGTGCCGCTCGATCCAGTAGCGCCAATAACCGTGGCGATCATGGTCGTGGAGCTCGTTGTAAACCACCTCGCGCACCAGTTGCCCGGCAGGCATCGCCTTCTCTAGCTGGGCACAGCACGTGCCTTGCGCCACCGCCAGGATCCCCATCGTCAACCAGAGCAATCGCATCCCAACTCCCTCCCGGCCCAAGGCCTGAGCGGAGCATGGCGGCACATCGGCGAGAACCGCAGTCGCGAGGGCGATTGGTCAAGTGTCCGTCGTGGGGCGAACGCTTATATTCTTCAAACCGGTTCACCTCCGAATCTCGCGATCAGCCGCCTTCGGCGTCTTCGGAGTTGTTAGACTGGAACCATGTTGGACGAATTGGAGTTCCGAAGTCTGGTCGAAACCGCTCTCAACTCGCTGATGCGGCATTTGATGACGCTGGAGGAAGAAGCAGATGCCGGTTTTGAGGTCGAGCAGCAGGGTGGTGTGCTGAATGTCGAGTTCGAGGAACCGGCGGGGAAATTTGTGATTACGCCGAACGCGCCGATGCGCCAGATCTGGATTTCGGCGCTTTCAACCAGTTTCAAGCTCGATTGGGATGACGCGGCCTCTGCTTTCGTGCTTCCGCGCACCGGCGAACATCTTATGCCGCTCGTTGACCGGCTGATCGCAGAACATCTCAGGAGTTAGGCTTTCCCACCCCTGCCGCAAGAGCTTGAGACGCGTCAAGGTCAGGGCGCCGCTGGCGGCGCCACACAACCAGGCCGTTCCATTACTGCCTTACAAAATCAAAGGTGCAGGGGCGGCCAACGATGCCGAGGCCTTGGTTCCTTGTACCTGTACCTTTTGTCTCTCCGAACTGGGCCTTGATGTCGTAGCTATAAGTCTCGCCCTTGGCGGCGAAGACTCCGCGAGCATATTTTCTGGAGAATACAATGCCGTTGGCCGAGAGCGTGGCGGAGCCGTTGGCCGCGACTTTGCCTTCGATCAGCAGGTAGCCGGGTTCTCCGGCCGTTCCGTGCTCTCCGCGGAAGTTGCCGTCCATGATCACACTCGGAATCTGCCAGGTGTAGCCTTCGGTACTTCCCTTTGCAGGACAGGTAAGAGTTGTGATCCACTTGCCATCGAAGCCGTACCCTGCGAACGAAACCGCCGGCAAAAACACCAAAGCGGAAACGAGCAAAAATCGAATAGTCTTTCTCATCGCTCTTCCTCCGCCACGGATGGTAGCACAGCTTTTGCGCTACGGTCCACGGCCTGAGGCTGGATGCGAAACGGCAACAGGTCCGGCGCAAGGGCCGGACCTGCCGCCCCGTTTCTACTGCAACGCGTAGATGCTCTTAAGTTCCTTTTCCACCAGACTTGAAGGCAAAGGCGCATAAGAGAGAGCAGAGACCTCACCCTCACCGTACTTGACGATCCAGCTCAGCAGATCCTTGATAACCTTGCCCTTGGCGGGATCAGCAGCGTGAACGGGAATCAGCAGGTAGGTGAAGCTAGAGATGGGGTAGGAGGTTGCGCCCGGAGCATTGGTGATTGAAACTCGATAGTCGGCAGGCATTTGCTTCAGATTGGCCGCAGCGGCGGTGACGCCAGCGATTGAAGCCTTTACCCACTTACCAGAGGCATTTTTCACTTCGCCGTAGGTGATATTGTTCTGCAGCGCATAGATCAGCTCGACGTAGCCGACGGCTCCGGGAAGCTGGCGAACCAGGCCGGCAACATTCTCATTGCCTTTGCCGCCCACGCCCACAGGCCAACTGGGCGACGGGCCTTTTCCCGGGCCGTTCGCCCAATCAGAACTCACCTTGCTCAGGTAGTCGGTGAAGATGAAGCTGGTGCCGCTGCCATCCGAGCGGTGAACCACGGTGATCTTCTGGTCCGGCAGCTTGACGCCCGGATTGTCTTTGGCGATGCGAGGGTCGCTCCAATTGGCGATCTTGCCGAGGTAGATGTCTGCCAGCACCTCGCCGCTGAATTTGATGTCGCTTACGCCGGGAACGTTGAAGATTGGCACAACTGCGCCCAGCACTGTGGGAATATGGATCAGCTTGACCTTGGAGCTGGCCAGCATCTCGTCGGTCATGGGCATATCTGAAGCGCCAAAGTCCACCAGGCCTGCGGTAACTTGGCGGATGCCGCCGCCGGAACCGATCGACTGATAGTTGATTTCGACGCCGGGATGCGCGGCGCTGTACTCGCTGAACCACTTCGAGTAGACCGGATAGGGGAAAGTCGCACCTGCGCCGGTCAATTTCTGAGCCTGAGCCGTGCTCAAGGCCACAACCAACAAGCCAACCGCAATCAACGTTCTCTTCACTGAAGCTCTCCTTGGCAAATTACATGCCGCTTACGATTGTGTGCTGTTAATGTTAACGGAGTTTGAATCGAGGCCGGATTTCATAATTTCTTTTGGAGGACGAGGTTCCCTAACCCAGGCTCGCCGGGTATAAACTCATCCCAAGCCTATGCGTGCCCATCTTTCAATCACTCTGCTGCTTGTCACCTTCCCGGCGCTGATTTGCGCCCAAACTCCGACCATTCCGGCCCACAAAATGACTCCGAAGACCCAAATTGCCGACCAGGTGCATCGCTCCGCCCTGGTAATCGATACCCATGCTGACACCCCGCAACGATTTGTAGATGAGCACTTTGACCTAAGCGACCCTCTAAATGGAGGCAGCCTGAACCTCGCTTCCGCCCGCAAGGGAAACCTCGGCGCCGAGTTCTTCTCCATTTGGGTCGACCCTGCCCAATACAAGGGGCAGTACGCCCGCCGCACGCTGGAGTTGATCGACTCAGTTAAGCAACAGGTGGCCCGCCATCCCAAAGAAATGATCTTCGTGGCCACGCCCGGCGGCATCGAGCTGGCCCACCGCGAGCACAAACTAGCCACGCTGATGGGCATCGAGGGCGGCCACTCGATTGAAGATTCCATCCCGCTGCTGCGCCAGTACTATGCCTTGGGCGTCCGCTACATGACGCTTACATGGACCAACTCGAATGGCTGGGCCGACAGCTCCGGCGACATTGATGATGCGTCCGTGCCGCACACCAAAGAGGGCCTGACCGAGTTCGGCAAGGATGTGGTCTATGAAATGAACCGGCTGGGCATGATGGTGGACATTTCCCACGTCTCCGACCGGACATTTTTCCGGACCCTGGTCATCAGCCGCGCGCCGGTGATCGCCTCCCACTCCGATGCTCGGGCTTTGTGCGACTCTCCGCGCAACATGACCGACGATATGCTGAGCGCTGTGGCGCGCTCCGGCGGGCCCGGCTCGAAGGGCGGCGTCGTGCAGGTCAATTTCTTCTCGGGCTTTCTGTCGCAGTCTTATCGCGATGCGCAAAAGGCCATGGAACCAGCGCTGAATAAAGCCGTCCAGGCGCTCAAAGACCAGGCTAAGGCGGAGGGCAAGCCGGTTCCTTACGCCGAGATCGAGAAGCTCCAGCGCCAATATGGCGACCGGATCCCGCGGCCGCCGTTTTCTGTGCTCATCGACCACATCGACCACATCGCTAAAGTGGCCGGAGTGGACCACGTGGGTATCGGCACGGACTTTGACGGCATCAGCGGCCAGCTTCCCGAGGGGATCGACTCGGCCGCCGACCTGCCCAAAATCACCGAGGCGCTGATGGCGCGAGGGTATTCTGCAGAAGATTGCCGCAAGATTCTCGGTGGCAACCTGCTCCGCGTCTTCCGTGAGGTCGAGCAGGTCTCCAGGGAGTTGCAAGCCCAGGACCGGCCAAGAATCACTGAGAAACAACCGTTTGATAAAGTTCAGAAGTAAAAGCTGATCGTTCGCGCGCTCTGAATTGAGTGCCGCGCTACTCATAACACGAGACTTATACTGGCTTTGTACGCCGGATTTTGGCCTCAACTCAAACAGATACACCTATCAGGAGAATTCCGAATGTCCCACTTCCGCAACTTCCCTGCAGCCTTGCTCGTTGCCTCCCTTCTCTTCGCGCCAGCTCTGTTGCGAGCTGACGATAAGACCGCCGCAGATAAAACCCCGGAAAAGACCGCAGACAAACCGACCGAAAAGGCTCCACCAGCCGAGGTCACTACGCAAGGCGTCATAGATGTGGCGGGGCAGCATATCGCCTATACCGCCATCGCAGGCACGCTCACGGTAGGCTCGACCGACGAGCAAGACGCGCAGCTCGGCCTGGACGGCAAGCCGCAGCCTGGTAGCCAGCTTGCCCTCGACGCGCCCAAGGAGCCGAAAGATGCAACCCCTGTTGCGCGCATCTTTTACGTAGCTTACTTTAAGAAAGACGCGAAGGCTGAGGACCGGCCCATCACTTTCTTCTATAACGGCGGTCCGGGCAGCTCGACCGTCTGGCTGCACATGGGTTCGCTCGGCCCCAAGCACGTGGTCACCAGCGGCGACCAGCACCTGCCCGCCGCGCCTTACAAGCTCGTCGACAACGCCTACTCGCTGCTTGACACCAGTGACCTGGTTTTCATCGATATGCCCGGTACTGGCTTCGGACGGCTGATCGGCAAGGACCCTGAGAAGGCCTTCTGGGGCGTCGATGAGGACGCTAACGCGTACGCCCGCTTTATCGCCCGGTTTATCTCCAAGTACAACCGCTGGAACTCGGCGAAGTTCATCTTTGGCGAGAGCTACGGCACCACGCGCTCCGCCGTTCTGGCCAACATCCTGGAAAACCACGCCAGCATCGACCTGAATGGCGTGATTCTGCTCTCACAAATCTTCAACTTTACGACGGATATTGATTCTCCCAGCGGCAACCCCGGCGTTGACCTACCATACGTGATGGCGTTACCGACCTATGCGGCGACGGCCTGGTACCACAAAAAGTTGCCCCAGCAGCCGTCTGCTCTCGAACCTTTTCTGAAGGACGTGGAGGCCTTCGCGACGGGACCCTACACTCACGCGCTGGCTCTGGGCACTGATCTGAGCGCCGACGAAAAGCAGCAAGTGGCGGAGAAGCTGCACGAGTACATCGGCCTGCCAGTGGCTTACCTCCTCAAAGGCAATTTGCGGATTAACGGAGGCGAGTTCGAGAAGAACTTGCAGGACGATCAGGATCTGACCACCGGGCGGCTCGACACCCGTTTCTCCGGTCCCACCCTCAATCCCCTGAGCGAGGGCGCGGAGTACGATCCGCAAAGCTCGGCTATCTCCTCCGCTTATGTCTCACTCTTTAACGACTACGTGCGCCGCGACCTGAAATATGGCGAGGGCCAAACCTACCTGCCTGAAATTTATTCAGCGGAGATGCACTGGGATGTGATGCGCCGTGGCCATCCGCTGGGTCTGAATGTGGCCAACGATCTGGCTGAGGCGCTCAAGACCAATCCAAGGCTAAAGGTTATGGTCAATGGCGGCTACTACGATCTGGCCACGCCCTTCTTTGCCGCACTGTATGAAGACAAGCACCTGCCCATCCCGCAGTCGCTGGCCAAGAATATCGAATACGACTGGTATGAGTCAGGCCACATGGTCTACGTCGACGACGGAAGCCTCAAGCAGCTTCACGACCGCACAGCTGCGTTCATCAAGAGCACGCTGGCGGACAACAAGTAACCAGAGTGAAAGATCGTCGCCCCAGGTCTCATCATCGAGGACCTGGGGCGGTCCTCCCTATCGCGTTTGCGCGACGATGAACCTCGACGTACCTTCCTGCCGCCTTGTATAGTTCCCCATATGAAGCACATAGCCCTCCCTCTCGTCCTGTTGTTTCCCATTGCTCTCGCAGCTCAATCGTTTTCTGTCACCTTTCCAAAAGAGGTGAGCGCGCAGCCTCTCGATGGGCGATTGTTGTTATGCCTCTCCACGGACACCAGCGACGAGCCGCGCAACCAGATCGACGACACCATGCGTTCGCAGATTGTCTTCGGTTTGACCGTCGATGAATGGCAGCCTGACAAGCCCGCTGTGGTGGACAAAACAGCCTGGGGCTACCCCATCCGCAGTCTTAAGGACATCCCTCCCGGCGAATATTATGTACAGGCGGTACTGAACAAGTACGAGACCTTCCATCGCAGCGATGGAAAGACCGTCAAACTGCACCCGGACCAGGGCGAGGGCCAGCACTGGAACATCACACCCGGCAACCTGATCTCTAAGCCGATGAAAGTCACCGTCAAGCCTAGCTCTACAATCTCCATCGCGCTCACCGAGGTAATTCCGCCTATCGTCACACCGGCCGACACAAAGTACGTTCGACACATCCGCATTCAGAGCGAAGCACTGACCAAATTCTGGGGCCGGCCGATGTTCATCAGCGCCATTGTGCTGGTGCCCGAAGGCTTCGACGAGCACCCTGACGCGCACTTTCCGCTGATGATCTTCCACGACCACTTTGTGAGCGATTTCGATGACTTTCGCACCACCCCGCCGGACCCGAACCTGAAACCCGAATACAGTGAGCGCTTTCATCTGGCTGGCTACAACCAGATCCAGCAGCAGGAAGCGTACAAGTTCTATCAAAAGTGGATTTCGCCCGGCTTTCCGCGCGTGCTGATCGTCAAGATTCAGCACGCCAACCTGTTCTACGATGACTCCTATGCCGTGAACTCGGCCAACGTGGGACCATACGGCGACGCCATCGAGAACGAACTGATTCCAGCCGTCGAGAAGAAGTTTCGCAGCATCGGCCAGGGCTGGGCGCGATTTACTTATGGCGGCTCTACCGGCGGTTGGGAGGCGCTGGCCGTGCAGGTCTTCTATCCAGAACACTACAACGGCGCGTTCGCCTCCTGCCCTGACCCTGTCGACTTTCACGCCTACACCGATATCGACATCTACAACGACAATAACTTCTATTACCTGGAAGGCGCGCATAAGCGCGAAGCCCAGTCAGCCATGCGCGACTATCTGGGCCACACCTTCATCACCAACGAGGAGATCAACGACTACGAACTGGCGCTGGGTGATCATGGCCGCAGTGGCGAGCAATATGACATTTGGCAAGCGGTGTTTGGGCCAGTGGGCGCGAACGGCTACCCTGCCCCCATTTACGACAAGGTGACCGGCGAAATCGATCACAAGGTTGCCGAGTATTGGCGCGAGCATTATGACCTGGAAGCGATTCTGGAACGAAATTGGGCGAAGCTTGGTCCTGATTTAGCGGGCAAGATCCACATCTATGTCGGTTCTGACGACACGTACTTTCTCAACAACGCCGTTTATCTCATGGAAGATTTTCTGAAATCAACCAAGAACCCGCCCTACGGCGGCGAAGTGGCCTACGGCCCGCGTGCCGAGCATTGCTGGAACGGCGATCCCACGCTGCCCAACGCATATTCGCGGCTGCACTACAACACCATGTATCTGCCCAAGATCCTTGACCGTATCCAGAAGACAGCGCCCAAGGGAGCAGACGTGACCAGTTGGCGTTATTGAGAGACGGACGCGCCGAAACAGAGAGACGCTAACTGACGGCCTCGGCGTCCAGTCGCTTCACATAAACGAGCGCAGCGCGGCCCAGCAGGTAATAGTCTTCCTCCCTGCCCTCGCAGCGGTAGCCCCGCGTTTCGTAGAGCCGGATTGCAGCCGCGTTTCCCTCCTCCACATGCAGCCAAATCAAGCGACCCTCTGCGAGACGTGCTGAGTCCTCGATGCGGTTGAGTAATTCGCGGCCAACACCTTGACCGCGGGCCTCTATGGCAACTTCCACGGTTTGAACGTAAGCCGCATTTTCGTTGTCCTCTTCGGCCCAATCGACGACGGCAAAGCCCGCCATTTTCCCGGCTTCTTCCGCAATCCAGGTCGCTGCACCCACGCGCTGGACAAGCAAACGCATATACCGGCGGCTGAAGCGTGTCGGCGGCTCGAAGCAGGCCTCTTCGAGGGCGTAAAGCCGGTCAAAGTCCTCGGGCTTGTATGGGCGGTAAATCACAATCCAACTGTAAGGCAGACGGCAAGGAAAGAGCCATCCCGGAAAAGGATGGCTCTTTATCTACAAGTTCGAAGTGTCGATGAAGCTAAGCATCAATCCGCTCGGTGACGTTAGACTTTCGCTTCCAAATCCGTAATCACGTCGAAGAATCGCTGATCGAGGCGGCGGTTCGTAGCGATGGCATCCTTGATGGTGATATCGGTAATATCGAGTCCCTTGAGCACGGCGATGCGGCCCCACTTCTTTTCATGGACCATGTCGATGGCATGCAGGCCGTAGCGCTGGCCAAGGATCCGATCGTAGGCTGTGGGAACGCCACCGCGCTGTGTATGACCCAGGTTGACGGAGCGAGTCTCGTAGCCGGTCTTCTCTTCAATCAGATTGGCCAAGGCCTCGCCGATGCCGGAGAGGCGCGCATGGCCGAAGGAATCCAGTTTGGCCTTTTCATTGACAACCTGCCCCAACTTGGGCAGCTTGGCGCCCTCTGAAACCACCACAATGCCATAGTGCTTGCCGTGATCGTAGTTTGACTTGAGCAGCTTGCAGACGTGGTCGATGTCGATCTCTTTTTCCGGGACCAGAGTAACATCGGCGCCGCCAGCCACGCCGCAGGCGTAGGCGATCCAGCCGGCATCGCGGCCCATCACTTCGACCACGATCACCCGATTGTGAGAATCTCCGGTCGTGCGGATGCGATCGACAGCCTCGGTGGCGATCATTACGGCCGTGTCGAAACCAAACGTCTGATCTGTCCCGCTGAGGTCATTGTCGATGGTCTTGGGCACGCCCACGCTGGGAACGCCGTGCTCGCTCAGGAAGAGCGTGACCGACTGGGTATCGTCACCGCCCAATGCGATCAGCGCGTCAAGTTTGTTGGCCTTGAAAACTTCTTGTACCTTCTCAATGCCGCCGGGAATCTTCTTCACGTTTGTGCGCGAGGAGTGCAGGATGGTGCCGCCCGTCAACTGGATGCCATCAGTATTCTCCAGCGTGAGCGGAATGAACTGGTTCTCCAGCACGCCCTTCCAGCCGTTGAGAAAGCCGATGAACTCATCGCCATAGTGGTTGATGCCCTTCCGCACGGCGGCATAGATCACCGCATTCAGTCCGGGGCAGTCGCCGCCGCCGGTCAACAAAGCAACTCGCATCGTAAAAATCTCCTCATAGTAGGCGCGGCCTATGAAGCCGTGCCGGAAATATGGCTTTGAATCATGAGTTCAGAACGGAAAAACATCCAGACTCGACGCCTTACCCAGTTTACTCTGCCGCTGTAAAGAAAAATCGTGACTGCGCTCACGCTCGTTCGGGCATCATTCGCTTGTTGAGAGGGGCTGGGAATGATTCAATAGGGTATGCCCGGAACCGGAGCACTTTTATTGCTGGCCTTCGCCAGCCTGGTCGTTGTTGCCTTGCTGATCCTGCTGCAATTGACCCGGCTCGGATTCCTGGTCCGCTCCACCATTCCCGACCGCCCGCGGCAGCGCATGTTCCTCGCCTCGGTTTCTTTCCTGTTCACTTTTGTGGGTGTTCGCACCCTGGTGTGGATGATTGTTTATCACGAGGGACCGTTTCAGTGGGTAGTAGTGCATGGGCGGCACATTCACCACCTCGTCTGGGGAATCCTGATTCTGCTGCTGGTCGGTTACGGCTGGCTAATGGACCTGGGACGAGCCCATTCGCCGCTCTCTATCTTCTTCGGCCGCCTGATGTCGGTTGGCTATGGCGTGGGCGCGGCGCTGACTCTGGACGAGTTCGCCATCTGGCTCGATCTGGAACCGGATGCGTACTGGTCGCGCACAGGACGGCTCTCAATCGACGCCATCATCCTCTTCGGCAGCATACTGGCCGTGGGCGCGGGTGGCGCGCCCTTCTTCCGAGCCCTGGGCCGCTTATGGGCAAAGCGCGCTCTATTTGGCAAGGAACTGGGCCGGGGCCTAACCTTCCCTATTCGCCGCGCGCGGTTGCTTCGTCCGCGTAAAGTGCATCGATCAGGTCCGCGTAACGCCCCGTAATCGCGCGCCGCTTGAGCTTCATTGAGGGCGTCAGCTCGCCGGATTCCTGCGTCCACTCGTCGCCCACCACGCGGAAGCGCTTCAGGCTTTCAAAGTTGGCCAAGGTGCCGTTCACTTCACGCACAATCTCGGCGTAGAGGGCAATTACCCGGCTGTCAGCAACTAGTTCCGCGCGATTCTTTGCATTGACGCCATGGTGCTTGGCCCACTGTTCCAGCGATGCAAAATTTGGTGAAATGATCACCGAAATGAACTTGTGCCTGTCGCCCACTAACGCGGCATGCCCCACCAACATATTGTTCTTGAGCTTGTTCTCTATCGGTTGAGGCGCCACCAACTTTCCGCCCGAGGTCTTCAGCAACTCCTTCTTGCGGTCAGTGATGTAGAGGAAGCCATCCTGGTCAGTGTGGCCGATATCACCAGTGCGGAACCAGCCCTCCGCGTCGAAGGCCTCAGCCGTTGCCTCGGGTTTATGCCAGTAGCCATTAAAGACCGACGGCGCGCGGGCCAGCAACTCCCCGTCTGAGGCAAACTTCAGTTCGACATTGCTCATGGGCATTCCCGCGGCGCCCATGCGGTGGCGGAGAGGCGTGTTAATGGCAAGCAGCGGCGATGTCTCGGTCAGCCCATAGCCCTCCCAAAGAGCAATCCCCACCGAGGCAAACCACTTCGCAGTGTCTATCCCCAGGGGCGCGCCGCCGGAGACAAAAACCCTCACCCGCCCTCCGAAAGCCTCGCGCACCTTGGAATAGGCCAATTTATCTCCCAACTTCCATACGGGCGAAGATGGCCGGCGGCTATCATAGACAGTTTCCCCGTATTTGGCACCCACACGAATGGCCCACGCCAGAAGGCGTTTCTTGATGGGTGAATGCGAGGCCCGCCGCTCCACTTCCTCACGAATCTTTTCGAAGACCCTCGGCACGCCCACAAAAACAGTCGGCCGGACAGCGTGCATGGCTTCGGGCAGCTTATCGAACTTCGAGCAATAAGCTACTTGCACACCGTTGGAGTACATCACGTAGTCCAGCGCGCGCGCCGTGACGTGCGAAAGAGGCAGAAAAGAAATCAAGGCGTCCGTGGGGCCAAAGGTAAAATCAACAGCGGCGAAGTTCTGGTTGGCAGCAATGTTGGCGTGTGTGAGCGCCACGCCCTTGGGCTCGCCGGTGGTTCCGGAAGTGTAAATAAGGGTGGCCAGATCCTTGGGCTCGATGGAGCGCGCCAGCGCATCGAAGACGGTGTCGCGCTCGGCTCCGCGCTCATCAGCCCCAGCCAGCAGTTCTCTGAAGGCGATTGCCCCTTCGGGCGCTGGGGAATCCATGATCAGTATCCGTTTCAACTGGGTCAGGCTCAGGACGGCGTTCAGCTTGTCGAATTGCTGCCGGGTCGAGACCACGGCAATGTGGCAGCCCGCGTCCGCCACCAGCGCGGCGATCTGTTCGCCGGTGAGCGTGGGGTAGATGGGCACATCCGCCGCGCCAATGGCCAGCGCGGCGAAGTCCGTCACGGCCCACTCCCAGCGGTTTTCCGAGATCAGGGCGATGCGGTCGCCTTTTTGCACGCCAAAGCTGAGAAATGCCTGGGCCAGGGCACGGACCCGCTGGTAGATCTGGTCCGAGGAGATGGGCAGCCACAGGCCGAATTCGTCCTGCCAGAGTACCGCACTAGGATTTGAGGCTGCGGCTACGCGGCTAAACAGGTCATTGATGGTAGAGAGCGAGATGGTCTGTGTCATTTTTTTATTGGGTGGAACGCGCGGAACTCGTTTACCGCGAACATTCGAGAGTGTATCAGCGCGGACGCACTACAGTCCCGAAATAATTTTACCTTCTCGCACTCCTCCGGCGCGCGGCAGGTCTTGCATACTTATACACCCTTGCTGTATATTTATTCATACGACGACGCACAGCAATCTGTACTCCTCGCTGGCCGGAATTGGCTAATGAAGAACCTGCGGCACAATGCAATTCGCGAATTGGTAGCCCGCTCCCTGGTGGCTAATCAGGACGAGCTACGGCGCAAACTGCGCCGCCGCGGCTTTGCGGTAACCCAGGCTACGCTTTCGCGCGACATTCACGAATTGCGCCTCTCGAAGGGCCCCGGCGGCTATTCCATGTCGAATGGAGCGAGTTCGGCAGACGAGGACAATAGCCCGCCTTCGCTGACCGAGATGATGGAAGGTTTTGGGCTGCGTGTGCGACGGGCGATGAATCAAGTGGTTCTGACCACAGTAGCGGGCGGTGCACAGCCGTTCGCAGCTGCATTGGATCGTGAAAGCTGGACCGACGTAGTGGGGACCATCGCCGGCGACGATACAGTGCTGGTGATCTGCTCTGACCATCGCCGGGCAAGAGAAGTTGAATCGCGATTGAGGACGATGCTCGAATCATGACAACAACGGTGCAAACAGCGGTAGTGGGAGTCACGGGGTACGCTGGCGCGGAATTGGCCAGGCTGCTTCTGCGGCATCCCCGTCTCAAAGGCGCTCCGCCGGTATTCGCCGGACGCGTGGACGAAAAAGATGCGGCCAGGGGCGGCGTGCCTCTGAGCGAGATTCATCCCCAACTGGCCGATTGCAAGGGCAACGGCACACTCAAGCTGGAGCCATTCTCCTGGGAACTGCTTGCGCATCGGGGCGTTGGCGTTTTGTTTCTCGCCACGCCGCACGAGCAATCGCGCGAATGGGCACCTGAGGCGCTCAAACGCGGGATGCGCGTCATTGACCTGAGCGGAGCATGGCGGCTGAATGAAGCGGCTAACCGCGCCGTCTATGCCTTCGAGGACATCGATGCCGAACTGGCTGCGGCAACCCAGACCGAGGCGGTTTACGGCATGCCCGAGCTTCATCGCGCAAGGCTTGCTCGGGCGCGCCTCATTGCTAATCCCGGCTGCTTTGCGACTTCTGTCATTCTCGCGCTCAAGCCGCTGGTGGCCGCGGGACTGGTTGACTTGGAGCGCGGTATCGTCGCCGATGCCAAGAGCGGCGTGAGCGGCGCCGGCAAGGCGCCAACCGCCAGGACGCATTTCATGCACGCGGCCGACAATCTCTCCGCCTATGGCGTCTTCACCCATCGACATACCGGCGAGTTGCTGGAGCAGATCGGCATTGAATCGAGCGAAATCATCTTTACGCCGCACCTGTTGCCGATTCCGCGCGGAATTCTCTCTACCATTTACGTGCATTTCCGCGAACCGCAGACCAAAACCGGGATTGCGCAAGTCTACAAGAATTATTTTGCCGGCAGCCCGATGGTCCGGCTCTACGACAAGGCGCTGCCGCAGATTCAGTACTCGGTGGGCACCTGCTATGCGGACATCGGTTTTCAACTCGACGCCGACGGCCGCCGCGCGGTGGTCGTCAGTTGCCTGGACAATTTGCTGAAGGGCGCGTCCGGTCAGGCCGTGCAGAATTTGAACGTCATGCTTGGCTGGGGCGAATCGGAAGGTCTCGAATGAAGCTGACAGCGGAGGGCTCTGAATGAAGTATGTCGTCAAATTAGGTGGAGCGGGCCTGGAAACTCCGTCGCTTCTGGAGGGGTGTACGCGCGCCATCGCCGAGCTGGCGCGCGACGGCCATCAGGTTGCCGTGGTCCACGGCGGCGGCGTGCAATTGACGCGCATGCTCAAGGCGATTGGCAAGCAGAGCCAGTTTATTGACGGCTTGCGCGTCACCGATGCTGAAACCCGCGATGTGGCGCTGATGGTTCTGACCGGAAAAGTAAACAAGCAGTTGGTGGCTGGCCTGGGCGCCCTGGGCGTTCCTGCCATGGGTTTATCAGGCGGTGACGGACTGATCTTTCGTGCACGCAAAAAACGCACCACGCCTGACCTGGGATTCGTGGGCGAGATTGCCGCGAGCGATCCGCGCTGGCTGGAGGCAATCTGGAATCTGAATGGCGTGCCAGTGCTCTCTTCCATGGCTCTCGGCTTTGACGGCGAATACTACAACGTCAACGCCGACGAGATGGCCGCGGCCTGCGCCATCGCCTGCCACGCCGATGCGCTGGTCTTTCTCACCGATGTGCCTGGAGTCAAGGGCGCGAACGGCGCTGTGCTGCGCTGGCTCTCCATCGATCAGATTGCGGAGATGGCCTTGAGCTCCGTCATCTCCGGCGGCATGTTGCCTAAGCTCAGCGCCTGCCGCGAAGCTCTTTTGAACGGCGTCAAACGCGTAAGGATTTTGCCCGCAGAAGCTGCCTCGTCGCTTCCCGACTTGTGCAGTTCCCGCGTAACCCACGGCACCGAAGTGATGGTGGCCTAGCGGTCCGCAGGATAAATGGACCAGGAGAAATGAAATTGACAAGGCTAGAACAAATTCAGGCTGCGGAAGCGCGGCTGCTGCTTCCCACTTACGACCGCAACCCGATTCTCTTCGTGAGCGGCGAGGGCGTCCACATCATTGACGAGCAGGGTGAGCACTATCTTGACCTGTTGAGCGGCATCGGCGTCAACGCGCTCGGGTACAGTCATCCAGCCATTGTGGAGGCTATCGCCAAACAAAGCCGCGCGCTCATCCACACCTCGAACCTCTATTATCACGAGGGCCAGGCGGAACTTGCACTGCGGCTTACCGAGCGCACCGGTCTGGATCGCGTCTTCTTTGCGAACACCGGCACGGAGGCCTGGGAGGGCGCGCTCAAGCTGGCTCGCGCTCACGCCGGGCTGTTGCGCAGCGAGGGCAAGCAGATTGGAACAAAATTCCTCGCCCTCGAACGTAGCTTTCACGGCCGCACCTTTGGCTCCATGTCCACAACTTACAAGGCCAAGTACCGCGAGCCCTTTGCCCCCGGTCTTCCCGGCGTGGAGTTTGTGAAGTTCAATGATATCGCCGACCTGCGCGCCAAATTCTCCAATGAAGTCTGCGCCATCCTCGTCGAAGCCATCCAGGGCGAAGGCGGCATACGCCCCCTCACGCAGGAGTTCTTCGCTGAGGCGCGCGCACTCACCCTGTCGACCGGAGCTTTGCTGATTGCCGATGAAATTCAATGCGGCATGGGCCGCACCGGCAAGTGGTGCGCCTATCAGCACTACGACATTCAACCCGATGTCACCACATTGGCCAAACCTCTCGCGGGCGGCATTCCTATGGGAGCAGTTGCTTGCACGGAAGAGGTTGCGCGCGCTATTCACGCCGGCATGCACGGCACCACCTTCGGCGGCGGGCCGCTGGCCTGCGCCGTGGCCGTCGCCGTGATCGACACGCTCGAAAAGGACCATCTGCTGGCTCACGCAACCGAGGTCGGCAATTACTTCCTTGCACAGCTTCGCGCACTAGCCTTGCGCCATAACGCTATCGTGGACGTGCGCGGCCGAGGTCTGATGATCGCAGCCGAAATCGATTCCGCCGAGCTGGCCAAGCTCGCCGTCGCCGAAATGCTGAAGCGGCACATTCTCATCAACTGCACCAGCGACACGGTTCTGCGCTTTCTGCCGCCCTATATCTTGCAGCGCGCCCACGTGGACACCGCCGTCGCGGCGCTGGACGAAATCTTCACTGAATATGCCGCTCACGGCGGCACACAAACCGCAGCCTATGCGGCAACGCAGGCCGCAGGAGGTAAAAACAATGGCTAGCAAAGCAGTTCTTGATCGCGGAGAGTCCATGATTCCCGTCCAGAAAGACCCCGATATTCTTGCCGCCGCGGCGCGTTTGGCTGGCGAAGATTTGTGCTCCATCGCCGATCTATCGAGCGCTGAAGTGCGTGCGATTCTCAAATTGGGCCATGATGTAAAGCGCAACCCCGGCGAGTACCGACATGCACTCGATGCCAGGCAAATGGTGCTGATGTTCGAGAAAGCCAGCCTGCGCACGCGCCTCAGCTTCGAGACTGGTATCAACACCCTTGGCGGCAACGCAATCTTCGTTGATCAAACCAGCGTGCCGTTGGGCGAACGCGAATCCATTGCAGACGTGGCGCACAATGTGGAGCGCTGGATAGATGTGATTGTGCTGCGCACCTACGCGCACGATACCATCACCGAAATGGCCGCCAACGCGCGCGTGCCGGTGATCAACGCGCTCTCGGATTTTGAGCATCCCTGCCAGGCGCTGGCCGACTTCATGACTCTCGACGAGCACTTCGGCTCCGTTACCGGACTCAACTTTACTTACGTGGGCGACGGCAACAACGTCTGCCACTCGCTGATGCTCACCGGCGCGCAACTGGGCGCGAATGTCACGGTGGCCACGCCGCGCGGCTACTCGCCCGACATCGAAATTGTCACCATTGCGCGCGAGATCGCTCAGGCTAACGGCTGCGAACTCCGCTTGTTGCAGGATCCGCAGGCCGCCGCCGAAGGCGCGGACGCAGTCTATACCGATGTCTGTGTCAGCATGGGCTTCGAGCACGAGTCGGCCAAGCGAGCGCCCATCTTCCGGCCCTTCCAGGTGAACGAAGCTCTGATGCAGAAAGCCTCGCCCCGCGCGGTGTTCATGCATTGCTTGCCTGCTCGCCGCAACGAAGAAGTCACTGACGCGGTCATCGACGGCCCTCAGTCCATCGTCTTCGACCAGGCTGAAAACAGGCTGCATGCGCAGAAGGCTTTGCTGCTGCTGCTGCTGGGCGGGCTGGCAAACGTGCAGAGTTTTCAGTAGGTCTTTGCGTTATTGTGGGAGAACCTATGTTCGACGACATCGAGATACAAAGAAGGTATACGCGGATAAGCAATAGAGATATTGTTGTTTGTTTTCTCTCTCTTGCTTTAGTCGTTCTCTTTCTCTTTAGTTGTTTCGGATGGTATTTTTCAACAAAATTTGCATCTGTTGCATCAAGAGAGCGCATGATCTCCGCAACTATTACCTCGATTTCTCATGGAAGTATGTTGGCATATCAATTCTCGATTGATGGCATAGTCTACACAGCGCGAGTGGGACAAATGCGAGGCCGAGAGTACATGATAGGTCGAGAAGTCACAGTTTATTACGACCCCAACGATCCAACAACAAACAACTTGAGGGAGTACCGTTCACTGAGTGAGCATGACCATCGAATGATGATTTTGTGCATCTGTCTATCGTTGGGAACGGCATTCGCCTTAGTGGTCTTTCTGACAACAAAAGGCTAAACAAAGAAGCTGGAAAAACAATAGCGAGCAATTC